>Ga0116164_10003233_pt1 | contig 11220 bp, 8 predicted proteins | sample AD_UKC109_MetaG_FD_89888 | JGI IMG/M metagenome (GOLD analysis project Ga0116164, IMG submission 89888) | Active sludge microbial communities of municipal wastewater-treating anaerobic digesters from Hong Kong - AD_UKC109_MetaG | ecosystem: Engineered > Bioreactor > Anaerobic > Digestate... | reverse complement strand
GTTTCAAACCCGTTGAATCCAAAGTAATAATCTCCTCTGAAATTTTTATTGACAATCACGGGAATGGTTTGGTTGTCGTAAAGCAGATGAATGGTTTTCTGGTTTCGCCAGTAGCCGATTGCTAACCAGACATTGTTTTGCCGGATAGCATTCTGGTCAGTGTCGGTTGGCTTTTCGCTGAAGCTGTAAAGCAAATAGGCAATCATGGCGACGGGATAATCCACTTTCTCTTTGCTGTAGGAATTTCGATTTATTGATGGTTTTTCATTCACGGCTATAGTAGTTTTTGTTGATGTTTTGGATCTGGCTTTTTCGACTTCTTCTTCAAATCGTTTTTTGGCAAGTCCTGATTTAAAATCCCGGTATTGGGTTTCGTGCATGGCAAATTCAAAAAGTTCTTCTTCGTTTTCACCCAGGTCCCATCCTTTTTCAATCATTTCACTGCGATATTTGTCGAGCACATCCGGGTAAAGGTCCTGTGGATTACCGGTATAAAACTCACGTTTTTGCTGTTTTGCCATTTCGACAATTTCCGGTGCCAGCTCACCGGGGAGCTTACCTGCACGGCCAAGGATCATGGCCCAGGTGTTTTCGTCCATCATCGAATAGCGTGCTTCTCCTTTGGCAAGTTGAACAATATTGAGCAATGCCACATTTTTCACATACTGGCTGAATGGCGTTACAAGTGGCGGATATCCAAGTTTTGGCCAGACGTAGGCCACTTCGTCGAAAAGTTTTACCAGCAGTTCATCTTCATTGAGTTCAGGTTTACCTGCTGCTTTCAGCGACATATTTATACCCTGGTGGACGCCTTTAAGGTCGGCCATAAGGCTGCCCATCATCCCGCCGGGTAAGCCTGATTTGACCAATAAGGAAGAGAGATAACGGTTTTTCGGATCAATAAAATAGCCCAGAAAATCGTCAATAAAACGCTGGGTAAGGTGCCGGGCTTCCATGTAAGCTTTCATATTGATTTCGGGAACGTCGAAACCGTCATCTTTCAGCATACTCTGGATGGTTATCACATCAGGGTGAACCATTCCCCACGAGAGGGGTTCCATTGCCACATCCACGTAATCAGCACCGGCTCTTGCAACTTCGAGCATGGAAGCAACCGAAAACCCTGGACCTGAATGGCCGTGGTACTGGACTACTGTTTCAGGATACCGCTGCTTGATGGATTTTACCAGCTTACCGAGTGTTGCCGGTCGTCCTATACCGGCCATATCTTTCAGGCATATCTCATCAGCACCAAATTCGATAGCCTTGTCAACGATACCCATATAGTAATCCACAGTATGTATGGCAGAATGGGTGATTGAAAGAGCTGCCTGGGAAATCATCCCGGCTTCCTTTGCGTATTTGATCGAAAGTTCAAGATTGCGGGGATCGTTTAAACCGCAGAACGAGCGGGCAATATTGGTACCCTGTGCTTTTTTTACCCTGAACATAAGATGTCGCACATCGGCAGGAACAGGGAACATGCGGATGCCATTGAGCGCACGTTCGAGCATGTGGGTCTGAATACCGGCTTCGTTAAAAGGTTTGGTCCATTCGCGCACCGCATTATTTGGGTTTTCACCATAAAGCAGATTGACCTGCTCAAAAGCGCCACCATTGGTTTCGATGCGTGAAAAGCAACCCATGTCAATAATCACGGGAGCTATCTTTTTCAACTGGTCAACCCTTGGAACGTACTTTCCGGAAGATTGCCACATATCGCGGTATATCAGGCTGAATTTTATCTGTTTTTTAGTCATCATATTTTTGTATTAAATCTTTTTTGTCCATTCCGGTGGCCGTTTTTCGAGAAATGATGCCATTCCTTCCTGCCCTTCGGCAGATGCCCGCAACGTGGCAATCAGCCGTGCCGAATAATCAATGGATTCGTCAAAAGTCAGCTTGTTGTAAAGATCATAAATAAGCTGTTTACAGGCTTTCATGGCCTGAGGTCCGCTGGTCAGTAACTGGCTGACAGTAGTATTTACCTGTTCTTCAATTTCCCCGGCGGGAAGAGATTTATTTACCAGTCGGAAATGTTCTGCTTCTTTTCCGGTAAACCTGCGTCCGGTGAGCATCAGATCGCGTGCTGCAAATTCGCCGATGCGTTTGACAATATAGGGTGAAATGGTAGCAGGAACAATACCCAGTTTTACTTCAGCAAAAGCAAATTTCGTATCTTCGGTGCAGTAAACAAAATCACAGGAAGCAAGCAGTCCGTTGGCCCCGCCGATGGCAGCTCCCTGCACTACGGCAATCACCGGCTTTTGACAGGTGTAAATCACATTGAAAGCCCGCGCCAGCTTCAGGCTGTCCTGATAGTTTTCGTCGAATCCGAATTCGGCGATACCTTTCATGTAGTTCAGATCGGCACCTGCACAGAAGGACTTTCCACGACCTCTGAGCACCACTATTTTTACCTCCGGATTGTCGTTCAGTGCTTCGAAAATGTCGATGATCTCGGCGATCATCTCAGCATTCATGGCATTGTGTTTGTCGGGGCGGTTAAGCCAGACAGTTCCTACTGTGCCATTTAGCTCAAAATCAATATTAATGTAAGTTTTCATACTTGTTTTCAGCATTTGAAAAATGATTACATCCTGAACACCCCGAATTTCTGGTCGGCAAACTGCCGGTTGAGCGACATGGATATTCCCATTGCGATGATGTTCCGCGTGTCGGCCGGATCAATAATGCCATCGTCCCAGAGACGGGCAGTGCTGAAATAGGCCGATCCTTCCTCGTCATATTTCTCAATGATGCTTTTGCGCAGTGCATCAACTTCATCCTGTGGCATTTCTTTTCCTTTGGCGGCATATTGATCCTGTTTTACCGTAACGAGCACACCAGCAGCCTGGTTTCCGCCCATCACTGATATTTTGGCATTCGGCCACATGAAGAGCAACCTTGGATTATAGGCACGGCCGGCCATTCCGTAGTTTCCGGCTCCAAATGAACCACCAAAGATTACCGTAAATTTGGGAACATTGGCATTGGCCACTGCATGAACCAGTTTGGCACCGTCCTTGGCAATCCCTTTTCGCTCAAACTCTTTTCCGACAATAAAACCTGCAATATTTTGCAGGAAGAGCAAAGGTATTTTACGTGAAGTGCACAACTCGATGAAATGCGCACCTTTGAGTGATGACTCCGAGAAAAGTATTCCATTGTTGGCCAGGATGCCCACCGGAAAACCCATGATCCTTGCAAAGCCGGTAACCAGTGTTTGTCCGTATTTCTCCTTGAATTCATGAAACTTACTACCATCCACGATGCGCATGATGATCTCGCGCGGGTCAACGATCTTGCGAAGGTCAACAGGAGCAATGCCATAGAGCTCTTCCGGATCATACAGAGGTTCTTCAACCGTTGAAATATCAAGTACCTGACGGGGTTTTCTCTCAATATTCCTGAAAATGTTGCGACAGATCTGGATGGCGTGGGTATCGTTTTCGGCCAGATGATCGGCCACACCGGAAATAGAGGTATGCACTTCACCACCGCCGAGCTCTTCGGGTGTAACCACCTCACCGGTAGCAGCCTTCACCAGCGGCGGACCTCCAAGGTAGATGGTTCCTTGTTTTTTCACAATGATGGTTTCATCGCTCATAGCCGGAACGTAAGCCCCGCCTGCAGTACACATTCCCATCACTATAGCTATCTGGGGGATTCCCATTGCCGAAAGCTGCGCCTGGTTATAAAAAAACCTTCCAAAGTGATCACGGTCAGCAAAAACATTGGCCTGCTCAGGCAGAAAGACTCCGCCGGAATCCACCATGTACACACAGGGAAGGTGGTTTTCCATTGCAATCTCCTGGGCACGAAGGTGTTTCTTGATGGTTTCCTTTATGTAAGTACCGCCTTTTACCGTAGCATCGTTGGCTATGATGACGGTTTCGTGCCCGTGTATCACACCAATTCCGGTGACTATTCCGGCTGAAGGATGCTCGTTGTCAAAAATATTGAAAGCAGCCAGTGGCGACAATTCAAGAAACGGAGTGTTGGGATCAACCAATTTGTCAATCCGTTCGCGGGCAAGCAGTTTGCCTCTCGATTTGTGCAACTGGATAAACTTTTCCGGTCCACCGCGGGTATTGTCTGCGGTAATTTTTCTGAACTCAGTCAGTAGTTTTAAAAAATCTTCCCTGTTTTTTCTGAACTCGTCAGAACGAACATCAATTCTGGTTTCTAATGTGAACACGATGAATATTTTTAGTTTATATTAATTGATAATCAAAGTTTTAATGGCAAATAACTGATTCTAATCACGCTGCTTTAGGCACACAAAGAACCAGGCAGTTCTCCCGACTCATTATGTTCAGTTAGCGCATAATTTCGAATTATTTACAAAAATGAGGTATTCCTTAATTTTTCTGTCCTTCATCCTGAAGGTATTTGAAAACCAGCCTGAATAGGTTGATCCGTCAAGACAAATGGAAGCAACCCGACCATTCATCACATTTGCTCCCGGCACTTCGCATGCTTCGATTTGGTCGTACCTGGTGCTGCGGATGCTTTTGAAGAACCCTTTGAGGAAAGGAACAATATTTTGTTTTCCCACTACTTCAGGATTATTCCTAAACCTGAACACCGCATTATCATTCATCAGTCCGGCAGGGACTGTGGCATCGCTGTTGTCAATGGCTGTAAAAGCAGATTGAACAATTTTATCTTTACTCATACCTTCATCAATTTTTAATAATGCTAAACTTTCCATAGTCCAGAATTTTCCGGCTGTCGGAGACGGTAAAAATATAGGTCCCTTCCGGGTATTTAACAGTATTCAGTACTATTGGTTTACCGTCGTAGATCAGTTTGTCCGTGATTCGGCCGTCGGCTGCAAGTATCTGAATAAAAAGGGGATCACTCTTATCGGGCATGGTAATGGAAAACACGATCTGATTGCCGGCAGGATTAGGTGCTACGGTGGTTATGGATGACAGCCGGAAAGGTTCTTCACTTATACTTGTCCACAGCAGCCACTCGTCGAAAAGCTCCTGAAGTACATCAATGGGTTCTACACCATAAGGTGTGGAAGGCACAAGCAGGTGACACCAGAAATCTCCGGGCTGATCGCCGGGTTTGGCCACACTGATAAAGGCCGAGAGCGAAGAAGTGCCTTCGTTCATGCACCGCGTATCAGCACCCGGCACTTTTGCTCCCTGAAGTGCTGCCATCAGTTTTTCGGGCAGTGTTCCTTCAGTATTCAAAAAACGTGCTTCCATGCTGTCGAGGATTTGCTGACCGAGCAGGATATTGCCCTGAATAGTATAATTGGGACCTGTGATGTGGTTCTTGTAGTCCATGCAGTTGATCCCTGTAAAAGCTGCACTGCGCGGTGCTCCTGTTTCATCGGTATCCACAATGCCATACTGGCGGATCTGAGGGTTGTTTTGTACATCGTTGGCAATCAGCCAGTCGATGATTTCCTGTGGTGAAAGACCTTCCAGCATACGATTATGCGCATTTTGCTGGTTGGTTGCATTCCAGTAGGATTGTGTATGAATGGCCCCTTTGCCGGGAATAACATCACTGATGATAAGCACTCCGCCCTGAATGGCTGACTCGTCGATGCAGGAAGCTCCGGCACCGCCAACCTCACCGGTGAGCGTATCAACAGCTACGATCGAAAAAGTATCCTGTGCCCCAAGATGGTAATAAATAATACCCAACCCCAATATCAATAAGAAGTATCTTTTTTTCCGCATGTTAAAACGATTGATTAACCCCTTTCCTCCTCACTTTACCGGATTCAGATTAACATGATCCGGCCGGTAAACGAAAACTGATCTGATTGTTCTGTGCTGAGATACGCCCGTTTATTTTCACCTCCCAATGATTGTAAACAGCGAACAGATCAAATTTTTAGATTTGTAAAAATAATCAGTATGTCAGCTCAGCCGGCAAAAACTACCTCATTTTAACAAATTTTAAAAACACTCATGGGGATAAAAAAATGGATTGATGAACAGTCAGAACGGGTCATTGACATACGGCCAGACCAAACAAGCAGCGGGTTGACAATTGAAACCAAAACATCAGATTTTCATCCTGCAGGAAATCTCAGAAAACTTTTTTATCATCCTCAGAGGAACAGATGCTGCTCCCTGATCAGATCATTCACGGTTTTCACCGGATTGAAGGTAATGACAGGCACTTCCACGAAAACGGTGATCCATCCGGCCATGGCGCCATTCCACAATCCGGGCAGTTCCTGTGCTTTCAGGTCGCGGCCGTCTTTTGACTTGACGGATATAAAACCGGTTGAAGGGTCAATATAATGGTGCAGGTCGAAAGCATTGCCCTTATAATCCCTCACTGCACAAACCAGGTCAACAGGATTGAAGTGTGTGGCTTCTCCGGCAATCTGCTTCTGCACAGGATCTTCCATATTGATTTGTGAAGATTCGACAATCTGCAGCGAGACTTCACCTGCGTTGTCTTTTACCCAGAAAGGCCCGCCGCCGGGTTCTCCTTCATTTTTCACCATCCCACAAACCCTCATGGGGCGATTGAGCCTTTTGAACAGATAGCTGCACTTTTCGGCCAGCGACAACTTGTCAAAATTTTCGTTCAGTCGGAGCATCAGGTCTTTTTCGACAAATTCAGTTATTTCATTAAGTTCGGGCGCACTCACGCGGTTGGCTTCAAGCTGCCGGAGAAAATTATGGGTTTTTTCCTGAAGCATCAGCAGGAGTCCCCCAATCACCCGCTTGTAAAGATACGTAGGTTCCTTAAGTCGGTCGGGAACAACATTATCAATATTTTTTATAAATATAATGTCTCCTCCGAGGTCGTTCAGGTTTTCGATCAAAGCACCATGTCCGCCGGGTCTGAACAACAGGTTTCCATCCTCATCCCTGAAAGGGTTGTTGTTCATATCTACGGCAATGGTATCAGTGGATGGCTTTTGTTCCGAAAAACTTATCGAGTATTTCACTTTATAGGATGATTCGTAGCCAGCCTGCCGGCGTTCAATAAATTCCCTGAATTTTGGCCTGTGCTCGGGAGAAACCGTAAAATGAATGTTCACCTCTCCTTTTTCGTTTCTGGCATAGTGAGCGCCTTCAACCAGGTGTTCGCCAATGGCCATTCTCGAAAATCCGTCATATTGGTGAAACATCATCAGCCCTTTCGGTAAATCGGCATATCCAAGTCCTTTTCCGGTAAGCAGATAATTGATGACTACGTCATATTTCTTTTCTTCCATCAAGGTGGAAAACTGCAGATGATCTCTTTCCAGCACGGCTTTCAAATCGTGGATAAACGCAAAACGCTGAATATTCTTCAAAAAGTGATATACCGAATTGAACGACTTGTCAGCTTCAAGACGGGCAATGGCTGCATCACTTCCGTCGTACCAACCGAGAAACTCAAACAAATGTTTGAACATCCTGCTGGCTGCACCCGAAGCAGGTACAAATTTCAGCACATTTCGCTGTGGTGAGAACTGCTGATAAAAGTCCACATAATTATTCAGTGCAGATTCCCGTAGCACATGAATACCTTTTCCTTTGACGGCAGGGGCAATCAGACGGATATAAGGAAATCCGTTTTTAAAATTCTCAATCTGTTGTTCAATCTGCTTTTGGGTCATCCCCCGTTGTCTGATCTGTTCCAAGTCTTTCTGTGTGAACATTTTCATAGGTTTTAGAAATTGATGATTTACCATGCAAAGCTAAAATAATTTTTTTATGCTAAATATTCGGCTTCTAAAAAATAAATCTTACTTTTGCAGCCCGAAAATGCCCAGGTGGTGGAACTGGTAGACACACCAGCTTGAGGGGCTGGCGCCTTCACGGGTGTGCAAGTTCGAATCTTGTCCTGGGCACCAAACAAAAAAGCCTTGCTATGTGCAGGGCTTTTGTTTTATACTCCGGTTTCGCTTTTGGTTAAATATCAGACTCTTCGCTCAGCATACGGTCGTTTTCACTGCCAAAAAGCTGATAATGCAACACTTTGAGTACATTCACCACCCTGAAACCCCAGTGCGATCGGAACAACTTCCGGACTGCCCATACAGCAGCCAGTTTGGCATCGCGCAAAGGCTTCTGGTAAAGAATCACAAAATCCTTCATGTCCTGATAAATGTCGGCCAGATTATCCGACAAGCTTCCTTTGATAAGGTCGTTGGTGGAATTATCGTTTTCGGTAAACCAATATTCATCGGTGTTACCAAATTTTGAACGCAGGTCATTAAATACCGACTGCCATTGCTCTTCGGTAACATACTTTTCGTTCGAAGCAATATCGTCCGGCTCCACCGACGGCAATACCGTTCCGCGTAAATAAAGCAGCGGTAATGCTTTTTGCAGATATTCCCTTATCTCTTCAGGGCTGTACCTGTCCGACTCTTCGATGAAAACACAATACTTGTGTGCTACTGCCAGAAACTCAAGTACAAAAGGTGAATATACCGGTTCCTGCAAAATTTCTTCCTGTTCGTTCATGGTTACTTTTTTCAAGTTTAAATTATTTGTTTGAGGCATTTATTTAAGTACTTAGTTTAAACATCAAATAACGAATGATTTATCCATAATTTAGTGGTTTAAATATAGCAGTTATTATTTTTGACTTGCTAAAAGCAGAAATTTAATTTTATCGAAAATCACAAAGAAAATAGAACACAGATTACACTGATGATACAGATTTACACTGACCTGCGAAAATCAGTTTAATCTGCGTCATCAGTGTTCAAATTGCCTTAAAAGCAAGGAACAAAGATTGAAACGTATCCGATAAAACATCTCAATTATTGGTTTATCCGCCGGCAGCTTTTGCCCTGTATCCCAAACCTTTCAATATTTCCAGCACTTTTTCCCGCATTTCTCCCTGAATAATGATTTCACCATCTTTCGCCGACCCGCCTGTACCACATTTAGTTTTAAGCATCCTGGCCAGCTCGTTCATGGCATCATCACTTCCGGCGAAACCTGTTATCAGTGTTACGGCTTTTCCTTTTCGCTGCTTCCGGTCAATCCACACACGCAGGTTTTGCTCCTGCGGTGCAATTTCTGCCTGCTGCTCTTCTTCAACCTTAAGGTTCATCAGGTCAGGATTGGTAGAATAAACAAGATTGCCCGGCAGGTTTCTCTTTTTTACCATCTATGTTTTTTTTGACAAAAATAATATTCTCATGCTTTGCTGAAAAAAGATCTCCGGCAATGACCCAAACCGATTTTCCAATGAGTATTCATAGCTGACTTCAGTTTCCATTCCCGGATTTTACAATTTTAACTCTACTGTCCGACAAATCGATAATTCCTATCCTACGGGATTTACGCCTATTTCGTAACCTCTTCTATACCCATAGATTATCCCTAACGGGACTGCCCTATCGGGGAAAAATACAGATAGGGTCGGCTGTAAAACCCTAAAAGCCCATTTTGAAAGCAAATATTTCGCAACGCTTGTCCCGACTAATTCGGGGCTGTGGCTGAAAATCCCAGGTGCAGCGCACCCAAATATTTATAGCTACAAGTCAAATCATCCTTGCTAAGGTGCGGTGCACCGGAATATTAAATGCATGATTTATTCAACCTTTTCATTAATTTCCCTGCATTTGTTTTTAAAAAATGATCGGTATCTTTTTAGTTTGGATGAATTTATATTTTTAACAGCAGCCCCTATCACAGAGCGTATTCCAAGCTGGTAGGTAAATGCACATTGTTGCTGTCCGGTAATATCTTTTTGATCTTCCGCTCAGTCAGAAATGATCAATGGATCAAGACAAAATTCTAAAAATGCCTGTTTGTTTCCAACCAATTTTTCGGTGGTTATGGATAAACGGCAGGAGGTAAGTCATCAACGAAACACATTCAGGCATCAGGGTAAAAAAACTGTCAGCTCATCGTATGATGAGCTGACAGGATAATTCAATTTAATCGTATGATGATTTCCGGCACCTGCCCTTAAAACCAGTTAGTAGGGGAAAATGAATTTTTCAATACATTCCACACCACCCTTATGCAGGGCTATCAATAACCCGGCATAGACAAGGTTTTATGTATGCTGAAAACTGATGTCATTTGCAATGAACAATGTGCCGTAAGATTTCCCTTTGCACCGGCACACTCCTCCGGTAAAGAACTTTTACAGAGGAATGTACCCGTGCAGGATAATGTTTATTCGGCCAGTTTTCGGCGCAAATTGTAAACCTTGCGAGCTCCATAGGCAGCGCCAAGCGTAATCAGCAGGAAAATGCCTTCGCCGACAGGTGCTGATCCACCTGGAACCGTCGCACTTGATCCTCCGTGACCCGGAGGAGGCGGAGCCTGTGTTTGTGCCATACTTACAGCAGATATAAAGAACAGTGCAAGTACCAGAAAAATGCCGATGAGATTATTTTTTATTCTTTTCATATTACGTAAAGTTTATTGTTTCGATTTCAATCCTGTACAAATCATCAGGATATGATAAAAACAAGGGTTAGCGGATCAGTAATTTATGTGATTCAATACCTTCGGCAGTTCTCACCTTAACGATGTAAACCACATTGTGTCCCGGTACCGTGAGGGTAATCTCACTGGCATTTACAGGCGTACTGATTATGGTCTGACCAAGGGTATTAATTACATCTACATCCAGTATTCCGTTGCTTTCAACATGCTGTATGATGATCTGGTTTTGCATAGCATAAACCTTTGTAAGTTTCTGATCTATCACCGGCACTGAGGTTGCTCCGTTGAAATGCAGGAAGAATCTGTCCCTGATCTCACCCGGTTCAGCCACCTGTGCAATGTATTGTGGCGTAGTTCTGAGGTTGACAAACTGATTGGTCAGACGGTCTTCGAGTGTGATCGGTACCGAAGCATCGAAATTCTCAATCATCTGAACATCGAATGTGTATTCACCGGCAATACCCGCATAGAGTCCAAGTGGTATTTCGTAGGATTCGGTTACATCAAGCATAGGCAAACCCTGAATGACAAAATCACCACCTTCGAGGATGCTGTAAAGAGCGAGCATACTGTTGCCTCTGAGTTTCTCGGCATCAGTTCTGTCCATACCCATTTCAGCGCCTTCCATGAAAGCAACGAGGATTTCGTTGTAATCTTCTTCAGGACTTGTAACACTTAACCAGATCCTGTCGCGGTCTTCCTGTTCCTTGTAAAAATAGGAATACTCAACACCTCTCATTTCATTATCGAAAGTAAGGGTCTTTGTAGCTGTTTGTGCAAATGGAGTTGACTTCACCTGAGCAATGAAACCCTGCATCGG
>Ga0116164_10003228_pt1 | contig 11236 bp, 9 predicted proteins | sample AD_UKC109_MetaG_FD_89888 | JGI IMG/M metagenome (GOLD analysis project Ga0116164, IMG submission 89888) | Active sludge microbial communities of municipal wastewater-treating anaerobic digesters from Hong Kong - AD_UKC109_MetaG | ecosystem: Engineered > Bioreactor > Anaerobic > Digestate... | reverse complement strand
CCGGGATGCTCCGTCCGGCGCGATCACCATCGGCAGCGGATGGCCCGCGTTCGCGTGGCGCAGCATCCCGGTGTTCAGATCCAGGCAGACGCAGCAGCGCCAACGAACTGATGTTTGCGACGGCCTGCTGCGTCTGCCTGGATCTGAACACCGGGATGCTGCGCCACGCGAACGCGGGCCATCCGCTGCCGATGGTGATCGCGCCGGACGGAGCGGTGACCATGGCGGAGGTGGAGGAGTCGGCGCTGGGGCCGGCCCTGGGGCTGTTCGGCGACGCCGGCTACCGCCATATGGAAATCCCGCTGACGCCCGGCGCGCGGCTGGTGTTTTATACCGACGGGCTGACGGAAGCCCGCAACGGCGAACAGAAGGAATTCGAAGAAGACGGCTTGATTCGTTCGCTCGAGACGCACAAGGCGCAGCCGCTGCCGGGATTGCTGGAGGCGGTAGTGCGCGACGCGGTGGAATTTGCCGGATCGCCGACGTTCGAAGACGATGTGTGTGTCCTCGGCATTCACTATGCCGGGGGATGAGCAGCGGCCCCGACGGGGAACCCCCAAAGGAAAGAAGAGTATGAGACAGGCTTGGTGCATGGTTGGCTGGTTGGGATTGGGCGCGGCGCTGGCGACGGCGCAGGAACCCCGGGTGATCCGGCCTTCACCGGCGTACTACCAGCAGCAGGGGCTGCCCGTTCCCGCGGAAGCGCCGGCCGTGGCGGTGCCCGCGGCGACGGCCGCGCCGGCTTCGGTCTCTCCCGCCGCGGTCGCGACACCCCAGCCCGTGCCGTCCCGGCCGGTCCAGGCGGCGCCGGCCGCGCCGCGCCCCGCGCCGGCGCTGAACCGTCCGGCGGCGCCGATGACGCCCCTGGCGGTGCAGCCCCGCCCGATTGCGCCGGCCGCCGCGTCGCGTCCGGCCGCGGCCGCACCGATGACCCCGTTGCCGGTCCAGCCGCGTCCCGTTCAGGCGCCTGTTTCGCCGCCGGTCTCTTCGGCGCCGGTGCTGGACCGTCCGGCGGCGCCGATGACGCCGCTGCCGGTGCAGCCGCGCCCGGTGCAGCCGCCCCCGCGTACCGCCCAGCCGGTGCCGGCGGCACGTCCGGTGGCTCCCGTGCCCCCGCCGCCGGCCGCCATGCCCGCACCGGCTCCCGTGCAGCCGGCGCAGCCGGTTCCCGTGGCGGCCCCGCCGGCCCGTCCAGTCCCTCAGGATGTCGTTGTGTTTCCCGCCGCGCCGGTCTACGAAGAGCCGGAGTATAACGAGCCGGTCTATGACGACACGCCCGGCACGCGGATTTCCCTGCGCGACGTGCCGGAGGCGCGCGACGACTGGGGCGGGACATCGGGATACGACTGGCCCGGACTGTCGCTCGGACCCAAGATCGGCACTACGGGCATCGGCCTCGACCTGACCTTCGGCGTGACCCGTTTCCTGAACCTGCGCAGCGGATTCAACTACGGATCGTTCACGATGAACACCGACTGGGGCGATGTGGAATATGATACCGAGCTGGACATGACCAGCATCCCGCTGCTGGTGGATTGGTATCCCGCGGGCGGGCATTTCCGCATCACCGGCGGGTTTTTCATCCAGCCCGGAACCCAGGCGGACATTGACGCCACGCCCAACAAGCCGGTGCAGATCGGCAGCCACACCTACGGGCCCGATGTCATCGGCACGCTGTCGGGTAAAATCGAGGTGGACAACACCTTCGCGCCGTACATCGGCATCGGTTTCGGCAACACCGTCGGCCGGGACCGGCGCCTGACATTCTCGCTCGACCTGGGCGTGATCTTCCAGGCCTACGACGTGTCGCTGGCCTCCGACGGCCCGGGCATGACCGCCAAGCTGGACCTGTTCCGCGAGGACATCCAGAAGGAAGAAGAAAAGATCCAGGACGACCTGGACGATTTCAAGTTCTATCCGGTGCTGACACTGGGATTCGGGTATCATTTCTGATGTGAGACGCTGGATTCAGGTCGGAGTGGCGCTGGTCTGCGCCGCGTGCGCGGCGCACGGCCAGGACGAGGGGATTTTTGCGGATTTCCGCACCTCGATGGGGGAGTTCACGGTGCGGCTGGACTACGAGCGCGCGCCGCGGGCCGTGGCCGGTTTCGTGGGGCTGGCCACGGGTGAAAAAACCTGGGCGGATCCGCAGGGCAATATCTGGAACCAGCCGTTTTACGACGGATCGATCTTCCACCGGGTGGTCAAGGACGCCGCCACCAACGGCATTGCCATCCAGGGCGGGGGGATCGCCCGGTGCGGGCTGTCTCTGACCAATCTGCCGGGCGGTCCGGCGCAAAGCGATGGCGGCAGTTTTCTGCTGGTGGCCACCAACGGTCCGGGCGTAACCACGAATGTGTTCGGGCCGATTTCCTTCACCACGGAAAACGCGGCGGCGGTTCCGACGAACTATGTCTATGCGGGAGAGGTGGCGACAACCAATGCCGCGGCCGTGACCCGTACCGTCTATTCCCTGCGGGCGTCGTCGTCCAATGCCGGCCAATACGTGGTGAACGCCTATACCAACGCGGCCTGGTACACCAATCGCTTGCCGGAAACGGTGACGACCACCAACTGGGCCGCCATCCAGACCGTTACGACGAATCCGGGGCCTGGCGAAGAAGTGCTGACGCACCGGATATCGGTCAGCATGGCCAGCACGGCGACTGTCTGGGGCATTCGCTCGGTGGACACCAATTTCACCAATGCGGGCTACTACATGCTCGATTCGGCGACCAACGGGCTGGCGCATTCCAACGGAGTGATTTCCATGGCGAATTCCGGGCCGAACACAGACGGTTCGCAGTTTTTCCTTACGGCGACCAATGTGCCGGACTGGGATGGAAGTTATACGGTGTTCGGGAACGTGGTTTCGGGGCAGAGCGTGGTGGCGGAGATCGCGGATGTGCCGGTGCAGGGGGAGTGGTCTCGTCCGGTTGCAGACGTGGTGTTGAGCAACGTGACCATCCGGCGGGAGGGCGAGGCCGCCGAGGCGTTTTCCATCGGGGCCCAGCACCTGCCGGCCGTCGGATCGGCACCGGCCGGGGTGCTGGCGGCGACCGGAGACACGGCGCAGGTCGCCGTCGAGGTACCCCCGTGGTCGGAGATCCTGTTCCGGACCTCGACCAACGGGCTGCTGTCCTGGCAGGCGGAGGACTGGGGGTATTTCACGAACGACGAACCGCACGTGGTGGACGTGGAAGCACCGGCCGCCGTCGCCGCTTTCTTTCACGCCTCCTGCGTGTCCTATTCCAATGCCTGGACGGCGCCGGACGCCCCCTGGGGACGCTTGTTCACCGCGGTGTGGAATACGGACCCGCCCACCATCATGCAGGTGCAGTTCGGATCGGCGCCCGCCGGCCCGCATGTGTATCATCGTCAGCAGGGAACCAATGAATGGCTGAATTTTCTTCTGACCGGGCCGTATGCGCCGCAATGGACGGGGTTTCCCTATTCGGCCAAACTGTATCTGGCCGACAACCAGAGCGAGCAGAGCTATTCCCTGTGGTTTGATCCCGGCCGTGAAACCAACCGGTTCACCTTGAGCGAGTACCCCTTTTCGGGCGGCCGGCGCCTGTTGTCCGGTTATTTCACGCTGGAATAGGCGCGGGTAATACGCCGCCGAAAGTTCGGTTCGGCCGGGCCATGGCCTGCGCGGCGACTTCCCGGAGATTCGGACCATGACCCGCCAGCACCCGGGTAATCCTATTGCCCGAAAATCCCGAGTAGAACCTTGGATCCTGGATTATGGTTGTTATAATAACCATAGTATGCTTGTTATAACAACCATAATGACGAAAGCGAACCTTCGGGGGCGGGGAAGAGGGGTGTGATTTCGGCTTTAAGACGCCGGGGCGAGGGGCTATCATGGGCGGCATGAAGGATGTGATGGATGTCGTGCGGCGCTGGGATGAGACCGGGCTGGCGAGCGCGGAGGCGGTGCTGGTCGGGGTGCAGCATTCGTCGCCGCGGCCGCCGGGGGCGCGGCTGGTGGTGAATGAAAAAGGCGAAGCGGCAGGGGCGGTTTCGATGGGTTGCGTGGAGACGGATCTGCGGGAGCATTTGCTGGGGCTGCTGCGCGGGGAAGGAGCGCCCCGGATCATCCATTACGGGGCGTCGTTCGGGCCGGCGCTGGAGGTGGGGCTGACCTGCGGCGGGGAGATTGATGTCTGGATCCGGCGGCACGATCCGGCCAGCGCGGCCTGGACGGGATTGTGTGCGCTGGCCCCGGACGCCCGGGCCGTTCTGCTGACCCGCCTGGACGGAGACTCGGAGCAGGCGCTGATGCGTCCCGGCGATGCGCCGCCGGCCCCGGACCTGCAGGCGGCCTTGGATGCGCTATGGGTGCGCGGCGGAACGCGGAAGATTTCCGCTTCGGATTCCACCTGGTTTGCCGAGGTCATTTCGCCGGCGCCGCGCCTGCTGATGGTCGGGGCTTCGCCGATTTCCATGGCGCTGTGCGAATTGGCCTCGCGGACGGGATTTCGCGCCTGGATCGTGGATCCGCGGCGGGATTTTGCGCGGGCGGAGCTGTTTCCGGCGGCGGAGGCGGTGGTGCACCGCTGGCCGGAAGAGGGACTGGCGGAAGCGGGGCTGGATGCGCACAGTTATGTGGCGGTGGTGGCGCATGACGCCAAGCTGGATGTGCCGGCACTGGCGGCGGCGCTGCGGGCGCGTGCGCGATACATCGGCCTGCTGGGCAGCCCGGGCACGCAGGCGGACCGGCGGCAGGCGCTGGCCGCCGCGGGTTTTGAGGCGGCCGAGATTGCCCGGATCGAGGGGCCGATCGGCCTGAAGGCGATCGGGGCGCTGGAGCCGGCGGAGATCGCGGTGTCGATTCTGGCGGAATTGATCATGGTGCGCCGCGGGGTGTCGCCCGCGAACTGGAAGGGAAACCGCCCGTGAAGGATGCAGCCAGTCCCTTTACCTGCCCGTCCTGCGGAGCGGCGCTGCCGCTGGCGGACGTGAACGTGGCGGCGGATGTGGCGCTGTGCCGCGCCTGCGGCCGCAGCGGGGCCTTCCTGCACAGCGCCTCGGTGCCGGCGATCAGCGACGACGATTTGGCGCGTCCCCCGAAACGGGTGAGTCTGCGGCGGGAGTTCGGCGATGCGCTGTCGGTGGTGGTGCGGCCGTCCCGGTCGGCACTGTGGTTTTTCATTCCCTTCACGCTGCTGTGGTCGGGCATTTCCATGACCGCGATCTACCTGGTGCCGCTGGCGAAGGGCGAGTTCAAGTGGCAGGAGGGGCTGTTCGGCCTGCCGTTCCTGATCGGCACGCTGTTTTTGCTGACGATGATCCTGTACCTGCTGTTCGGCAGGACGACGATCACGCTGATGAAAGGGCGGGTGCGGGTGGCCACGGGATTGTTCGGGAAGGGGCGGGTGCGGGAGATGGAGTGCGCGAAGGACACGCAGGTGTCGCTGCAGATGTCGAGCTACCGGGTGAACAATGTCCCGCAGCAGGAGATTGTGCTGCGGAGCGGCGAGCAGGAACTCAAGTTCGGGGCGATGCTGCTGCCGAACGAGGCCAAACCCTATGTCGCCGCGGTCCTGAAGCGTGCGGCGGGGGGGCGGCAGGGGTGAACGGGTTGACGGATCACATGGCAGACAACCTGGCGGCGGTGCACCGCCGGATGGCCGCGGCGTGCGCGGCGGCGGGGCGTCCGCCGGATTCGGTGCGGCTGCTGGCGGTGTCGAAGACGCACGGGCCGGAGGCGGTGCGGGCGGCGGCGGCGGCGGGGCAGGTGCTCTTTGGCGAAAACCGCGTACAGGAGGCGGCGGCCAAGATGCCGGAGTGTCCTGTGCACCTGCAATGGCATTTGATCGGGCATTTGCAGCGCAACAAGGCGGCGCAGGCGGCGCAGTTGTTCGACTGGGTGCATTCGGTGGATTCGATCAAGTTGCTGGAAGCGCTGGACCGGCATGCCGCGGAGGCGGGACGCCGCCTGGACGTGCTGGTGCAGGTGAACGTATCCGGCGAGCGGTCGAAATCCGGGCTGGCGCCCGAGGCCCTGCCGGCGGTGCTGGCGCGGGGCAACGAGCTGCCGAATGTGCAGGTGCGCGGGTTGATGACGATCCCGCCGCTGACGGAGGATCCGGAGAAGGCGCGGCCGCATTTCCGGGCGCTGCGGGAGCTTCGCGACCGCTGGGCGGCGGAGCTGGGAATGGATCTGGACGAACTGTCGATGGGCATGACGCACGACCTGGAGATTGCCATCGGCGAAGGCGCCACCATCGTGCGCGTGGGCACGGCGATATTCGGCGAGCGGGCGCGGCCCGCGAAAGGAGCAGAACCGGCATGAAGAGCAAGCGAATCGCCTTTCTGGGCGGCGGGAACATGGCGGAGGCCATTCTGGGCGGGATGCTGGCGGGGGATCTGGTGCTGGCGGGCAACCTGAGGGCCGCGGACGTTTCGGCGGAGCGCCGCGACTGGCTGCAGAAGGAATACGGGATTGATGCCACGGCCGACAATGCCGCGGCGGTGAAGGGGGCCGACGTGATTGTACTGGCGGTCAAGCCGCAGCAGGCGGCCGAGGCGCTGGCGTCGGCGCGCGCCGCGCTGTCGGAAGATCAGCTGCTGATCTCCATCTGCGCGGGGTTGACCACGGCCGCGCTGGAGGCGCAGGTGCCGTGCCGGGTGGCGAGGGTGATGCCCAATCTGCCGGCGATGGTTTGCCGGGGGGTGGCGGCGATTTGCGCGGGGTCGCGCGCCGCGCCCGGGGACATGGACCTGGTCGAGCGGATGTTTGCGGCGACCGGTGCGGTGGTGCGTCTGTCCGAAGGACGGTTGAACGAGGCCACGGCGCTGAGCGGCAGCGGCCCGGGGTATGTGTTTGCGTTCATGGAAGCCCTGGAACGGGGGGCGGTGGCCATGGGGATTCCTCCGGAGACGGCGCGAACGATGGCGGTGGAAACCGTCCGGGGGGCGGCGGAGCTGGCGGCGCAGACCGGGGAAGATCCGGTCGAGCTGCGCCGGCGGGTCAGTTCCAGGGGCGGCACGACGCTGGCCGGGCTGGCGGCCATGGAGGCGGGCGGGTTTTCCGCCGCCGTGGAAGCGGGGATGAAGGCCGCGCGCGACCGGGCGGCGGAGCTGGCGAGGTAGTCCATGGCCGGGGAAGACGCGAAGCGAAAAGCCGGTGGACGGCGCACCTGGAGCGTGAGCCACCTGCTGGGGGCCCTGGTCTGGCGGCTGGCGCTGGTGCTGCTGATCTTGTACGGCCTGGCGCAGCTGGGCATCCGCACGGAATGGTTCCGGCGCCGGGTGGAGCGCGAGCTGTCGCGGGTGGCCGGCACCGACGTGAGCGTGGGACATGTGCGCGGCACCGAGTCGCTGAACCTGAAGATCCGCGATGTCATCAGCGTGACGGACGAAGGCGGCTTCGATCTGCGGGTGGTGCGCATCCGCTGGCGCCTGTTTCGTCCCCGGGGCGCATCCCTGCTGGAGTCGGTCCGGGTGGATGGCTGGGAGGCGACGTTCACGGCCGACGGCCGCGGGCCCCTGTCGTCCAGCGTATTGGCACGGATGGCGGAAGGCATGCTGGTTCCGGCCGGCGTGGGACTGCCGGGACGGCCGGTCCGGCCGGCAGGACAGGGATTGATCGCCGGAGGCGCAACGGATTCAGGAGGTTCCCTGGGCGACATTCCGCGACTGGAAATGCGCTGGGGGACGGTTCAGGTGCGGGATGCCGGCGGCCAGGCCCTGGTTTCCGTTTCCGGGCTGGATGTCCTGTGGACCGCGGTGCGGCGTCCGGACGGCGGGCGGGTGTCCCATCTCGATCTGCGGGCCGAAGAAGTGCAGGTGGCCAACGGCCCCCGGATCGCCGGACTGCACGTCGAACTGATTGAAGCCGGCTCCCGCCAGTTCCTCGGGGCGCTGGAAGCCGACGACTGGGGGGGGGCTGCCCGCCCCCGTTCGCCGGAGGAAGACTATCGCGACCTGTTTGACGCGATGGACGCGCCCTGAGGGGCGGAGGGCGCATCTGCGATTCGGTGCACCCTTGGGGTCATATGGAGCGTAGGCGCGTAGCGCCGGAGTCGAAATCACTTGTCCCGCCACCGCGGGATCTGAGCACAATCCCGATGGCCAGCCTTCGGGACCAAGCCGAGATCCTTCGACTCCGCTCGGGATGACAGCCATACAGGACTACAAGGCCTTTTTACACAGCATGCACCGAATCGCAGATGCGCCCAGAGGCGGATGATCGAAAAGGCGGGTCTTGCATTTTCCGGGGGGATGGGGTAGAACACGCGGACCATTTTCGGGTGGTGGATATAGCTCAACTTGGTAGAGCACCAGATTGTGGTTCTGGCTGTTGCGGGTTCAAATCCCGTTATCCACCCCGTTTTTCTTTCCAGCGCGGGCCTGCCGGGGTCCGCGCTTTTTTGGGCGCGTCCAATTCTTTTCGCGATGCTGCGGCTTTTTCCCGTTTCCGTTTTCCAGACCCGTTTTGCAGGGGACGGCTGGGGCCCGCTCGTTACGCACGACGTATTTCAGGAATTATGGATGTTATAACAACCATAGTATGGTTGTTATAACATCCATAGTTCCCGTTGGCCGCAGTCCCCGCACGAGGCGGGAGCGGTTCCGGGCACTTCCGTTTACGGGGGGGGGGGGGGGGGACACCGGGCCATTGTTTGATTTTTCGATGCCATCGCCTTGCGGGCGGCTGCGCCTGTCGTTCCATTTCCCGGTTGCGGCGGGGAGGGGATTTGTATAGGGTTCGCATTTCCATGCCCGGGTCCTCCGTCCGGGCCAGTCCGAAACGAGTGGAAGGAAAGGCAAGAGCATCATGAAGGATATTCCGATCGCGGATGTGCGCAATTTCGTCTTGGTGGGCCATACGGCCAGCGGCAAGACGTCGCTGGTGGATTCTCTGCTGTTCAAGCTGGGCGTGACGGACCGTCTGGGGAATCCGGGGGACGGCACCAGCGCGGCGGACTGGACGGACGAAGAGAAGGGGCGCAAAATCACGATCTGGGCCAAGCCGTTCGATGCGGTGTGGCGGCCGAAAGGCGGCAAGGCGCTTCGGCTGGTGATGCTGGACACGCCGGGGTATGCGGATTTCTTCGGACAGGTGGTGGCGGCCTCGAGCGTGGCGGATGCGGCGCTGATCCTGGTGGATGCGACGGCCGGTGTGCAGGTGGGCACGGTGCGGGCGTGGAAGCGCTGCGAGGCGCTGGGCCTGCCGCGGGCGATCGTGATTACCGGCCTGGACAAGGAAAACGCCGATTTCGACGGGACGGTGGCCGCGCTGCAGGAGCGGTGGGGACCGCGCTGCGAGGCGGTGACCTATCCGGCCGCCGACGGGAAGAGCGTCGTGGATGCGCTGTCGGCGTCCGATGCGCGCAGCGAGGAGATCCGCTCGCGGCTGACGGACGCGGCGGCGGAATCCAGCGATGAATTGATTGAAAAGGTGCTGGGGGGGGAGACCCTGACGGCCGACGAGCTGTCGGGCGGGCTGCGCGCCTCCGTGGCGCAGGCGAAGTTCATTCCGGTTTTCGCGGTGATGGCCCGGCAGTCGGTCGGGCTGGAGGAGCTGATGGCGGGCCTGGGCCGGCTGATGCCGAGCCCGGCGGACCGTCCGGCGAAGGATGCCGCGGGCAACGCCGTGGATCCTTCCGAAGGCGCACCGCTGGCGGCCCAGGTCTGGCGGTCGATCAACGATCCGTTCGTGGGCCAGCTGACGCTGGCCCGCGTGTGGGGCGGCACGTTGAAGGAAAAGAGCGAGATTTTCAATGCCACCCGGGAGCAGAAGGAAAACGTGGGGACGCTGTATTTCCTGAACGGCAAGAAGCAGGATACGGTGCCGGAGGTCCAGGCCGGCGATGTGGTGGCGCTGGCGAAGCTGAAGACCACGGTGATCAACGACACGCTGTGCGCGGCGGGCAAATCCATCCAGATGCCGCCGATCGAGTTTCCGAAGCCCGTGGTGTCGTTCGCCGTGCATCCCAAGACGCAGGGCGACGAGGACAAGCTGGGGCAGGGGCTGCACCGGGTGGCGGAGGACGATCCTACGCTGCATGTCCAGCGCAACGACGAGACGCACGAGCTGATCATTTCAGGCATCGGCGACGTGCAGATCGACACGGCGATGGAGCGCATGAAGGCCCGCAGCAAGGTGGAAGTGACCCTCAGCACGCCGAAGGTGGCCTACAAGGAGACCGTGACGGCGAAGGGCGAAGGCCACTACAAGCACAAGAAGCAGTCCGGCGGCCGCGGCCAGTACGGCGAAGTGTATTTGCGCATCGAGCCGATGCAGCCGGGGGTGGAGCACTGGTTCGTGGACGGCATCGTCGGCACGAGCATCCCCCGCAACTTCCTGCCCGCGATTGAAAAGGGCCTGGTCGAGGGCATGACCCGCGGCGCGGTGGCCGGCTATCCGGTGGTCAACACGATGGTCACGGTGTACGACGGCAGTTCGCACGACGTGGACAGCTCGGAAATCGCCTTCAAGATCGCGTCGCGGACGGCGTTCAAGGACGGCATGAGCAAGGCCAAGCCGGTGCTGCTGGAGCCGATTCTGAACGTGCGCGTGACGATTCCGGGCGAGTTCATGGGCGACTGCACGGGCGACCTGAACCACAAGCGCGGACGCATCCTGGGCATGGAGTCCGAGGACGGCATGCAGGTGATCGTGGCCGAGGTGCCCCAGGCGGAGATGTTCAAGTACTCGTCGGAGCTGCGCTCGATGACGGGCGGCCGCGGGTCGTTCGAGATGGAATTCAACCGCTATGACGTGGTGCCCGCCAACGTGGCGCAGAAGGTCATTGCGGAGGCCGCGAAGAACAAGCAGGCCGAGGAAGAGGAATAGATCGGGCAGGGGACAAGGACGCCGGGCCGGCGGGAAAGACAGGGCAGGGTATGAGCGGACATAGCAAGTGGTCGACGATCAAGCACAAGAAGGGCGCCGCCGATGCCAGGCGCGGCAAGATCTTCAGCAAGCTGGCCAAGGAACTGACGGTGTCGGCGCGGGCCAACGGGGGCGACCCCGGCGCCAACATCACGCTGCGCACGATTCTGGCCAAGTGCAAGGCCTGCAACATGCCGGCAGACAACATTGACCGCGCCATCAAGAAGGGCACGGGGGAGTTGCAGGGGGCCGCGCTGGAGGAAATCCTGTTCGAGAGCTATGCGCCGGGCGGCGTGGGGCTGATCATCCAGTGCCTGTCGGACAACCGCAACCGCTCCGTGGCCGACGTGCGCCACGCCTTGAACCGCCACAACGGGACGCTGGCGG
>Ga0116164_10003227_pt1 | contig 11236 bp, 12 predicted proteins | sample AD_UKC109_MetaG_FD_89888 | JGI IMG/M metagenome (GOLD analysis project Ga0116164, IMG submission 89888) | Active sludge microbial communities of municipal wastewater-treating anaerobic digesters from Hong Kong - AD_UKC109_MetaG | ecosystem: Engineered > Bioreactor > Anaerobic > Digestate... | reverse complement strand
ATGAACGCATATGTAGTCCTCATTTCTTGGGAGTTTTGAGACTACTATATGCGTTTTTTTGTTGATTTACCAACATGTTTAGACATTTTCCTCTAGGAAAAAATTAACTAGCACCACGGGTTAAATCATATAAAACACAATAAAATATATAAAAATATGAGAGTGAGTTATATCCTATGTTAGGATCAGATAAGAAAAAATTATACCCAAATAAAAATATCAAAACGGTTTTTTCTATAAGTAACCTATCGAAAAACCCAATGTAGAGATTGGTGAATACACTTACTATAGTGATGATGAAAAAGTCTCCTGAGGAATTTTACAATAATATAGAGCACCACTATGAATTTCTTGGAGATAAGCTAATCATCGGTAAATTTTGCGCTATTGCAGAGGGTGTTAGGTTTATCATGAATGGAGCAACTCATAGGATGTATGAAATTACAACCTATCCCCTTTAATATCTCTACCGGTGGATGGGAAAAAGTAACTCCTGCAATAGAACAACTTCCTTTTCAGGGTGACACAGTGATTGGCAATGATGTGTGGATAGGTCAAAATGTAATCATAATGCCGGGTGTTAAAAATGGAGAAGGTGCAATTATTACTGCTAACTCAACAGTAGTCCTTGTTAGAATCTTTTTTCTTTAACAGCAATAGAGAATTTCGATATCTTCCCACATACGCAAGCCCACAGTGGATATGTTCCCTCAAAGAGAATTCAGTAAAAAAGGAAAATGGAAATTGTCCTTTGACAGCTATCCGCTCATCTCAAAACATGTGGAAGCAGTGTGTCTGTTAACAAGAAAATAATCATTGTTCGTCCTGACGAGTTGTTAGACTCGAAAAGGATAAACATCATTTTTAGAACCGGTAGCCGATTTTTGGCTAGCGGTTTTTTGGGCTCTTTGGCAAATAGTGGTGATTGAATCTCGCGCTATCCTATGGAAAACCACCTTGTGTGAGGGGCTGCGAGACCGCTTCGATCCTAGAATTGCTGAAGCACGAATCTAGCGTCACTCACATTTCATCTTTTGACGTAGCTGAGACAAGGTGTTTTTCTTCGATCCGCTAGTGGTTAATCTCTTTTTGGTGCAAATATGGATTAGAATTTCTTTGCATGGCTTAAGGGAGTGGAGAATCGGATATTAGTAGGATTTACATCCACAGATAAAAATAGGCTTGATTTTAACAGCGAAACTAAAATACCCTACTTAAATGAAGTGATAGATTAGATGTTGGGTTGTTAGGAGATGCTTAAAAATCCTATGCAATCAATAGTTTTTAGTGTTTGTTGACTTGATCCCTAAATCGCCTGAGTACTAAACGTTGAGTGTGTCTGCTTACTGTCACTAGCCAGTAAGTGAGACTGTAGTTAATCTCATTTTCCCCAGTATTATGTTGAAAATAGCCATGAAGCGATTATTTCTAAAGAGTTAATTTTGTAGGCTCAAGAAGAAATTTATCGGAGAAGCAATATCTACACAGGAGAAGGCAAGAACAAAAGAATTTATAGTAGCAAGTACGCTTTAAGTGCCATCACCTTCTGTGGATATTGTGGCGATATTTATAGGAGAACCTATTGGAATATTCATGGCAGAAAAGAATTTGTCTGGCGATGTGTGACTAGAATCGAGCAGGGTCCCGAGGTATGTAAGAACCGAACCGTAAAAGAAGATGAACTCTATGATGCAGTAATGACTGCAATTAATAAACTGCTTGCAGGTGGCAACAATATGATAAAGACACTGGAAGAGAATATTCATGCTGTGATTGGTGAAACCACAGAATACCAAATTTCAGAGATTAACAATTTACTAGATGAAAAACAAAAAGAACTAATCAAGCTGGCCAATAAAGGTCAAGATTATGAATACCTGGTAGATGAGATCGATGAGATGCGAGATAAGCGTCAGACTCTTTTAGTAGAAGATGCCTCCCTCAGTGGCGAGAACGAGCGCATCAATGAGTTGATTGAATTTATCCGCAAGAACAAATTCCGCACCTTAGAATATGATGATAAGCTTGTAAGGAAGATAATCCAGAACGTTAAGGTCTATGAAGACCACTTCGTCATAGCCTTCAAACCAGGTATCGAAATGGAAATATGAAAACCAGAAGTAAATAGCCCATGACTCTACAGTAGAGTTGTGGGTTTTCTTTTGCTTGCTGATTATAATAATATTTTAATAACTATTGTGTTTATCAACCAAATGGTTTATAATATTCTTAGCGTAAACTTGGAGGTGCTGTATGACTACGGCAGAAATGATTAAAGAACTGTGTGAGCAAATGAATATAAGTGTTTCCGAACTTGCTAGACGTATTGGCCAGACTCCACAGAATTTCAATAAAAAATTACAACGAGAAACAGTAACCTTGGATGAGTTGAAGGCCATTGCTGATGTGCTAGGTGTCAAGTTTGTGCAGGCATTTATTTTACCAGATGGAGAAGAAATAAAAATATCTAACGAATAAAGGAGGATGTTTATATGGTAGGTAATGTTATTCAAATAGTAACAGAGAAATTATCATCTTTGCCTTTTATAGAAGGCATCGTATTAGGGGGCTCACGTGCAAGAGGCACCCATACAGAAAATTCTGATATAGATATCGGAATCTATTACAATTCAGACTCATTTGACCTGACAGCGATTAATCAAATTGCTACAGAATTGGATGATAAAAATAGAAACAACCTTGTTGTGCCTCCCGGAGCGTGGGGTGATTGGATTAATGGCGGCGGATGGTTATTTATAAATGGGTATCATGTTGACTTGATTTTACGTGATATAAAACGGGTAGAACAAATAATCAAAGATACGGAGCAAGGAATTGTTACTGCCAATTATCAGACCGGGCATCCCCATGGTTATATAAGTGCAATGTATCGTGGAGAATTAGCGATTAGTAAAATACTATATGCTAAGAACGAAAGCTTATGCGAATTAAAAAAGCAGGCAGAAATTTACCCTACTGCTCTAAAGAAAAGCTTGATGAACTTTTTTATATTTGAAGCTGAATTCTCTTTAATGTTTGTAAAAGCAAATGCGGGGGTAGAGGATAAATATTATATTGCAGGCCATGTTTTTCGTATTATTTCATGCTTAAATCAAGTACTATTTGCATGTAATAATGCTTATTGCATTAACGAAAAGAAAGCTATAAAACTGCTTGAAACTTTTGAATATAAACCTGAAAAATATGCCGAAAGAGTTAATCATATTTTTGAAGTACTCGGTCTTTCTCTTTTTGAATGCTACGATATGACCGAGAAACTTTATAAAGAAGTGAATGAAATTGTATCGGAGATAAATAACTTTTTAAACGAGGAGAGTTCAGATGAAAGAAAACAAATATGATGATAATATATTTTTTCAAAAATACAGTCAAATGAGTCGCTCGCAGAAAGGACTGGCTGGTGCGGGAGAATGGGAGACTTTGAAAAAGATGCTACCTGATTTTAAGGGTAAGCGTGTGCTTGATTTAGGATGCGGCTATGGATGGCACTGTATATATGCGATGGAAAACGGTGCTTCCTCTGTAGTAGGTGTTGATATTTCTCATAAAATGCTCGAAGTAGCAAAAGGAAAAACCCATTTTCCACAGATTGAATATGAATGCTGTGCCATAGAAGATGTGGATTTCCCAGAGGAGAGCTTTGATGTAATACTAAGTTCGCTTGCGTTTCATTATGTAGCAGACTATGAGAATTTAATAAAAAAGATATATAGGATGCTGAAGGCTGGTGGCAATTTAGTTTTTACAGTTGAACATCCTGTTTTTACTGCTCATGGAACACAAGACTGGTATTATAACGAAAAAGGAGAAATACTGCATTTCCCGGTGGACAATTATTATTATGAGGGCAAACGGACAGCTATGTTTTTGGAAGAAAAGGTTACAAAATATCATAGAACACTGACCACATATCTAAATACACTGCTTTCAAATAGTTTTATAATAAATCAGATTGTGGAGCCACAGCCGCCAGAGAACATGATGGATATTCCGGGGATGGCGGATGAAATGCGACGCCCAATGATGCTGATTGTATCGGCAAAAAAGAAGATGTAATAATATAGAAAAAATAAACGAGGAGTATGTAAATGAGATCAGAAAAAGAAATGATGGATTTAGTACTTTCTTTAGCAGAACAGGATGAACGTATTCGAATTGTGACCCTTGAGGGGTCACGCGCAAATATTAATATACCTAAAGATGAATTTCAGGATTATGATATTACATATTTTGTAAGTGATATAGAACCGTTTATATCTAATGATGACTGGCTTAATCAATTTGGGAATATAATAATGATGCAAAAGCCGGAGGATATGGAATTATTCCCACCTGAAGAAAAGGGATTTTCCTATCTTATGCTATTTGATGATTACAATAAAATTGATCTTACCTTATTGCCCTTGGAAGAGTTAGATAATTACCTAAAGGGCGATAAATTAATAAAGGTTCTAATTGATAAAGATTGTAGAATTAAAAGGGACATAGTTCCGACTGATATAGATTATCATGTAAGAAAGCCAAGCGCAAGGGAGTATGATGATTGCTGCAATGAATTTTGGAATGTAACACCTTATGTTATTAAAGGATTGTGCCGCAAAGAGATACTGTTTGCAATCGATCATCTGAACCAGATTCTACGGTTTGAACTACTTAGGATGATGTCGTGGAAGGTTGGGATAAAGACAGAATTTTCATTAAGTGTTGGGAAAAATTATAAGTATATTAACAAATACATTGATGAAGATCTATGGAATAGATTATTATCTACATATCGCATGGATTCCTATGAAAATATTTGGAAGTCATTATTTATATGCCACCAATTGTTCAGGGAAGTGTCCAAAGAGGTAGCAGAACTACTGGGGTTTGATTATCCAGAGTATGGTAAGAACATAACAAGATATACCGAGGACATGTATAAAAAATATGTTGAAAATGACTATTTTTAAAGATTAGCAAAGATTATTAACCATAAGCAAGGGGTGTAAATGTATGGAAAGTACTGATGTTATAAATGAAATTAGAGGTATATTACCTCGTAACTCAATTGGAAAATATGATTTACTAACTATTTTTACACATAAAACCGTTTTTGATAAAATTGTAAAAGTACTATCATTGGATTTTCAAAATAAAGTAGAGTATGTGGCTGCCCCAGAAGCAATTGGATGGATACTAGGCACTGCCATAGCCAAAGAACTTGGAGTGGGGTTTATTGGAGTAAGAAAAGGTGATAAGCTGCCATACGCAAAAGAAGAGATTATTTCGACACATTTTACCGACTATTCAGGTCAAGATAAAAGCTTTGAAATATCTAAGAGTTCTATTGTGAGGAACAAAAGAGTTTTGATTGTAGATGATTGGATAGAGACAGGTTCTCAAATGAAGGCTTTAATAGCTTTGTTAGAGAAATTGGATTGCAGCATTATTGGGTTGGCTACTATTGGGATTGATATAAATGAGGTTACTCAAAAATGGATAGACAGCAGTTTTGTAGCTTATATTGGCTCAAACATATAATAAACCGAAAGAAAATCTTGAATCAAAATTTTGGATGGCGTTAATTTACAATACAACGAAAGATGTTTACCCTGAATAATTCATACTTTTTAATTGAAACCGTCTGAAACTGCCTAACGGCAGTCTGATAATTACTTTTTTAGTTTCACCCCTTAAGTGATGAAAAAAGAACCCCATTCTGCTATGGTAAAGGTGACGAAACCAACCATAAGAAAGGAGTTCTTCTCATGACTAGCTTACACAAAAATCAAGTTAAATTCAATTCAAATATCACTATTTCACATACCGGTGGTCGTCTATCAAGTGATTCGGGGTTAGTCCTGGTTAAAGAATTAATGAATACCTTCGGCTTTTCGCACTTAGCTAAACAATGGCTCCATATTACAGATCATCGGGCTTATTTTACCCATGATAACTTAGCGATATTGGAACAGCTTATTATGCAATTAATTGCTGGTTACTCGGCAGACTCATCAGCTAATCTATTAAGACGGGATCCTGTCTTTCAAGCTGTACTCGGTAAAAAACAGTTGGCATCACAATCCTCAATCTCACGGTTTCTGGATCGTTTCACCGAGGAGAACATCGATCAACTCCAAGCATTAAATCAGTCATTGATTGATAAAGCACGTTTAATTCGCAATGACACCGAGTTAATCATTGATGTCGATTCCACACATTCGGATACCTTTGGACGCCAAGAACAAACAGATTATAATGCCCATTATCAAACCTACGGCTATCACCCATTAGTTGCCTTTGATGGACTGACCGGAGATTTCTTAAAAGCTGAACTGCGTTCAGGCAATCAGTACACATCTAAAGGGGTAAAAGCCTTTATCAACCCGCTTTTACACCACTACAAGAGCACGTTACCTCATACCGAGATATTGGTTCGGGGTGACAGCGGCTTCGCCACACCAGAGGTGTATGAGTCTTGTGAAGCAACTGAAAGCCAGTACGTTATCCGATTAAAGAGCAATCGGAGGTTAAGTCAGTTAGCTGAACATTCTGTTCTTTACGGGGACAATCAAGAATGGGAAGAGCGAGAAGTGCAGTATTTTTCACTACCTTATCAAGCACAATCCTGGTCGAAACCTCGTCGTGTCTGTATACGCTCCGTCCGTGAAGGAGGAGAATTGCTATTTCATCATGCGTTTATTGTGACTAATCTATCCGACAATGTCTCGCCTGAAGTCATATTTTCTCTTTACGGCAAGCGAGGAACAATGGAAAATTTCATCAAAGAAGCGAAAGGTGGCTTTTACTTCGATAAAACAGATAGCCCGCGTTTCTTAGAAAATCATGTCAGAATGATGATCAGTGTCCTTGCATACAACCTCGTTAATTTTTTAAAAAGCATTGGTTTTGATAAAGTGAACCAGGGCATGACGATTCATTCCATCCGGCTGATATTGCTTAAAGTAGCCGGTAAACTTGTTCAGACTGGGAGACAGGTCTATCTCAAACTGTCAAGTTATCATGTGTATCAAACTGAATTTTATAAGGTTTTTGAACGCCTGCGGCGATCCAAACAATGGATTTAGACTAGTTATCACACAAATTTTTTAACCGATTCTTTTTCAAGGGATTCGTCTGCCCTTAAATAGACAAATAATTTTTATTATGATCTTCTTCCGTAGGCATCCTGTTCGAAAACACATTATTTTGGAAGAAAGTATCTGCCTAATTTAAAAATTGGCAATTTGTTCAAAAAAACAGGTTAAATTTAGAGCTATGAATTATTCAGGTGGATATAAACATTGTAGAGATAGTCTCTGATCAGGAAGAAGAAATATATAATATTTTTGAAGTTTTAAATGCAAGAGGACAAAAATTAAAACAAATTGAATTATTGAAAAATCATGTTATGAAGTACGTTCAACCAAGAGAGGATTCCTTTATAGATGCTGCTAGAGATAAATGGAATGAAATAGTAAGAAATAGCAATAAATTACCAGATGTAGATAATTTAATAAATCACTTCTCAAAATGTTATATAAAAAAGAATGCCGAAAATGCGAATTCTGTATATCGATTAATTAAAGAAGAAATAAATATATCTGATTTAGGGACTTTATTAACTGATTTACATCAGTTTTCAATAGTTTATCAATCAATTACGGATAAAGATACAACAGATGATGTAATTGAATATTTTAATATAAAAAGAAATCAGCAAATACGGTCTTTATTAACATCAATTTCAATTTTAGAAAATCGAAATATAATTAATTCTGATGAAAAAAGAACAGCTTTTGTGAATATTCGTAATTTCTTTTTTATATTTAATGCTATGCAAAAAACTAGCAATAGGACAGATGATATTGTCAGTAATACTTCTTTTAATATCTATCACTGTCAGGAATCAACTCATTTTAAATTTATAATATCAGATTTTTTTCATAAAATTTCCTCACACATTAGCGAAGAAGAATTTAGAAATTCTTTTTATAATAATCAATCATTTAAATATTCAAACAAAGATCGTACGCTTAAAAGAAATTCTAGATTAGTAAAATATACACTTCAAAAATATTGTGAATCTATACAAACAGATACTATGCTAGATAGTAGACATCTGACCATTGAGCATTTACTTAATGATAATGGATATACAGATAATGCAAATTTGTATAATTTAACATTGACTACCGAATCTATTAATAGCGAAGAATTAGAAGATGTTTATGGCAAAATAAAAGTACATAGTATTGCAATCCAAAAGTACACAACCCTGCAATAAAAAAAACCATTGTAGGCAACCTGAATTTCCTCTAAAGTTATAGTTACGACACTTTAACTGGAGGTAAGAAAGGCATGCTTACAATGACCGATATTAATACTATCAGAAATCTACGAAATAATCACGACAAATCAATCAATCATATCAAAAAAGAATTATCTATCAATTGGCGAACTGCAAAAAAGTATTCAGATACTGATTTTGTACCTACACCAAAGAAGCACAAGAAATCCGGAATGATGTATCTCGAAAAATGGGGAAGTATTGTTAGCCTATGGCTTTTTGAAGATTCAAAGCTTCCTAAAAAGAAGAGACGAAATGCTAAATTTATAACCATTGAATTAAAAAAAGAAGGTTTCGCAGGTTCTTACAGAACCGTATGTAATTTCATCCAAGATTGGAAATCAACACACTATACTGAGTCGAATGAAGACCAAGGTTTTGAACGATTAGAACATCCTCCAGCAGAGGCTCAACTTGATTTTGGAACGATGGAAGTTTGTCATGAAGGAGCATTTAAGGATGTGAAGGCCCTAGTAATGAGCTATCCAAATAGCAATGTAGGTTTTGCAGTTGCATTACCTGCAGAAAACCAGGAGTGCTTACTAGAAGGAATGAAGGAGCTCTTTCGCCAAGCAAATGGCGTCCCTAAAAAGATTCGTATAGATAACATGTCGACAGCTGTTTTACAGACAAAAACAAGAAATACACCTGCCGTTTTAACGGATGGATTCCTTCAATTTGCTAGTCACTATGGGTTTGAAACACAAGTGTGTAATCCTCGAAGCGGAAATGAAAAAGGCAGTGTTGAAAACAAAGTGGGATACGTTCGGTATAACTTCTTCTCATCCACACCTATTATCCTTGATTTTGAAAGCTTTAATCAGACATTGGCCAATCAACTTGTAGCTGATCGTGAGAGACTTCATTATGAGAAGCACAGAACAATCGCTGAGTTATGGTTAGAAGAAAAAGCAAGTCTATTGCCATTACCAGGGGTGGACTACCCTGTTTTTAAAGAAATAGAAGTAAAAGCCAATAAGTATAATGAAATCAAAATGGATAATGTATGGATCCATGTTCCACAATCAAGAAATCATTCCCTTATTTATGCCCTTCTTCGTTTTGATTCCTATCAATTAATCAGTATCGATGGGGAGATCATCCATGAAGGTCTTCGACCTTATATGAACAAGAAACGTCTTATTGAATGGGCGATTATTTTACAGGATTGGCGGAGAAAACCAAGAGCAATGGTCTATTCACGTTATTGGAAGTACCTTCCTGAACGAATTAAACTCTTCCTCAATCATCCTGATTGGTCTGAGCAAGATCATCGAGTGAATCATCTACTGGGACTATTAGCTACTCATGATATGCTCGGTATTGATGCCAACTTCTATGAATTAATTGGGGATAGTTCAGAATCTAATACCTATGATGTTGATTGGAATAACTATGATGCCTTTTTACTTTCTTCGCCTAATGAGGAGGCTATAAATGGCTAATACTCGATTAGAAGAGGTTTGTAAACACCTTCGACTGTCCCATCTTCTCCGTTCACTCAATGAGTTTCCTTTTGAAACGAAAGAAGAATGGCTGCTTTCTCTACTAGAAAATGAGCTGAAGTGCCGTGAAAAATTGAAGGTCGATCGACTGTTTAAGCAGGCAAAGTTCCCGATAGGTCGTACTTTAGATAACTATAATTGGCATGAACATATTCTTCTCCCTCATGAGACAACAAAGGATGAACTTATTAGCTTGTCCTTTATCCGCCAAAAAGAAAATGCGGTATTTGTAGGAACGCCAGGGACAGGCAAGACTCATTTAGCCTGTGCACTGGGCCAAAGGGCTACCCAAGCAGGTATTGAAACACGTTTTTGGAGGGTTTCTGATTTAGTCTTTGAATTAGAAAAACAGTGGAAAAATAATAGCTTAGAAAACTTTAAACATCGTTTTGACAAAGTGAAGCTCATTATTCTTGATGAAATGGGCTACGTACCTTTTACTAAGGAAGGAGCAGAGCTACTTTTTCAGTTGATTAGCGATTGGTATGAAACTAAAAGCATCATCCTTACCAGTAATTTAGAGTTTAGTCAGTGGAATAAAATCTTTGTAGATGCTCGCTTAACAGCTGCCTTAGTTGATCGATTAATCCATCATGCGCATATTCTTAGTTTTACGGGTGAAAGCTTCCGATTGAAAAATGCACTATCAAAATCAAAATAATCAAAGAACAAATTCAGGTTGCAAAGTTGTGCACTTTTATTTTGCAATACTATGTATAAAAGTCTTGCAAAATACAGAAGATAAGTGTATTACAGAAAAAATTAGTATATTAGGTGCGAGATCATCTATTTTAGTCAATAGAAATTTATCTATTTATATGCACAATGAAACATTTGATCAAGATAAAAGAAAAGAAGATATGTTACATGAAATGTACAATAATATTTTTGAATTTGACCCTGAAATATTCCATATAACTAAAGAGGATATTGAGGACTTCAATAAACAGAAATCGATAGTACGGGAAAATGAGACTTTGAATAAGTTGCTTAATCAGTTGGGGAAGAATTTTTTACCACGGTTAAATGCAGATCCCAAATTGAATGAATCTTTGATGATGTATAGAGCTTTAACTGAAAGTGATGAGGCATGAATTTAACTAAACTTTATCAATGATTTTATTCGTAAAACAATATATGATATATCAAATACATTTACTAAACGTTTTAAATGTAACTAAAAAAGTTCACAGTCATTAGAACATATTTAATGAGAATGCATTACCTAACTTAATTAAATATAGGTTGAGGAAATTGAGTTCTAGAATGAAGTATTTCATTCTAGGGCTCGATTTTTGTTCTTAAAAAATTTCGATATTAAAAATAAGCTTAGTCATGTACCAAAATACTGTAACCATAAAGAAAGTTACCCTTTATT
>Ga0116164_10003226_pt1 | contig 11237 bp, 10 predicted proteins | sample AD_UKC109_MetaG_FD_89888 | JGI IMG/M metagenome (GOLD analysis project Ga0116164, IMG submission 89888) | Active sludge microbial communities of municipal wastewater-treating anaerobic digesters from Hong Kong - AD_UKC109_MetaG | ecosystem: Engineered > Bioreactor > Anaerobic > Digestate... | reverse complement strand
TCCCACTTGGACGGGCGTACTGGTGCCTACCCAGGTGCCGTCCCCGAGCTGGCCGTTGGAGTTGAACCCCCAAGCCCAGAGGGTGCCGTCGGTGTTGACGGCAAGGCTGTGATTCTCCCCCGCACTCACGGATATGCTCGTCATGAGCTCTTCAGGGGTTGCTGAGCCCCCTCCGCCGGTATCCTTGCCGCATGCGCACACGAGGACAAGAGAGAGGATCAAACCAGTAGTTGTGATGACGGTGGTACGGACCTTCACCATCGAGCCCCCCATACCCTTACGTACTCAATCCTGCATAATGGAAGAGGAGGGGAACTGCCTGTGGCTTCCCCCCTCTGAATTCATGGACATTCCACTACAAGAGCATAATTATTGAAGCAATAATTATGCAATCATGTGCGTCTAGATGTTTCAATAGGTTATCGCCAGCAGGGATGGGAACAACCGGTGAACATGAGAAAAATGTTTCCACATATATGCGGGAACGGTTCTCTTTTCCTCTTTGAGGAGGTGAGGAGGAAAAGAGAACACTCCCAGGCTCACTCATCCCGGTACATCTCCTCGATGACATCCTTGTACTGCTTGGCAATGGATGCCCGCTTGACCTTCATGGTGGGCGTTACCTCTCCATCCTCGGTGTAGAGCTTCTTGTCCAGCAGGCGGAACTTGCGGATGTTCTCCACCCGGGCGATCTGCTTGTTCACCTTGGCGACCTCTTCCTCGATGAGCTTGATGACCTCCTCGGTCCTGGTGAGACTGGCAAAGGTCGTGTACTGCACCTTGTGGTCCTGGCGTACTTCACCACGTTCTCCTCGTCGATGACGATGATCGCGGTGATGAACTTGCGTCGGTCGCCGATGACCACGGCGTCGTTGATGTAGGGTGAGAACTTGAGCAGGTTCTCGATGTACTGGGGCGCCACGTTCTTGCCGCCCGCCGTGATGATGAGGTCCTTCTTGCGGTCCGTGATCTTGAGGTAACCCTCCGCGTCGATCTCCCCCACGTCGCCGGTGTGGAACCAGTCGCCCTCCAGGGCCGCCGCCGTGGCCTGCTCTTCCTTGAAGTAGCCCTTGAATATGCCGCCGTGGCGGATGAGGATCTCGCCGTCATCCGCGATCATTACCTCGGAGCCCGGCAGGGCCCTGCCCACGGTGCCCAGCTTGAAGTGCTCCTCGTCCGAGATGTGGGTGATGCCCGTTGTCTCGGTGAGCCCGTAGCCCTCCCGGATGGGGATGCCGATGGATTGGAAGAACTTGAGGATCTCGTGGGAGATAGGGGCCGCACCGGAAAACCCCAACCGCACCCGGTCGAAGCCGAGGCGCTCCTTGAGCTTCCAGAACACGCAGAAGTAGGCAAGACCGTAGGCGATGTTCAGGTACAGCGGTACGGGCTTCTTGGCAAGCCTGTAGGTATTGTAGGCTGAACCGATCCTGAACGCGGCGGCGAAGACCATCCGCTTCAGCCAGGTGGCGTCGGCCATCTTGAGCACGATGCCCGAGTGGTACTTCTCCCAGATCCTCGGCACGGCATGGAACAGGGTGGGGGACACGTCCCGCAGGTCGTTCATGACCGTGTCCGTGTTCTCCGTGAAGTTCACGATGTGGCCCACGCTCAGGTGCATCATGAGGTCGAAGATCTGCTCGTACACGTGGTTGAGCGGCAGGAACGAGATGGTTTCGTCCTCGATGCGCATCCTGGTGATCTCCAGATTTGCCTTGGCGATCCACAGGTAGTTCCCGTGGGCGATCATGGCGCCCTTGGGCGGTCCGGTGGTGCCCGAGGTGTAGATGATGGAGGCGATCTCTTCGCTCTTGCCCTCATCCACGATCCGTTCGAACAGGCCGGGATCGGCTGCATCTGTCCGCGCGCCGAGCTCCAGGAGGTCGGTAAAGCTCATGAGCAGGGGGTCCTCGAAGTGCCTGAGCCCCTCCATGTCCCACACGACGGCCTTGCGCAGCCTGGGGGTATTCGGCCTGCACTCCAGGGCCTTGTCGAACTGCTCCTCGTCCTCACAGAAGAAGACCACCGATTCGGAGTGCCCCACCACGTACTCGCACTCCGCAGCGGGATTGGTTGTGTAGACGCCCACGAAGGTGGCGCCGAGCGACATGACCCCCAGGGCGGAGAAGAGCCATTCGGGCTTGTTCTCGCCCACAATGGCCACGTGGTCGCCCCGCTGCACGCCCAGGGCGTGCAGGCCCATGGCCACCTTCCTCACATTCTCGTAGTACGCCTTCCACGTGATGTCGTGCCAGATACCGTAGTCCTTCATCCGCATGGCCACGCGGTCGGGCTGCTGCATCACGAGTTTCCTCAGGGCTTGGGGCAGGGTCTTCACCTCATCCATGCGAAGCTCCTTTTCTCTCGCCGTAGTCGCACTTACCTGAACCTCACCTTCCTCCGGTAGCGCTTGTAGCCCTTCACCGACTGCTCGGTGGCGATGCCCAGGTAGAACTCCTTCACATCCTCGTCCTCCCTGAGCACCTCGGGCTTGTCCGCCCGGACGATCCTGCCGTTCTCCATGAGGAAGGCATAGGTGGAGTACTTCAGCGCCATGTTCACGTTCTGCTCCACAAGCAGGATGGTGACGCCCCGGGCGTTGATGTCCCGGATGATGGTGAAAATCTCCTTGGTGAGCAGGGGGGACAGGCCCAGGGACGGTTCGTCCAGCATGAGGAGCTTGGGGCGGCTCATGAGGGCGCGGCCGATGGCCAGCATCTGCTGCTCGCCCCCGCTCAGGTGTCCTGCCTGCTGGTTCCTGCGCTCGCTCAAGATCGGGAACTGCTTCAGGACGGACTCGATGTCCTCCTGGACGCCCCTGCGGTCCCTCCTCGTGTACGCCCCCATGAGGATGTTCTCCATGACCGTGAGTTCCGGGAACACCTCCCGTCCCTCGGGCACGTAGCTGATGCCCAGGCGCACGATCTCCTCGGTGTCCAGGCGGTCGATGCGTTTTCCCATGAACTCGATGGTGCCCTTCTCGGGCTGGTCGTCGTCCAGCAGGCGCATGATGGTCTTCAGGGTGGTGGTTTTGCCCGCACCGTTGGAGCCGAGCAGGGCCACGATGTCTCCCTGCTTGATCTCGAAGGAGATGCCGTGCAGGGCCCGGATCAGGTCATACCATGTCTCGATGTTCCTGATGGAGAGCATCATTCCTCCTCGCCCAGGTAGGCTGCGATGACGTCCGGGTGCTTCTGGACCTCGGACGGAATGTCTTCGGTGATCTTCACCCCCTGGTTGATGGCCAGGATCCTGTCCGAGATCCCCATGACCATGTTCATGTCATGCTCGATGAGCAGGATGGTCACCTGGTAGTCCTCCTGGATGTCCTTGATCCAGATGCGCAGGTCGTCCTTTTCCTCGGTGTTCATGCCCGCGGACGGCTCGTCCAGGAGAAGCACCCTGGGCTCCAGGGCCAGGGCCCGGCCGAGCTCCACGAGTTTGCGCTTGCCGTAGGGCAGGCTGCTCACGAACTGGTCGCGCACGGACTGGAGCTCCAGAAAGTCCACGATGTGCTCCACGATCTCGCGGTTTTTTACCTCCTCCCTGGCAGTGCCCGAGTGCTTGCCCCACATGAAGGCTCCGCCCAGAATCCCGGTCTTCATGTGGATGTGCCTGCCCAGCATGAGGTTGTCCATGACCGTGGCGTTGCCGAAGAGCTGGATGTTCTGGAAGGTGCGGGCGATGCCCCTGCGGGCGATCTTGTCGGGACGGTACCCCACCAGGTCCTCGTCGTTCAGGATGACCCTGCCAGAATCGGGCCTGTAGATGCCGCTGATCATGTTGAAGATGGTGGTCTTGCCGCTGCCGTTGGGGCCGATGATGGAGAAGATGGAGTTCTTCTCCACCTCGAAGCTCGCCGAGGCCACGGCCTTGATCCCTCCGAAGCTGATACCCAGGTTCTCGATCTTGAAGTGTGCCATGTGCAAGCACCCCTTCCCGTGATGTCCGCAGAGCCTAGGAGCGGCCCCCGGCCAGGTTCTTCAGGAACGCCGTCTGCGGCGGCGGGGTATGACATGCCGCCGCAGACGCTACCTTACTTCTTCTTCCACTTGGCCAGGTCGTTGACCGTCCAGTCCTGGAGGATGATGTAGCTGGAGTTCGGCCCGCACTGCTGGATCTGGACCGAGTCCGTGCCCTGGTGCACCGTGGGCGACCAGTTGATCACCGGCCCGATGCCCTGGAAGTTCCTGATGGAATTGAGCTGCTTCAGACAGGCCTCGGTGCTCAGGTTCGGCCCGACCCTCTTGAGGGCCTCGACGAGCGGTTCCGCATAAAGGACCCCCGCCAGATAGAAGGTGCCGCACCTCTCCTCCGGCGCATACTTTTTGGCCGCCTCGCGGTATCTCACAATGCGCGGGTCGTCGGAAGTCGGCGGTATACCGAAACCGCCGGTGATCACGCCCTCCCAGAGGCCGCCGGTGATCTTGTTCATGAGGGGGAAGTCGGACAGGGTGTTGGAGGATACCCACTTGGGCTTGTATCCGATGGTCTGGCAGGTCTTCAGCGCGATGGCGGCGCTCGTGGGATTCACCCACATGATGACCACCTCGGCCCCGGAATTCTTGAGCCTGAGCATCTGGGAGGACAGGTCCTTCTCGCCCGGCTCCACCGAGATCTCCTCCACGAGCTTCATCTTCAGGGCGTCCATGCGCGTCTTGCACCCGTCGAGCCCGGCCTTGCCATAGGCGTCGTTCTGGTAGAAGAACGCGATCTTCGCGGCTTTCATCTTCTCCACCACGTACTTGGTCAGGACGCTTGCCTCGTCGTCGTAGAGGGGGTACACAGCAAAGAGGTAGGGATCCACCGGGAACACGTACTCCTCGATGGCCGTGGATGGTGCCACCCATATGATCTTGTTCTGGGCCAGATAATCCTTGACCGCCATGCCGCAGGCCGCCCCCACGCCGCCCACGAAGGAGAAGATGCCCTCGCGCTCGACCAGCTCCTTGACTACGGCCTTGGTCTGGGCGGGGTTGTACTGGTCATCCCGGATGTAGTACTTGATCTTGCGGCCGTGGATGCCGCCCTCATCGTTGACCATCTTGAAGAGCAGGTCGCTCCCCCTCGCCACGGAGCCCCAGGGCGCGGCCGGGCCGGTCTGGGGGCCCCACTGGGCGATGCGGATCTCCTTGGCGTCGAACCCGGGACGTGCGGCGGATGCGGGACCCGCTGCGATAACGACGGTACAGAAAACCACCAATACAAAAATGAGTCTCCTCATAAAACCTCCTTTTCGATCGGTTCTTGTCAGCCACGGATCCTGACACCGGGCTGGTTCGTATCCCTATTCCCCTCATCCCTTGTACCAGCGGTTCCCCTCCTTGAGGAACGTGAAGCAGTAGTTGCATGTACTCGTGGCGCCGGTATCGGCGAAGCCCACATCCACATCCACCTCCACCTGGACGAAGCGCCTTACGGCAGGGTAGGTCGCAAGGTCGTGGTTGCCCCGGAGCCTGTAGATGTCCACAATGCGGTAGGTCTTGATGCCCACCGGCGAATCTGAGACATCCTGGAGGAACTGCTCATAGGTATGCGTGCGGCGGTAGGTGGAAGACGGCGCCAGGCACTCGTAGACCTTTCTGTAGTCCCGGCCCATCTCGGCCTGGAAGTAATCCATAGCGGTCCGCTCGATGTCGTCGCGCTCGAGGAAGAGCTCAAGCCTGTATCTCGGCGCATCCCACAGGGCAAGGGCTGAAATGCCGCCGAGAAGAATGACCACGAAAGCGATGACGGATATTGTTCTCTTCATATCACCCTGTATCCGGCTCACCGGGACTACACTTTCTTGACGTAATGTCGTGCAAACAGTCCGCTCGGCCTCACCGTGATGATGACGATGATCACGACAAAGGCCACGATGGGCTTCCACTCCGGCCAGGCATAACCGAAGAAATTCTCGATGATCCCGAGGAGGATGCCGCCGATCACCACTCCCGGGATGCTGGTGAGGCCTCCCAGGACGGCGGCGGCGAAGGCCCTCATGAAGGGCTCCATCATGAAGTTGGGGTCGAGCACTGATCGGGCGGCGAAGAACATGGCCGCAACGGCCCCGATGAGCGAGCTCATGGCCCAGGTGATGGAGAATACCCGCTCCACCTTGATTCCCATGATCTTGGCCGCGTTCTCGTTCTGCTGGGTCGCCCGCATGGCGATGCCGAGCCTCGAGTACCTGAAGAAGAGGAACAGGAACACCATGATCACGGCCGTGAGCACGAAGACGCCCATGGACCACTCGTTCAAGAGAAGACCAGGCAGGATCTCGTGGGTCTTCTGCACCGAGAGTAGGAAGGGGAAGTCCTTCTGCTCGGCGCCCCACTTCCAGCCGGCCAGGCCCATGAGGAGCATCTCCGCGCCGAGCGTGATAATGATGAGGCCTAGGACGGTGGGGTCCTTAGCGGGCCTCAGGAAGCAGATCTCGATGAGCATGCCCAGCGCCAGCGCGAAGACCATGGTGATGACAAAGGCGAGCCAGAACGGCACGTTGTACACGGTCAGGATGTGGTATGCCACGAAGGTTGCAATCATGCCCATCTCGCCCTGGGCGAAGTTCACGACCTCGGATGTCTTGTAGATGATGGCCACGGCAACACCGAAGAGGCCGTAACATGCCCCGATGGCCAGGCCTTCGATTAAGAGTTGCTCGATCATATCGACTCCATCCCTTCAATCTAGAACGGCCAGGTCTTCCAGTACTTCTTGATCCTGATCCAGATCCCGAACATGCCCAGCGGCTCGAAGATTACGATGCCGAGCATGATGAGCCCCAGCGCTATGCTGCCGAAGTTCGCCAGCCCGATCACCGTCAGCCACTTCCGCGATATGAGCACGAGGAACTCTCCCAGGTAGGGCAGCTCCTCCACGTTCTTCAGGAGGTCGAACTGCAGGTAGGTGATGAGCGCGGCGCCCATGACGGCCCCGAGGATCGAACCGAGCCCCCCCACCACCACCATGACCAGGAAGATGATGGACAGGATGAGGTTGAAGGTGAAGGGGTCGAAGAAGCCGACCACGAAGGCGTACAGGCCGCCGGCCACACCGGCGTAGAATGCGCTCACGGCAAACGACATGGTCTTGTAGACGGTAAGGTTCACACCCATGACCTCTGCTGCGATGTCATCGTCGCGGATGGCCACGAATGCCCTGCCGACGCGGGTTTTCATGAGATTGCGCGCGCCGATGACCATGAGCACCGAGATGACGAGGATGAGGTAGTAGATCTTCACGTCGCCCTCGATCACCAGGCTGTACGCGGATCCCGGGAGGCCGAGGTCCAGGGGCGGCGTAGTGATCCCCATCCTGCCGCCGAAGACCTCCCACCTGCCGATGATGTGCATGATGGTCAGTCCGAATCCCAGGGTGGCGATGGCAAGGTACGGGCCTTCCAGGCGCAGCGCCGGCAAGCCGATGATGAAGCCGAAGAAGGCGGCGATGAGTCCGGCAACGATCAGAGCAGGCAGGAACGGCATATGGAGGTGCATCATGAGCAGGGCCGTTCCGTAGGCCCCGATGGCGAAGAATCCGGCATGACCCAGTGAGATCTGGCCGGTGTAGCCTACGAGGATGTTCAGCCCGACGGCCAGGATCACATGGACCAGGATGATGTTGAGCAGGTAGATATTGTATGAAGGGATGTACAAGGGCAGGGTGAAGAGGAGAACCAGGAAGGCCACGGACCAGAACAGGATGGTGCCGCTGCTGAAGAGTTCGATATCCTCGTAGTAATCGCGCTTCATGTCCATACCATCACCTCACCGGGTACAGCAATGCATTTACGTTCATGAGACAGCGATAATTAAGGGTGAACTCCACGATGCGAGAAAGGGGGACCCTGAGAGGTCTGGTGCCGTTCAAGGATGCTATCGCCCCAGAATAACTCACATTAGCAATAGTAAGATGGTAAGACGGAATGTCAAGATAAGCAAGACAAATTTTTGCCGCAGAAATGAACATGCCCTCCTAGGTCCGGATGCGGCGAAGGCACATCTATAAAGGGTCTGATGAGGGCTTCAGGGAGGTCCTGGTGCGGTGGTCTGTCAGTGCGCCCAGGTGAGGCCGGCGACCACGAACATGAGGATAAGGAACACGATGGTGATGCAGAGGGTCATGGTCCTGGTCATCCCCTTCTGTCTTGCCTTCGAATAGGCGACGATCGGGATGGCTCCGGGGACCACGAACAGGGAGAGAACGATGAAGAACCGCCTGAAAAGAGCATTCTTTGAAAGATCAGGCCCGGATTGCGGTTGATCCTGGCTTGCCCCCATTCCTCCCCCTTCTCTCTGGAATGTCCGGGACCCATGATCCATGCCCCGAAAATTTCGTTTCTTTAAACACAGTTTGATGCATATGGCAAGGCCGAATTGCCCGCAGGCTCATTTTCCCTCTAGTCATCATGCCTACTTCCCTCGACAGGAGATGCGGAAAAGGGGTATAGATCTCGATGTAGAGCGAGGAGGGATACCATGAAAGCGACGGTGTTACGTGTTCGGGCGTTGTTCAAGGCTTTCGTCATCGTGTCCCTGTTCATGGGATGCGCGGCAGGTGGTGCGACCGGGGAGCATCCGGCCGGACCACCGGAAGGAAACGACAGCCCCCGATCTTTCGCGGTCTTTCTCTACAAGGCCCTGAAGGTTGGGCAGGGTAACCTGACCTTTTCTCCTTCCAGCATCTCGTCCGTGCTCGCCATGGCCTATGACGGGGCACGGGGCACCACCCGCGAACAGATGGCCGCCGTGCTCCACTTCCCCCTGGACAGCCAACGGTTCCATGGTTTTCTTACGGAGACCGCCACGGGATCAACCCGTCAACCAGGGCAGGACGGCATCACGCTGAACACAGCGAACGCCCTATGGGGGCAGTCGGGGTACCCCTTCCTGCAGGGGTTTCTGAACGACCTGAAGACCTTCCACTTGTCCGAACTGAGGCGGGTGGACTTCTCCGGCCAAACCGAGGCCGCCCGCAGCGCCATCAACGGCTGGGTTCAGGAGAAGACAGCCGGCCTCATCAGGGATCTCATCGGGCCGGGTGTCCTGACGCCGGAAACGAGGCTGGTCCTGACGAACGCCATCTACTTCAAGGGTCTGTGGGCAGCTCAGTTTTCCCGCCAGGACACGCGGACTGGACGATTCATCCTGTCATCAAAGGATGCGGCCGACGTGGACATGATGGAGCAGACCGGCGACTTCAGGTATCTCGAGACGGCGGATATGAAGATCCTGGAGATGCCCTACTCCGGGAGCAGGCTGTCCATGGTGGTCGTCCTGCCTGAAACCAAAGGAGGTCTTTCAAAGGTCGAAGGATCACTCAGCCCTTCGGTCCTGGGAAAGTGGATGGACGACATCGACGGGGCGAATCCCGTACAGGTCCGTGTCCGGCTTCCCCGATTCAAGGTGAGTGCGGAGTTCGATCTGTCCAGGACCCTCTCCCGCATGGGCATGCCGGAGGCGTTCGGTGACGCTGCCGACTTCTCGGGCATGACCGGCTCCCGGGGTCTTTTCATCGGCAACGTGATCCACAAGGCCTTCGTAGAGGTGAACGAGGAGGGTACCGAGGCTGCGGCTGCATCAGCCGTGATCATGACCAAGTCCATGCACATGGTCAGGGAATTCCATGCAGACCACCCGTTCCTCTTCCTGATCCGGGAGCACCGGACAGGATCAATCCTCTTCATGGGCAGGGTCACCGACCCACGACCCTGAACCCCCCAAACCCGTAGTTCTGGAGACAATCGACCTGCCAGTTCCGCTCATCCCGCCGTCTTTTCCGGCGGGTGAACGAAACTGGCAGGCCAGCGCCGGAGGCGCTGCAAGACTCGGCATGGAGAAGCCAGCGCCGGAGGCGATGCAATGCTGGATCTATAAGGACAAAGGCCGAAGGTGGTGAGATATTCCGCATGAGCAGGCCAGCGCCGTAGGCGCAGCGTCTTTACCGCTCACTCAACTAACATGGAGTTTCCGGACAAAAAAAATGCCAAGCTGTTGAGGCCTGGCAGTTACGAAGAGAGTGTTGACTTTTTTCTGGCTAACAGACCTATCGGCACAAACCTCGGGAGACTTAACAGAAAGAGTTGAACTTTCCCCCGATGCCTCCATCAGATAACGGGCAGGTCGTACCGAGGGGCGAGGGAACCCTGCCGGTACAGGGCCATGGCGCCCGGCAGCCCCTCGAGGATGTCCCGGGCCGTGATCCCGTCCTCGCCTTTTCCCTCCGCGGCCAAGTCCCCGGCCGCCCCGTGGATGAACACCCCGGTGCGAACCGCGGCCTCGATCGGAAGACCGAGGCCGTGCATGGCGGCAATAGATCCGGTGAGGACATCCCCCGATCCCGCCGTGGCCATGCCGGAGTTGCCGCTTACATTGATGGAGACGGCGCCGTCCGGGTATCCGATGAGGGAGTGCGCCCCTTTGAGCACTACTATGGCGTCCAGGTCGGCTGCGCTCTGTCTGAGGACGGAGATCCTGTCCCCTTCGATATCCCCGACCGTAATGCCTGTTATCCTCGCCATCTCTCCCAGGTGAGGCGTGAGGATCGTGGCGGCCTTCCTCTTTCTGATGCACGAGAGATCCAGGGAAACGGCCGTGATCCCGTCTCCGTCGATGAGCAGGGGCCTTTCGATCCTGCGGGCCAGTTCCCTGACGAGGGATGCGGTCTCTTCGTTCAGCGAGAGACCAGGGCCCATGACGACGAAGTCCATCCTGTCCGAGAGCTCGAGCAACCGGGTCTTGTTCTTCGGAGACAGACTCCCCGAGTCGGTCTCGGACAGGGGGTGGAAGACGATCTCGGAGTTTTGTGCGGCTATGACCGAAACGACCGATTCCGGGGCGGCGAGCCGCGCGTATCCCCCACCGGCCTTGAGGAAGGACAGGGCGGCAAAGGCCGGCGCACCGTAGTAGCCGTGGGCACCGGCGATGAACAGGACCTCGCCGAAGTCCCCCTTGTGCCCGTCCGGGTTCCGGGGTGGAAGCGGGGGAGGGGTGTTGAGGGATATCCGGAGGTCGGCTGCATCGTAGAGGTCAGGCGGGAACGAGATGTGGGTAACGAAGAGTCTGCCGCAGAGGCGGTGCCCCGGCATGAGGAGGTTGCCCGGCTTGGGAAGACCGAAGGTCACGGTGAAGTCCGCCCGCACCGCGCACCCCAGGACCTCTCCGGTGTCCCCGGAGACGCCGGAGGGTATGTCCAGGCTGAGAACGGTCTTCCCGCTTGAGTTGACCGCCTCGAAGGCCTGCCGGTGGATGCCT
>Ga0116164_10003224_pt1 | contig 11240 bp, 7 predicted proteins | sample AD_UKC109_MetaG_FD_89888 | JGI IMG/M metagenome (GOLD analysis project Ga0116164, IMG submission 89888) | Active sludge microbial communities of municipal wastewater-treating anaerobic digesters from Hong Kong - AD_UKC109_MetaG | ecosystem: Engineered > Bioreactor > Anaerobic > Digestate... | reverse complement strand
TATTCAGAGCCGGCTGGATCGGTATGCCGAGGAACGGAATGATCCGGTCCGGGATTTCCAGAGTCATCTGTCGCCATGGTTTCACTTCGGCCAGATCGCGCCGCAACGGGCGGCTCTGGCGATCCAGGCCTCCGGTTCACCCGGTACCGGAGATGCTCTGGAGCAATTGATCGTCCGGCGAGAACTTTCAGACAATTTCTGCTTCTACGTTGAGACCTATGATCAATTCGAAGGGTTTCCCGAATGGGCGCGCACCACTTTGGAAACGCACATGCCGGATCCCCGGGATGCCGTGTACCGGATCGATCAGTTCGAATCGGCGGCGACCCACGATCCACTGTGGAATGCCGCGCAGAAAGAAATGGTCATCCGGGGAAAGATGCATGGATATCTTCGCATGTACTGGGCGAAGAAAATCCTTGAGTGGAGCCCGGAACCCCGGATGGCGCTGCGAACCGCCATCGATCTCAACGACCGGTACTCCCTGGACGGGCGGGATCCCAACGGGTATACAGGCATTGCCTGGAGTATCGGTGGTCGCCATGACCGGCCGTGGTTTGAGCGTCCGGTGTTTGGAAAAATCCGGTACATGAGTTTTAATGGGGCGGCGCGGAAGTTTGATGTGAATGCGTATATCCGGCGCGTGGATGCTCTGGCGGCTTCCACCGGTGAAATTACGAAGGAGACAGGGGATGCGGGAAACAAAAATTAAGCGAAAGGATCGTGTCCGGATTATTATCGAAACATTAATGCAGGAGTATCCGGAACCGGAATCGGCGTTGGATTATTCCAGTCCGTTGCAGTGTCTGATTGCCACGATTCTATCCGCTCAATGTACCGATACCCGGGTAAATCTGGTCACACCGGCGCTCTTTAACCGGTACCGGACCCCCGGGGATTTTGCCGGGGCTGCTCCGGAGGAACTGGAATCCATGATTCGATCCACCGGGTTTTTCCGGAACAAGGCGGCCAGCATCATCAAATGTTGCCGCGCCATTGTGGACCGGCATGACAGTGTGGTTCCATCGACCATGGACGAACTTGTCGCTCTGGACGGTGTCGGCCGGAAAACTGCCAACTGTGTTCTGGGCAATGCCTACGGGCAGCCGGCGGTTATGGTTGACACCCACGTAAAACGCCTGAGCCGGCGAATGGGATTCACCCGGAACTCGAATCCTGACAAGATCGAAGAAGATATCAAATCACTTCTCCCGGACCATCTCTGGCTGCCCGGTTCCCACGCATTGATTTTGCATGGCCGCGCGGTCTGCAAAGCACGAAAACCCCGCTGCTCAACCTGTGCCGTGGCAGCGCAGTGTCCCAAACAGGATGTCACCGGCGCCGCCTGAAGGACGGCAACAGGAGGAAACGATGAATCGGAGAATTGTTACCACGGAAAACGCTCCGCCGGCCATTGGTCCTTACAGCCAGGCCGTCCGATCCGGTCAGTTTCTGTTCGTATCGGGTCAGATTCCCATGGACCCGGTATCCTCGACAATCGTATCCGGTGGAATCGACCGGCAGGCGCGACGCGTTCTGGATAACCTGCGGGCGATTCTCGAAGCGGACGGAATGAATCCGGAGAATGTTGTTAAAGTCACCATTTTTCTGAAGGATATGGCACATTTCGGTATCGTAAATGAAATTTATGCAGAGATGTTTAGTCATCAGCCGCCGGCAAGGGAATGCGTCGAAGTCTCCCGGTTACCCCGGGATGTTCTGGTCGAGATATCCGCTATTGCAACACTGTGATTCGATCGGTTGCCGGGCGGTGCGTTACACTCCGATCATATCCGATCGCAGAGACGCGATGTCCGATTTCTCACCCACAACAATCAGTGCATCTTTCCGGGTCAGAATACGAGTAGCCTTGGGTATTTCCGAGCTGGCGTCCATGGCCGTTCCACTTTTTATGGCGACAATCGTGATGTTATACCGCCCTCGCAGATCCAGTTCCTTGATACTTCGTCCCGCCAGTTTTCCCACAACGGGAACAAGCTCCACCACATATCCCTCCGGAATGTTCACGTAATCACTCCGCGGTGTTTCTTCGGTTTTTGTGATGAATTTAAGTCCCAGAGTTCCTTCACGGAGCACTTCCCGGTTATACAGCTTAAAGATATCCCGGTAGTCAATGACCCCAAGAAACCGGTGTGTGTGGGGATCGACCACCGGTAATTCCTGAACCCCGGATAACCCAAATGTGCGCACACATTCCATCAGCGAGACATCGGGGCCGGTGAACGGATAATTCGGATGCATGATATCCTTTGCCTTGCGTCTGGATTCAATACCATCCTGCTGAAGTATCCGCGGCAGATCGTTCACAGCAATTTCCCCAAGGAATAACCCGTCGGCTCCCACAACATAGTGATGGATATGCTGACTGTTGATTACGGTGTTGTACACCACTTCAAACGACATTTCCGGATCAATGGTCTGGGCGTCGATATGCATGATTTCCCGGACGACGTTCCGGTTCATAATCGCCGATTCAAGTCCCTGATTGAGCCGGACTCCACGGTTGCGGAGTTTTGCCGTGTAGATGGAATCCCGATCGATGGATGAAGTAAGCATGGTGGCCACAATGGTGCTGAACATGACCGGAAGGATAATATGGTAATCTCCGGTCAGTTCGAACAGCGTGATAATCGCTGTAAACGGTGCATGGGTTACCGCACCTACCATGGCCCCCATTCCCACCATGGCGTAAGCTCCCGACGATGCACAGGCATCGGGAAACATGCCGTGACTGAGTTTTCCGAAAGCGCCGCCGGTCAGTGCACCCAGCATCAGTGAGGGAGCCAGGATACCGCCGCTTCCACCGGCTCCCAGGGTCAGCGACGTGGCAAGGCTTTTCACCGGTACCAGCAGGAACAATAACCAGAACGCATAGTTATTCTGGAGGGTGTGAGTAATGGTTTCATATCCGTTTCCGAAGCAGTGAGGAAAAACACAGATAATGAGACCCATTCCCAACAGCCCGACACTTGTTTTCAGATACTCCGGAAAGCGGAATTTACTGAACAGGTTTTCGAAACGGTGGATCGACCGCATGAACACAAGTCCAATCCAGGCAACAAGAAAGCCAAGAATCAGGTAAAGAACGAGTTCGCCGGGGCTTCTGAGTTCATACTTCGGGACCGTGAACGCGGGAAAATCGCCCACATGGTGCCGGGAGATCACCGTGGCCAGAACCGAGGAGACCACCAGGGGGCTGAAGGTATGGATGGCAAAATTTCCGAGAATGATTTCCAGAGCGAACAGTACGCCGGTGATCGGGGCGTTAAACGTTGCTGCGATTCCGGCGGCGGCGCCGCAGGCCACCAGTGTTTTCAACCGTTGCGGCGGGCATTTGAACAGGGAACCCAGGGAAGATCCCATGGCGGATCCGATTTGGACAATGGGGCCTTCGCGGCCCACGGAACCGCCGGTTCCCAGGGTAATCGCCGATGCCAGTGCCTTAACGGCCACCACCCGGGGTCGAATCCGTCCACCGCGGATAGCGACGGCTTCCATGACTTCCGGTACCCCATGACCCTTCGCTTCGCGGGCAAAGAAATAGGTCAGCGGTCCGACGATCAACCCGCCGGCGGCGGGTAGAAGTAGTTTTACATAAAATGGCATTTCACGGAGACGATCAATGATATTTTCACCGGAACCGACGGTCAGGCTTTGAATGACATCAATCAGCCAGCGGAAACCAATGGCGCCGTATCCGCCGAGAATACCGATAAACGCCGCGAAAATAATTATGCGGATATTTTCATGAAGTTTCAGGTAATCACGGGTTCGGAAATATGTGTTCATGATCAGGTCGGGCATGCTGTCTCCTGTGCCTAAAGGCAAGCGAGCCTCCCGGGGAGGCTCGCTGTAATGGCTTCAACCGTAACTGTGTAACTACTTGTCGCTCATGAAGAATACCGGCACCAATCCGCCGCCCTGGTGCACATTGACCAGCTTGCCGTCGGCAGCCCGGAGGAAAGCTCCGGCGAATTCCCCGGCATGAGACCAGTAGTTGATATTGACATTCTTATCAACAAATCCCTTGAATTCACCGTCCTGAACCACCGGGAACTTGTCCACCGGAATGCGGACAAATTCCTGAACGGCATAGTCGGCTTCGGGAACTGAAGCTTTTTTCACGGCTTCATTCCAGTCGGACTGCCCCATGTCGTTTCCGATGAAAATACCGAAACCGCCATATCCTTCATTGGGTTTCAATACGAAGCTGTCTTTCTCATTCCGGATCAGTTCGATCAGATCCACTTTCTTACCATGGAACTCGGTCTGCATCCCGGCTTTTACGTGCCGCGTCCAGGGAACCGTTTCCACCATGGTCTGCCACTCCTCTTCAGTGAACAGATGTTTGTACTTTTCATTACTCATGATTGCCGGGAGAGTTTTGAAGTCACCGGTGGCAGCCCGGACCGGGTTCACGAAACAAATGTTCTGATCACGGTAGGCATTGATGATGTCCTGACAGTTATCCCAGAATTCCGGTTTGATGAAATCATCGATGGCATCCCGATACACGGCGTCGATTTTCGTGTCGCCGACAAACACATTCTTTCCGTCATATTTGAAATCCGCAGGATCAGCGAAAACAGCGGGATACCCGGCATCGTTATACCGGCGCACGATCTCCATGACATCATCGAGAATAGTCGATTTTTTCCAGCACACAATGGCGAACGTCGGTTTATCTTTTACCGGTACACCCTTGCCCTCGCACCACTGACGGTATTTCTCGAGCATGGCAATCCGGTGTGTTTCCAGGAGATGATCGGCATGGATCTTGTACTGAGTGTCCAGTTCTCTGATGCATGGAAGCCCGAGGAAGATATCGAGCATGGCATCGTGCCAGCCCATCCCGCTGGGATCACCGCAGTTGAACTCCAGGAATTTCATTTCCCCATTTTCGGGATGGAAAAAGCAGTCCAGCCGTACCATGACCTGGAAGCTGGGATACACGGGATCCACCTTGGATAACTCGGCGATAATGCCTTCCTGGTGAACCTGTCCTTGGAAATCATGGCCTTGCATGAAAAGTTTCCCGACTTTTTCAACTCCCCGGACAATGTTCCGCGTGTGCCGTGCAATCAGGTCACGCCGTTTCATGTCGACAAAATACGGTTTCAAAAACGTCGGGAACGGACGTTTGACCCCACCGATTTCCATAAACATGTTTTTTTCCGCCATCTGGCGCTCGAGCGTTTCCATCTGCTGCACAGGATTGCCCTGTTTGACTATTACTTCATAGTCCGCGTTCAATCGATTCAAGAATTCCATGACGCCTCCTCAATGCAAAAGGGATAGAAAACCGGTGCCGGAATCGGACACCGGTCAGTTAAGTATCGTTATTTGTATTATGATCCAATGTATATTTCAAGAAAGCATCTTAAAAACGGCTCTCCCGGTTTCGCTGTCGGGAGAGCCGCATTCCAAGGGAAAAGGAGGTCTAATGTGCGATCGAAATCAATCGCCTGAATAAGGAACGCCCGGCACCGGTTGAAGGTTCCGGGATTCGGTCATCCGTCAATTGACGAACAAATCAGGCCATCGTAGACTGCGGGACATGTCGATTCCATTCCATCACAGACACATGCCTGCACCCCCCGTTAAGTGGCGCAGATCCCGGATGATTCTGGCTGCTGCCGCTGCCGTATCTCTTGCTGTGTCTCTGATGGTCCTGCAATGGGCACTGCCGGATCTGCCACACCGTATCCTGCTCCGGTCGGGTGAAAAGCCGGGCGTGTCGATAACCCGATTTGAAAATGAATCCTGGGAGGGGACACCGTCGAAACGCTCGGAACGGAAGCAGATGATACTGAAGCGCCCTGGAGAGCCGCTGATGGAGGGGAATCATTTCAGTCTGGAGATATCGGGTTTCGTTTATCTGCCGGTTTCCGGACACTATGATTTTGTGCTGCAGAGTGATGACGGCGCACTGGTAGAGATCGGCGGCGAACCGGTCATTTCGGATCCCGGTTATCACCCGGTACGCAAGGTTGAGCGGCGCGTATTCCTGGACACGGGATGGAAATCGGTCCGGGTCCGGTATTTCAATGGAACGTCCGATGCGGGATTTCGTCTTCAATGGCGGCCGCCGGGCCGACCGCTGAGTGTCCTGAACCAGGATTACCTGTTTCAGACACGGCCGGATACCCGGGTTTTTAAACTCTATCGTACTCTCCAGTTTCTCTATCGCCCGGTAATACCTCTGATATTCTGGGTTGTGGCGGCGTTTCTGGGGATTATGGATCGGCCGGTCGTGCGGCGATTCATGAAACGATCCATTAAATCTCTGATTCCCGCAGCGATAACCGGTGGAATTCTCGGCTGCCTTCTGTTTCTTCTGTTCTGCGCGTTTTATCATCTGCCGAAACTTAATCCGGTTCCGCATGGCATGGATGTTCGGGTGATTGAATCCAGAGACCGTATCGTGGATCTGGACCGGTTGAAAGGATCCGTCGCCCGCTTTAACAGCGTCACCCATCCATCTTTCGGTAACTACGTCCTCCGTCTGATATTTTCCGGATGGTTATACATCGATGATCCGGGAGAATTCGGTTTTTCTCTCCAGGCAGATGATGACGCTGCACTCTTTATTGATGGTCAGCGCGTTCTGTTCTCCTCGGTAACCGAGCAGTTCCGAGTACCTGTTCGGCAACGGTTTTATCTCTCTCCCGGATTTCATAATCTCCAGATTCAATATCATAATCAAAATCAACCGGCATATATCGACCTGAAATGGGCCCGGCCCGATTCATCTTTTTATCGACCGATTCAAAAGCGATATCTGTATACATATCTTCCAACTCCTGAGGAAAAAAAGGCAGACAGCGTATCCATATTGCGGCACACCATGATTCGTTGGACCCTGATCGGTCTGATCATTTTTTTGATTGCCGGGATAATCCATCGGTTTTCACGGCGAGACCGCCGCCTGAATTTTCGGGTGGGTCTGTCAGTGTTTGCCGCACTGTTTCTGGCAGCAACTCCATACCTGCACCCGGATCACCTGGCCGGTTTACGGTGGTTCACTGAACGCGACTCCATGTCAAAACTCCTGATGAGCCTTCTGATACTTGTGATCGGATCCGGCAGCCTGAATCCACTGATCCGTCGACTTCGAATTCGAGTCCGGAACGGACGGTGCACAGGCTGGATACTGGGATTTGCCGCTGTACTGGCAGCCGCAGCCGGCCAGATTTGCCTGACCGGAATTCAATCTCCGATCGTCAGAACCGGGGCCGGGCTGTATATTGTGGCGGCATTGCTGATCTGGAGCGGCGGATTCCGGCCGGCGTCCCAACCGTTCCGGGACACATCCCGAAAGCTGTCCCGAAACCAGCGCATCGCATCCGGGGTCCTCATACTGATTGTTTTACTCGTGGCGATACTTTTCCGGTTCTATCGTCTTCATGAGATGCCTCCGGGACTGTGGTGGGATGAAGCCCAGACCGGACGTGTCGTCCAGGATATTCTGCGGGGAGCAATTCCTCCTGTCTACGATCTGCGAATAAATGCCGGGACGGCGGCTTCGTATCTGAACGCTGCATGGTGCTTTCTGGTGGATACCACGGGTCCATGGGGACTCAGATCGTACGCCGCATTCATCGGCGTACTGACCGTGCTTGCCTCGGGATGGTTCTTCCGGCAGTTGTTCACTTCAGGCTGGGCACTTTTCGGGATGTCCCTGGTGGCGGGATCCCGGTGGCTTGTTTCAATCAACCGGACCGCTATGGCCACGATCGATGAAACGGTTCTGCTGACATTTCTGGTGCTGACTCTGTATATCAAAGCTGTCCGATCCGGTCGGACGAACCACTATGCCATAACCGGCCTGCTGCTGGGTCTGGCCATGCACCTGCACACCGGTGCCCGGGTGCTTCCGGTGATCATTGGCATCGATATACTGGTTCAACTGATCCGAAAACCGGGCCGGATCCGTCGCCGCTATGGAATGAATGCTGCACTTCTCGTATTCTGTGCCATTGTCGTCTTTGCTCCCATGGCACGGCATATTTACCATCATTCGGAAGAATACATGAAGCGTTCCCGGGAAACCCTGCTGTCCACGGAGTATCCGGGCTGGTATCCCGCCGGGCCGATTCTGGAAAATGTCCGGTATTATATCCGGATGTATTTCAATCATGGCGACTGGCATCCGCGACACAATTACAACCGGACTCCGCAGCTGCCGGCAATACTCTCGGTCTGTGCCGCACTGGGGGCCTTCCTTTCGGCGGGACGATTTTTCCGCCGCCGGGAGCATCGCCTGATGATTCTCGGCTTCTGCCTGATTTCTCTTCAAGGGATTCTCACGGTGCATATGAATACCGCCAACCTGAATCGAGTGGCAGAAAACATCCCTATCGTGTTCGCATGGGCGGTGTACGGAGCGGAATTTGTATCCCGGGGGATTGTACGCCTGGCCGGAAATCGTCGCGGCCGTATCGCCGCGGCTACCTTTGCTGCGATTCTCACGGTGATCAGCTGGTGGCGGGCATGGGATGTTTACTTCAATGACTATCTTCCCTGGCCGAAACTGGCCCAGGTGTATGGATTCCAGCCGGAAATCACCGAAATGGCGTCCCTGTCGAAATCCCTGATCCAGAGTGATCCGGAGATCCAGGTCTGGGCCATGTATATCCTCGGAGATCCGTTTCAATACGTGTTTCCCGGCGACACCCGGCTGCACGATCTGTCCATCCCGACGGCTCCGGTGGATAAGGCAGATTATCCCATGGCGTTTATCATCCCGGCGCACCGGGAGGAAATGGTTGACTGGGTCCGGCGAACGTTTCCCGGCGCAACGGAGACGGCGATACCGTATTCTTTGAATGATTCGGTAATCCTCTTACACCTGTTCCGGGTCAGTGCCCGATAAATCGATACCCGGTTGATGGGGTGTTCCGCGGCCGGATTTGCGTCCTGCTCCTTCCGGAAATATAAATATCTCATGAGAGATGCCTGGAAAGAACGGTTTGTTAGGAAGTTCCTGATGTACGGACTGCCCGGCATCTTCCTGATCATGATTCCGATTTCCATCGGCTTCTACCAGATCCTGCCACTGTTTATTCCGATGTTCGCAATTCTGATCACGATTCCTCTGGTGGAATTGATTACGCATTTTTTTCCCGATATTTTTGGATCCAATCAATGGCGCAGTAAGCCGAAACCGACGTTCAGTATTGCCCGGGGTCTAAAAAAACAGGAAAAGTACATTGATGCGCTGGCCGAACTTGAGCGGATGGCACGGGAGGACCCTCAGGAAGTGGATATCTGGCTGGAGATGCTGGAGATTGCACTGATGGATCTCAAAGACCGGAACATTGCCGATCCGCTTTACCGGGACGCTCTGTCGGTTCTGGAAAGTCAGCAGTCCAGGAATGCGGTCACGACGTTTTACGAAAACATCATCCGGGGATAATTTTGAGGTTTTCCGGGCAGCAGCAGCCCGGGCGGGTTGTTATCGGCACAGAAACGAAAATGCCGCGCGAAGGCGGTCCGGATCGGGTCCATCGAGGATTTTTACAATGCCGGGAGCTTCCGGCAGGATCAATCGGATACAACCTGAACGGCGTTTTTTGTCACGGTTCATGGCCTCAACGGCGGCATCCGCATCCAGATCCTGCAGGGTCACGGGCAGGCCGGTTCCGGACAGGAGTTTTATTACGGTATCCAGGAGACCGGGGGGACAGAGGGATGCATGAACGGCGTAATGAGTGGCGGCGATGATGCCCAGTCCGACCGCTTCGCCGTGCAGGATTTTCCGATATCTGCGAGTGGTTTCGATCGCGTGACCGAATGTGTGTCCGAGATTGAGCCTTTCCCGGATCCCGTGATCTTTTTCATCGGCTTCCACGATTCGCGCTTTCAGGTGGCATGCATGGTGAATCATCTGGATCAGACGCGGGGCGTCGGATGGATCGGGAATACCGTTTTCCCGCAGTTGCTGGAAAAAAGCACCGTCGGTGGCCAGGGCAATTTTGATGATTTCCGAAGCGCCGTTAGTGAATTGCCGAGCTGGCAGAGAGTTCAGGGTACGAATATCGCTGACCACGGCACGGGGGGCATGAAACGCTCCGGCCAGATTTTTTCCTGCGGGGAGATTGATCGCTGTTTTTCCTCCCACGGAGGAGTCCACCTGGGCAAGAAGGGTGGTGGGCAATTGAAGAAAAGGAATGCCCCGCATGAAAGTCGCGGCGGCGAAACCGGCCAGGTCACCGGTGACTCCACCGCCAAGGGCAATGATGAAGTCATGACGGGACATTCCAACAAAACACAGATGATCCAGCAGGCGCCGGTAGGTTTGCAGGGATTTCGACCGCTCTCCGGGATTGAACACAAACGGTTCAAGCAGAGAGACGGATCGGCCTGTTGTTTCGGTCACCGTGGAACCGTACTGAGTCCAAACGGTGCGATCGGCGACGATGCATCCCCGGGCTGTCCGGAGGTCTGCCGGGATATAGTCGGAGAGATGATCGAGTAACGAGAGTCCGATGAATATCGGGTAGGTACCGTTCTGATGCCGGACATTCAGGCGGATCATGGTCCGGAACCCCGGATCACGGGGCATCGTCCCGTTTCACATCGGGGGGATCCGGTGCGACAATGAAAGGTAACCGTTCCTGGTATGCTTCGAAGTTTTCCTTGACTTCATCGATGGAATCACCGCCGAATTTACGCATCAGGTTGTCGGTCAGCACCAGAGCGATCATGGCTTCAGCCACCACGCTCATGGGTCCCACCGAGCAGACCTCGCCGAATGTCTGAGGCGGATGATCCGGATGCATCGTCTGCAGATTGACCGACGGCATGGGTTTCATCGGGCTCGGGTTCGGGGCAATGGCGCACCGGGCCACGATGGGACTGCCATTGGTGACTCCTCCCTCAATACCACCGCTGTTGTTGGTACTTCGGTACACAATATCCCGTTTCTTTCGACTCCTGGATTTTTTAATGTAGAGCGCATCGTGAGCATTCTTGGATGACTGGCTGGCAGAACGGAAACCGTTGCCGATTTCCACTCCCCGGGCCCCGGGAATACTCATCAAAGCCATACTGATTTGCGCATCGATTCTGAGATCCCACTGGTTGTAGGATCCCAGACCCACGGGAACACCGGTGGTGATCACTTCGAAAATCCCGCCGAGGGTTTCGCCGTCTCGACGAGCACCTTCCAGGGCAAGAATCATGTTGTTTGCCGCTTCGGGATCGGCACATCGAAC
>Ga0116164_10003220_pt1 | contig 11244 bp, 11 predicted proteins | sample AD_UKC109_MetaG_FD_89888 | JGI IMG/M metagenome (GOLD analysis project Ga0116164, IMG submission 89888) | Active sludge microbial communities of municipal wastewater-treating anaerobic digesters from Hong Kong - AD_UKC109_MetaG | ecosystem: Engineered > Bioreactor > Anaerobic > Digestate... | reverse complement strand
TTAAGATTGATAGAAGTGCCGGCAGGATATTATCTCATAAAAAATCACCTAACCCATATAAAAATATTCCAATAGCAAGAAAGTCTGATGAGAGCAAAAAATGATCTTCTATCGACCGACTGACGGAGATGTTGAGGATAAACCTATAACTTTAACACCAAGAACATGTTTTCTAATGACCAAATTAGGTAAACCAGTTTCAGAGGAAATTTCGAAAATCAGGCAGTCGATAATTCCACTACTGAGCAAATATAATTTTAGCTGTATTGATGCAAACAGTCTTACAACTGGAAATCAGATTATAAAAAAGATGTAATTATACGATTGCACCTAACTGAACAGCCGTATCGTCGTTCGGGCTGGTCGGTGGTTTTGGCGAAATCCGGCAGCGGTTACTCCGGCTTTCGACGGATACCGGATTCCGCCGCAAACGCAATACCAGAATAAAGGAGTGTTTAAATGTCTAAAGAACTTACAATTATCATTTTCATTTTAGTATCTTTTTCAATATTGTGGAGTAATATTGAGATTGATCTTGAAAGTGGTGCTGTTTTTACCGGATATAACGATGTCCGAATACCCGGAGATAATGGAACTCTTTTTTCACTTAAAGATGATTTGAAAACCAATTCAGATCCATATTTTCGCTCCCGATTAATTTATCATCTTAATCCAAAGCATCATATTATACTTTTATATGCGCCATTAACAGTGAAAGCTACAGGAAAAGTTGATAAGAATTTGGATTTTCAAGGAGAATTGTTCCAAGCAAATACAGCTTTAAAATCCATTTACAAATTTAATTCTTACCGGATATCATATCGTTATGATTTTGTACGTAAAACAAAGGTAATTTTTGGATTAGGATTCACCGCTAAAATACGTGATGCACTCATTAGTCTGGCAAACGATGACGTAAAAGCAGAAAAAAAGAATGTGGGATTTGTGCCGATTATTAACTTTGAATTGGACTGGAAAATGAACGGGAAATTATGGCTTATTCTTGAAGGAGATGCTTTGGCAGCGCCCCAAGGTAGAGCTGAAGATATAGCCTTGAATTTAGAATATCACCCAAACAAAAGAATTGGATTTAAAATTGGTTATCGTTTGCTTGAGGGCGGAGCAGATAATGATGAAGTTTATACTTTTTCTTTATTTCATTATGCTTTTTTAGGTTTATCATATCAGTTTTAATCGAGGAAATTCCTCGACGCTCTGCGTCATACCGGAGGTAGAAGGGTGAAATATGGAAAATTCGATTTTCAGCAGGCTGAAATAAAGTTGGCGGATAGTCAAAATCCGGTATTCTCTTTATTTTGATTCATCAGGCTAACAAAATGAAATAGAATGTAGTTTTTGATGAATTTCCACTAACTCCCGTATCGTCGTTCGGGCGAGTCGTTTTTTTTCTTATCTGCCATACTAATTTTTTCATTTAATATATCTCTTTCGATAATCTCTTTTACACGTAGTGGCTCTTCAAATAGTGGACTATGGGCAGAATTTTCGAAAGTATAAAACTTTTTGATTGGGGCTTGAAGTTTCTCGAGATAGGTTCTGGCTAAATCTATATTGACGGTTAAATCGTATTTCCCGCTAAAAAAATATACGGGGATGTCAAGTGTTGGAACAGAAACAGGGAAATCTAAAGTAAATAGCTGATCAATAAATTTGGCTCTTTTTATAAACGTAAATTTAGAAACCCAGATATTAATTTTCTCATGCAATGTATATGCTTTGCATGCCCACACTGGAATAAAAACACCCCAAAAAACTGATTTCATGTTTCGCATGGTACCTATACCAAGTTCATGCATCGATTTATCCCGAATCATAGATTTATAGAATTGTGTGAAGCATGTATCGGATGTTAAAATGGGATACTTGCTGAGTTCTTTTAATCCTTTTTTATTTCCCAATGCTGCATATTGCTCAACAATATATTTGTATGCAATTTTTTCTGATTCTGACTGCCGTGTGATTTGAGCCATGCCGATATAGGCATGATACAGTTGTGGCGCTTTCTGTGCCGCCTGAATGGCTATCGGGGTTCCACCTGAGTGTGCCATAATAAATATCTTATCTTTTCCAAACCGATTGCGTAAATAGTTGCTTACCTGGATAGCGTCAGAGGTTAGTTGTTCAAAGGACATCGACTCAATGGGAATATCAGAACTATAGGATAGACCTCCTCCACGTTGTTCCCAATAACAAACAGTAAAATAATCCTCTAAACCAGGTTTGTATTTTTCAAATAAAAAATAATTTGGGAAAGCAGGACCGCCGTGTATATAAAGCAGGACAGGATTATTGATGTCCTTACTTCGAATAAACATTCCTTGTCGAACCCCTCCGACAGTTATGAATTCTTTTTCTGAAATACTGTTCGGTAATGGTTTTCCATTGTTGTCTACCAAAGGTTTGGGCTTTCCTGGACTGTATATAAACAGCACAAACACAAGCATAAGTATCGAACCCAGCAAAGTGGCAAAAATAATTGCTAAAATCTTAATAAGAGTTTTCATAATAAGTTTCCTTTTTTTGATCATGATCCTTCTCTACAAATCGGGTTCTTTCCCGAAAATCTGTTTGTACTTTTTTTCGCAGAAAATCCCTCTCTACCTGTAATTTCCCCCAACAAAAACTGAATTATTGAACAGGGAAATTTTCCGGAAAAAGAAAATTCCGCTCATTTTTTTTCTCCTTATACCACTGTCCGAATTTTGGGAAGCATTATTGTGCCCAGTCATTTGAATTTATTTGGTTTGTCGTATTCGATCTCAATTAAATTGAATTTTGCATAACTATAATCCCCTGACTTCAGATTATAGACAGCTTCAACTTCGTAAGGTATTTGCATTCCATTAACCATTTGGTAATTTCTATAATAACCAGTCCAGTTTTCTAATGAATCATCCATATATCTTTTTGTAGTGAAGTGAGTAATCTGTCCTTGCTTATTAAAATGAAATATACATTCTACTGAGAGATTATTGTCTGATAGAATCGCTTTTGCAGAATCATGATTTATCGCTTCCCATTTCACATTTTTTGATGGTAACAATGCAGTGGGATACCATGGTGATTCACCCAGCCAACGAAGAAGTTCGCTTTGATCTAAATTTTTCCCTTGAGCATTTACCACTGTGAATAGAGATAATAATTTGGCTTTAAGCTTACCTCGACCGTCAATATATAGATCAGTTGCAGAAGATAAAGGAAGTTTTCCAAACCATAGAAATCCAAATTTTTGAATTGTAAAATATTCTTCTCCTTTAATGGACATCCACTTTTGATCTGGTTTTAATCGAAAATCTCCACCGTGTCTCAATCTAACATAACTCACATATGGTTGATTTTCCTGCAGAGAATATTTAAAATATCGTTGAACAGGTTCAGGTAAATCAGCCAATTGTTGATAGCTAAATGTTCTATCGGAAAAATCTCCTGATAGGGAAAAAAGTTCATCAACATCTTTATTGTGCTGCATAGATTGAATTATTTTTCCTGTAAATAAAGCAATAATAATGAGCACAATAATCATTAATGTAATCATCATAGTTTTTTTCCACATAATTTCTTTCTCTTCTAAGAACTCAAAATTTCAACCCTAAAGGCTGCATAGTGACACCAAATTTCATAAAACAATTTCCACCCATGCCTTCAGCTTCATGATAGATATCTTCATATATTCTGCTGCCACGATAAAGATCAAGATACAAACCAATTCTATAATTCTGTTTATATTGTATCGGATAAGTGGAAATTCCAACTATTAAACCATAATCAAAGTTCTTAAAACTATAATCTGGCAATACGTTTGAATCTGTTATGGATTTGGAAAAGGTATAACCGGCAGACAAGCCTGCTTTTAAAATAAGCTTTGGATCGTTTTGGCTGTTTTTAAAGAAATGCAGATTATATGTGAGGGGTAATCTAATCTGATGAAATCGAATCTCTCTTTTTCCATAAACAAAATATGAAGGCATTTCATATACCACGGATTGTTCAAAACCTAAATAATCCAGACCTGTTTCGACTTTATGTCCATTGATATTCACCTCAGAATGAATTCCCGCATTATACATCTTTTTTGTTGCCCCCGTAATAATGTCCACCTCCGAAAGACCATCAATTCCGGTCATCTCAGCGTTTTCAACAAATCCTCCAATGACGATTCCAGAAAAAAGTGAAGTTGTTGAACTTCTTTCATTATGGCAAACATCATCTGATACGGCAGTATTATTCATACTACAACTGACAACAGATAAAACTAAACAAAACCAACTTGAAAGCATCAAATGCCCGATATTTTTCTTTTTCATAATTACCTCACTTAGAACCTGCCATGTCATTCATGGAAGTTCTTTACTTTTTTTTTAATTGCTTTGACGCAATTCTTCTGATCTGCCCTCTAACCACGTTGATCAAATAATCACAAAGAGAAAAAGCAGACACCTGAATCACAATCAAACCTCTTTTCTTCTTCGAAGAAATTTCTGCCTGATTATCAAGCTATATTTTTAGCATCATTAACTTTCTACGCCTTTTCCCAAAAAGTATAAAAAAACAAACAATCCCGCCAAGACTATCCCTGTGATTAAGTTGAGGGCAATCTTATTTGCCGCACCTTGTGAGTAGATGATTTGATTCATACAATGAAAAAAATTACCAAGTATCATTAGTATGGCTGTAAAAAGCAGAAGATAACATCTTTCGAATGGTTTGAAAATTACCGAAAACAGAAGAGCTGCCCACCCGAACTCTAATACAAGGGCTGAAATTAGGATCTCTCTGATCGAATTATTGTATTGAGGATTAAAATAAGCTCCCAGAAGACCGATGGCATAGATAGCATTGATGATAGTGCCACTGAGAGCAGCAATTATGATAATGATTCTTCTAATTCGGATATTGTTCATTACGATACTTCTATCATTTTATCTTTAAAAAAGTAATTTTTATTTTGCATAATTATAATCACAGCCACAACGCTCAAAACAATAGTTAAAATACATTTACTTACTTGATTGGCTTCAAATAGTTCCGATGAATAGTTTACGAGAACATGAAATAAGGCAACTATAAAGATACTCCGTCTATTCCTGTAATATAAGTAATTTATGATGATAGCCATTGGAAATATCCCTATAAAAAAGTTAACTGCAAATAAGGGATGCTGTCCCCAAAGGGAAGCTTGATATGAATTTTTTATAAAGAAAGCCGGTAAATGCCAAACACTCCATAGAGCACCAAAAATCATACTTGTTTTAAATAAATTGAATTTACTGGCCAGACTATCGACTCCATAACCTCTCCATCCCAGTTCTTCAAGTAATGGCACCAGAACCAATATGATCATACTTAAAATTACTTCGCCATTGAAGATTTTAAACTCTTCGGCAAATCGTAATTGCTCAGATGGCTGACCAAAGGCAATTGATATCAGTATTGAGATAACCATAGTTATAGGTAAAAAGAATAAGGTAAATGGTATATAGCTTTTCTTGATCAATTTTAAATTATAGATTCTTTTCCTAAAATCAGCTCTGAAAGCTTTATCATTAAAAGCAAACATCATTATTAAGGCGGCAATGTATGGTCCCATATAAGTTAGTAGTAAAATTATGAGATTCTTATCTGCACCGTGATGACTCTGCGCTGCGATAATAAATCCATGAATCCATGTGATTGCAAATGCCAGAATAAAATAAAACGTGGGTTTGTACTTGTAATTAGTAATCATTTTTTCCTCCTATTTTTTAATGATTATTTTTTTGTTTAAAACAACTTTTGCCAGATTATTTTCCATATCATTAAACAACTGTGTTGAGTCATCAACGATCCCAATGTCCGTATTGATTTGGAAAGCTATGGCGACGCCATATTCGGCATAGTAACGAAGACTGGAACAGTAACCCGGTATCCAGCCACCATGACCGTATGTTGTTCCATGTTCTCCATTTTCATGGATGGCAACAGCAATACCGTATCGTGTGTTCGGATCATCGTTGCTGACTGGCACCGACTGCAAAAGATTCTTCAGGTAATTGTCTTTAATTGCATTACCTTCGTAAAGTGCTTTTGCCCATACTACCAAATCTTTCGAGTTGCTTACCAAGCCTCCACCTGTCCATTCAATGCAAGGATGCCAAGCCATAACCCCAGGACGGAGAGTTGTTTTTGGAGGCAAATTAAAAGTATTGTTTGGTGACATGTAACCTGCGGCAAGTCCCGGGAGTTCAAGACGATCAGACGGCGTTGTCTGCGAAAGATGTAAAGGCTCAAGAAATCGCTGAGTAACCTCTTCGTAATAACTGTGTTCCGTAACTTCTTCAATAATCAGACCAACGAGAATGTATCCTGTATCGCTATAGTACCAGCCTTCCCCTGCTTTGAACAAAGGTGGTCGATCCAGAACAAATTCAATCAGATCATCCGATGAAAAGGTGTTGGTGCTGTTGTGCCAGTTTTCACGAAATGAGAGTATAAAGGATTCCATATCAACATGATTTTCTATACCGGAACTGTGAGTCAGAAGCTGCCGAAGTGTTATTGTATTGTGATTTGGCAGACGTGAAAACCAGGTCCGATCACTCAGCCATTTTGATATGGGATCATCGAGATTCAATAGACCTTCCTGCTCAAGAGCGACAGCGGTTGCACCGACAAAGGTTTTACCGATACTTGCCGCAAGCATGCGCGATTGTGGCATCATCGGAATTTTTGATTCAATGTCTGCCAGACCTATAGCAGCTATCTCAACCGTTCCGTCGGGCAGAACGAAGGCAGCGGTTGCACCCGGAAACTTGTATTGATCATAAAGCGTTTCAAGTTCTGACTGAAATTTTGCCTTCAAGATCATCGACTTCACAGGTTTGTGAAGGTAGATTACAATCATGCTTACCAAACTAACTAAAACAAGCGAGATAAGTATCATTTGAAGTCGGAATTTCATCGGCTTTTTTCCTAATTTATGCAATACATATTTGATTTTGTTCATGATTTCTATTATCCTCTCTTAAAATTGATACATTCCTTCTATAGACAAAAAATAGCCATTGCCTATATCTCTGGTATCTTCTTCCCTGTAGAGTTCTCTTCCCTGAAAAGTATAGCCACCGGTTATTTTCAGCAGTGAAAGGTCAATCGTTCCGAATACAGCATTGTAGTGTACTTCAATTGATTCATCTTCTTCAAAATCGATTTTATCGTAACTACCAAGATTAAATGCTCCGTAATTATCATTTTTTATACCCACCGATATTCCGGCAAAATCACCCATTGGATGATCTACGGGAAAAAAACGATAAGCGAGAGAGCAATCAAAGATCAGGTCGCGTATATCTCGTAACTGATCCATTCTACATTCTCCAACAAAACGGAATTGACTTTTGGGTCCAATCGTCAGATCAAAATTTGGCGATGTTAAGAATTCAAATTTGGTTTCGAGATACTTGGTGTTGTATTTCATACGAATTAGAGGAACTGGTATAAGCGGCCAGGGGTCGCCTTTGGAAAGCTCAATCCCAAAATCACTTATCGCTAATCCACCACCGAGTACGAGCGAATAATTCTTACGTTGAACAAGTTCATATCCGTATGCTACTGCGGTCTGAAATGTTATTAATCCACCATACATCGGCTGATCCGATTCACTCTTGAAGATTCCCAGATATTGATGACGATTTCTCTGACCATCAAAAAGAATATCAATGGAATGATAAATTTCTGGATAACCAAACAAAAGTTGTTTATCGAATGAATGTTGTGTATAAAGTCCCACAAACATTACATTATCGCTCATAACTACCAAACCTGCACTTGGGGAATGGATATTCTGCGAATCTAAAGATAGGAAATCATACTTCAATAACGGAATAAAATGAACTCCGCCATTCTCATTTTCATTTTGGGCAGTTAGTGGTATCGTTAACGTAAATAAAAGTATCAACGATATTAATAAATTCTTTTTCATAATTTTTTCCTTTTTTAACCATATTTTTTTTCTATTTATGTTTTTGATATTGTTCATTCCAGACAGAGTGATTTACTAATCCAAATTCTTTCAATCCATTCTTCAGTAGTTCTCCTAATGGAAATGGCGATATTCCTCTTAAATCTGAATTTATAAGTTTTACTTCATGGTGTAAATGAATGCTGAAATCTGTTTCGAAATCTACATGTTTATATATTTTTATTGAATGCAATTTTTTATCTGCTTTTACTTGCTCCATCCATTCAGCAAGATACTGTACCAAAGCACTATGGTTCTCTTGTGCTGTCCTTAATTCAAATACTTCTAAATATCTCATTTTTTTAACTCCTTTTTTTTCAAAATTTTCAATTCATTATTAAGCATGAGATGTGCCAAACAGGTATGTCCTTAATTATCAACAGTTTGCGAAAAACTATGGGAATTATATTTACCAAGTATGGTGATTTGAATTGACAGATAAGGTAATTTATATGTTTCTCATCATATTCGGTAATCGAAAAATTCTGTTAACAGGGAAGGAGTCTATGATGAATAAAAATGATTTTTTCCGATTGGCTACTCTACAAATATGCGGCAACCTTGATATTGAAAAAGCATTGTTTTCTTGTTTGCAGTTTTTACGACAGGTAATGCCAGTTGATTGGATGTCGCTTCAGCTTTATGAGGCAGGATTGAATTCAATGCGAACAGTTGCGATAGCAACGCTAACAGAAGCTAAAATAGTAAACCTGTTAAGGCCGTTATCAATTGAAGCGAATCAGCAGATGGGACAAAGAATTCGAGAAAAGAAACAGGAAGTGCATCTTCATATAATAGGTGCAAAAACAGATAAAGTGTATCAGGAGATTATTCATTCTCATGGAATCAAGGCATCCTCATTTATGGTTATGGTTCTGGAATCTCATAGAGAATATCTTGGTTCCCTAACGCTTGTTTCCGAAAGTGAAATATTTACTCAGGAACAGATGAATTTAATTTCTTTATTGAAAGAACCGTTTGTGATTGCCATGTCTAATACGCTTAGGTTCCAAGAAATCACAAAGTTAAAAGATCTTCTAAAAGATGAAAATAAATATTTGTATAAAGAGATCAGGCAACTTACAGGTGACGATATAATAGGTGCAAATTTTGGTTTGAAAGATGTTATGGAAAAAGTTCGTCGTGTAGCAGCTTTGGATAGCCCGGTATTATTGCTGGGAGAAACAGGAGTCGGTAAGGATGTAATTGCTAATGCTATCCACAAATCATCTTTTCGTCAAAATGGGCCATTTATCAAGATCAATTGTGGCGCTATTCCGGATACATTAATTGATAGCGAATTATTTGGTTATGAAAAAGGTGCTTTTTCGGGAGCAATCAAAACTAATATTGGACGGTTTGAGCGTGCAAACAAAGGAACAATATTTCTTGATGAAATCGGAGATTTACCACTTCAATCACAGGTCCGTTTACTGAGAGTACTGCAAGATAAAGAAATTGAGCGTGTAGGTGGCAGCAAAATTATTAAACTTGATATTAGAATCATTGCTGCTACCAATCGAAATCTGGAAGAGATGATAAAATCAAATCAATTTAGAGAGGATTTGTGGTTCAGGTTGTGCGTATTTCCGATTAATATTCCGCCGCTGCGCGAAAGAAAAACAGATATTCCTGCTTTAATGCAATATTTCATTTCAAAAAAAGCAAAAGAATTAAAATTACCGATTATTCCCAAATTAGTTTCAGGAGGCGTTGATTCCTTAATAGACTATGACTGGCCGGGTAATGTGCGTGAACTGGAGAATATAGTTGAACGTGCGTTAATACTTAGTAATAATGATACTTTGTCCTTTGATTATATCAAACGGTTTGATGCACAAGAAAACCTAAACCAGTTAAATCAGAATAAAGAAATGGAAACACTTGATGTTGTTACTTCAAGATATATTGAACGCACATTAGCCATCACGAAAGGTAAAATTAATGGTCCTGGTGGAGCAGCAGAAATACTTGGTATCAATCCAAATACACTTAGAAATCGGATGAAGAAGTTGGAAATTGTTTATGGTAGAAAAGGTAATAACAGTTGTGATCCTCGCTAATAATAAACATTTTCTTTATTAATGATTGTGCATAACAAAAGTCTCCACATTCTGGTTGAAAGAAAAGCATGGAGAGAAGTTGGATGAAAAGTGACAGTAGCAGAACATTAGCAGCGTGAGTTCTGCATAATTGGCAGAAAAATAGAGTGTATTTGTAGTAAATGACAACAACCCGTCATGTTGAAGAATTCATTCAATAGTTTTGACGAAACATGAACAGTCATTCTTCGTCAATGCGACTGAAAGAGACCGGACTTCGCTGAAGCTTCGGCTGGTGAAGCTCAGAATGACGATAAAATATGTAGGAGGAATTATGAAAAGAGATGTAATCAATTTAATTATCTGTTTTCTTATACTAAATACATTCATGATTACTGAAAAAGCTTTGTGCGAAAATAGATATAACGAACAGCTTGTAACAAATTCCAATAAACTACCATTAAAAAAAGAGCAACCTTCCCCAACAATTGCAGTAAATATCGGAACGGATAACACTATTGATTATAACTTTCCTTACTTTTACTGGTGGAGAAATGGTCTATCGGAAATTATTTATATGAGTGAAGAAATTTCTGAACAAGGGGTTTCGTCAGGCTTACTCACGGAATTGATTTTGTACTATACCAACAACTCGATATTGCCAGATCAGAGTGTATCCATTTGGGTAGGAGAAACAGCTTATTCTTCTCCACCTGAGGAATGGATATCATCAGAAGAATTAACTTTGGTTTATGAAGGATTTTTGAATATCTCAAATTATGAAGGGGAGTTACATTTACCGTTTTCTGAACCTTATTCCTATACCGGTGCAAATTTAGTAATTATGATACATCGTCCCTGGCATAACAGTTGGGGCGGTAATCTTTGTTTCTATTACTCAAATACTCCGGATTTCCCTGACAGAGCAATTTATAATTACTCAGATACAGAAGTTTTTGATCCGTTGAATCCTCCCCTTGAATCATTCTATTTATCTCGTGTCCCAAATTCAACTCTGATTTTCACAATTAATTTAAATGGTTCTATTAACGATTATATTAAGTCTGATATCGCAAATCTAAGCAATAATTATCCCAATCCGTTTAATCCTTGCACAACCATCACTTTTAGCGTAACGCCAAGCTCCGCCTTTGCGACCCTGGAAATCTACAATATCAAAGGGCA
>Ga0116164_10003218_pt1 | contig 11252 bp, 9 predicted proteins | sample AD_UKC109_MetaG_FD_89888 | JGI IMG/M metagenome (GOLD analysis project Ga0116164, IMG submission 89888) | Active sludge microbial communities of municipal wastewater-treating anaerobic digesters from Hong Kong - AD_UKC109_MetaG | ecosystem: Engineered > Bioreactor > Anaerobic > Digestate... | reverse complement strand
GCGCTCGTGCCCAAGGCCGAGATCGAGGGCGAGATGGGCGACAGCTTCGTGGGCCTCCAGGCGCGGCTGATGAGCCAGGCGTTGCGCAAGCTGACCGGCGTGATCTCCAAAACCAACGCCGTGGCGATCTTCATCAACCAGCTCCGCGAGAAGGTGGGCGTGATGTACGGCAATCCCGAAACCACCACCGGCGGCAGGGCGCTCAAGTTCTACTCCAGCGTCCGGCTGGACGTGCGCAGGGGAGAGCAATTGAAGGTCGGCACCGAGGTGATCGGCAACCGGACGCGCATCAAGGTTGTGAAAAACAAGGTTGCCCCGCCGTTCCGTGTGGCGGAGGTGGATATCATCTACGGCGAGGGTATTTCCAAGATGGGCACGCTGCTGGACATGGCGGTGGACCGCGACATCATCCACAAGTCCGGCGCGTGGTTCAGCTACGAGGATCAGCGCATCGGCCAGGGCCGCGAGAACGCGCGCCAGTTTCTCAAGGACAATCCCGATATTGCCGAAAAGATCGACAAGATCATCCGCGCGGACGCGATGGCGCAGCTGGAGCAGAAAGCGCCCGCGGATATCGAGGAGGAGCTGGCCGAGGCGGACGAGCAGATGGCGGCGGAGGACCCGGATCTCGCACTGCTGGACGATCTGGAATAAGCGCAAGCGAAACCGCGGATACAGCGGCGGCCGTTCATTCCTGAAAGAGTATTCAATTCAGCACATATTGGGGGTTGCCGTGCAAACGGCAGCCCCCGGCTTGCTGAAAAAGCCCCGTTTTCTTTGTCAGCTGCGCGATGGCGCGGGCATCACTTACAGGTGAGTAAACTCAACCCGCGCCCCGCTTGCTTTCGCGAAACCGGAGCTTTTTGAACAAGCTGGCATTCTGCCGGCCGGCCTTGCTTGGCAAACACAATGCCGGCGTTTTCAAGAAACCGGAACCGTCACAACATGTGGCGGTTAATTTTCAATATTTTGACAAAATATACAACCAATTGTATCGGAAGAATTGACGAACGACTTAGCTTATCGTATAATTTCTTTATACACGAAAAGCCGATGTGAACCTTCGAACAGTGAAATGAGGACAGGCAATGGACCAAAACGCAAGGAGGCATTTTCGCCTTGCTGCTTTCGCATTCGTGATTTTCCTGTGCATGGCGGCAGCCTCCGCGCTGGCCGCGGATGCTTCGCATGTGTATATCAACGGCGATACCCTGACCGCCGCAAGTCCGGAGTGGAGAAACGCCGGTTCTGCACCCGGCGCAGACTGGAACGCGTACTTTGATACCAGTACGTCTGTTCCCACGCTGCGGCTGCGCGGCGCGTATGTCGATACCTTTTACGGCAGCAGAATGCTGCTGGGAGCCGACGGCGATCTCGTAATCGAGCTGCTGGGAAGCAACACCCTGAACGCCAGCAGCTTACTTGCGGAAACGTATCCGGCAGGCATTCTTGTACAGGGCAGCCTTACGATCCGGGACGCAACGACGGATGGCTCGGGCAGCCTGTCGGTAACCATTCAGCACCAATACTATTATGGGTCCGTCGATGGCATCTATCTGGAAAATAACGGCAACCTGGTCATTGAGAGCGGAACCGTTTCGATGAGCCTGACCGACAATTACTCCGCCTACGCGATCTATTCCGCGGGTACGCTGCAATTGCTGGGCGGTGAAATCACGATCACCACAACGGCGCCGAACATCAAGGCCGTAGGGGTGCGGCAGCTGTTAATGGCGGGCGGAACAATCGTGGTGACCGCAAACTCCGAGAGCCTGAATTCCTACGCGCTGTTTTTCAAAGAGGCATCGATTACGGGAGGATACGGCAAGTTTTCGGTGGTCGGAAACGGGAACGCGCTGCGGTGCGATCTGGCCGCCGTGCAGGCGTTCCGTGTGATCAACGGGCGTATGATCTTTTCCGCCGATTGTCCGGCGCTTCTCTTTACCACCGATCAAAACCCGGTTCCCTATGCCGCGGGAGGGATTTTGGTATCCACAGTCAGAAGCGGAGCCGGGAAAACAACATGGTACAGTTCCATGGGTATCCTGGCGAGCAGCAATACGCAGACGAGCAGCTTTCACTATGTGGAGATGGTCGGCGGCGCCGTGAGCACGCCGGATACCGGCGACCGGTCCAAGCCGTGGCTGTGGCTTGGCATCGGCGTGCTGGCGCTGGGTGTGGGCGTGGCCGTGCTGGTGTTGCTGCTCAGACGGAAAAAATAATAAAATCCCTGAAAACATAAAAAGGCTGCGTCCGTGCAGTCTCTTTGCTGTTTGTATTTTCTGTTACGGCTCTTTCACCGACCGGCGGATATCGTCCAGCAGGCTTGCCAGGCTCGGTGACTGCTTGATGGAGGATTCCACCTTGTCGATCGAGCTCATCACGGTGGTATAGTGGCGGCCGCCGAACGCGTCGCCGATCTTCGTCAGGCTCAGGCCCAGCATCTCACGGGTTAAAAACATCGCGATCTGGCGCGGAACGGTGATCTCATGGTTGCGCCGCGGGCTCTTGAGATCGTCCACGGTGATGCCGTAATAGGTGGCCACGGCCTCCTGCAAAGTTTCGGTGGTGATCTTGGTGCTCTCGCTGCGGTTGAACAGATCGCGCAGTGCCTCCGACGCCAGCTGCATGTCGATGGGGCGGCGGGTGAGCGAGGAATAGGCGTTGAGCCGGGTCAGCGATCCTTCCAGCTCGCGCACGTTGGAGGTTACCTTTTCGGCGATCAGCGACAGGATATCGTCCCCGATAGGCAGCCTGTCATATTCGGCCTTTTTACGCAGGATCGCAAACCGCGTCTCAAAGTCCGGCCGCTGGATATCGGCCAGCAGCCCGCCCTCGAAACGGCTGCACAGCCGCTGCTCGAGCTTTGCGATCTCCTTGGGGGGCTTGTCGCTGGTGACGACGATCTGCTTGCCCGCGTCGCGCAGGTGGTTGAACGTGTGGAAGAACTCTTCCTCCGTTGCCGATTTGCCTGCGATAAACTGGATATCGTCCACCAAAAGGATGTCCACCGAGCGGTAACGGTCGCGGAACTTCTGGTTCTCGTTGTTCTGCATGGCCTGGATCAGCTGATTGGTAAAATCCTCGCTGGTGATGTAGACGATCTTCATCTCGGGGTACAGCTCGTGGGCGTAGTGGCCGATGGCGTGCATCAGATGCGTTTTGCCAAGCCCCACGCCGCCGTAGATGAACAGCGGGTTGTACGCCTTGGCGGGCACCTCGGCGACCGCCAGGGATACGGCGTGGGCAAAGCGGTTGCCCGAGCCGACCACGAAGGTATCGAACACGTATTTGGGGTTGAGCGCAAGCGGGTTCGCGCTGGAAAGCTTCGCCTGCAGCTCGGCCTTGCGGAGCTGCAGCTCGTCGTGATTTAAAATCTCCACCGTAACGTTCTGGCCGGACGCCGAAACCACGGCCGCCTGAATTTTATTCAGATAGCGGTCCACGCCGAAATCGCGCATCAGCGCGTTTACACATTCGATCAGAAAGCAGTGGTCAATAATGGCATAAGGTTTCAAGGCGGACTTGATCCACGTCTCGTAGGAGACGGCGCTCATGTCGTCTTTTAAAATCTTGCAGGCCCTGCTCCAGATGTCTTCAGCGTTCAGCAATCGGTTCCATCCTTCCGGGTTGATGATCCATTATTCAAGAAATAGTCAATAAATATGCACGATTCATATCATGGAATTGTGCACGTGCGCATCGGGGTTGTTCTATACAAAGGCCAATCGTGATGTACCGGTTTTTCTTTTCAATCATAGCAGAATTCGCTGGGCTTGGCAAGAACCCAGTGAGGACAACGATTTGAATACTATTCAACATTTTTGGGTCGTGATACTACAAGTGATAGTAGGAGCTTTGAACGGCCGACGCAAGGGGTTGATCCATCGGGAAGATCGCCGTAATTTTACGTACAATGTGTGACGCAATTTGCATAATTATGACGGTAAATTCATCTTAAAAAACTGTGAAGCAAAGTAACGGTGTTCTTAACGATCATTGCGGAGGTTCTTCCCTTTCATCGGAATGAATATATGAAGAGCGGAAAGGAAAATGTAATGAAATTGTAGAATCTTGTCGGCATAGAAGGCTGCCCAAACAGCCGATAAATGCACCGGAGGAATGAAACATGCCAGTTCCCATCCAGCTAGACGAAGTCAACGACGCGCTCAAACCCTGGCTCGGCGCTTTGTTTTTGATGTCCACCCCGCTTTCGCAGGCAATCGCATATCAAATGATGCAGTATTCGCCCGCGCGGGAAACCCTGGAACAGATGCGGGAACGGCTGGAGCAATACATGCTTGTGGAGCTTAACAAGCTGACGCGCTCCAGCATGTGCATCATGGTGGAGAATTATCAAACAAAACGGCTGTCGCTTCGGGATATCGAGTGCATGACGGACGACCTGATGGGGTTGATTTTCGAACGCCTGTCGCCGTTCGCACCCAATTTCGAACGGCTCAACGAATACGCGCTGCAGCATGAAAGCCTTGCGGCGCTGCGCGTGCTGTACCAGAAATATTCCTCCTTCTTTTCCCGGGAGGAATTCGAGTTTATGATTCAGATGATTAAACGCTTGTATCCCAGGGAGCGCTACCAGACGTGGCTGAAGGACGAATAAGGATCAATAGACGGGCGGATTCAGCGTGCCGAACAGGCTGTACCACGTTTCGGAGCTGACGACCCCGTCCACAAACAGGTGGGAATCTTCCTGATAGTTGATGACCGCCTGTTTGGTCTGCACACCGTAAAATCCGTCCACATAGCCGTCGTAATAGCCCAGGTCGATCAGCTTCTCCTGCAGGTACTGCACCAGGATGCCCTTGCTGCCGAACGAGAGGCGCTGAAACTCGGACGTATCGGTATCCAGCGCTGTGGAAACGGCGGTTTGATACAGGTCGTACAGCTTGGTGAGGGTATCGTCCCCCGGAATTCCGTCGACCTCCATATTCATATCCGCCTGGAACCAGCAGACCGCAACCAAGGTTTTGCGGCCGAACACGCCGTCGCGCTCCGACGCGCCAAGATATCCGAGCGCCTGAAGCGCACGCTGCATTTTCAGCACGTTGTCGTCAACCGAGCCGTAGATGATCGTTTCGTAGGCAAAAGCTGGCAGGACCACGCTGATGCAAAGAACGAGACATACCAGAAAACATAACGCTCGGGCAGATCGATTGTGAACCAAATGGCACGCCTCCGATCCTCGAATGTTAGCGAATGATGGAACGCGATAGCGATCGGTCCGGGTGTGGCGGTGTACGTCGGAGTCCATTCAAAAAATGGATGGAGCGTAAGAAACGGGGTAATTTTCATCCAGTGTATAACGCTTACGCATATTATAGTGGGCGTACAGTTGTAATACAACAATATATAGAATATGTTAGAGATAGTTAAAATATTCCTCACATACTCTTAACGAATATGAAGATATACGCACGATGTATACACAAATTGTAACAGGATTGAAGAAATTAGCATATATTGTATGCTTTCCGGCGATTATGTTATAATTCATACGAAATGGAGTGAGTCAATGGAACAGCTTTCGGCGACGGTGCTGGATACCACGTTTCGCAACGACGAGAACGGCTATTCGGTGCTGCGCGTGCAGGCCGGCACAACCGAGCAGACGGTGGTCGGTGTTTTGCCGCAGTTATCCGCTGGCGAGAGCGTCACGTTTACGGGCGACTGGACGGAGCACACGGTGTACGGCCGCCAGTTTGCCGCCAAACAGTATGAAATCGCACCGCCGGATTCGCTGTCGGCGATCGAGCGGTATCTGGGTTCGGGGCTGATCCGCGGTATCGGCACGGCCACGGCCAAGCTGATCGTGAGCCATTTCGGGCTGGATACCATCCGGGTGCTGGACGAAACGCCCGATCGCCTGACGGAGATCAGCGGCATCGGGCCCAAGAAAGCCGCGATGATCATCGAAAGCTACACTGCGCAGGTAAGCCTGCGGCGCGTGATGATCTTCCTGCAGAATTACGGCATCACCGCCAACCTCTCCACCAAGATCGCCAAGCGCTACGGCGCCGAGACCATTCCCCTGATCCGCGAAAACCCCTACCGCCTGGTGACCGATATCGACGGCGTCGGCTTTTTAACCGCCGACCGCATCGCGCTGAGCATGGGCGTCGATCCGCAAAGCGAGTTCCGGCTGCGCTCGGCGCTGTACCATCTGCTGACCGAGGCGGCGGGTAACTTCGGGCACACCTATCTGCCCCGGCCAATCCTTTCGCAGCAGGCGTGCAGGCTTTTAAACGTCGGGGAGGACCTCGTGCAAAACCAGATCACACAGGCGGTGCTGCAGCGGATGATCATCCTCACCGAGTTGCCCGGCCAGGAGGACGAATGTCTTTGCCTGCCGTGGTTTTACCACGCCGAGCAGGAGATCGCCGTAAGGCTTGCCTATCTGATGGAATCCCGCCCCTATAAAAAGGTGGACGATTTTCCGCGCCGCATCGCCGCGCTGGAGGCGCAGCTGGGCATTAGGCTGAGCGAGCTGCAGCGCAAGGCCGTGCGCGGCGCGGTGGAGGAGGGCGTACTGATCATCACCGGCGGCCCCGGCACGGGCAAAACCACGATTATCAAGTGTATCCTGCACCTGCTGGAGGAGGATAATGAGATCATGCTCTGCGCGCCCACGGGCCGCGCCGCCAAACGCATCACCGAGGCGACGGGCGCGGAGGCTAAAACCATCCACCGGATGCTGGAGTACAACGGCGAAAGCGGCGTGTTTCAGCGGCGGGAGGATACGCCGCTGGAGACGGACTGCCTGATCGTGGATGAGATGAGCATGGTGGACGTTACGCTGATGCGCGCACTGCTGGCCGCCACGCTGCCGGGCACGCGGCTGATTCTGGTCGGCGACGCGGACCAGCTGCCCAGCGTCGGCGCGGGCAACGTGCTGCGCGACCTGCTGGCAAGCGACATCCTGCCCACCGTGCGGCTCACGGAAATATTCCGGCAGGCGGGGCAGAGCATGATCGTGCGCAATTCCCACCGTATCAACGAGGGCGAGATGCCCTTTCTCAATTCCAAAGGCTCGGACTTTTTCTTCGAGCGCAAGGTGGGGCAGGCGGAGGCGGCCAGGGCGATCTGCGAGCTGCTTTCCGTCCGTCTGCCCGCCTACAGGCATATCCCAAAGGAAAACCGCCGCCGCAGCATCGCGGGCACCATGCAGGTGCTGACCCCCACCAAGAAGGGGGAGTGCGGCAGCTATGCCCTCAACCGCGTGCTGCAAAACACGCTCAATCCCGCGCGCGCCGGTCTGCCGCGGCTTACGCACGGGGATACGGAGTTCCGGCAGGGAGACAAGGTGATCCAGACCAAGAACAACTACCAGATCATCTATGTGCGCGATACGGCGGAAGGCCAGGAGGAGGGCGCGGGCATCTTCAACGGCGACGTCGGGTATATCGAAAGCATCGACGCGGAGGAGCACCAGATGACCGTCTGCTTCGACGAGGAGCGCCGCGTGCTCTACCAGAAGGAGCAGCTGGATCTGCTGGAGCTCGCCTACTGCCTCACCGTGCACAAGAGCCAGGGGAGCGAGTTCCCCGTGGTGGTGATGCCGGTGGTCGGCGGTCCGCCGATGCTCATGGCGCGCAACCTTCTCTACACCGCGCTGACCCGCGCGCGCGAGCTGGTGGTGCTGGTGGGGCAGGAGGAGTACATCGCCCAGATGGTGCGCAACAACCGCGTGGTGAAGCGATATACGACCCTCAAGGCGCGGCTGGAGGAGGCCGTACAGTGAGCGGCCTCGCGGACGGAGCGCTGGCGATCCTGTTTCCGCAGCGGCTGTGCTGCCACGGCTGCGGCTGCATGCTGACGGAGGACGAAGGCGCGCTGTGCCGGAGCTGCCAGCAAGCGCTGCGGGATTGCCGGCTCCTGCGCAAGGACGAGGACCGGCTGTTTCGGGGCGAGCAGGTGCTCGCGGCGGCCGCGTTTCGCTATCAGGGCATGGCGGCCGCACTGGTGCGGAGCCTGAAATACGGATCCGATCGAACCGCGGCCATTCCGCTGGCCGAGGGATTGGCGGGGCGCTTTGCGAAGATGGAGCAGCTCAGAGCGGCGGAGGTATGCGTTGCGGTGCCCTCGTACCCGGGGCAGACGCGTCGGCGCGGCTACGGGCAGGCGCAGGTACTGAGCGACGCGTTTGGGGCGATGACCGGGCTTCAGCAGGCGCCGCAGGTGCTGCGGCGCGTCCGCTATGCCAAATCGCAGGTGGGCGCGGGGCGGGAAGAACGCAGGAAGAGCATCGTCGGCGCGTTTGCGATTGACGGATCCAAGGCGCAAACGGTTGCGGATCGCTGCGTGCTGCTGATCGACGACGTGCTCACCACCGGCGCGACGGCGTGCGAGTGTGCCCGGGTGCTCTACGCGGCCGGCGCGCGGCGGGTGATGGCGCTCACCGCCTGCCGGGCGTAAGAGGCGAAGGAAGGAAGAGAGACAATGCTGACGCTGTATTTTTCGGGGACGGGCAATTCCAAATATGTGGCGGAGCGGTTTGCCGCGGGCATGGATTGTGATTGCCGGAGCATTGAGGAAGCCGCCGATTTCGGCGCGCTGATCCGTGCCGCGGATTCCGTGGCCTTCGTTTACCCGGTCTACTGCTCGCGTGTGCCGCGGATTCTGCGGGAGTTCGTCAAGGCGCATACGGCGGAGTTGTACGGGAAAAAGCTGGTCATCCTGTGCACGCAGATGGAATTTTCGGGCGACGGCGCGCGCTGCTTTACCGATCTGCTGCCAAGACGCGCGGCGACCGTGCTGTATGCCGAGCATATCCTGATGCCCAACAATATCAGTAATTTTCTGATATTTCACAAAACCGCCGAAAAGCGGATCCAACAGCTTTCGAAAAACGCGGATCGGACCGTCGCGCGGATTTGTGCCGATATCAAAGCGGGCAGGATCAGGAAACGCGGATTCAATGTGTTTTCACGGTTCCTGGGGTTTCTGCAGGGCATGTGGCAGCCGATGATGGAGTGGGCAATGAACGGCACCGTGCGGATCGGCAGCGAATGCACCGGCTGCGGTCTGTGCGTGCAGCGCTGCCCGATGAAGAACCTGACGCTTGAAAACGGAAAAGCGGTTGCGCACGGCAACTGCACCGAGTGTTATCGCTGTATCAACCTGTGTCCTGCGCGCGCGGTCCGCATTCTTTTCAGGAGAAAGCCCAAATGGCAGTTTCAGGGAATAAAAAACGGTCCACAATAGAGTATGTACCCGTTATTTTGCGGGAAAGCCTTGCAAAACATGCGTTGCGGGTGTATACTACATCTTGTAGAAAAGGAGGCGAAATGCATGAAAACAGTCACGATCAAACTGAGCCTGGCTGAAAATGTCAAGTCATTCGTCAACATCATCAACCGCTATCCGTACGACGTAGATCTGCGCGCGGGACGCCATGTGGTAGACGCCAAATCCATTCTGGGTATCTTCAGTCTGGATCTGTCCAAGCCGATCACCATGGAAATTTACGCCGAATCGTGCGATGATCTCCTGGCGGACATCAAGCCTTTCGTGGCCTGATGAACCCTTGCCCCTGACACGGGCAATTCCAATTGAGTCATGAGGCCCTTTGCGGGTCGTGTATGGGGCAAAGCTCAGCTTTGCCCCTTTATCCTTATTCCGGCCTTTTGCATAAGGCGGTTTGCGTTTCTTTTACGCGCTGACTTCATCGCCTGCCCACTCGGTTTTATTGTCGTCCGGCTCCTTACCAGTTGCCGTACTCTGTAAAACCTCCCATCCTCGGTTCGCTTTTGGCTATGCCAAAGCCGCCACTGGCGGCGCGCTCTCCCAGGATGCCCGACGCAGCGCTGCTACTACTTCGGCCTCGTTCTTCGCCAGCACTTGAAATAAATCACAATCTGCCTTACACAAAAGAACGGAATAAGGATTTTTCTTAGTTAGGCAAACGCAAGCCGGGAACACGCCGATACGCCATCGCACAGGCGCTTTCAACATCGTTTACCCGGGCCGGACAATCGCCGATAAACCCCTTGGATGTTTGTAACCGAGTTTTTCAGCGCATAAGCGCTTTCATCATCATTGACCTGGCGAAGGAGCTGCCATGCCCATCAAACCGGCGCCCAGAAACATATCCGAAACTGAGTACATGCTGCGGCTTCTGCGCTGTGTGGACGCGCTGGACTGCGCCACGGAGCTGTCGCTGTGGACGTTTGCGGCGGAGCTGGAGCTGATGGACTACGTCACCATGCGTTTGTGCCTGCACAAGCTGCTGCAGGCCGAGCAGGTGCAGTACGGCGATGGGGCGCTGAAGAGCTACCTGTATCTTACGCAGAAGGGGCGGCAGGCGCTGCAGTTGTTCGGAGACCGGCTGCCCGCGGAGATCGCCGGGAAGATTCAGGACGCGGCGGGCAAGTTCCGCGAGCGTCTGACCAAGAGTCAGCAGGTGCATGCCGCGTATGAGATCGCCAAGCACAACGAATACCGGCTGAATCTCTCCGTTGCGGAGGGTGATCTGACGATGCTCCATATCCGCATGCACGTTAAAAGCCGCAGGCTGGCGGGCCGCGCCATGAAGCAGTTCGAAACCCAGGCGCCCAAGGTGCTTTTGTACCTGTTCCAGCTTGCGCAGAGCGCGCAGGAGACAGAACCGGCGGACGCTGCCGCAGAAGGCGAAATCGTCCGCCACAGCGCGTCGGAGTTCGAGGCCCGGCATGCGCTGCAAGGCAAGCGCGCCGCGCTGGACGTATCGCTGACGCTGCCCACCGAGGAAGCCGCCAGGCAGTATCTTGCCCTGTTTCAGGAGGAAACCGCCGCCGCGGACGCCGCGGAGAAGCTCCTCAGGCTGATCTGCGGAACGCGCTTTTAACCGATCATCATCAGCTCCTATATACAATCCGCGTCCCGGCCGGACGAACGAAGGTGGAGGATTTTCTTTGGCGAAGCTCTATTTCCGCTACGGCGCGATGGGTTCCAGCAAGACGGCGAACGCGATCATGGTGCACTACAATTATGAGGAGCGCGGCAAGAAGGCGCTGATGTTCAAACCGATGCTGGATAAGCGCGACGGCGCGAAGCTCGTCGCCTCCCGCGCGGGGCTGACGTGCGCGTGCGATTTCATCGAAAACATCGGGGACTACAACGTGACGGATTACGCCTGCGTGATTGTGGACGAGGCGCAGTTTTTAACCAAGGCGCAGGTGGAAAACCTTGTGCATAGCGTGGACGACCTGAACGTGCCCGTGGTGGCCTACGGGCTGCGCACCGATTTCCGCGGG
>Ga0116164_10003216_pt1 | contig 11255 bp, 9 predicted proteins | sample AD_UKC109_MetaG_FD_89888 | JGI IMG/M metagenome (GOLD analysis project Ga0116164, IMG submission 89888) | Active sludge microbial communities of municipal wastewater-treating anaerobic digesters from Hong Kong - AD_UKC109_MetaG | ecosystem: Engineered > Bioreactor > Anaerobic > Digestate... | reverse complement strand
AGCAAGGTAATCTATACTGCCCATGGTTTCCACTTTTACAATGGAGCCTCTCTTATAAACTGGATTTTGTTTTATACTGCAGAGAGACTGCTTGCCAGGTTCACTGATCTGATAATTACAATAAACGAAGAGGATTTTATCCGTGCAGGTAAATTCAAAAGCAAGGATACGGTTAAAATGAACGGAGTTGGCATTGATATTTCTGAGTTCAGTGAAAAAGCTGAATGTGACTGCCCGGCAGTACGCAGGAACATTGGAATTCCTGAGGACAGCCATGTGCTTATATTTGCAGGAGAGATGAGCTACAGGAAGCATCAGGATTTTCTTATTGAGGTTCTTTCGCATATAGGTTTCGAAAGAAATATTTATCTGATTCTTGCAGGAGAAGGAAGCTATACGGAAAAATACCGAAGGACAGCCCTGGATGCAGGAGTGGATGAAAGAGTGCTTTTCCTGGGATTCAGGAAAGATATTGACAGGCTGATGTGTGCTTCCGATGTCTATGTATCTGCTTCGAGGCAGGAAGGGCTTCCGGTAAATATCATGGAAGCAATGGCCTCCGGGCTCCCGATTGTTTGCTTTGATATACGGGGTAACAATGACCTTATTGATAACGGAAGGGGAGGTTATCTCGTTCCGCCTGATGATAGCGAACAGTTTTCAAATAAAATCCTTGAATTGATTGAAGATGCCGGAAAAAGAAATGATATGGCTGCTTTCAACAAGGCAAGGATCAATGAATATAGCAGAGATAAAATAGTCAACGAAATGATGGACTTGTACAAAAAGGTGCTTGGATGAAAAAAGTCAAGGTAATGCATGTACTTGGGTCCCGCAATTTGTGGGGGGCTGAAAAAATTGCTTCGGAAATATGCAATGGGATGCCTCGGTCCGAATTTGAGATGGTTTACGTTTCACCTGATGGCCCGATCAGGAAGGTCCTTGAAGGTATGGGAGTAAACTATGTTCCCATTGACAGGATGACACCCCGGTCAATTGGAGCGGCAATGAAACAATTCAATCCTGATATAATACATGCCCATGACAACAAGGCATCCCTGTTATCATATTTATCCTCAGTGTTTAGAAGAAACAGACCGTATATAATATCCCACATACACAATTCCTATCCTTACCTGCGTAGATTCGGTTTGCGCAGAATGATTGACTCAGTTTTCAGACCACGTTACAGTATCAATATATTTTGTTCTGAACCCATCAGTAAATATTATGAGCAGTATGCGCCATACTTTTATAAGCTCCATGGCAGGATGGTAATGGAGAATTTTACAGATGCAGAAACGAACCGGGCAAAGGCAGGAAGTGGAGTCATGCCTTTGGCTGATGGAAAACCAAGGGTTGGGTTCGTAGGCCGGCTTGAGTATCAGAAGGGTCTTGATGCGTTCTTTGCGGCACTGGCTGATTACAGGAAACGGAAAAACCTTGATGCTGATATTCATATAGTTGGCACCGGGAGCATGAAGGATTATCTTGTGGGTATGACGGAAGGACTGGGGGTCAGGTTCGAGGGATATTGTGAAAATCCCTTTGAATGGATGCAGTCATTCAATCTGCTTATCCTGCCTTCCAGATATGAAGGGCTTCCACTCACAATACTTGAAGCCATGTCATTGGGGACCCCTGTTCTTGCAATGTCAACGGGTTCCATCGGAGAAATCATTGAGGATGGCAAAAACGGATGGATTGTAAAAAACGGTGATTATGAAGGCTTCATAAGGAAACTCGACTATATTGTGTCAAATCGTAAAATACTGGATGAAGTTTCCAGGGAGGCTTCCCGGAGTATGGAGGAGCGGTTTGGGAAAAGGAACTACATTGAAGGAATCAAGGAAATGTATAAGGAACTTTACAACAGGAAAGGAATACCAACATGAAGAAAATAAGCATTGTGCTGCCTTTTTATAATGCGGGAAAGTATCTTGCGGCATGCCTTGACAGCCTGCTTTCGCAGTCATATGAAAACTTTGAGATAATTGCAGTTGACGACGGTTCAACCGATGATTCAGGTGATATCCTGAAAAAATACTGTGAAGCTGACAAAAGGATTTCATATCATCATATCCCCCATGGCAATGTGAGTATAGCCAGGAATTTCGCCATTGGGAAAATATCAGGGGAGTATGTAACCTTCCTTGATGCAGATGACTGGTGTGAGAAGGACTATCTGATTGAACTGATGTCTTCCATGGAAGAAAGCGGCTCAGATCTTTCGGCCTGCGGATGCCGGGAAATTTCAGGGAAGAAGGTGGTTGAAAGATATCTTGAGGATTTTGAACCTTCACTTCTGGACAAGGACGGCAGTGCTGAAAATCTCATGGTTTTTCTAAGCGAAAAAAATGTAATGTCTGCATGTTGGTGCAAGCTGTATAAAACTAAAATCATCCGCGAAAAGGACATCTGTTTTTCAGTAGAGGCCTTTATCAACGGTGATATTATTTTCAACATGGAATATCTTTTGCACTGTAACCATGTAAGTTTCGTGAGACTGCCTTTATATAATTACGTCAAGCATTCTGCCAGTCTTTCATCAAGACGGGATCCGGATGCCATCATGTCAATCGAGAAAGTGCTCAAAGGGAAAAGGGAGGTCCTTGATAGAAGCAGGCTTCCAGTCGAACTGATTGAATCCACACTGGTACACTGGAAGTTCCGCGCACTGGCCTTTGCCTGCTACCGGGAAATGACCTCAACAGAACGATTTGGATTCCGGGAACGTTTGAGAAACTCACGCGAATTGGCAAAAATGGTAAGGAACATGATGAAATCGGGGGAAATAGACTTTTCCAGGGTGAAGTCAAGGACAATGCTGTTTGTGCGGTTTTTATATATGGTCAACGGATTTACCCTGTTGGTATTGCTGACACCGGTTCATCTGTACACACTGTTCAAAAGGGGAGAGTGAGTATAAGCAGCTATATGATATGGTCAGGGAACCTGTCAGAAGACTGAAACCACATTTACAAATAGAAGCAACTGGAAAAATGGATTTATAAGGAAGATGGAAGGACAGTTGAGTATAAATGACATACAATGAAACATATTTTCACAGTGGGATTCCGGTAGATTTGATAAGCGGATGAAAGGTTCAGGTTGATTTGAAAACAGCAAGACTTCCCAATCTTATATGCCCCGGTGCAGAGAAAGCTGGTACAACAAGCCTGTACTCAATACTTGTGCAGCACAGTGAAATTTTTGACCCCCGGATAAAGGAACCTATGTTTTTCAACAGGTACTTTTACAAAGGCATCAGAACATATGAAAAACTATACAGGAAATGCGGCCAGGAAAGATATATCCCCGATTTCACGGTACTTTATATGACACGCGAAATTTATGTTCAGAGGATACTGGATACCCTGGGTTCAGACATAAGGATAATCATTTTACTAAGAAATCCAGTGGACAGGTTTTTTTCACATTACCATATGAAAAGGAATAACGGTTCTGAATTGGAAGAGGACATTTCGGTTGTTTTTAAAAAAGATCGGGCTGCGTTCATAAAAAATGCCGATGACTCTGAATATTTTTCCCATGGACTTTACAGCAGGCAGGTTGAATGGTTTCTCAGCAGATTTCCCAGGGACAACATTTTTCTTTTACTCTTTGAGGATTTTGTAAAGGATTCATCCAAAACCGTAAATGAAATACTGTATTTTCTTGGATTGGATCCGGAGCCAGGCATGGATTTAAGTATGCATTCGAATCAAACCGTTGTGAGTAAGCAGGGAATTTCAAAGGTGTTGACAAGAAAATTGATCAGAATTGTTCCGGAGTCCCTGAAGACAGCCCTGCCAACACGGTTAAGAGCAGGATTCCTGAATATTGCAGAAAAAATGGTTTATACAAAGGGACGGGTTCAGGAGTTCACAAAGGATTTGCAGCTTTGCAGGGAAATCATTGAATCGTACAGAGAAGACATTGAAAGACTTGAAAGGATGACCGGTATGGATTTGTCGGACTGGATTGACAAATACGGGAAATGAAAGATTTGAAGAACGCAGGTAATTATGAGAATCCACGGCTGCTACTTAAAAGATGGAAAGAAACGGGTCGGGATGAATACAGGGAAAAGGCTTATGGGATAATTGGTTCCATGATTGAGGAGACAGCAGAGAAAGTCAGCCTTGGAAGACCCGGACGAAAAAATGCAAGGGTCAGCATAAAGATGGCGGCAAGGGTCAATTTCGGAGGTGTTTTCACAGACATCCCGCCTTATTGCTATGAAAACGGAGGGGCAGTGCTCAATGCACCTGTACTGTTCAGGGGAGACTATCCCATTCGGGCAGAGGTTTCTGTAATTGATGAGATCCTGGAATTTGAGTGTGTTGATACCGGAGAAAGTTGTGCATTTGATTCACGGATAATTTCAGAGCCCGGAGGAATTTGCAGATCCTTCAGGCTGCACCAGGCAGTATGCAGGGTTCTTGGAATAAAGTCCGGTATAAAGATAGTCACGGAGTCCGGGCTCCCCATGGGTTCGGGCCTCGGTACCAGTTCAATCCTTGCAGCAGCTGTAATTAAGTGCATTTTACGGCTTTACAATCTTCAAAAGGATGATTTCTGGGTGGTTCAGAAGGTGTTTGAAGTAGAGCAGCTGATTGGTTCCAGAGGGGGATGGCAGGATCCCTGCGGAGGATTGTTCAGGGGAATGAAGATATGCAGCAGCCACCCGGGACTTCCGCCCAGGATTTCCATTGACAGTGTACGGATCAGTGATTATACACTGGAGGAACTGAACAAACGGTTGATTGTATTCTATTCAGGAACAGCAAGAAGCGCCGGGAATGTTCTCCTGCAAATCTCCGACTCTTATCTCCTGGGAGAGAAAAGGGTTATGGAGGCTTATGAACGATGCATTTCATTGCCCGGGAAAATGAAAATTGCCCTGGAATCCGGGGACCTTTTGAAGTTCGGCAGTCTCCTTTTTGAACAACATGAAGTAAACAAGGCACTTTGTCCTGAATATATCACAAATGAAATTGAATCAATGTTCAATGATATAAAGAGCATATGTTCCGGCGCAATGATTACCGGTGCAGGGGGTGGGGGCTATGTTGTGGTCCTGCTTGATAAGGGCAGGAGCCGGATGGACCTATGCAATGTGCTTGGAACTGAACCCGCGTCCATGAATATTGAAATGAATATAGTTGCAGAACCCTATGAGATACAGGAATTTGACCTATAGGAGTCATTTGAAATTGACTGCAGGTCCTTCGTGTCATATCATGAAAGGCATAAGATGGAAGGATGTATATGATGGAGGAACGAAAAATAACCTTTGCCGGCATGCGGATCCTGGTTACAGGATGTGCCGGATTCATCGGTTACAGCGTGAGCAGAAAACTCCTTGATCTTGGTGTGTCAGTAACCGGTGTGGATAACATGAACGGGTACTACAGCTTACAGCTTAAAAAAGCAAGGCTTTCGCAACTTGCATCCTATGTGAAATTTGATTTCTGTGAAATGGATATATCTGATGGTAACATGGTGAAGGAGCTCTTTTCAGGAGCTTGTTTTGATTATGTCATCAATCTTGCCGCACAGGCTGGTGTAAGGTATTCAATTGAAAATCCAAAGACCTTCGTTGACTCGAATCTTGTGGGTTTTTTCAATATCCTCGAAGGCTGCAGGGCCGGCAGGATCAAACGGCTGATTTATGCATCATCCAGTTCGGTATATGGGGGAAGCACCAACTACCCGTATTCTACGGAAGAGAATGTAAACAGCCCTGTCAGTTTTTATGCAGCTACAAAGGTGGCGAATGAACTGATGGCACATTCATATTACAAGCTCTATGATATTCCCGCAACCGGACTGCGGCTGTTCACGGTCTATGGACCCTGGGGAAGACCGGATATGGCATATTTCCTTTTCACAAAAGGAATATATGAGGGAACTCCCATAAAAGTATTCAACAACGGCAACATGGAAAGGGACTATACATATATCGATGATATTGTAGACGGAATAATTTCCGTCATAGAGAAAAAAGGAAGCACATTGTCATGTGAGGTATACAATCTTGGAAACAACAGACCTGTGAATCTTATGGATTTCATAAGCATATTGGAGAAAAAAATCGGAAAGGAAGCCATAAAGATAAACATGGGCATGCAAAAAGGTGACGTTATTAAGACTACTGCTGATATATCGAATTCATTCACGGATCTGGGCTACAGTCCGTCGGTAACATTGGAGGAAGGGCTTGGCAGGTTTGTTGACTGGTATATTGAATACAACGGGATGAAGTAGGATGAACAAATACATAATTCACACACACTTTGAAGAGGAGTACAACGCCGCAACAAAGGCAAGGGCTGACATCAATGAAATGGCCGCTGCCATGGGTTTCCTGCCTCTTGTCATAAGGAAAAGGTACCTGAAGGGACGATTGAAAAATCTGAGACAGATAGCAATCCTTCTTTCAGACCTTCTTGGGATATTTGCAAAACCAAAAAGAAATTCACTTATATTCTTCCAGGTCCCTCTTCCGTTTGCCGGTAAACAGACCAGGATCATATATCTCTTCTTCAGAATTCTCAAATGGGCAAAGAATATAAAGGTCATGATGATGGCAATAGATATAGATACTTTCAGAAGAAGCGATGATATGTACATAGGCGAATGGGACATACTTAGAATTGCGGATGGCCTCATACTTCATACGGAACCCATGCTGAGGAAATACAGGGAACGGGTACATTGGAATCAAAAGGTCGAACTGATTAATATCTTTGATTATCTTTCTGACTTCAATCCGGATTCCAGGGAAAGGAAACTGACCAATCAAGTGATATTTGCAGGTAACCTCATGCCTGAAAAAGCCGGCTTCATCAATGAGCTTGGGAAGGTTGGAACGGGGACTGTGTTCAATCTTTACGGAAGACCCGAATTTGAATCAGACAGCCCGGATGTAAGGTATATGGGCAGCGCTCCATCGGAAGAGATAATACATGTGATTGAAGGTAGTTTCGGTCTGGTATGGGATGGCCACAGCATAGACACATGTTCCCACGAAATAGGGAAATATCTTGAAATCAACTGCCCCAGCAAGACATCCCTTTATCTGGCTGCAGGCCTTCCTGTAATCATCTGGAAGAAAGCGGCAATGGCAGAATTAATCGAAGGAAACAACCTGGGATTTGCGGTTGACAATCTTAGGGAAATAAGCGGGATAATCAGTAATATGAGTGAATACGATTACAACCGGATGAGGAAAAATGTCCTTGAATATTCATCCAGACTCAGTAAAGGTTGGTTCTTCAGGGATGCAGTCAGAAGACTGACGGATTCAATGTATGAAAAAGTATGATTACGTTATCGTAGGTTCCGGACTCTTCGGTTCGACCTTTGCACATGAAATGACCCGGAGAGGCAGGTCATGCATGGTGGTTGAGCGAAGGAACCATATCGGTGGCAATGTATACACGGAACTTACTGAAAACATATATGTTCATAAATATGGCCCTCATATATTCCATACCAACAGCAGGAAAATCTGGGAATATGTGAACAGGCTTGCCGAATTCAGGCCGTTTACATTTTCTCCTGTAGCCAATTATAAAGGGGTCATATATAACCTTCCCTTCAATATGAACACATTCAATCGATTGTTCGGGGTAGTAACTCCGGAGGAAGCGGAAACTAAATTAAAGGAAGAGAGAAAGCCATATCTAGGGAAATCTCCGGAAAACCTTGAGGAACAGGCCCTGTCGATGGTGGGTCGTGAGATATATGAAAAACTCATAAAAGGATATACGGAAAAACAGTGGGGAATGTCTGCAAGGGAACTGCCTGCCTTCATAATCAGGAGGCTTCCGGTCCGATTTACATATGACAACAACTATTTCAATGATCTTTACCAGGGCATTCCGGCAGAAGGATATACCAGGATTATCGAAAGGATGCTTGAAGGCTGCGAAATTGCTCTTGGGTCCGATTATCTGCAAAACAGAAGCGAGTGGGATGGTATGGCAGATAAAATAGTTTATACCGGTATGATCGATGAATTCTACGGTTACAGGTTCGGGCATCTCAGATACAGGAGCCTGAGATTTGAACAAAGCATCCTTGATGTAGAAAATTATCAAGGGAATGCCATGGTCAATTATACAGACACGGTAACTCCATATACCAGGATAGTGGAACACAAGCATTTTTTGAAAGGCAACCAGCCGAATACGGTTATTACACGGGAATATCCAATTGAATGGGAAGAGGGCAGGGAACCATACTACCCGGTAAATGACAAAAGCAACACGGAGACATATAACAGATACAGGCAACTGGCGGATATGGAAACAAAACATATCTTTGGAGGAAGACTGGCTGAATACAGATATTATGACATGGATCAGGTAATGGAAAGAGCCATTGAAGCAGCCGAACAGGAAAGGTAAATGTGAGTGTTCTAAATAAGATTGCGGCAGGCTGAGACTTTTGGCATGGAAGTTGAATAATACAGATGCATGATGGTAGTATATAAGTTGAATAAATTCGGAGAGCAGAGACAATTATGGATCATCTTGAAAAACTGGAAGCACGGTCGGTTCACATATTGAGGGAAGCATACAGTCAGTTCAAACAGCTGTGCATGCTGTGGTCAATCGGCAAGGACAGCACCGTCATGCTCTGGCTTGCGAGAAAGGCTTTCTTCGGGCATGTACCATTTCCATTGGTCCATGTCGATACATCCTACAAAATTAAGGAAATGATTGAATACAGGGACAGGCTTGCACTTGAATACAACCTTGATATGGTTTATGGGCAGAACAAGGAGATCCTTGAAAAAGGTTTTACATATCCAAACGGAAAGTGCAGCAGAATTGAGTGCTGCAGGCTTCTTAAAAGTGAGGCATTGAAGAATACACTGAGTGGTGAATGGCCCAGATACCGCATGAACCATGGTACAGGGAAATACGAAATCGATACCAACAGAGAGCCTTTTACAGGGGTTATTGTGGGTGTTCGGGCAGATGAAGAGGGAAGCAGGAGCAAGGAAAGATATTTTTCACCAAGGGATAAAAACAATGACTGGGATGTGGGTGACCAACCGCCTGAGTTCTGGAATCAATACAAAACGGACTTTGCTCCCGGGACGCATGTGAGGATCCATCCTCTGCTTGACTGGACTGAAGCTGACATCTGGGAATACATAGAGAAAGAGGGTATCCCTACAGTTTCACTCTATTATGACAGGGGAGAGGGTATCAGATACAGGTCACTCGGCTGTGCTCCTTGTACAAGTCCAATAGAGTCATCTGCTTCAAATGTTGCTGAAATAATTGAGGAACTGAAAAGTGGAAAACTAAGGAATATTGCTGAAAGATCGGGCAGGGAGCAGGACAAGGAAGACGGCGGCGGACTGGAGGAGCTTAGAAAAGATGGATATATGTAAGACCCTTGAGGATATGAACATAGTTGTGGTGGGTCATGTTGACCATGGTAAAAGTACGGTGGTCGGCAGGATGCTTGCCGATACGAATTCACTGCCGGAGGGGAAGCTTGAACAGGTCAAGGCGAACTGCCGCAGGAATTCCAAGCCCTTCGAATATGCATTTCTCCTTGATGCCCTCAAGGATGAACAGGCACAGGGGATTACCATAGATTCCGCAAGGTGCTTCTTTTCTACTGAGAAAAGGAATTATATAATCATTGATGCTCCGGGACATATTGAGTTTCTGAAAAACATGGTTACAGGCGCTGCCAGGGCAGAGGCTGCCCTTTTGGTGATTGCGGCTGATGAGGGTGTCATGGAGAATTCCAATAGGCATGGATATCTTCTTTCAATGCTTGGGATCAGGCAGGTTGCTGTGGTCATAAATAAGATGGATCTGGTTGATTACAGCCGCGAAGTCTATGAGGGCATCGTTTTGGAATACTCCAGATTCCTGAAGAAGGTAAATATAACCGCAAGTTCATACATCCCTGTAAGTGGGATGATTGGGGACAACATAGCAGCAAACAGTACTGAAAGGATGCCCTGGTATACCGGGATGACGGTGCTTGAGCAACTTGATTCATTCATAAGCGAAGGACTTCCGGCTGACATGCCGTTCCGCATGCCTGTCCAGGATGTATATAAGTTTACAATGAACAATGATAACCGCAGGATTGTTGCCGGAACGGTTGAGACAGGCAGGCTTGCTGTAGGGGATTCTGTGACTTTTTATCCTTCAGGTAAAAGGAGCAGTGTTAAATCCATCGAATCGTTCAATGTCTCCCCTCCGGAACAGATCATGGCAGGGAACTCAGCCGGATTTACACTTACAGACCAGATTTTCATAACACGCGGAGAGATTGCAGCCAGGAGTGATGAAAAACCACCGGAAGTTGCTGCCAGGCTGAAGACTAATGTCTTTTGGCTGGGCAGGGAGCCTTTTTCCCCGGGTAAGCGTTATTTCATAAAGATTGGGACGGCAAAGGTTGAGTGTTCCCTTGAGAGGGTCGGCAGGGTGATGAATGCCTCCAATCTGAACAGTGAGAAAAAGGAATCGGTTGAACGCCATGAGGTGGCTGAATGCATTCTAAACTTGAAGAAGCCTGTTTCCTTTGACCTGACTGATGAGTTGGCGGCAACCAGCAGGTTTGTGCTCATTGACGGGTATGAAATCTCAGGCGGCGGGATAATTACCGGTGCCATGGAGGATGAACTTTCAGACGTGCGTCACCAGGTAATGATCAGAAACACCAATTGGATAAAGAGCTCCATAAGCAGGGAGGACAGGGCATACAGGTACAAACAGAGGCCATCCCTCATCATCATTACCGGACCGAGACAATCCGGGAAGAAGACCCTTGCCAGGGAGCTTGAAAAGGTATTGTTCCAGAATGGTGAACTTGTGTATTTCATCGGCATGGGGTCTGTGGTGTATGGAGTTGATGCAGATATAAAGAACCGCAATAAAAAGAACCGTGAAGAGCATATAAGAAGGGCAGCGGAAATCATCAATATTATGCTTGATTCAGGTATGATTCTTATACTCACGGCAATCGAGCTTACCTCACATGAGATCGAACTTATCAGAACCATAGCAAACCCACCTGATATCCTAACGATCTGGACCGGGGAAAAGGTAACCACTGACATTAACGCCGAACTTACTTTCGGGGGCAATGACAACAAGATGTATGTAGAAAGAATATGCCGTAACCTGGCCGACCGCGGCATCATCTTCAAAGGCATCTGAATCCCTTTTTTTTACTTTTACCTCCGGGGTAAAAGTAAAAAAATT
>Ga0116164_10003212_pt1 | contig 11261 bp, 5 predicted proteins | sample AD_UKC109_MetaG_FD_89888 | JGI IMG/M metagenome (GOLD analysis project Ga0116164, IMG submission 89888) | Active sludge microbial communities of municipal wastewater-treating anaerobic digesters from Hong Kong - AD_UKC109_MetaG | ecosystem: Engineered > Bioreactor > Anaerobic > Digestate... | reverse complement strand
GCTATATGAGTGCGTACATTACGACTACCGGCTCGTTCTGCGATGCCTTGCCCGAAGCCACCCTGGTGGAATCGACCGAACCCGAAACAAACAAAAGTACAAACGAGGAATCGGATGAGCCTGTGAACAACATCGTTGATGACGAAGCCAGCTTCGACCTGTATCCGAACCCGACACACGGTGAAGTCAACTTCCGCTTCAACAAACTCGACGGGCCCGTCCGGATTACTGTTTTCAGCAACACCGGCGCCCGAATGTTGGAAATGAAAGGTGAGTTTGAGCGTGTGGAAACCCTGAATTTGAGTCATCTCCGGAAAGGGATCTGCTTTGTATGCGTTGAGGGCAGAAACTTCCGGAAAACGAGCAAGCTGATCATCAGGTAGTAAGACAGAAGACAGACAGAAGACAGAAGACAGAAGACAGACAGAAGACAGAAGACAGAAGACAGAAGACGGAAGACGGAAGACGGAAGACGGAAGACGGAAGACCGAAGACCGGAGACCGGAGACCGGAGATCGGATGTCAATGCCTGAATGCTGTTTACTATATCCATTGCTGTTGGCTTCAGCCAACGGATAGAAAAAGCCGAATCGATCCCCGGCCGATCAAAAAATATTCAATATCCAATAACGAATCCCGATAACAATCGCGAACCAATATACTGGTGCGAAACGAAAACCAGTTAACGATTAACGAAGGATGAAGTACGAGCCTTTGCGTCTTTGCGAATGGCAGAGGGCGAAGACAGAAACGGGAGCAATCGTGCAAAACCATCTTCAAATCTTCAAATTGTCAAATGGTCAAATGGTCAAATGGTCAAATGGTCGAATTATCGAATTTGTATGAAAAATCCGCGCTGCTTCGCATCCGTTTCATCCGCGTTCCATTTTTTAAAAAAACGAATAATAAAAGAAGGTACTTGCTTTTATACAACATCAAAATAGATTGGCTTTTTATATATTAATGCCTTAACTTTAGGTCATTATCCACTGGCGTTTCACAAATATTATGGCATAATGAACCCGAACCTCATTGCTGCAACAGCCAAAACCCCGAAAGGTATGGCAACCCTGTTTCTGATGCTTTTCACGTTCTCCGGTTTTTCCCAATCAAAAACCAACGTTGATTTCTTGAATACTTTTTCCCGGAACGAGAGCCAAAAATTCCAAGCCGAAAAGGTAAAAGCGGAACGCTGGGCGGAAAGAAACAACAAAAAGGTCCGCTTTGCTATAGACAGCATCCTCTACGAATTGCAATATGTGGGTGTCGACAGCATTCCCCAATACTACAAAACGAATAATGTTGTTTCCGCAGCAACAATTTCCACCAACAAAGTGCATCCTTTTGGCGGCATGGGGTTAAGCCTTACCGGTTCTGGACTAACGATCAGGGAATGGGACGGGGGAAGCGCCCTGAGTACCCACCAGGAATTTGGCGCAAGAGTTACGGTTGCCGATGGCAGCCCCGTGCATTATCACGCCACACACGTTGCCGGTACAATGATGGCAGCCGGAGTTATTGCCGCTGCAAAAGGTATGGCGTATGAGGCTAATTTAAAATCGTTCGACTGGAATAACGACGATGCCGAAATGGCTACCGAAGCCGCCGCAGGAGCGCTCGTCAGCAACCATTCGTATGGCTGGGTAAGAGGTTGGTCGGGTGGTTTATGGTACGGTAATCCGGCCATAAGCACCCTCGAAGATTATCTTTTTGGCTTTTACGACAACTCCTCCAAAGCATGGGACGACATTGCCAACAACGCCCCGTATTATTTGATTTGCAAAGCGGCCGGCAACGATCGCGGAAATTCGGGCGGGCCCGGTGCTCCCTATCCCGACGATGGCCCCTACGACTGCATCGGGCAGCAAGGCGTGGCCAAAAACATCCTTACCGTTGGTGCAGTTGATGACCTGCCCGATGGCTATACCGGCCCCGACGATGTGCTCATGTCTTCGTTCAGCTCATGGGGTCCGGCCGACGACGGACGCATCAAACCGGATATTGTTGCCAACGGCATCAACCTGTTTTCAACCTATCATTTAAGCGATGCAACGTATGCCTCCATGAGCGGCACATCGATGGCCACACCCTCAGCAACCGGTTCGCTGGCGCTTTTACAACAACACTACTACAACCTTTTCCAAAATTATATGCTTGCGGCCACGCTCAAAGCGCTGGCGATTCACACGGCCGATGAAGCCGGTCCCGATCCGGGCCCCGATTACATGTTTGGCTGGGGATTGATGAACACGACCCGGGCAGCAAACCTCATTACCACCGATCAAAACAACGATGTCATTTCCGAACACAAACTCAACAACGGCACAACTTTTACCTACGATGTGATCGCTAACGGCACAGAACCGTTGAAGGCCACCATTGTCTGGAGCGATCCTTCGGGCTCACCACCCCAGACCATGCTCGATCCCGCTACGGCCATGCTGGTCAACGACCTCGATTTACGGATTACCCGGGAACAAAACACCTATTACCCCTGGAAACTCAACGGGCTCATCCCGGCAAATGCGGCCACGAATAACTCAGAAAACAACGTCGATAATGTGGAAGTGGTTTTCATCGATGATCCGGTAGCCGGGACAACCTACACCATTCGTGTCGACCATGACGGCTCCCTGACGGGCGGTTCACAGAATTTTTCGCTGATCGTTTCCGGCATTGAATCTTCGGTTAAACCAGTGGCCAATTTTCAGGCAGACAATACAAATCCGTTTGTCGACGAAGCCGTAAATTTCACCGACCTATCATCCAATATACCGACCTACTGGAACTGGACGATTTCCCCCGGAACCTATTCCTTTGTTGCCGGAACCAGTGCCAGCTCCCAAAACCCGAAAGTGGCCTTTACAGCCGAAGGCACGTATACACTATCGCTGACGGCAGCCAACGCGAAAGGCAACGATACGGAAACAAAAATTGATTATATCACCGTATCCAACTGCGGCCTTTTTTCGCTGCCGGTGTACGAAAGCTTTGAGTACGGGGTGGTTCCGCCGGGATGCTGGATATCGGTCGATAACGACGGGGACGGCCACTTCTGGGAAGCAGGCAGCGCCGGATACACACCCTATCACGGGAATTTTGTTGCTTATTCGGAATCGTATGACACGGGGACGAAACTAGCCTTAACTCCCGACAACTGGCTCATATCGCCGCACTTGTCGATCACCACCGACAGTGTTACGCTGAAATACGAGATCCGGGCACAGGATGCAACAAAATTCAACGAAAATTATTCGGTTTTGCTGTCAACAACCGGAAATGCCCTCGGGGATTTTTCAACAGTAATAACCCATCCAATTACAGCTTTTGGTTGGTATTCCGTAAGAATCAGCTTTATGGGGTACGCAGGAAAGGACGTATACCTCGCTTTCCGGCACTGGGATTGTTCCAATCAGTCCCAGCTCATTCTCGACAACATACGTATCGAAGAGTTCGGTGCCCCGGTTGAAGATATTGTTGTTGATGTGGGCGAAACACGATGTTTTGACGCCCCTTATACCTTAACGGTTGCCGGGGGCGGTTCGACGGTTGAACTGATCAGCGGTTCAACAACCACGTTCATTGCAGGAGAAAACATCCTCTTTTTGCCCGGCTTTCATGCCCATTCGGGCTGTAACATGGACGCACACATAACAAGCGATGGCTCTTTTTGTGAAGCAGTGGCCCAACAAAGCGTTTCTTCTGTAATGATGGAAACCAGCCCACAAAAAAGCGTTTCGGAGAAGTCCGAATCGGAAACAATCGATCAGCTCCCCTCAGAAAAAGATGTTTCGATATATCCCAATCCGTCAACAGGAATGTTGCATATTGAATTAATAAATTTTACCGAACCGGCAAACCTGAAAATTTACAATCAGCAGGGCGCGGTTTTCCTCAAATCCGAACAGGGATTCTCAGGAAAGGCTGTCCTCGACCTTTCCCATGCTCCACGCGGACTGTATGTTGTAAAAGTAGTTGACCAGAACGAATTCTTCACCCGAATAATTATTCTGGAATAATTTTTCCCATCATGGATGGGTGCAAATAAGGAATTATCTTTCGGCAGAAGACAGATAACAACTATTTTTATGTCAGCTTTACACAGTGAGCAGCTGCAATACGATGCAAAAATGATAACAAAAATACTGCAACGACAAAACGATAACGGCGGTCCGTTTTGGTCAAGAGAAGACGGAAATATTCACGCTCCTTTGGGTTATTCGACCATTGATACTCTATCCGTTCTGGGAGAGTTGGGTTATTCAATGAATGATCATGTGCAAATTGCCCGGGCTGTTGATTTCCTGTTCGCATACCAAAGTCCGGAAGGTTGTTTTAAATACGCTCCCAGCAGCTCAAAACTTCCTTGTTTAACTGCCCACATTGTAACAGGATTAGGAAAACTTGGTTTAATCAACGACTTAAGAACGGAGAAAAGCTACCGCTGGATGCTGGATATACAATGCAATGATGGTGGATGGCGATGCCAGACCGTAAAATTGGGCAAATCTCCATTGACCGATGCAAGCAATCCCGGAACAACCTTATATGTATTGGATGCTTTTCGATTCAGGAATAATTCTGCAAGCGATTTGAAAAGATTAAACAAAGGAGTAGACTTCTTATTACAACATTGGGATATACGCCAGCCTATTGGACCCTGCAAATTTGGAATTGGCACTACATTTATGAAAATTGAATACCCATTTTTACGCTATAACTTATTTTACTACGTTTATGTTTTATCATTCTATAAAACAGCTAAAAAGGACAAACGATTTCTGGAAGCATATCATACGCTTCGTGAAAAAATTATAAATGACCAATTGATTCCTGAGAACCCACACAAAGCATGGGCGGAATTTGATTTTGCTAAAAAAGGACAAGTTAGTGAGATCGGGACGAAACGATGGTTAGAGATCAAGAGCAATATTGATATGTAACTGAATGTCTGTATATAACAACGATTATAAAAACATTTTCCCAATTTTTTTGGAACGCGGATGTCGCGGATGCGAAGCAGCACGGATTTTTACGGATTTCATTGCTTGGATCCAATGGCAATTCAAAAAGACGACAACCTGTTGAAATGAATTGGGCTAAAGCCCTTTTCTTTTCAGATACCTCACTAAATTCCGGCCGGGGATCGATTCGGCTTTTTCTATCCGTTGGCTGAAGCCAACGGCAATGTATATAGTAAACAAAATTCAGGCATTGACATCCGGACTCCAGTCTTCAGTCTTCAGTCTCCCGTCTTCCGTCTCCCTGCCTGTGTCATGCAGAATTTTATTCCCCAAACTTTTGTAAAATTTTCTGATCAAAAACAGGTAACCAAACGTATCTTTAGCGAATTAAATAGTATAAACCTAAACCTTATGAAGAAAGTACTCCTTCTTGTAATTGCTGTGTCATTATTCCATGTATCGTATCCCCAGTTGATCATTAACCATAACCATACCGATATTACCGGCCTCTCGGAGGCCCAGATTAACCTGGCCAAAAGCGCCCTGCACATTGCCTACGGCCACACCAGCCATGGCAGCCAGGTTACCGACGGGATGAGCGGTCTGGTGGGTTTTGCCAACGGAGGGGGGAAAGGATTGGAGCTCCCTGCAAACATTTTCGCCTGGAACAACGGCGGTACCGGAGGCGCCCTCGATTTGCACGACTATGCCATGGGTGGCGACGTAGGCTACTACCCAGATTGGTACAACAACACGGTAAACTACCTCGAAAATCCGGCCAACAGCGATGTGAACGTGATCATGTGGAGTTGGTGCGGGCAGGCCTCGGGCAGAACCGAACAAACCATGATTGATACCTACCTGGCCCCCATGACTTTATTGGAGAATACCTACCCCAATGTAAAATTCGTATACATGACCGGGCACCTGGACGGATCGGGCCTGGAGGGGAACCTGAACCAGCGAAACCAGCAAATAAGGGACTACTGTACGGCAAACAACAAAATACTGTACGACTTTGCCGATATTGAAAGTTACGACCCCGATGCTTTGGTAAATTATATGGAACTTTATGCCAATGACAATTGTGACTACGACAGCAGTGGTAACTCAAGGAACTGGGCAACAAGATGGCAAAACTCCCATACCGAAAATGTCGACTGGTACGACTGCTACTGTGCCCACAGCCAGGCATTAAACGGCAACCAGAAAGCCTACGCTGCATGGCACCTGTTTGTGGGCATTGCCAACCTGATAAACCTGGGAAATATTGCGGCCAACCACGTGGTTAGCGACACCCTCGTCGGTGCCGGTGAAAGCGCCTGCTTCGATGCCACCGACACCCTTACGGCAGCCGGCGACGGCACTGACGTGGAAATCGGAAGCGGGGGATTTGCCGAATTCATATCCGGGGGAATCATCCGGTTTCTTCCGGGGTTTCATGCGCTTAGCGGAAGCGTAGTGCAGGCGTTCATCACTACGGCCAACGAATTCTGCCAGGTGATTCCACTGGTTACGGAACAAGCTCCTGTAACAGCAAAAAGTACAACATTCAACATCCCGGTTCATTATTCCGATCCCGCACCGGCTGCCCCACTTACGATAAGCTTGTACCCCAATCCCAACAACGGTATTTTCACGATAAATACCCACAGTGAAGAGGAGAACCTGTCAATCCGAGTTTTCAACAACACAGGGGCAAAAGTCTATCAAAGCAAAATAATCCATCCATCAACAAACGTAAACCTGCAGACCTTGCGAAGCGGAATATATATTCTGCAGGTAGCCGCAAAAGGGCAATTAAGAAGCTTGAAATTCATCATCGAATAGAGGTCTCAGTTACGTAGTATTTTTGCCTTCTTACTCGATGGTTGGAAACAATTATGAAGTTTTTTCGTATTTCTTTTTTTTTACATAACTTTTTTCATAGTTTATTATTTCCTTTGAGAAAATTAACGGGGAGATTATTCACTTTTCAACAAAATCTTTATGAAACGAATTTCGGCAAGGCCGGCAATCATGTTGGTGATCGCTATCTTTTTATCTTTTAGTAACATTCATGCGCAAAACAGATATCTTTCGTTTACCGGTTCCACCGTGCAACAAACAGAATCGTCTAGCCCGGTTCCCACCCGTACCGTGAACCTTGCAAAAGCGAATGCGGTTGAAATCAGTTACACTTTTTCGGGAGCCACGGTTTCGGATGCAAGGGTCAATTCTGAAACATACAATTACATCCATGTCAACGGGTTTTCAAAACTGGGACAAGTTGGCGCGCCGGCTCTGCCTGCCCGAAACGAAGTAGTTGCCCTGCCCCGGGGTTCGGAAGCTCTGATTGAAATACTCGATACAACATACACCGAACTGGATGGTTACATGGTACATCCCACGCTCAAACCGGCCATCGATACCGACGGGGCACCCTCGCCCACATTTGAAACCGACCCGAATGTGTATTCAGACAATGCCTGGTACCCCAAAAATAATGTTGAAATAATCCGGGTGGGCCTCAGCAGGGGAACTCCCCTTGCAGTGGTTCAGGTCACCCCCGTACAGTTTAATCCGGTAACACGCAGAATAAGGATTTGCACCCATATCGAATTCCGGATTAGCCCTGTTGGCGGCGAAGGGAATTTTGATTACATCGGCCGGGAAAATACCTCGACGTATACGCACAACCTGAAAAAAACGGTCATCAATTCGGAAAGCATTCCCGAAGGACGTTCCCAAACCACAACAACATCGATACCAACAGAAAGCAGCCTTGCACCCAAAAACTACATCATCATCACCCATTCGCAATACCTCGACGAAGCCAATCGCCTGGCCAACTGGAAGCGGCAGCTGGGCTATTCGGTCGAAGTTGTTTCCCGCCCGGCATGGACAGCCGAAGAAGTTAAAACCGAAGTGCACGACCGCTTTGCAGCATGGACACCCAGGCCCGACTACCTGCTCATAATAGGTGATCATACCGGCGACTACGCCGTACCCGGCGAAATCCATCAGGACCCCAGCGAGGGCGATGATTTTGCCACAGATACCTATGTCGTTTGTATGGATGGCGGCAGCGATCATTTTCCCGACATGGCCAAAGGGCGCATTTCGGTTTCATCGGTCGCCGAGGCAAATATTATCATCGATAAAATCATCGCGTATGAAAAAACACCTCCCGCCGGCAGCTCCTTTTACGATAACGTACTAAACTGTGCCCAATACCAGGATGTGGAAAGCGATGAGCCCGCCGACGGATATGCGGCCCGCAGATTTTGCCACACCAGTGAAGAAATCAGGGATTATTTACAGAACGAGCAGGGTTATACTTCCACCCGAGTTTATTTCCGCGACACAGGGGCTGGTACGGCCAATGTCGAAACCCTGCGGTACAATAACGGATACTATTCCGACGGGCAATTGCTCCCTGCCGAATTGCGCTCTTCATCGTTTAACTGGAGCGGAAACGCCAGCGACATAACAACAGCCATTAATGCGGGAAAATTTCTTGTCTTTCACCGCGACCATGGTTATGTTGGCGGTTCAGGCTGGCATCGACCTTATTACACCACAAGCAGTATGGAAAGCCTGGCAAACGGAAATCTTCTTCCCGTTGTCTTCAGCATGAACTGCCATACCGGTGAATTTCAACTGAGCAACTGCTTTGCCGAAAAATTCCTTCGAATGGAAAACAAGGGAGCGGTTGGGGTGGTTGCTGCTGCCTATTACAGCTACAGCGGCTATAACGACGCCCTCTCGGAAGGGATGATCGACGCCATTTGGCCCGACCCGGGTCTTTTTCCCGATTTTGGCTCAGCCGGGAGCGGAGGAACGTACACCATGGGAGGAAGCGAAGGAATCTACACCATGGGCGATGTTTTAAATCAGGGTTTGTATGCCATGATCCAAAATTTTTGGGACAACAACTACACCTTCGAACTCTTCCACTACTTTGGCGACCCGGCCATGAAAATCTGGACGGCCGACCCAAACGAAACCCATATTACAGCCACACACGATAACACCATTGATTGTACCGAAAACTTGTTTACCGTTTCTGGGTCGGAAGCATATGGCACAGCAACCCTTGTATGCAACAATAAGCTTATCGGAGAGACGCTCCTCGATGCATCGGGAAACGGGACCATAAGCTATGCCCTTGAAACAGCCGGACAGGTTCTTCTTACTGTTTCGAAACACAATTGTGTTCCCTATATCGCCTCATTAACCCAGATCTGTGCCGGATATCCTCCGGAAGTCGCCACGATTGATGCGGTGGATATTGAGGAATATTCGGCAAAAATTGGTGGGGATATTCTCAACGATTACAGCAACCCGGTTATCGAAAGCGGTGTGCTCTTCAGTACCGATCCACTGTTTGAAATGGGGCAACCGGGGGTTGTTCAACTCCACACTTCGCCCATGGTTGCCAACGGAACTTTTGAATTCGATATATCCGGGCTTCAGGCTGCAACAACTTATTATTTTATGGCCTATGCAAGCAATGCAATGGGTACAAGCTACAGCGATAAAAGCTTTTTCACCACCCTGAGCGATTTGTCAATTGTCCCGATATGGAACGAGGACTTTGAAAACGGAGGCTTCATACCGGATGGCTGGACCCAGGAGCAGATAAACAGTTCGGGCGCTAACTGGACATTTGTAACCGGAAACGGAACCGGACATCCGTCTACGGCTCATGGAGGTGTGTACAACGCCTGCCTTCGCGACCGGTCAAGCGCCGATAGCAAGACAAGGCTGATATCACCCCAGTTTGATTTGACCGGCCTTAGTCATGTTTCCCTGATCTTCTGGCATACCCAGGAATTTTGGTCCCCCGACCAGGATTTATTGACCGTTTCGTACCGCACATCCTCTGCCGTTAGTTGGATTGAGCTTGAAACGTACACTTCAAGCATCAGCGCATGGACAGAGGAAGTGATCCTTCTGCCCGAAACATCTTCGGAATTTTATATTTGTTTTGAAGGTAACGCCAAATACGGTTACGGTGTTTGCGTCGATGATGTATTGCTACAAAGTGCACATAGCAGCATTCCTAACACACGATCTCTAAGCAATATTGCAACGGGCACAGGCGATGCCCCATGCTATGGCGCCCAGCAAACCATTACCGTAGCCGGCAATGGCAACCCGGTCGATTTCCTGGACGGATCAAGCGTTAACCTCATTGCCGGCGAATCCATTTCGTTCCTTCCCGGCTTCCATGCCCACAACGGCAGTTACATGGATGCATGGATCACCACAACAGGTTCGTTCTGCGACGCGTTGCCCGAACAAGCTATTGTGGAATACACTGCGCCAATGGTGCATAAAAGTGAAAATATTGAACGGGAAAAATTAATTCAAAATGATCTTGAAGTTGAACCATCAATGAAAGTTTATCCGAACCCCACTCAAGGGCAGATAAAAATTGAACTTGGTAACATTGAAGGCATATCGAAACTTACTGTTACAAACAGCAGTGGGGTTTTACTTTATAAAACTGATTGCTGTGGAAAATATGCTGAAATAGAAATCCCTGAAATACATAAAGGAATTTGTTTTATAAGCCTCACGAACGGAAAAAATGTGTTGACTCAAAAATTAATTGTTTATTAATTATATTCATTAGAATAATTCGGTTTGGAAATATATTTTTAAAAAACTTTTATAAACCTTCTTTGAGGTAAAGGTTTTGATTTTTAAATATTTACATGCAATAAGGGAAACAAATTTAAAGGGGTGAATCAATTTATTGAACTGGAAAAAAACGCATAAGTAAGTTGATTTCAGGAATATTATTCTGTGGAGATCAGGATTTTCGTTTTTCAAAAATTTCGCTTTAGTCATTCCCCTCAATTAGGTGTTTAATGATTTCTTTAAATAAAAGCCTTATAATGAGAAAAGTATTTGTCAATTCATTATTCATTTTTATTTCAATTTTTGGATTTCTTCCTTCCTATGCATTATCAATTGAACTTGCAGCTTCAGAAATAAATGATTCAGGTTTTGCTAAAAGTTGGTATGATATTGAAGTTGAAGTAACAATAACCGGTGAAAGTCCTTACTTTTTGGGTGGGATTCTTTTTTTGGATGGTAATTTTGCGGGAACCATTGGAAATTTTGATAGTCTTGAAGTAGTTGATTATTATGGTACCGAGGTAATATCCGAGGGCGTTTTACCTTGTAACACCCATGAAATAACCTACGTTTTATATCGTGGAGCCTATGGCTATCCCAACTATGAGGTTGTTCAAAGTGCATCTATTTCCGTAAACACATCCTGTCATAACACATGGGGACATG
>Ga0116164_10003211_pt1 | contig 11262 bp, 8 predicted proteins | sample AD_UKC109_MetaG_FD_89888 | JGI IMG/M metagenome (GOLD analysis project Ga0116164, IMG submission 89888) | Active sludge microbial communities of municipal wastewater-treating anaerobic digesters from Hong Kong - AD_UKC109_MetaG | ecosystem: Engineered > Bioreactor > Anaerobic > Digestate... | reverse complement strand
GAAACCCGGCCCCACCAAGAGCACGGACGACCGTTTCAGCGCGCCCGGCAAGCTGGCGCCCAAGACCAAGGCCGACTTCGCCTTCCTGCTGCACATGCTGCACCACCTGGAGACGGGGGGCACCCTGGCCTGCGTGCTGCCCCACGGCGTGCTCTTCCGTGGCGCGGCCGAGGCGCACATCCGCGAATACCTGATCCGCGACCTCAATGTGCTGGATGCCGTGATCGGCCTGCCCGCGCAGATCTTCTACGGCACCGGCATCCCCACCTGCATCGTGGTGCTGAAGAAAGGCCGCAGGACGGATGACGTGCTCTTCATCGACGCCAGCCAGCACTACGAGAAGGTGAAGACGCAGAACAAGCTGCGGCCGGAGGATGTGGACCGCATCGTGAGCACCTATCGGGAGCGTACGGAGCAGGAGAAGTACAGCCACGTGGCCACCCTGGACGAGGTGAAGGCCAACGACTACAACCTGAACATACCGCGCTACGTGGACACCTTCGAGGCCGAGGAGGCCGTGGACCTGGGCGCCGTGGCCAAGGAGCTGCAAGCGCTGGAGCAGGTCATGAAAGCGACAGATGCTGAGCTGGCGGGGTACTGCAAGGAGCTGGGGATCGAAATGCCGTTCGCGTGATGGAGGCAGAGGTGATGGAGAAGGTGAAGCAACAGGTTCCGTCGTTACGGTTCTCAGGGTTCACAGGAGACTGGAGGAAGCGTGCTCTTGGTGATGGGTGTGAGATCCTGATGTGCAAGAGGATCTTTGCGGACCAGACTGCAGAAAGTGGAGATGTGCCGTTCTATAAGATCGGAACGCTTGGCGGTAAACCCGATTCGTACATATCCCGCGAGCTGTTTGAGGAGTACAGGGAGCGTTACAACTACCCGAAGGCTGGTGAAACGCTGATCACTTGCGCAGGTACCGTTGGAAAGTGTGTGCAATTCGACGGGCAGGATAGCTACTACCAGGACTCGAACATCGTTTGGATCGACAATCCCGAGGACCATGCTGTCAACGACTTCCTCTTTCTGCTACTAACGAGGATCGACTGGTCGAAGCTGAACTCGACGACGATCACGAGGATCTACGGCAATGATCTCCGTGCTTTTGAGCTGGTTGTTGCCCCCACCCTCCCCGAACAGCAGAAGATCGCGGCCTTCCTGGGCGCGGTGGACCGGAAGATCCAGCAGCTGAAGCGCAAGCAGGTGTTGCTGGAGCGGTACAAGCAGGCAGTCATGCAGCAGTTACTGGATCAGAAGCTTAGGTTTCCTGGATTCACTGGTGACTATAAGGAGTATCGATTGGCCCAACTACTTGAAAGGTATTCGGAGAACAATAAGGATGGGGAGTTTGGGATTAATGACATCCTCTCTCTCTCATCAAGGTTTGGCATCGTTGATAGGAAAGAACTGCTGCAGGACACCTATGACAACGTGAATCATCTCAACTACGTGAAGACCAGGATGAACGACTTCGTTTATGCGAAGAGTATCAGTACCACTGCCCCGTTTGGCTCATTCAAAGCCAATCTCTGCAGGGATGGTCTGCTTTCGACCTTGTACTTCACCTTCAAGGTTAAGGAACTCGCTGACCCAAGATTCCTGGAGTATTACTTCAGCGATACAACTAGAGCGAATAACTACCTCAGAAAAGTCGTACTGGTGGGCGACCGGTACATAACAGCCGATTCGGACTATTTGCTCAGTGGTACTGTCAGAATTCCAAGTCTCCCAGAACAAAAGAAGATCACGTCCTTCCTGATGGCCTTGGATGCGAAGGTGGCGGGAGTGGCGCAGGCGGTGGCGGCGGCGCAGCAGTGGAAGAAGGGGTTGTTGCAGCAGATGTTCGTGTAGGCTGTCATTCCGGGCTAGATCCGGAATCGCGCAAAGGCAATAACCCAAAGGCGCACAGTACTTTAGCCGAACCATGGCAAGGATCAGGATCAAGGAATTCGGCCCCATCAAAGAGGGCTTGCTGGAGGGCGATGGCTTCATCGACATCCGAAAGGTCACCGTGTTCATTGGCGACCAAGGCAGCGGCAAGAGCAGTGTGGCCAAGCTGATCTCCACGTTCACGTGGATGGAGAAGGCACTTGTTAGAGGCGATCTTCCCAAGAAGAAGGCAGTACGTGTAGGCAACTTCAATACGCGGCTGTTATATCATCGGTTGAAGGCTTACCAGCGAGCACAGACCGAGATCGAGTATGACGGAGAAGCCTACCATTTGCGCTACTCCAAGGGAAGGCTTGAGGTCTCCAGAAAGCCAGCTGGAGCTTACCACTTGCCTCAAGTGATCTACGCGCCAGCCGAGCGCAACTTCATTGCCTACGTGAGCAAACCCAAGGCGTTGAAAATGACATCGCCAGCGCTGTTGGAATTTGTGGATGCATTTGACCGTGCAAAGGAGGCCATGAATGGAGGTGTTGAACTGCCTATCAACCAGACAACGGCCATATACAACAAGACACGTGGGGTAGTTCAACTGCGTGGCCCGGGACTGGAAAAGCCGTTGGACCTGAATGACGCTTCAAGCGGCTTTCAATCGCTTGTGCCTTTGTATTTGGTTTCTCGGTTCTTGGCCCGGACCATCAAACGGAAAGTGGCAAATGATGCTTCCGAGCAGATGAGTGCCGAGGAGAGTGCGCGCTTCAGCAAGGATGTTGAGGCCATTTGGGCCAACAAGGATTTTACCGATGAGCAACGGCGCTTAGCTCTGTCTGTGCTCGCAGCAAAGTTCAATAAGTCGGCCTTCATCAATATCGTGGAGGAGCCCGAGCAGAACCTGTTCCCCACCAGCCAATGGGAAATGCTGCAAAGCCTTTTAAGGTTCAACGAGGCCAACAACAAGCTGGTGATCACCACGCACAGCCCATATCTGCTTGCACACTTCAGTCTCTGCATACAGGCCAGAAGTCTGTGGGAGCATGAGGCGGTGAAGATCGACCCGAAGCTGAGGGAGCGGATCACTGCGATCGTGCCCGAGCATGCCCTCTTAGACGCGAACGATGCCGCGTTCTACCAACTGGGCACCGATGGCCTTATTACCAAGGTGGAACGGTACGAAGGCATCCTGAGCGACGAGAACGCGCTGAACCACTGGCTGCACGAGAGCAATGAGCGCTTCGACAAGTTGCTGGAGATCGAGCAGGGGCTGTCTGGCGGCTTGAGCAACAACTCCACGGAGCCGAACGACGACTAAGCATGACGTTCTTCGGTACCGGGTGTGATGTGACGCTGAACGATGTCCTGTTCGGTCTTCGTGATGGAGTGGGACAGAGCAAGGCGTTCTACACTCTCGTCGATCCAACTCTATGGGTTGCGAAGGTGGTTAACACGAACGGGGGCACGGTGATCTTCACGCCTATCGACTACTGCATCATACTCTACAAGCCTGGCACGAACAAAAAGGAGAGCACCTGTGACGGCATGCTTACCAAGGGGAATGCGCTCCATCTCGTGGAACTGAAGGAAAGGAGGAGCGCAAAGAAGGCCAAGTCCAAGGGCATCAAACAGCTGAAGAATACGATACGGTTGCTTAAGGCTCACGAGAACCTAGCCCCCTATACCGACAAGAAGGCCCATGTCTGCAATCGCCTGCACCCTACTGCAACCATAACCGCCGCGACGAACAAGCAATTCTTGGATGATACAGGCTTCCGGTTGGGGACCCATGCTATGATTACAGTCTGATCTGGCGCAATGACCACCCAACCCGAAGCCCTTCTCGAAGCTGAGCTATTTGCCGAGTTGCGGTTGATGGGCTGGTATCTTGCACAAGGCACTGATCCTGAGCCATGGACTTCCTCACGATCGACTTTGAAACGGCCACCGCAGCCCGGGATAGTGCCTGCGAGGTGGGCCTGACCGAGGTGCGGGGTGGGCAGGTGGTGGGCACACGCTCCTGGTTGGTGCGCCCCACGAGCTACCCGCACTTCGATGGCATCAACCGGGCGGTACACGGCATCGCCCCCGAGGATGTGGCGGATGCCCCCCCGTTCGATGAACTGTGGGAAGAGCTTGGTCCGCTGGTGGAAGGCCAGCTATTGATCGCCCATAACGCCGCCTTTGACATGAGCGTGCTGCGCAAGAGCCTGGAGTACTACGGGCGCCCGCTGCCCACCCTGGAGTATGCCTGCAGCTACGTGTTCGCCAAGCAGGTGTGGACCGGGCTGCCCAGCTATGGCCTGGGCCCGCTCTGCCGCCTGCACGCCATACCGCTACAACACCACCGCGCCGGCGCGGACAGTGAGGCCACGGCCCGCCTGGCCCTGCTGGCCTTCGCGGAGAAAGGGGTGGCCAGCAAGGAGGAACTGGGCCCGAAGCTCGGTATCAACCTGGGCCGGATGCATGCTGGTGGCTACAGCCCCAGCGGCGCCATCCGCGCGGCACGCCGTACAGCCCCCATCGTGGGCGATCCCAGCAAACACGATCCGGACAGCCCCTTCTACGGCCGGAGCGTGGTATTCACCGGCACCATGCTGTCCATGACCCGCAGCGAGGCCCAGCAACTGGTGGCGGACCTGGGCGGCATCGTGGGCAACAACGTGACCGGCGGCACCCACTACCTGGTGGTGGGCCAGCAGGACTACCGCGTAGGCCCGGACGGCATGAGCCGCAAGCAGAAGAAGGCGAACGAGCTGGTGGCCAGGGGCGCGGAGCTGGAGGTGATCTCGGAGAAGGAGTTCCTGGATGCGTTGTGAGGGTGGGAGAGAGGCCATGAACTACCCCCAGCGCCATAGCTTAGCCCCGATCGTCCGGGTGTTGGATTCCGGAACCAAACCGGTACATCTGATCGCGGACGATACGCAGGAATACGTGGCCAAGCACAACCGGGGCCGGGAGCCATGCACCTGGTTACGCAACGAACTGTTGGCCCATGCCTATGCCCGCATCTGGGACCTGCCCACGCTGGAAGGCGCGTTCATGCGCGTGGACCCCGGGCATGTCGGTGGGCAGGCGTCCACCTTCTGCCAGCCGGCCTACTTCAAGCACACCAGCTTCGCCACCCGGTACCGCAGGGACTCCACGGAGTTCAACCAGTTCCTGGACCAGTTGACCTACCACGAGAGCAAGCGCTTCCACAACCGGCAGGACCTGTTGAAGATCGCCCTGTTCGACATCTGGCTGGCCAACGAAGACCGTACCCCGGGAAACCCCAATCTGCTGGTGACAGCCGATGAGCAGGGGCACACCATCCGGGTGATGGACCATGAGCACATTTTCAACAGCAACGGCATTGAGCGTCCGCTATCCTTATTGACCTTGGAGGACAGCATACTTACGCACCCGGCCCTCCGGACCCTGCTGGGGAAGGAGTTCAACAAGGACACGGGAATGGCGACCAACCTGGTGGCGGACCTGGTACCTTTGGCCCAAGCTTGCGAACAGCGCACCGATGAGATCCTTTCCTACCTCCCTGCGGACTGGCAGGTCGATGTAGCCACCTTCACGCCGTTGGTCCGCCGACGGCTCTTTGCGGGGGAGTGGCTCCGCGACGTTGGCCAACACTTTCACGAACTGCTCAGCCGATGTTGAGCCCAATGCCTGCGCCGGGCTTCGGTGCCTGCTCATGAACAGCTTCTATTCCATCGTGTATGCGGGCATAAACCCGGCCAGCGGCGACAAGCTTGCGGTGGGTCTGTTCCTGCTGGGCGCGGACCGCCCACGGTTCGCCTGGAGCAAGCTGCGCCTATCCCTGGTGCGCGACCTGATGGGGGGTGACGCCCACCGGCTGCTGGCCCAGAACCTGGAGGCCCTGCAACGCAAGGCCGAAGAGGGCCGCGACGAACTCCAGGACCTGTTCAACGGCGACGTGGCCCGGAAGAACACCTACGAGCTGAACGAACCCTATTTCAACTACCTGAGCCGCTACAGCACCAACCTGCTCACGGTGGGGCCGGTGACCCCGATCGCCGTGGAGGCCAGTGACGAGAAGTTCAACGAGCTCTTCCGCTTGTTCGTGGATGACCGTTCCGCGGCCGTCACCAGCCACAGGAAGGACATCGACGAGGCCAAGGTGCAGTTGAAGGACTTGATCGGCGCCCGGGTGAACTGGGATGCCGAGCTTACCCAGAACGACATTCCCGGCCTGTTGCTACCCACTGTCCGGCTGGACTTCATTGGTCGAAATGGCAAGGCGGTGGTGGGGGAGGTGGTGGACTTCGAGAAGCGCGAGTATTTCCTGGAGGCGGACATCACCAAGCTGGACAATGTGACCCATGTCCTTGAGCAGCAGGGATCGCTGGGCAAGGCCTTCGTGGTGGGCGATGAACCCGACGCCAAGGAGCATCCGCACCAGCACAAAGCCTGGAATGCTCTTCGGAATTCGAAGCGCGTGGAACTGGTCCCGAGCAATGAACTGGAGCGGGTGGGGCGCCATCTGGAAACCCAGAACGTGCGCCCCTGGCATTGATCGACCACGGCCACTGAACAGCAAGAGCTGGTCCATGCATTGATACCATGACCACGCGCCCCGAAGCCCTCCTCGAAGCCGAGCTGGTAGCCCAGTTACGGGGCATGGGCTATGGCGTCGTGGCCATCCAGGACGATGCCGCCCTGCTGGCCAACCTGCAGGCGCAGCTGGAGGCTTTCAATGAGACGACGTTCAGCCAGCGGGACATGACCCGCCTCCTGAACCACCTGCAGAAGGGCACGCTCTACGACCGCAGCAAGATCCTGCGGGACCGCTACGCCCTGGAGCGGGAGGACGGCACGGTGACCTACGTGCGCTTCTTCGATGGTGGCGACCCTGCGGCCAACCGCTGGCAGGTGACCCAGCAGGTGACCAATGTGGGCAGCTACACCAACCGCTACGATGTCACCATCCTGTGCAACGGCCTGCCCGTGGTGCAGGTGGAGCTGAAGCGCAGCGGACTGGAGCTGAAGGAGGCCTTCAACCAGATCATCCGCTACAAGCGCCAGAGCTTCTGGGCCAACGGCGGGCTGTTCCAGTACATCCAGCTCTTCGCCATCAGCAATGGGGTGAACACGAAGTACTACGTGAACAACCCCATCGAGGCGCTCAGCTTCGCGCAGACCTTCTTCTGGACGGACGAGCACAGCCGGAGGAAGAGCGAACTGAAGGAGTTCGCGGCCGACTTCCTGAGCATCCCCCGCCTGGGCCGGATGCTGGGGCACTACGTGGTTATGAACGACCGCGACCGGCGGCTGATGGTGCTGCGCCCCTACCAGGTGTACGCCGTGGAAAGGCTGGTGGAGAAGGTGCGCCGCTACGACCCGGCCCCCAAGGAGCGCACGGACAACTACGGCTACATCTGGCACACCACCGGCAGTGGCAAGACCCTCACCAGCTTCAAGGCCAGCCAGGTGATCATGGGCCTGCCCGAGGTGGCCAAGGTGGTCTTTGTCGTGGACCGCAAGGACCTCGACTACAAGACCATGGAGGACTTCAACGACTACAAGGAGGGAAGCGTGGACGCCACCGAGAACACGCGCGGCCTGGTGGAGCAGTTGGGGGACCCGAACACCAAGCTCATCGTCACCACTATCCAGAAGCTGCACATCGCCATCAGCAAGGTGCGGCACGAGAAGAAGGTGGAGGCGTTGAAGGACGCACGCATGGTCTTCATCTTCGATGAGTGCCACCGCAGCCAGTTCGGCAAGACGCACGGCGACATCACCAGCTACTTCACCAACGCGCAGCTTTTCGGCTTCACGGGCACGCCCATCTTCGCCGAGAACGCCAGCAAGAACGAGCTGGGCAAGCGCACCACCAAGCAGCTCTTTGGCGAGTGCCTGCACAAGTACGTGATCACGGACGCCATCCGGGACGAGAACGTGCTGCGCTTCAGCGTGGAATACGTGGGCAAGTACAAGGCCAAGGACGGGGTGGAGCTGGACGTGGAGGTGGAGGACATCGACCGGGCCGAAGTGCTGGACGATGAGGCCCGCCTGGGCAAGATCGTGGACCACATCCTGAGCATCCACGACCGCAAGACCCACGACCGGTCGTTCAGTGCCCTGTTCGCCATCAGCAGCATCCCCACGCTGCTGAAGTACTACGACCTGTTCCGCCAGCGCAGGGAGGCTGGCGGGCACGACCTGCGCATCGCGGCCATCTACAGCTACGGCACCAATGAGGAGGATGAGGAGGCCGTGGGCGCCCTGCCGGTGGACGACACCCTTGCCAGCGAACCACCCACCACCTACGGCAGCGGGCACAGCCGTGAGGCCCTGGACCGCATCATCACCGACTACAACGCCCAGTTCGGCACCGCCTTCAGCACCCGCGACCAGAAGGGGATGGAGAGCTACTTCAAGGACATCACCAAGAAGTTGCGGGAGCGCGAGAAGGCCAATGCCAAGGACCGGGATCGGATAGACCTGGTGTTGGTGGTGAACATGATGCTCACCGGCTTCGATGCCAAGAAGGTGAACACTCTGTACGTGGACAAGCGCCTACGCTACCACGGGCTGATCCAGGCCTACAGCCGCACCAACCGCATCCTGAACGAGAAGAAGAGCCAAGGCAACATCGTAGCCTACCGCAACCTGAAGGAGGCCACCGACGATGCGCTCGCCCTGTTCAGCAACAAGGAAGCGAAGGAGGTGATCTTCCTGCCGCCCTACGAGAAGCTGGTGGCCCAGCTCACCAAGGTCTGCAAGCAGGTGCTGGAGGTGGCTCCGACCGTCCGTTCGGTGGACGACCTGCAGGACGAGGAGCAGCAACTCCTGTTCGTGAAGGCGTTCCGGGAGCTGATCCGCCTGCTGAACGTGCTGAAGACCTACGCGGAGTTCGACTGGCGTGACCTGCCCATCACCGACCAGGTCTTCGCCGGGTACACCAGCAAGTACCTGGACTTGCGCGACCGCGTGCAGCGCCAACGCGCCAAGGAGAAGCAGAGCATCCTGGAGGACATCGACTTCGAGGTGGTGCTGGTGCACCGGGACGAGGTGAACGTGGCCTACATCCTGAAGCTGCTGGCCTGGCTGAAGGAGGAGGAGAATACCGACAAGGGCAAGGCCATGCGCAAGCAGATCATGTCCCTGCTCAGCAGCGACGTGGAACTACGCAGCAAGCGCGAGCTGATCGAGAAGTTCATCGCCGAGCACCTGCCCAAGATCACCGACCCGGACCGCATCCAGGACGAGTTTGCGAAGTATTGGGAGGACCAACGCGTGCTGGCCTTACAACGCATCTGCGAAGAGGAGCACCTCGACCAAAAGCAGTTCGCCAACCTGATCGAGTCGTACATCTTCAGCGGTCAGGAGCCGCTGAAGGACGATGTGTTCAAGTGCCTGGAGGCCCGCCCCAGTGTGTTGAAGGCGCGTGAGATCGGGGAGCGCATTGTGTCCCGCATGCGGGAGTATGTGGAGGTGTTCGTGAAGGGGATGGTGGCGTAGCACCATTCCGTAAGAACTACGATACTATCAGCCGCAGTTAGAGGTCTTTTGGAGTCTTAGTGTCTACCTTTCTGTATATTGCATTCCGTTCCATACAACGAAGCGCTTCATTTCTGTATTTATTCCCGGAACCAACCGACAGTCCTCGTGCTTCAGCCAGCAATCCGAATTTACACCACTGGGCAGCTGCAGGGCGATGATGTCCTTACCTTGAAAGGTGCTTCTTCGCCAAGTTCCATAATTTGCTGGTTCGGATTCGCTGCATCTCCAATAATGTCGGAAAGAGCCGTCTGATTCGATCTGAATGCACTCTTGCCCATCTTTGCGTTCACCATAGTAGGTTAAGCAGATGTCACAATCACTGGGACGTGTGCCTGCCATGGAGGGGGAACTGTTGTCTTGATTAGAATCCTCCTTCGTCGTCACTGTTGGGGTTGTTTGGCGTTCTTGCAATAAGTATTCTCTAAGCCCCGAAGTTAACTGCTCAAATCGTTCCACGGAAACGTGCTGCGGCGTGAAGTCATCTTTAATACGCCAACCATCGTCATACAAATCAAACTGAACCGATTTTGACTCTTGGTCCGGACGAGGATGTACCCATAGTAACCTTAATGGCGTATGGTTGCGTCGCTCAATTCTATATTCAACTTGTGCGCTGGTCCTTGATTCATCAAACTTAATTCCAGTCACTTCTCCTAGGTGAATCTCACATATCATTGCGTTGAAATTGTGTCTACCATCTCGATTTGTCTGTATATCAGTGCCTGGCTCTAGATACATAGATAGCTGCTTGGTGAAAGTATAGGTTAAGGAGGGGCCATAGCGCTTAGGTGTGCCCGCGATGCTATATGCTTCTACACGGCGCCCTTGCCCCCTGGTGAGGAGGCCTGCCTCAACCAAAGGAGATATGTTGACCCATTTCTGGACATACTGCCCAACACCATTGGTTGCTTCGGTTGGGACGTTATCCTGACCCCTCTTGGGATTAACGTTGCCAAGTACTTGAAAACTTTCAAACTCCACATAAGGGTATGAATAATGCTGCTCAAGCAATTCAGCCGCTTTGCCCCTATCCAACTCTGGCGAACCGCAGGAGGACATGGCAATGAAGAGGCAGAAGAGTGGAAAAAACCACAGGCAGGGGGTGTTTGGATGGAATCTTAACATGGGGCAACAAGGTCGGGTTATACTTACGATGTGTCAGTCCTGCAGGTCGCCTTTGTCCGTCTGGTATGCAGCTAGCGGCTGGGAGCCATAGGGCATGGCAATCGCAGATACCCGGCGCCTGTCATTGATGCAAGATAGGTAGAAGACATCGGTCCTGGATAATCCAAGTGTTACGGTACCCTTTTAGTCTCTCTTTCCTGGGTACGGCTTCTCAGGCTTCAACGCAGAGGTTGGATACTAGATAGAGTTTATTAATCTCAGCCCATTCCTGGTTTGGTTAGAATTCCTTCCCATTTCTATTATAGGAAAGCCAGCTTGAATATATTTGATATTCAGCGAGTGCGGATTGATATGTAAGTTGATTGCACTTAGAAGGGAGCGAGCAGTTCATCCGACTTCCTCAAACTCACATACGAGGCCGGATCTGACTCCCGGAATGATGACTTCGATTGCAAGTGCGATTCCGCTGGGTATATTGCGCGCGTTTCAGAAGGGTGAGAAAGAGGAGTTCATGGGTGCATGCCCAAGGTCCAGCCAAGCCCCCTGCCCCCCAACGAAAAAGCCCCTCGCACGGAGGGGCTTCTCGTTCAGTTCCGGGGGGCGCCTGATCACTCCTTGTCGTCGGTGGGTGGCTCCTTGGTCTCGCCGTCGGCCTTGCCCACCTTCTTCTTACCCTTGGTCACCTTGATCTGCAGGTCGCTCTTGTCCTTGTTGAGGCCCACGGTGATCTTGTCG
>Ga0116164_10003208_pt1 | contig 11265 bp, 14 predicted proteins | sample AD_UKC109_MetaG_FD_89888 | JGI IMG/M metagenome (GOLD analysis project Ga0116164, IMG submission 89888) | Active sludge microbial communities of municipal wastewater-treating anaerobic digesters from Hong Kong - AD_UKC109_MetaG | ecosystem: Engineered > Bioreactor > Anaerobic > Digestate... | reverse complement strand
GGCACCTCGGGGTGGCGCGCATCGGGACCTGGCGAGCAGACCATCCGCCTTCTTTTCACACAACCGCAAGCCGTGCGCCGGATCCTCCTGGAGTTCGTCGAACCTGCCGTTGAGCGCACACAAGAGTTCGTCCTGCGCTGGTCTTTGGACGGGCGGACCCTCCACGACGTCGTGCGGCAGCAATGGAACTTCAGCCCCCAAGGCGCCACCGAGCAGACCGAGGACCACCGAGTCGAACTCAACGACGTCACCATGATCGAGCTGACCATCGTCCCCGACATCAGCGGCGGCAGCGCGCGGGCATCACTGGCCACCTGGCGTCTAGCCTGACCGACCGCTGGCCCGAGCTGTTACACGCTCACTTCGCCACGAGTACATCGGTGGCCGAGAAGTCCTGACCAACGAACAACAGCGGCTGGTTCTCCGACACTGCCAACGCGTAGGCGAACGTGTCCCCGAAATTCAGCCCTGCTGGGTGACCCGAACCGCGCCCGTAGACCCGGTATGCCTCGCCAGCGAGTCGCGACTGCTCAACCGATACCGGAATCACCTCGATTCCCAGCGTCTGCAGGAGGCGGTCGGCGCGGCGGGTGGCTGCCGGATCCTGCGATCGGGCGAGCACACACATCAATTCCACGTAACTGCCCGCCGACATCCAGGCGCGGTGGGCAAGAATCCGGCGAGCCAGGGCCTCGGAATCGTCCTCTCCCCTAAGAATCGCGACCACCGCTGACGTGTCGACTATCACCGGGGCAGACCCGCTTCGTCATAGAGGTCCTCGGCGTCCAGCGTCACTCCCGCCGGAAGGGACTGCTGAATGGCGTGCACCAACTCCATGGCATCGGCCAGACGTCGCTCCACGGTGGACTGGGACACTTGCTCGGACAACGCGTCGACGGCTTGTTCCACAGCACTCACCTGATCCGTTTCCAGTGCACCTGCTAAGCCCCGAATCTTCGCCAGAACTCGCGCATTCTTGATGGTCATCGCCATGCAGCCATGGTACCTCGCTAGTGCAACCCGGGTACCCGATGGCGCATTTCATTCGTCGTACCCCCCGGTTTCACTGTTCTCGGGGAAGGAGTATCGGATGTTTGAGAATCACGAGTCAGTACGGCAGAACGGCACCTGGGATCCGAACTTGGATGCCTACCGGGTGGTTGATCCGAAGGACGGCAGCACGAGGTACTACGTGTGGAAGAAGCCAGCGCTGTTCTGGGAAGCCCTCGCCGCGCTCGCGGCATTCCTGTTCTGGTTCTGCGTTGCGGTCTTCGTGTACTCGCTGTTCTTCCAGTGGCCGGATGGCGTGGCCGGAGATCGCCGTGCCCAACTCGCCGAGGCCTTGGGCGATCGATACCGCGTCAACGTCAACTACCTGCCACAGACCTGGTCCGGCGGACAAGTGTTCACCGTCGACGTCACACAGGACTGGGACGATCCGCACTACGACGAACCTGCTGAGACCACCAAAGCCTGCAGACTGCAGCCCGGGGAGACCGCCGACGACCTCAGCCTTCAATGCCCGGACACGTTCGGGGGTTTCGAGGAGGTCAGAGAAGGCGGCCTCGACGCCGACCAACACCGCCGGAACAAGGCTCTGCTGGAGGAAACCATTCCGCGAGTGCCGGGTCCGGGAAGTGACGATCCCAGCGACCAGTACGCAACTGATCCCTACGAACAGTACGAGCCCGATCCGTATGACTACTACGAGCCAGAGCAGATGTTCCCGTGAACGAGCCGGAAGCCATACGCCGCGCCACTCCACAAATCCGCTGGATTGCCCTCTCGACGGTGGCTGTCTGGATCGTCACGATGACGGTCACATGGGAATTCACGCGCGGCGACTACTACCGCACATACACCTCTGCTTGGTGGGTCTGGGCCTTCGTGCTGGCCGGTGGCTGGACTGCCAGTGCCTTCTCCAGCGTCAACGCCCACATCGACGGGCCCGAGCTGGAGGAGGTACCAGTGCATTCCCTCAGGTTGAGCCGGAAGGAACCGCGCAGCGAACCAATCGAAGACTCGCCGACGATCGAGGAGATCGACACTCGCCGTCACACAGTGCTGGGGGCGTACGGAGCATTTCTCAGTGACATCGTCGCGATCGCTGGCGCACCGCTGCTCGCCGACCCCACCTGTCCCACGACAGACCGGTTCCGCGAATGCCTTGTCGCGGCCGAGGACGCGCACATCGATGCGGTCCGTGATCCTGCGCGTCTGCGGGTGTACGCACAGGCTGTGAGCGATCTTGAGAAGTCATGGCAGCAGGCGTTGTCCTATGCGAAACGCAAGGGCGCATCTACGTTCGACGAGACTGATCAGGACGCCTTACGTCGCGCCCGCGGCCTGCTCGACATCGCGCTGGACGAGAACGCCTTCGCCGCCGAACGCCGCGCCGCCATGCACAAAGCTGTGGCACTTCTGGGGACCGTGATCGACGTGCCTCATCAAGCCAGCACAGCGATCGAACACCGCGTGGAGCGTCTGGAGATCGAGGGGTGAGATAGCGGATACCGAGCACGACCCGTGAAAGCAGACAAGCACCTGACCGGTGAGTGTCGCGCGGTTGTCGCTCTTCACCACCGACAACGGCGCAACACTCGCCGCGCCACCCCTGTCGTTCACAACCATGAAGCCCAGATCCGCCTGACATGCGCTGCCCCAGGGGCTCCTGAGATCAGTATCTCAGCCGATGTCGCGGCGCCGTATCCCAACCAGTCCAATCCCGGCCAGAAACGCTCCGATCGCGGTCAGCACCACGATCGGCAGCCACTGCATCGGCTCGGCGGGAAGCAAAGGAATGTGGTCGAACGGCGAGATGCTGCGCACCCAATGCGGGATCTGCAGTAGATCGCCCAACAGACCGACGATGACGACGAATGCCAAAGCAGCCCAGGCGATCGCCGACCATCGTGGCACCCACCCCATCAGCGCGACGGTCACACCGATCAGGACGAACACCGCGGGCAACTGCGCCAGGAATGCCCCGGTGACCGGAAGGACCTCGCTGATGTCGTTGAGCGACACAGCGGTTCCCAATCCGGTGAGGAGCCCGGCCACCACGAGGATCACCGCACTCCCGCCGACCGCCACAAGCACGTAGCCAGCGGCCCACCGAACTCGGCCGATGGGTCCGGCCAGGACTGGGTCGGCCCGCACCGCCGACTCCTCCGACCTCAACCGCAGAGCGGCCGAAACCGCGAACCCCCCAGCAGCCAGCGCGAGCATGACGGCCATGGTGGCCAAGTACGCATCAGTGAGCGACCCTGTCGCTGCTGGCGTCAGGAGTTCTGCTACCGAATCGTTCTCGGCCAGCGTCTGGGCCTCGTCGGCAATGAGACCCATGACCAGGCCCATGATCGCGATCCCGACGGTCCAGCCGATCAGCGAGGCTCGCTGGAGGCGGAAGACGAGTCCCAGGGGGGTCGACAGCAGGCCCGAGGCGCGGGCTGGACCGGGTCGTTGTGGCAGGATGCCGGCGTCGAAGTCGCGACGGGCTGACAGGGCCACCGCCAGCGCACCCATGGCCAGCGCGAGGGCCAACAACGGCAGTACGACCCACCACCGTTCGTCGGCATACGCGCGGATCCCGATCGCCCATCCCAAAGGAGACAGCCAACTGAGCCATCCCCATCCAACGTCTCCCACCGCCCGGATCAGGTAGGAGATTCCGAGGGCCGCCCCGGCGATGGCTGTCGCGGCCCGGCCACCGGAGGCAAGTTGGGCTGCGACGGCAGCGACCCCCATGAAGACCAGTCCGACCCCCAACCCGGCCACACCAAAAGCCAACGAGCCTTCGGCCGGAAGTCCGAGAGCGACCATCGAAACCGCGTTCCCGACGGCAACCAGCACGTTGAGCACGGTCAGCCAGATGCTGGCGGCCACGAGCATCGCGAGGCGACCAACCGGCGCAGCCCGGACGAGTTCGGCGCGGCCGGACTCCTCATCCGCACGGGTGTGCCGGACCATCAAGAAGATCGACATCAAGGCGATCACAATACACGTGATGAGGGCCATCTCGTCCATCACGACTGCACCCTGCGTCGGATTCTCCAGGCCGTAGCCAGGCCCCAGAATCGCCTTGATCGCCGCTTGCCCGCTGGTCAGGTCAGCGTAGTTCTGCAGTTGCTCGGCAGTGTTGTAGAGCCCGATCGTGCTCGCCGCCCCGACCAGTACGAGCAGCACGATCCCCAAAACCCACGCCGGTCCATGGACACGGTCACGTCGGATGATGAGCCGGATCAGCGTGCCCAGTCCGGCCACAGGCTGCGGTTGCGCGGAGGGGCCGTTGCGAGCCTCCAGTGTTGTCCGGGTGCTCATGCCGGTGAGGCCGCCGCGTCGTCCGGAACAACATCATCCCCATACTCCCGCAGGAACAGCTCTTCCAACGTCGGTGGCTGACTCACGAGGCTGCGGACGCCGAATCCACCCAGGTGAGTGATCACCGCTTCGAGGTTGTCGCCGTCCACCTCGAAATGCAGTCGCTGATCCTCGGTACGGATCCCGTGCACACCCGCGAGCGCGTCCAGCCCCTCGACTGGGCGGGCGGTCGCCACGGAGATGGACGTCCGGGTCTTCACGCGCAGGTCATCGAGGGTCCCTGTCTGAACCGCTCTGCCCTGCCGGATGATCGTGACCCGGTCGCAGAGTTTCTCCACCTCCGCGAGGATGTGGCTGGATAACAACACCGTGCGGCCCTGCTCTTTCACCTCGAAGATGAGCTGCTGAAAGACCGTCTCCATCAACGGGTCCAGTCCAGATGTCGGTTCGTCCAGGATCAGCAGTTCAGCGTCCGAGGCAAGCCCGGCCACGAGCGCGACTTTCTGCCGATTGCCCTTGGAGTAGGTGCGGCTCTTCTTGCGCGGATCGAGTTCGAGTCGGTCCATGAGCTCGTCGCGTCTGCGCGGGTCGATCCCACCCCGAAAGCGCCCGAGCATGTCGATGATCTCGCCACCGGACAGGCTCGGCCAGAGGTTCACATCGCCTGGGACATAGGCGATTCGGCGGTGCAGTTCGACCGCGTCCCGCCACGGATCACCGTCCAGAAGTCGTGCCTCGCCGCTGTCTGGACGCAGTAGTCCCAGCAGCGTACGGATCGTGACGGTCTTGCCCGCTCCATTCGGTCCGAGGTAGGCATGCACCTCGCCAGTGGCCACCTCGAGGTCGAGGCCGTCGAGCGCGCGGGACGAGCCGAAGGTCTTGACCACGTTGCGAAGACTGATCGCCACCGACATCAGCGCTCACCTGCCCACGAGACTGGGAGACCGCGGGAACAGACGCTGTATGCCAAAACTTCGTGGACGGACATCAACACTCCAGACGGTCGGACACCATTAGTATGCACTTATAGTACACACCTCAGATACAGAGTCCGTTCCACGCTTTTGCTAGGATCAGCGTGTGCCGCTGCCACGATTTAGCCGGTTGCCCGCCGACGAGCAACGGCGCATCCTCGATGCCGCCCGCGCCGCATTCGCCGCCATCGGTCCCGACCGGGCCACCTACGCCGACGTGATCGCGAGCACGGGAATATCCAAGTCCTCCGCCTACAACTATTTCGACGGTCGCGACGACCTGGTCGATGCGGTTCTCGACGACGTCGCTGACCGGCTCCGGTCCGCGCTTGGAACCTGGGATCCGCAGTCGGATGCTGCGAGCTTCTGGGCCCAGTTCGCCGCTATCACCGCGCGACTGGAGCAACATCTGGCAACTCAACCCGACGACCTGGCTCTCATCGATCCCACCTTCCTACTACGGGTTCAGGCGGGGTTCCGCGACTGGATCGCCGCGGTGATCGACAACGGGATCGAGATCGGCGTCATCACCGTCGACTGCGACCGGGACCTGCTGGTCACCGCCACGGGCGCCTTGCTACGCGGCATCGACGCCTGGTGGCTGGACCGGACAAAGTCCGGAAGCACACCCGACCCTCATCAAGCTTGGCTTCTGCTGGGCAATCTGTGGGGTGCCGAGCAGCCGGGCGCGCATTAGTGGCTAGCCGCCCCCGCAGTAGAACCCCAAGCCAGGGCTGCGCCTATGGGGCCGGGATTCAGACAGACACCAACCCCTTGTCTTCTGCCTGAGACGACATCCGCCGGTAGGCGATGAGCAGCCCGATCGCAAGAAGTGGACCGAAGATGTCACTGGGGATGGCCCACACATTGTTCGGCGCGGTGTTGTCATGCACCGTCAACTGCATGATGTGGCCGATGGCATCACCGAGATAGCAGATGGCAAGCACGACGACCGCGGCTGTGAGCCAGCCATCACGACGCCAAGCACAGCCGATCCCCAGCACTCCGATGGCAGCGTCTGCCCAGCCGAGTTCCCACTGGAACATCGATGGCGCGTACCCGATGTCTGCAGCATGTTCGGCGGAATTTGGTCCGAGATGCCCAAACGCCGCAAGCAGAACCCACGCGCCGCCAAAGACCATGACCCACAGGAGCAGCAATTCCACGACCCTGCGGGAGGTCCGGGCCTGGTCACTGCGGTCGACTGCGACATGGATTCCCCAGCCCAGGAATGTGATGACCCACGGAGTGACGAAGAAGATCATGGGCGGAAGGTACCAAAAATCTCCGCAAGAAGTCACTTTACGTAATTGAATGACTACATAAAGTAACTTCTCATCATTTGGCTGCCGACTCGCTGGCGCTGGCCATCAGGTTCCTAGTCTTGGCTCATGGCCGACACTTGCGTTTCACGTGTCCCCGTATTCTCTGACCTCTCGCCGCGGGATCAGAAACGGGTCGAGGCGTTGGCGCGTCCGACCCATCGGAAGGCGGGCGAGATGGCTCATTCCGCTGACGACGACCGGTCTGATCTCATGGTGCTGCACACGGGACGGCTGAAGATCTTCCGGCTCGCACCCGACGGGTCCGAGCAGCTCATCCGGGTGCTGGGACCGGGCGACTTCACCGGCGAGACCTCCGTTTTCAGCGGCCGGCGGCCCGATGACTACGCCATCGCGCTGGACGAATGTCGGCTCTGCGTGTTCCGTCACGATGATCTCGAGGCCTTGATCAAGGAGCACCCCGAGATCGGCTTGCGGATGCTGGCGGCGGTGAGTCAGCGACTGTCCAACGCCGAACGCCGACTCAACTCGCTGACCTCGCGTGACGTCGAGAGTCGCGTGGCCGACTACCTACTGCACCTGCCCGGCACTTGGCAGGACGGCGCCGTCACGGTGACCCTGCCGCTTGCCAAGCGGGATGTCGCCTCCCTACTTGACACCACCCCCGAGAGCTTCAGCCGGGCACTCAAGAGCCTCGCCAGGCAGGCTCTGATTGTGATTCTCGCGGGACGTTCAGTGTCGATCACCCAACCCGATCAGCTGCAGCAACTGGTCGACGAAACCTGAAACCCCTGGCCAGGCGTGGCCACGCCAACCGTCGAATGACCACCGCTTCGACATTCTCGATCGGCACGAACGGCTCGTCCCAGACGCGGGAGTCATCAGAGACCGACGGGTTGTCACCGGCCACGAAGTAGCTCGCTGCGGGCACCGGCCAGATCTGGTTGTGGGCGCCCTTCACCCGGGGGCGCCCATCAACGGACTGCCCGTTGACGAACAGCCGTCCGGCCTCCAGCTCAACGAGGTCGCCCGCGAGCCCCACCACGCGCTTGACCATCCGCAGCCTTTCGTGCGTCAGCACGACCACATCTCCTCGCCGCGGACGCATCCCAACCCGTCCGGCCGGCTGTGTGAACAGCAGGTCGGACGGGCGATAGGTGGGGGCCATGGATTCGCCGACCACCCTGACGAGGCGATTCATCCAGCGATCCTCGTGCTAGTGGGAGCAACCGGGCGCGCTGTGAGCCAGGGCGTCATGCCCGTGGTGTTCATGACCCTCGCCCTCGGCGTACTTGAAGAAGTTGACGTAGGCAGCCAGGTAGCGTCGACCGGCTGCTACATCGTCTACATCGAAGTCCTTGCTGGCCAGTGCGGCCTGGAAGCGCCTATCGAGCTCTTCGCGGCGATCTTCGGTCACCATCGGCAGCAGGTCCGCGTCCGAGCCCAGGTCGATAGCCTGGTCGGCGGTGGTAATGAGCGGGTCGATCGCGGTGCCGAAGGGCTGGATACCGGTGAAGCCCACACCCTCGCCCATACGGTGAATGCGGACCAGCGTTTCGAGGAAGAGACGGTCGGCCAGTTCGGCGGCTTCGGCCCCAAGAGTACGCACCTTCAGGACCTTCTCGAAGACGTCACGCAACTCCTGCTCACCTTCAGCGGGGATCCACTTGAGCGCGTAGTTGATGTTGCCCGTCTCCAACGCTCTTCTTCCGTCTTTGGCGGTCGGGCCATCTGCAGTGTCGCAGTGGGCCTGCACAAGGCTGGGCTTCAGCGCTGCCAGCAGCGTGATGACGCGGTTGATGAACATGAGGTTTCTCCTTCGCTCGTATGCCCTGACGGTACGAAGAAATCGCGTACACCTCCTTGACGCAGATCAAGTCCCGACGCCTGACCGATGGGGCTCCGGGCAACCCGGGCGACGAATCAGGCATTCCTACACGTGCGCGCCGATAAGGTCACGCACATGATCGACTGGCCAGAGTTCGAGGATGCGCCTGAGTTCGGCAAGATCGCGCTGAGCGGCCATTGGGAATCCGCTGTGACCTTCTGTTTAGCCCAGGCTTTCGGTAGCACAGGTGGGTCGATCCGGTAGCAGGTGCGGGGGTATCCGGTAGCGCTCTGGGCTGCTCAAGGATTGCTTTCATCTGCAGCCAACGGATGGTTGCGGCGGATGGAAGGAACCAGATGGCTGACTATCGGCTGATCATGACGCTGCTCTTGCAGCAGCGTCCGTACCGGCAGATCGAGGTGATGGCGGGCTGTTCGCACCGTGCTATCGCTAGGGCCCGCCGGGTGCTTGACGCGGAGCGGTTGAGCACTGCCGCGCAGGTCGAAGCACTGACCGTTGAGGACTTAGACCGGCTATTCGCTGACGGCAGGAAGACCGTTTCGGGGGAGTTCGTCCCGGTGGATGTCGACAAGGTGGTGGCTGCGCGCGTGGGGCGCAAGAAGCCGCCGTTGAAGGTGTTGTGGGCGCGGTACCTGACGTCCGGGCAGGACGTGCCGGGGGCACGGTTCTACGGGTATGACCGGTTCCGTGAGATCGTCACCGAGCATGTGCGCACGCATGACTTGACGGCTGCGATCGCGCACGTGCCGGGGCACACGATGCAGGTGGACTGGGCGGGCACCCGGATGCAGTTGACCGACCCGGTCAGCCGCCGGACCACAGCGGTGTCGGTCTTTGTGGCCTCGCTGCCCTACTCCGGGCTGGTGTTCGCGTTCGGCTGTCTGGATGAGAAAAAGCCGGCCTGGTTGGATGCCCACCGGCGGGCGTTCGAGTACATCGGCGGCGTCCCGCTGGTGATCGTGCCGGACAACGCCTCCACGGCGTCTAACCAGATCAGCAAGGCCGAGCGGGCCCGCGACGTGAACGTCGCGTATGCCGAGTTCCTGGAGTACTACCGGACCGCCGCGGTGCCTACCCGCTCGTCCCGGCCACGGGACAAGGGCAACGTCGAAGCCGGGGTGAAGGTCGTCACGAACTGGGTGATCCACTACCTGGCCGACCGCACGTTCGCGTCGCTGGACGAGTTGAACGCTGCGATCGCGGCGCAGGTGGAGGTCATCAACGGAAGGACACCGTTCCGCGGTGAGACGCGCAACCGCCGGGACTGGTTCGAGCAGTCTGAACGACACGAGCTGCTCGATCTTCCCGAGCAGCGCTGGGAGCCGGTGGCGTGGCGAACCGCGAAGGTGCATCGGGACTGGCACATCCAGATCGACAGCATCAAGTACTCCGTGCCCTACCGGTTCGCCGGGCTGGGCGTCGACGTGCGCATCATCGGCGACACCCTCGATGTGATCGCCGACGGCGAGATCATCGCCACGCATCAGCGAGGCCAGCGCAGCAACGGGTACGTCACCGATCCCGAGCATCAGCCCGCGCACCTGCAAGACAGCATGAACCTATGGACTCGCGGCTACTTCCTGCGGCAGGCCGGCAAGGTCGGCCCGGCAACGGTCACCGCGCTGGAACAGCTGCTCGATGAGCAGAAGATCGAGGCGCAGGGCTTCCGGTCCTGCATGAACATCCTCGACCTCGGCAAGCGCGGAAACCGGGCCCTGCTGGAACAGGCCTGCCGCCAACTCACCGACACCGACGCCGACCGGCGGATCACCTACACCGCGGTCAAGAACCACATCACCGCGCTTCGCGCGCAGCAGGACCAGCGGCCCGCAACCGACCCCGCGGGCGGACGCCCCGAGCCGGGGTCGCCACCGCAGCGCAGTGCTGCGCGCGACACCAGCCGCGCCTACCTGGCCGGGGCCTCCGCGTTCAGCCTCGACGCGCTCACCGGGGCCGGGAAGCAGGCCGACGATGCCTGACCAGCACCTCACCGACGATGACATGCCCCTGTTCACCAGGCTGCGGATGACCGCGTTCGGAGAAGCCGTCATCGACATCGCCAACGACCCGACATGCGACCAGTGGACGTTCTCCCAGAAGATCCGGCACGCCCTGGAACGTGAGACTGCTGCCCGCGGCGAACGGCGTCTGCTCAAACTGCTGAAGGCCTCACGAACCCCGAACCCCGCCGCCTGCGTCGAGGACATCCACTACCTGTCAGGAAGGAGCATCAACAGAGACGTCGTCGCCCGGCTCGCCTCCTGCCAGTGGATCGACCGGGCCACCAACCTGGTGATCCTGGGCACCTCCAGCGTCGGGAAGTCCTACCTGGCACAAGCGCTCGTGAACGCCGCCTGCCGCCGCGACTACACCGCCCGGTACTACCGCCTTGACGACCTCGCGAACCGGCTTGCCGTCTTGGGTCACGCCGACGCGCAACGGCTGCGCTTCCTCGACGACCTCAACGCCTGCGACCTACTGGTGCTCGACGACTTCCTCACCACCCCGATCACCAGCGACACCGCAGCCCAACTGCTCAATATCCTCGCCGCACGAGAGGGACACGGCTCCACCGCCGTCACCTCCCAGTTCGACGCCGAGGACTGGTACAAATCCCTGCACGACGCCGTGATTGCGGAGTCCATCCTCAACCGGATCGTCTCCAACGCCGAGATCGTGCAACTCGACGGGCCAAACATGCGCCGCCACACATCGGCCACCGCGTCTGCCACACAGAACTGACAGACGTAGCAGGGGTGGGGACACCGCTACCCGGTGTCCCCACCCCTGCTACCAGATCAACCCACCCGCGCTACCGAAAGGCTCCGCTTAACAACCT
>Ga0116164_10003207_pt1 | contig 11266 bp, 7 predicted proteins | sample AD_UKC109_MetaG_FD_89888 | JGI IMG/M metagenome (GOLD analysis project Ga0116164, IMG submission 89888) | Active sludge microbial communities of municipal wastewater-treating anaerobic digesters from Hong Kong - AD_UKC109_MetaG | ecosystem: Engineered > Bioreactor > Anaerobic > Digestate... | reverse complement strand
GATCAGCTGCAGGTCGTCCTTCAGCCACATCAGCGTGTCCGCCGAGCAGGTGATGTTGCCCTCCAGTACGTAGCACACCCGGCCGTTTTGCCCATAGCCCACGGAGGACGACAGCCCGTGGAACGAGCGCAGGGGCCTGGACCCGACGTTCAGCATCAGCGAGGAACCTGTTCCGTAGCTGGTTTTCACCATGCCCTCCCGCGTACAGCCGTGGCCGTACAGCGACGCGTGGCTGTCGCCCATCATCGCGCCGATCGGTACGCCCTGCAGCGGTTCGACGGTCCGGATCTCCCCGAAATTGCCGTCGGACATCAGAATGCGCTCCGGCAGCATGGAGACCGGCAGGCGGAAACGCCGCGCGATCTCCCCGTCCCATTGCAGGGTTGTAAGCCGCATCAGCTGCGTGCGGCTGGCGTTGGATACGTCCGTGGCAAACGAACGGCCGCCGGTGAGCCGGTACAAAAGGTAGCTGTCGACGGTGCCGAAGCAGAGCTCGCCGTTTTCCGCACGCGCACGCAGATGCGGCTGTTCCTCCAGCAGCGCGGCGGCCTTGGCCGCGGAATAATACGGGGACAGCAGCAGCCCCGTGCGCTCGCAGATCAGCTCCGCGTCAAGGTGCATCGCGTCGGTAAGCGCCTTGGCGCGCACATCCTGCCAGACGATGGCCGGCGCGGCGGGCTTTCCGCCGTCCCGCTCCCAGACGACCGTCGTTTCCCGCTGGTTGGCGATGCCGAGCCCCAGAATGTCCCCGGGATTGATCTCCAGCGTGATTTGCCGGAGGAGCGAAACGACGTTTTCCCAGATTTCCTCCGCGTCGTGCTCCACATAGCCGGGGGCGGGGTGCATCTGCCGGTGCCTGATTCCGGCAACGCGAAGCAGCGCGCCCTGTTCATCCATAAGGGCGGCTTTCGTGCCCGCCGTCGATTGATCCAGTGCGACGATATAGTTCATAGAAGCACCGACTTTCCACGCTTTTTGCGTATTATAGCATAAATAAAAATTGGCCGTCAACGTGTTTTGGTAAACAGTTACTGATGCGTTTATATCCATCTAAACGTAAAGAATCGCAGGATAGATCGAATACACAGACACGGGACGTAAAATTTAACAAAGAATATATCGACAGATGTTTATTAAAATGATATAATACGTTCAGCATATATTAAGTAACGCGGATGGGTATGCCGTTTGCCGCACGCAGACCGCGGCATACGCGGGGCCGGTATGGAAAAACGGACGCGAAGGAGAAACAGCATGAAAGTACGGGTGAGGGATATCGCGGCCAAGGCAAAGGTATCGCCTGCGACGGTCAGCAACGCGCTCAACCACAAGCCGGGCGTCAGCGAAAAGGTGGCGGAGCGCGTGGTGCGCATCGCGGCCGAAATGGGCTACGAGCTGCCCAAAAGCAACGCGGAGCCAGACCGCAAGCACATTCGCATGGTCGTCTACAAGTCGCACGGGCTGGTCGTCATGGACACGCAGTTCTTTGCGGAGCTCATCGAAAGCATCCAGCGCGAATGCCGGGCCGAAGGGCTGGAGCTGATGATTACGCACCTGCATGCCAAGGACGCCGATCTGGCGGTCAGGGCGCAGGAGATCCGCTGCGAGGAGTGCACGGGCATTCTGCTGCTGGGAACGGAAATGAGCCCCGAGGAGCTGAAGCTGTTCACGCCCTGCAAATCCACCCTGGTGGTGCTGGATAACCTGTTCCGGCACGAGCACGTCAACGCCGTCGTAATGAATAATTACGACGCCGGCTTCCAGGCGACCAACGCCCTGTACGACGCCGGCCACCGCGATATCGGCCATATCACCAGCACCGTGTCCTTTTCCAACGTCCGCTATCGCCGCAAGGGCTACCAGGCGGCGCTGGAGAACAAGGGAATCGAGGTCGGGCCCGACAGCATCTGGTACGTCACGCCGACGCTGGAGGGCGCGTACCAGGATATGCTCCAGCTCCTCAGCGAGGGGCGGAAGCTGCCCACGGCGTTTTTCGCGGGCAACGATATCATGGCCGTCGGCTGCATGCGCGCCATGCACGAAAAGGGGGTTCGGATTCCCGAGGACGTTTCCATCATCGGAATGGACGATATGGCTCTGTGCCTGATCTGCAACCCGCCGCTGAGCACGGTGAAGGTGTTCCGGCACGAGATGGGGGTCGCCGCGGTGCAGACGCTCTTATCCGTCGCGGCGCGGCTGAAGACCGGTGTGCTGAAAACGGAGCTGAGCGTCGATCTGGTGGAGCGCAGCACCGTGCGCGTGCTGGATCCCGTGGCGGGCGGCGCCAAACCCAAACGCAAAAAACAAAGCGCGCAAACGAGAGAGTGAAAATGGATATACAAAGTCTTGCAAGGACGGCCAACCTGCGGCGTGCGGACGCCATCGCGATGATCTGCCATGCGAAAACCGGACACACGGGCGGTACGCTTTCCAGCCTGGATATTTTAACCTGCCTGTTTTACGACGTTCTGCACGTCGATCCCAGGCATCCCAGGGATCCGGGCCGGGATCGCTTCGTGCTCAGCAAGGGGCACAGCGTGGAAGGGTATCTGTCCATTCTGGCGGATCTCGGCTTTTTTGAAAAGCGGGAGCTAGCCACGTTCAGCGGCCCCGGCAGCCGCCTGATCGGCCATCCCAACAACAAAATCCCGGGCATCGAGGTATGCTCCGGCGCGCTGGGGCACGGCCTGCCCATCGGCGTGGGCATGGCGCTGGGCGCGAAGCGCACCGGCGCCGATTACCGCACCTATGTGCTGATGGGCGACGGCGAGCAGGCCGAGGGCTCCGTGTGGGAGGCGGCCATGGCGGGCGCGAACTACAAGCTGGACAACCTGTTCGCGATTATCGACCGCAACGGCCTGCAGATCAGCGGGACCACCGAGCAGGTGATGAGCCTGGAGGACCTTGCCGGAAAATGGCGCGCGTTCGGCTGGGACGTAACGCAGCTGGACGGTCACGACATGCGGGCGCTGCGGGCGTATTTCCACGGCGGGCACGCGGCGGACAAGCCGCACTGCCTGATCGCCCGCACCGTGAAGGGCAAGGGCCTGCCCGCGGCGCAGAACCGCAAGGAATGGCACCACAAGGTGCCCGATGAACAGCAGATGGCGGAGGCATTCCGCGCGCTGGGCGTGGAAGGGGTGGACTGGCTTGGATAATAAACAGGCGCTGCGCATGGCGTTTACGGAAACGCTGCTGGAGCTTGCCAAGGCCGATCCGGTGATCTTCGCGGTCGCCAGCGACAGCCGGGGCTCCGTCACTTTAAACGAGTTTGCGGAGCAGCTGCCGCGCCAGTTTGTGGAATGCGGCATCGCCGAGCAGGATGCCATCGGTATCTCCGCGGGGCTGGCGAACGCCGGGCTGCGGCCGTTTGTGTGCGGCCCCGCCTGCTTTTATACGCTGCGCAGCGCCGAACAGGTGAAGGTGGATGTGGCGTATTCGCATTTGAACGTCAAGATCATCGGCGTCAGCGGCGGCGTCAGCTACGGCGCGCTGGGAATGACCCATCATTCCACGCACGATATCGCGCTGCTGCGCGCCATCCCGCGCATTGAGATTTATCTGCCCAGCGACGGGCGGCAGATGCGCGCGCTGACGAAATACCTGGCGCAGACCGAACTGCCCGCGTACGTGCGCGTCGGCCGCGCGGCGGTGCCGGATGTGTACGCCGAAGGGGATACGCCCTTTACGCCCGGGAAGGCCAACCGGCTGCGCGAGGGGGGCGACGTGAGCATCCTCGCCTGCGGCGAGCTGGTGTACCACGCCCTGCAGGCCGCGGACGCGCTGCGGCAGGCGGGCATCCGGGCGGGCGTTTGGGATATGGTCGGCCTGCGGCCGCTGGATACGCAGGCGATCCTTGCCGCGGCGGACGCGCCGCTGGTGGTAACGGCGGAGGAGCACAGCGTGCACGGCGGGCTGGGCGCGGCCGTGGCCGAGGTGCTTTCCCAGCAAAAGCCGACGCCGATGAAGATTTTGGGAATCCCCGACGAGGAAACGTACAACGGCGCGTCACCCGAGGTATTTGCCCACTACGGGCTGACCGGCGACGGCATCGCCCGGACCGTTCAACACAGCCTGCAATCACTGGATCATCAGAAAGGATAATCGATATGGCAACGTTTGGCGTTATTGTAACGAACCGGAGTTTTTTCCCCGACCATTTGGTGCTGGAGGCCCGCAAGGCGCTTTTGCAATCGCTGGAAGCCTGGGGCCACGGCGTGGTTACGCTCTCGGAGGCCGATACCTTCATGGGAGAGACCATGACCTACGAGGAAGCGAAAAAGTGCGCCGCGCTGCTGCGCGCGCACGCGCAGGAGATGGACGGCATTATCGTATGCCTGCCCAACTTCGGCGAGGAAACGGGCGTCGCCGACGCTATCCGCATGAGCGGCTGCGATCTGCCGATTCTGGTGCAGGCATGCCCCGACGATCTGGACAGCCTCCAGCTGGAAAACCGGCGCGACGCGTTCTGCGGCAAGCTGTCGGTGTGCAACAACCTGTACCAGTACGGGATCAAATACAGCCTGACCTCGAGCCACGTCTGCGCGGCGGACGGCGAGGAATTCCACGCGGATGTGGAGCGCTTCGCGAAGGTCTGCGCGGTGGTCAAGACCATGCGCTCCGCCCGCATCGGGCAGATCGGCGCGCGGGTAATGCCGTTCCGCACGGTACGCTATTCCGAAAAACTGCTGCAATCAAGCGGCATCACCGTGGAGACCGAGGATTTCTCGGAAATACTGGCCGACATCGCCGGCCTGAAGGACGACGCGGCCGTGGACCGAAAAATCCAGGAGATCGAAGCCTACGGCAACGTCTGTGCGGGAACGGCGCGGGAAAAGCTGGTCAAGCAGGCGAAGCTGTGCATCGCGGTCGAAAGCTGGATGGAAGCCCACGACTGCCAGGCGAGCGCCATCCAGTGCTGGGACAGTGTGGAGGCCAACTACGGCTGCGCGATGTGCCTCGTCATGTCCATGATGGGGGAGAAGGGCAAGCCCTCCGCCTGCGAGACCGACGTGATGGGCGCGGTCTCCATGCTTGCGTTGCTTAAAGCCACGGATACGCCGCCGATCTATCAGGACTGGAACAACAACTACGCGGGCGCGAAGGACAAGTGCATCAACGTGCATTGCTCCAACTATCCCGCCTGCGCCTTCGAAAGCAAGCCGGAGATCGGCAACCTGGATATTCTGGCGACTACGCTGGGCACGGAATATTCCTTCGGCGCGCTGAAGGGCCGCGTGCGGCCGGGCAAAATGACCTATCTGAAGATTTCCACGGACGACCGGCGCGGAAGGATCAAGTGCTATCTGGGCGAGGGCGAGTTTACGGACGATCCCCTGCAAACCTTCGGCGGCGTCGCCGTGTGCAGGGTGCCCGGACTGAACGATTTAATGCGCTACATCGCAAGCAACGGATTTGAGCATCACGTGGCGCTGGCGCAGGCGGAGGCCGCGGATATTCTGCAGGAGGCGCTGGGCAATTATATGGGCTGGGAGGTCTACCGTCACAGCTGATCCGCGCGCAGGTTGGCTGGCGTTGATTTTGAGAGTCGCCGGAGGATGACAGCATGAATTGTATCATCAAGGATCTATTGGTCAACCGGGTTCAAAATCCCCTGGGGTTCGAGCTGTACGGCACGCCGCGGCTGAACTGGGTGGTGGACGCGCAGGGGAGCGCGCAGGAGCTGCGTACGCGCGTGTTGGTTGCCGTGAACGGGGACTTTGCAAGCCCCGTGTTTGACAGCGGCTTCAGCGAAACGATCAGCGGAATCTCCTACGCGCCGGCGCTGCCGGAGCTCATGCCGGAGACGCGTTATTTCTGGCGCGGGGAGGTTGAGCGGGGCGGCGAGCGCGCCGTGAGCGAAACGGCGTGGTTTGAGACCGCCAAGCTCGGGGAGCCGTGGAGCGCGCAGTGGATCGCCCCGGATTTCCCGGAGGACTGGCATCCGGTGCTGCGAAAGGAGTTCACGCTGGATTCTGCGGTCGCTTCGGCCAGAGTCTATGTCTGCGGTCTCGGGCTGTACGAGGCGCAGCTCAACGGCCGGAAGATCGGGGACGAGTATCTGTCCCCCGGGCTGTGCGCCTACGACCGATGGCTGCCCTACCAAACCTACGACGTAACCGGCCTGCTGCAAACGGGCGAAAACCGGATCGCGGTGGAGCTGGGCAACGGCTGGTACAAGGGCCGCTACGGGCTGAACCGCAAGGAGCGCTTTCAGTACGGCAGGGAATTCGCGCTGATCCTGGAGCTCAAGCTTACGATGGCGGACGGCTCCGAGCGCCGGATCGTGACCGACGGCTCGTGGAATGCCGTGCGCGGCACCGCGGTGGAGAGCGGTATTTTCGACGGCGAGCATACGGACGACACGATCCGCGATACCGCCGCATACCCCGTGAAACCGGCGGAGATCGACAAAGCGCTGCTCATGCCGCGCAAAAGCCCGCCGATCCGGGAGATGCTCACGGTGCAGCCCGCGGAGATTCTCCATACGCCGGCCGGCGAAACGGTGCTGGATATGGGCCAGAACATGGTCGGCTTTTTCAGCTTTTGGTGCGACGCGCCCGCCGGGACGGAAATCATGCTGCAGTTCGGCGAGGTGCTGCAGCAGGATAATTTCTACCGCGACAACCTGCGCACGGCCAGGGCGGAATTCGTGTACGTGTCGGACGGCAACCCGCGCTGGGTGCGGCAGCGGTTCACGTTCTACGGCTTCCGCTTCGTAAAGCTCACGAAGTGGACGGGCGAGGTGAAGCTGGAAAGCTTCAAAGGCATGGTGCTCTATTCCGATTTACGCAGGACCGGCGCGATCGAGACCGGCGACCCGCTGGTGAACCGTCTGTTCCTGAACACCCTGTGGGGCCAGCGGGGCAATTATCTGGATGTGCCGACCGATTGCCCGCAGCGCGACGAGCGCATGGGCTGGACGGGCGACGCGCAGGTGTTCTTCGGCACGGCCGCCTTCAACATGGACGTGTCCGCCTTCTTCGGCAAATTTATCTACGATATGGAGCAGGAGCAGAAGACGACGGGCGGCTGGGTGCCCGTGGTGGTGCCCAGGCACGACGTGCGGCAGGTGGGCGCGTGCGCATGGGGCGACGCCGCCACGATCATTCCGTGGAACCTGTACGTGCGCTACGGCGACCGCACGATGCTCAAAAACCAGTACCCCGTGATGAAGGCCTGGGTGGACGCCGTTTTTGCGCACGACGAGAAAACCGGCGGCACGCGGCTGTGGAAGGGCAGCTTCCATTTCGGCGACTGGCTGTCGCTGGACGTGGAGGATCCCGTCGGCTACCGCTTCGGGGGCACGGAGCATACGTTCCTTGCGACCTGCTACTATTTCCATTCCGCCGCCCTCACGGCGAAGGCCGCGCACGCGCTGGGCATGGAGGAGGACGCCGGGCGCTATCAGGCGCTTGCCGACGCCGTTCAGGCGGCGTTCCTGCGGGAATACCTGACGCCGGGCGGCAGGCTGGCCGTAACCACGCAGACGGCCTACGTGCTCTCCCTGTTCGTAAATATCCTGCCGGAAGCCGCGCGCACGCAGGCGGCCTTCGCGCTGCGCATGCTGCTCAAGGAATCTAACTATCATCTGCGCACGGGCTTTATCGGCACGGCCTACCTGTGCCGCGTGCTTTCCGCAACGGGCAGCAGCGATATCGCATACAGGCTGCTGCTGCAAGAGGATTACCCCAGCTGGCTGTACGAGGTCAAGATGGGCGCGACCACCATCTGGGAGCGCTGGAACTCCATTCTGCCCGACGGCAGCATCTCGGATACCGGCATGAACTCCTTGAACCACTACGCCTACGGCTCGATTGTGGAGTGGATGTACCAGGACGTGTGCGGTATCCAGCCGATGGAGGAAGCTCCCGGCTTCCGCCGCTTCCGCCTCGCGCCCAAGCCGGACCGCAGCCTGGGCTTTGCCCGCGCCGTGTTCGATTCGCCCGCCGGCGCCATTGAGAGCGAATGGCGCTACGAGGGCGATACCCTGCGCTACCGCTTTGTCGTGCCCTGCGGCGCAGCCGCGATCCTCGGGCTTGCCGGCGAGCCTCCCGTGGAGCTGACGGCCGGGGAGCACCGCTTTACGCGCGACGCATGCGAAGCGGCCTTCGATCTCGATACGCCGATCAGCCTGGTGATTCAAAACCCGCGGGCAAATCAGGCGCTTTCCGACAGCCTGCCGGAGCTTACGGACATGATGATGCTTTCGGAGCTGGCCGGCGAACGCAGCCTGCGGGACCTGATCGCCGATGGATACGTGAACCGGGACGATCCGCGGCTGATGGAGCTTGAAAAAACATGGAAAACGATCTGAAACCAATCCTGGCATATTTTGAGGAACGGATTCCCGGGGTGTTCAAGCGGCCGGGCAAGCGCTTTCCCTATCCGTTTCTCGACCCGGGTTCGATTTACGACGGCAACCTGTGGGACTGGGATACCTATTGGACGGTCTACGGGCTGATCGCCTACGCGGGAACGCACCCCGCGGACGAGGCGGCATTCCGCGAGAAGCTGATCCTGCACGGCAAGGGCAACGTGCAGAACTTTCTGGCCTTTCAGCTGGAGGACGGCTATATCCCCATGATGGTTGCCAACGGCATTCAGGGGGAGGATGAGGAATCCTACCTGATCCGCAAGCACAAAGAGGGATATATCCTCAACATGCACAAGCCGTTCCTGTGCCGGCAGGCGGCGCTGGTGAGCGATTACTGCGGCTCGTACGACTGGCTGGCTGGGTATGAAAAGCAGCTGGAGCTGTACTTTAACTGTTACGACCGCTATTACCTGCACGAGAAAACGGGCCTGTACGTGTGGGCCGACGATGTGATGATCGGCATGGACAACGATCCGGCCACCTTCGGCCGCCCGCGCTTTTCCACGGCCAACGTCTTTCTGAACGCCTTTATGGTGATGGAGCTGCAGGCCATGGCGAAGATCATGGCAAAGCTCGGCGGCACGGAGCAGGCCGCCCGGTACCGCAAACGGGCCATCGCGCTGACGGACGCCATTCAGCAAAACTGCTGGGATGCGCGCGACCGTTTTTTCTATTCGCAGGACGTGGATATCAAGACGCGCGCCTACGACTGGTTCCACAAGGGGCTGGGCGTGTTCTGGAGCACGCTGCCCATCAAGATTCGCACGTGGACGGGCTTCATCCCCCTGCTTGCGGGCATTGCCACCGGGGAGCAGGCGAAGGATATCGTGTGCCGCCACATTCAGGACGAAAACACCTTCGCGTCGCCGTCGGGCATCCGTTCGCTGTCGCGCGACGAGAAGATGTACAATCTGGAAAAGACCAACAACCCCTCCAACTGGCTGGGTCCGATCTGGCTGGTGGTGAACTACGTCGTCTTCCGCGGCCTGCTCAACTACGGCTACCGAAAGGAAGCGGAAACGCTGTACCGGCAGACGCTGAACCTCTTAAGCCGCGATCTGCGGCAGACGGGCGAGCTGCACGAATACTACGTGCCCGAGACGGGCGAGCCCGTGATGAGCGCCGGATTTTTAAACTGGAACATGCTCGTGGTCAATATGGCGCAGGAGCTGCAAACTGTAAAAGGAGAATAATCATGAATACCGCGGAACGCTGGTTACCCTACGAATGGACCCTGAAGGCGGATGATTCCGCCGTGGCAAACCCGTTTACGGACGTATCGCTCAAGGCGACGGTGGACGGCCCGGACGGCCCCAAGCGCTTTGACGGCTTTTACGACGGCGACGGCACCTACAAGGTACGCTATATGCCCATGCAGGAGGGCGAATATACGCTTACGCTCCGCTCCAACCTGCCGGAGCTGGACGGGCAGACAAACACCTTTACCGCGCTGCCCGCCTCGGAGGGCAACCACGGCCCCGTGGAGATCCGCGGCATGCACTTCCGCCACGCGGACGGCGAGCGCTTTTTCCTGATGGGCACCACGGCCTACGTGTGGCACCACCGGCCCGAAGGCGTGCGCCGGCAGACGCTGCACGCCTTCGAAAGCTACGGCTTCAACAAAATCCGCATGCTGTTTTTCCCTAAGCACTACACGGGCGGCTACGGGAAGGTCGACGTCAGCTACGAGCCGCCGTGCTATCCGTTCGAGGGAAAGTCCTGCGCGTTCGATTTCCGCCGCCCCAATCCCGCCTACTTCCGGGAGTTCGAGGACCGGCTTTTAGAGCTGCGGCAGCGGGACATCATCGCCGATGTGATCCTGTTCCATCCGTACGACTACGGGCACTGGGATATCGATTTCGGCATGGATGAGGACGACGCGCTTTTGTATCTGCGCTACATCGTGGCGCGGCTGGCGTCGCATCCAAACGTCTGGTGGAGCCTGGCCAACGAGTACGATATCCAGATGCTGCCGGACAAGCAGACGATGGAGGTCGGCCTCCACCGGCGGGACTGGGATGTGATCGGCGAGTTCGTAAAGGCGCGCGATCCCTCGCACCACCCGATCTCCTGCCACAACATCACGTTCGGCGTAATCTATCCCGACCGCCCGTGGATGAGCCACGTCAGCTATCAGCACCCCGATACCTTCACGCTGATGATGCAGCTGCAAGCGCAGTATAAAAAGCCCGTGGTGGACGACGAGTACCAGTACGAGGGCAACCTGCCGGACGTCTGGGGCAGCAATCCGGGCGAGGTGACGCTGCAGAAGCACTGGCGCAGCGTCATGGCGGGCGGCTACGCGACCCACGGCGAAGCCTTTATCAAGGACGGCAACATGCGGGATATCTTCTGGGCGTACGGCGGGGAGATGATCGGCGAAAGCGCGCCGCGCCTGAAGTACTTGAAGCAGATCATGGAAACGGTCAATTACGAGGAAATGGAGCAGGACGTCCCCGACGGCGACGGCCAGTATTACTACGCCCGCATGCGCGGCTCGGACGAGTATCTGCTGTTCATGCAGTACGATCTGCCCGGCACCACGCTGCGTGTGGGCGAGTGGCGCGATCCCTCCGCCCGTATGAACTGGCGTTACCGCGCCAGAGTTTACGATGTGTGGAACTGCCGCCTCGTCCGCGACGAAATCCTGCCGCCCTCCTCCCGCCTGCCGGTCACCAAGTGGACCGTGGTGCACCTGACGAGGGTGAAGGAATAGGGGAGGAACAACGAAATACAAAAGCCCTTGACACGCAGCCGTTTCAAGGGCTCAGCTTGCTGAAAAAGCCCTGTTTTCTTTGTCGCCAAATTGCGGCCGCGCTCTGGAAATAACCAGAGCGCGGCTACGCCATTCGTTTCCTTTGGAAACTCGGTGGCTAGTCGGCCTTACGG
>Ga0116164_10003206_pt1 | contig 11267 bp, 6 predicted proteins | sample AD_UKC109_MetaG_FD_89888 | JGI IMG/M metagenome (GOLD analysis project Ga0116164, IMG submission 89888) | Active sludge microbial communities of municipal wastewater-treating anaerobic digesters from Hong Kong - AD_UKC109_MetaG | ecosystem: Engineered > Bioreactor > Anaerobic > Digestate... | reverse complement strand
GTTGGAGTACAGTGATGAATGGGAGTTTGGTAGATTGTATTTAGATATGAGTCAAATTTAGTTGTGAACAGACCCCTTGGGAGGACCTGTGATCAATTTTACAGAAAAAGTGTTGCGTAATCGGTAAGAACATCAATCGTTTCATCATACAACTCTTTATCTAAACAATAATTTACATATTTATAATATATTGTGGGGTCTGTGTTTCCAAGACGAATTGCTTCAGACCAATCTCGGTAAGCTTCTTCTTCAAGTCCGCTTTTTAGATATGCCCAACCCCGAAGTCTAAATGCAATCTCTTTATCTGGATTTAGATTTATCACCTCAGTCAAATCAGTAATACATCCTTCGTAATCTTCAGCGCCAAACTTCTCATGCGCGCTTTTCGCCAAAAGCAGTGCCTTGTAAGAATCATCTTTATCAGTTATTAAAGATTGAGGGATTTTGCTGAGCAACACTTTTACTTCTTGGTTGTCCGGATCCAACTCTGAGGCGTGCTTCAGGTCCTCTGAAGAGCCAGCAAGGTCGCCTGCGTTGATCTTCTCCATTGCGCTCATGAGCAAACGGGTGACCTGACTATGTTTATCACCTCCTGCTGTCATTTTATGAACCAACGCATTGACCTCCTCATTACTCGGGTCAAGTAGATAGGCTTTGGTGAGGTCTTCCGAAGCGCCGGTGACGTCCTTTACTTTGGCTTTGATCTTGAATCTCGCTAAATAGTATCCAGCATTGTCCGGTGCCAGGCGGATAGCCTGGTCAAGATCGGCAATGGCATCCTCTTCTGTGCCTCGGAAACACGGCAGACTCCAGAATTCAGCCCTGGAGACATAAACTTGCGGATCTTCGGGATTGAGTTTGATGGCCTGCTCGAAATCTTCAGTAGCCTGGTCCATGCTTTCTTCAATGAAAATATTCTCTGCATGCACCTTGGCGCGCATGTGGTAAGCCATGGCGTTCTTCGGGTTTAACCGGATGGCTTCGTCGAGATCTACCAAAGCATTCTGTGAATCGCCAGAATCCGCCTGTAAGATACCTCTATTCAGGAAGAGGTCACTGTTGTTGGGGTCGAGCGTGATAGCCTGGTTGTAGTCCTTGAGGGCGGTTTTTGCATCTCCCAGTTTGTAGAAGGTCGCCCCACGATACCTGTAAGCCTCGGCGTTATCAGGCTCAAGTTCTATCGCCTGGTTGAAATCGGCATAGGCTTGCTCCCACTTCCCTGCTTTTAGCGAAGCCTCTCCACGCGCGACATATTCGCGGGCAGAACCCAGATTCTCTGACGATGAACCGATTTTTGAGAGTAGAGTCTGCTTCTTTGCTTCGGATTCCCTGATCTCTTGGATCTTTTCCTGGGCTGCCTCGGTATTTAAGTTACCAGGCTTGCTCTCAAGCGCGATGGCTTTCTCGACGTCCGCCAGGGCGGCTTGGGTTTCACCTTTCCAATCCAGGCTGACACCGCGTGAAAAGTAGGCATCCTTGGAGTCCGGGTTGAGCTCAATAGCCTTGGTGAGGTACTCGATTGCCTCGTCGTGCTGATTAGCCTTGGAAAGGAAAACGCCCAGTTTCTCGTGATATTCCGCATTCTCAGGGTCCAAACTGATGGCTTTCAAGAGGTCCTCACGCCCTTCGCGGGTTTTACCGTTCAACAGCTTCTTAAAGCCCTGGACGAAGAAGTGTTCAGCTTTTCCGCCGGCGAGGTCTGTTGCAGTAGCAAAATCCTTGAAAGCATCCTCCAGCTCATCCTGGGAAAGACCGCGAGCCCAGTAATTCAAGGGGTTTTTGGGATCAGCCTGAACGGCTTCTTCAATGACTTCCAGGGCACTTTCGTGATTGTCCTCGATGAGAGCCAAGATGGCATTTTGGAGATGCGTTCTGGTTTGCTTATCATTATCCGAGGCAGCCCCTGCAAAAACACCGCTTAAGGCCTCGACAGCGGTTAGATTCATAAGCCGTCTTGACCAGGTTCCTTCAAGATAGGACTTTTCTGTGATAAAGCGAAGATGGTTTACCAGGTCCTTTTGAACCTCTTCCTGTTTGCCGAGTAAGGAATAGACAAATGCTCTGAGCAGGTAGATGTTCATAAAACGTGGATCAGTGCCTTCTGAAAAAGGCGTTACATGGGGAATGATCTCCAAGGGGCACTTTGTAGCGTTGGTCAGATCTTCAATTGCTTCATCCAACTTGTCAGCCTTCAGGTTAACACAAGCACGGTAAATATGGGGAAGCATGCGATTGGGGACGTTTTTGATGTAAGCAGAAAACTCCTTGTAAGCTCCATCCAGATCACCCTCATTCAACAAATCTTCTCCACGGTCTGCAGATCTGTATTCTTTGCGTTCCTGGGTAAGGGTGACGTCTTCCTAGATGGAGGGTTCTTCATCGGGGTCAAACGTGAAAGGTGCTGCGTTTGGGTCAACCTTAAGTTGAAGGGCGTTTAACCTTTCGATTATTTCCGGGTCAGGTTCGCCCCCAGCACTACGCAGAAAGTTCTTGTAATCCGAGATTGCTTCCTGATAGCGGTCATTCCTTTCATGCAATTCTGCTCTGCGAACAAACGAATCCTCATCTTCTGGATCCAGCTCGATGGCAGCGTTGTAATCCGCTAGAGCTTTATCATCTTGACCGAGCATGCTGTAGGTATATCCTCTTTGGAAGATGGCAGAGGCATTGTCTGGTTCGCGCTCTATTGCTTCTGAGAAATCCTCAATGGCTTGGGGATAATTCTCTTTTTTAAAATATGCGTTTGCCCGATGTACGTATGTGTCAGCAAAACCTGGGTCAAAACCAATGGAAGCGCTTAAGTCCTCGATAGCCTCATCATATTTTTCCAGATACAGCCTTGTCTCACCGCGACTAAAATGTGCGTTGTCGTCATCAGGAGAAATTCGGATAGCTTCGCTAAAATCTTTTTCTGCCTCCTGATATTCTTCTCTCGCCCCAAGTGCTTTACCACGAATCGTATAAGCAAGTGTAAAGTTGGGATCCAACTTGATGGCTGAGGTGCAATCTCTGATCGTTCTTTTGTAATTTCTTTGCTTGAAGTTGCGCCAGGCGCGATTTACATATTCCTCAGCAGAATCCAGCGCCTTGTAGATTTCGGGAACAAATTCGTTGTCACAGAAATCGCATTTATAAATGCCGTTATCGGGATCCCAGACATGGGTGCCTTTTTTATTGCATTTTGGGCATCGGGCTTCGGGGATCTCCTCGCCGTCCTGGTCAAGCGTGAAGGATAACGAGAAGCCACCCCCTTCATTGGTCATGTTGGTTACTTCGCCATTCTGACCGATGCCGAAGAAAAGATTCTGACTACCACTACTTTCTTCTTCATCTTCTTCATCATCATCATCATCATCGTCGTCCTCCTCCTCGTATTCATCGTTATCAAATTGAGAAACGCCAGACATCTGGGCCAGAAATTCTGCCACACTGATTTCACGGCTCTCGCCCTCTTCGTCGTCATCGCTAACATGTCTGGTAGTGAGGTTGCCGCTGGCGGCTAGCCTCCTAAGCATTTCCTCGAAAGTCTCACCTTCTGGTCCGTCTTCTTCTTCGTCTTCTTCTTCGTCTTCGTCTTCGTCTTCAAAATTATTATCAAAATTGTTACTCATCTTACCCTCTCCTTTTCATATGTCAGTGTCGAATAATTATTAACCTTGAAAACTTCCACTTAACTTTATCGCAACTCTCAATTATTTAGTAAGGATTTGTCCATTAATGAAATAGCATTGCTAAAACCTGTCGCATTATCAATAACACAGTTTGATCAGTTATCGTCATTGTCATCCCCTTCATCCTGCTCCTCGTCCTCTTCATCTTCATCATCGAAAGAAGACGCGCCAGGGTTTGGTTGGTTGACGTGGAAGAAGAACATAAGGATTGGCAGGAAGTCATCCCCGAAAGGAAAAAGACAGCCTGAGTTGTTGTTTTGGTCCGAGTCCATTTAATATGCCCCGATTTTCTGCTATTGGATGTTGAAGGTCTTGCGCAGGGTGTTCCTGACCTTGAAAGACTTGACGAAGTTTTGCAGTAAACGATTGATTGCTTCCCCTTCATCGACCAATTTCTGCAAAACCTCCTCCTGATTTTCTACCTTTTTGTTAAGCAGCGCGTGCACGAGTTCATTCCTGCTGGCACACCAACCATCGATTCTCGTCAGCGTGTCCATCATCTTATCCTTACCAGCAGTCCGGTTGATCTGTTTGCAGAGTGCATCCTGGTAATTGTTGGCAGGTTCATTCACGGTGTTCTCGATTGACCAGGCAAGCAATTCCTTGATCAATTTGATCTTGGCACTCACGTTGCGAATGCTTGGTTGCTTGGTGTTCAGAACTGTGAGCGCGCTGTCCAAGTGGGGACGAACCTTGCCATTTCTGGTTATCTTCTCTCGGGTGGCGTTGGTGATCCCGGCATGGAACAAAAATGCGGAAAAGCGATCCTCGATCAACGCGTAGAGGATGAATATTGCTTCTAGGTGGAAGCCCCCTGCCCTGGCACGCTTGAAACGCTCCATTTGTATTTGGTAGGCAGTCTTCTTTTCCATATTCGATGTGACTGGAGCAATCTTCGGTGCCATACTCACCTCGCATCCTTTTTTAAATGTTTCAATTCGAGCATTCCATCACTTGATCTGTGTACTTTCTCACACTTCAATCAAACTGACTTCGCCATGGTCGTCCATGAAGCACAACACCCCTTGAACTGATGTGTCCAGCTTGGAATCCACGATTGCTTTGTAGCGTCTTACCTGGGGAGCATACTCCTGGATCAGGTGCTCTTTTTGTGTAAATGATTGGATCGGATCGGACTTGAAATCGATGATGTGCCAGCCACGGACTTCCCGGTAAAGCAGGTCAATGACCCTGTTCTCAACCTTGCCATCGACAATGTACGAATAAGGCAGTTCCGAGTGATGCTCGAGGGCGGCATCCACTTCGTGCCATAGCGGATGCGCTCGGAAACGCGATAAGAGTTCGTTGGCACGCGCGGTGACCTCACTGCGCGTCGCTTTCGTTGCCAGTCCTGCCCGCCAGGCTTCGGACTCCAACAGCGCATCCAAACCGTCATCTCCAGGGAAGAGCCAGCGCTGAACAGCCTTGTGGACGATTTTCCCCAGAACTTTCCCCGAAACCCGGCTGTCCGCCCGGGTGACGCGCCAGGATTGGAGCTCCAGATCCCTCTCAGGATCATCCGGTAGTTCCGCTTGCCCAAAGCCCTCAGCCGGCTGGTAGAGCGGCACGCGGTCGCTCGTGGCAGCAGAATCTTCAATCGATGCTTCTTCCTGAACTGCAGAAAACGGCACCTCCCCCATCGAACACCAGACTCTCACGGGGTAATTGGACTGCGTCTGCACCACGATAGGTCCGCTTGAATTCCTGGAAAATTCCAAGGAAGGCAGTCCCAGAGCGTCATCTACATCGTTTGCACACCCGGTCAGCTTTATCACGCCATCTTCCAATTTTGCGTGACCGCTGATAATGAGCTTGGACTGCGCGCGCGTCAAGGCAACATAGAGAATTCGCAAAGCTTCGCACTTATCCTGGTCTGCATCCTGGAATTTAGCGAGGTTGTAGAGCATGGATGCAGGCTCGGTCTTAAACGTGACACCCAGATCATCCGAGAGGAAAAAGCTGTTCCTGCCAGCCTTCTCCTGCCGTCCAGCATCTGCCAGGACCACCACCGGAAATTCCAGCCCCTTGGACCTGTGGATTGTCATCAAGCGCACGGAGCCTTCAGCTTCCGCCGAGGCTTCGCCTTCACGCGCGCCAGCGTCATTTAGCGTTTCCAGCATGTCCAGAAATTCTCTGACCGTGGTCGCTTTGCTCAGTTGGGTATCGGCAATCAATTTATCAAGGTTGCGCCAGAGGCGACCGGCAGCTTTAATGGACTGCCCCTGCTCCAGCCTGACATCAGCAGTAGCGAGAATCGCGCGGTAATCCAGCTCATCCACAACCCGCTTCAAGAGTTCAGCCACCGGCACCCTGTCGACCAGAGGTATCAGTTTGTTAAGGATAAACAAAGCACGCTGGGCACTGGCCCGGTCTTGTTCACTCAGCAAGCTCAGATCTCCACGCAAGGCTTCGAAATAGGATCGATCGGATCGTCGCAGCAAGAAGAGAGCCGCATCGCTCAAACCAAAAGCCGGCGAACGCAACAATCCTGCAAAGGAGAGGTTATCCAGGGGATCCGCGACTGCCCTCAGGATGTTCAGCAGATCGCGGATCTCAGGGCGATCATAGAAACCTTTACCTGCCACTGTAACAAAGGCTATGCCGGCTTCTTCCAGAGCCTGTTCATAAAAAGGATACGCGGTTGTGGCCCGGAAAAGCAGTACAACTTCATCCCATTTGTTAATTTGCCCCTCATCCTTTAGCTGTTGCAAACGGACTGCCAGCGCGCGGGCGGCTTGCAGTCGTCCTGCGGCGGTGTCTTCCCCTGCCCCCAGAACATACTCAACGTAAGGAGAACGAACTGGATGCTTTGGTTCCTTGAAATTTGCCACAAGCGGCGTGTAAGGAACATAATACTTCTTTACCGGGTCCTCTTTAGTGCCGATAATGTGAGAAAGAAGATTTCCGGTGGCATTCAAAAGCTCTTCGTGCGCCCGGTAAGTGCGATCCAGGTCGACCACCAGGCCATCTTCATCATCGATGCGCTTCTGCTCTTCTCGGAAAACAGTGACATCCGCACGGCGGAAGCGATAAATGGATTGGCGCATATCCCCAACCATGAAGAGGCATCCGCGGTCCCCTGCCAGGGCGTTGACGATGTCGCGCTGACGTGGATTTGTATCCTGGTACTCGTCCACCATCACCACTTCCAGCTCTTCCCGCCATCGCTGACGGACTTCGGGGACGGCTAACAATTGCTGAGCATGAAATTCCAGGTCGTCAAAGTCCAACGCCTGTCTGAGCGTTAATTGGTCGACATATGCTTGCTGAACGCGATCAAATGCTAAGCGCAACAGGGGTAGAATTTCAGCAAACCTTTCTTCTGCCTCCCTGGTAGGTGGCACATCTGTGGAGTACTCGCCGCCGGTCAGGGGGTCGATGATTTCTGCAAAGAAATGCCTGAGTTCCGCGATAATTGGCTTCACATAGCTTGTCTTTTTTCCAACATTCATTGCCATGTAATTGCGCCTGGCATTATAGAGATGCACGGCGCATGCAAAGGGATCATTCTCTGCGAGCGCGTTTTCAGCTGACGACCAACATCCCAACAAATTTTGTACCATTTCCGCAAAGCCTGCACCCGCGTCTTCCAAAAGATCCCGCGAGTCAATTTCCCTCAACTCACTGATCGGATTAGTGATGAGAGGCGAATTCATGCGTTCTCTCAATTCGTCCAGCAAGCGGGAATGGTTGTCGATCTCTAAATCAAAGGTTTCCTGGGTCTCCAGCCGCCGCTCCAACATTTGCGCGAGCAGTTTGGTAAGATTGGCGACCGGGATGTTATACAACAAAGGCAGGAAGCGTTCCTCTTCCACCAGCCGCGCCATTTCCTCTTCCACGACCTTGGCTTTGATCGCTTTGGAAAGCCCGTCATCGATCACATCAAAGCGTGGATCCACGCCTGCTTCGGCAGGGTGATTGCGAATGATCTCTGCGCAAAGGCTGTGAATAGTGCCAATGCGTGCCGAATCAATCTGCGAAGAGAGTTTTGACCAATGGAGTCGCTCTGACTCGTCAACGGACTTCTCTTCCAATTCCATCAACTTTGATCGCACGCGCGAGCGCATCTCCTGGGCAGCCTTGATGGAAAAGGTAATCGCGGCAATGCTGCGTGGTTTTGTTCCGTCTGACAAAAGGCAGGTATAACGCGCCACCAGCGTGGAGGTTTTCCCGCTGCCAGCCCCCGCCGTGACCACCACGTCCCTGCCCCGTTCAGTCGCAGCAATTTGCTGTTTTTCGTTCAGTGTAAAAAGGTTCAAAACCTGTTCAGTTCTGTGGTTAGTCATGGTTAAAACCCCGCTTTGTAACGCCAACACCAGGAAATTGCCGGGCAGTATTCCGGGCAGCCGCCATCGGGTGTTTTTGGCGCAAAATTGCCCGCCCTGGTGCTCTCCAGCACGTCTTTGATGTGCTCACTTACTAATTTGTAAGCTGCATCAGGACCTTTGATATCCCCGTATTTGAAGCTGGAAAGTTTGATGGCGCTGGCTTTGGCGTCCCTGACGCTCCAGTAAAAGCCTTCCTCAACCTCCCCAAGCCTCAAGGCTTCCTGTGCTGCCAGGGCGTAGATGGGCAGCTGCAAGCGCGAGCCATTTTGCAGATCGAATGGTGAAAAGTGGGTACTACCGGATTTGTAATCGATCACGCGCAGTGAGCCTTCCGGATTTTTGTCCAGGCGATCGATCACGCCGCGAATCAGAAGGGTGTGACCGTCGATGTCAAGAGGCAGGGGTGGGGTGCTGCCAATGCCGAACTTCTGCTCAAAGCCTACTGTTTCCCACTCGCCGCGGAAATCTTCCAGCTCCACCAAGGTGTTCTGTAAGTCCTTTAGAAGCTCAGTTTTTTCGACTTCCCAAAGCGCAGAAGGTCGAAAATCGAATTCGTTAGGGGCAGACCTAAATACCTCTTCTGCGACTTTGTCCAGGATATCCAATGGCGAAACGCATTCCTGATTCACGCGGGTGTAGACCACTTCCAACACGCGGTGATAAACGCTGCCTCTTTGGGCGGCGTCCAGACCCAGTTTGGGCGGCTCTTTGGGTTCAAGCTTCAGCGTGGAGTCTATAAAAAATCTGAAAGGACAAGCTTTGTAGGTTTCTAACTTTGAAGCGCTCCACGAATACGTTGGAGAGAATTTTGAGGTAAGTTGATCGCTGAGCCGCGAAAGGTTGCCCTCGAACATCCCCTGTGCCCGCTTGGCGCGGCGCGCGTCGAGGATTCGGTGCGATTTTTGAAGTCCATTCCAGCGATTAGCAAGCTCGGCATCCTGTGAATAGTGAAGGTTTTGCTGCTGCACTGCCCAGAATAGCAGCTCCTGGGTTGAAGCGGCATCTGCTTGAGCCAGTGGCTTGGAGGAATTCAGCTTGGTAACAGCATTTTTTGAGAAGAGCTTTGTGGTTGACTCCCAGTAAATGGAAGATTCCCATTGCTCACCTTCATCGGTGAGGTAAGGGCGCGTCAGCAGTAGGTGCGTGTTGGCGCGGGTGAAGGCCTGGTAAAAGGTGCTGGCTTGGTGGCGCCCAATGCGTTGCTCCAAACCCAAATCGTTGCGCAGGTCTTCGTCCAGAAACGGATCGGGATTCTCAACGATCGGAAAAAGTCCTTCCGCAAGACCCAAAAGCGCCACAGCCTCATAACGAGCGCCGCGGGCTTCGACCATCTTGCCTACGAACACCGCGTTCCGGCGGGCAACCAAGGGCTCTTGCACGGGGGTGCCCACCAGGGTTCCTTGCAGGTCGCCGATGAATTGGGCATAATCCACCACTTCGATCCCCACCACGCTTTCGCTCAGGACCAAGGCTCTCAGTGCATCCCCAAGGGAATCGCAAGCTTCGCGGTCACGTTCGCTGCTAATTCTCTCATAGAAGCCCAACCCATTAAGTGTGTCCTCAAGCCATGCCACCCACTCGGCTTGCGAGCGGTTGGTCCTAATTTGAGAGAACAACAACCAAAAATTTTCCAATCGTGACTGTAAAGCGGGCAGGTCGATGCCGGTTAAGCGTTTCTTGCGGCGACGTTCTTCGTCCGGGTGTTCCTCAGCGTCCTTTTGCGATCTCTGCAGCATCGGCCAGGCTTCATCCCACTGCTCCTTGCCGCTGACGATGATCGCCTGCTGGCTGGCGTTCTCCAGGTCTTCCAGGTCTTTGGGATCGAGCCCAAAATCGAAATATGGCGAACGCAGCGTGTTGAGCAGGCTGCGTGTGGGATAGTCCTCCAGTGGCAGCCGCAACAGCGAAAGCAGAGCGAGCACTGCCGGCGATTCGCTCAGCGGATCAGCCTGCGAGAAGTGCACCCTGATGCCAAATTCCTCCGCGGCGGAGCGCAGCAGCGGTTGATACATCTCCATGTTGGCAGTGTAGATTGCACATACGCCCAGTGGAACCTGCTCGCGGACGTGCAGCTGCTTGATCCAGCGCAGGGCTTCGCGCGCCTCATCAGCTTGGGAGCGGGCTTCGAGCAGGAAAGGTTTTGGCGTGTCCTGCTGCTTAACCGCACCTGGATCCAGTACGTGCCGCTGCACGTTCAGGATCTCTTCGGGTAATTGTGGTGACGCTTTGAGTTCGTGGATCTCTGGAGATAGGTTCCTGTGCAATTCTTCGAGTACTACGAGCGAACGCCCATCCACCTGGCGGGTTGAACCCACTTCACCGGTTAGGGTGATCAATAGTTCGCCCGCATGCTGGCTAAGCTGCTTGAGGAATTGCCTTTGGGCTGCGGTGAAAGAGGTGAACCCATCCGCGATCACCAGACTCAGACGCCAAGCCAGGTCCGAATTGTTTTCGAGAGCCTTGATGGCCTGCCAGGCTTGCCCTTCAGCGTCCGTCCAACCGAGTGTTTCCAGGCGGGCAAGGAAGCGATCGTAAAGGATTGCCAACTCGCGCCGGGCAGGAGAGGCTTCGCGCGTGTACTCCAGGAAGGCTGAAGGCTGCACCATCGCGCTGCGCAGCTCGGCGAAGGCATCCCGCAACACAGAAAGGAAGCCAGGCTTGTCTTTGATGGCGGCGTAATGCGTCAGTTCGCCGGCGGCATAGGCTTCGCGCACGGTTTCCTGGATCAGGCGGTGCGAAAGCGCCGGGGTAATCACCGGCGCGAATGAGCCATTTTCTTCCAGGATTTCCTGGTAGAAATTGCGGAATGCCCCTACCCTGACGCCCATTCCCCCGCCAGCCTCAGCCAGGCGGAACTTGAAGTAAGCCGCCTTTTGCGGGTTTGGCACGATTACCCACACTTGGGCAAGCAGTCGCTCTTTATGCACTGCCAGAATGCGGTCGATACAGGCTGCGGTCTTGCCGGAAGCAGGTGGAGCGATGATGAGTTTAGTGGTCATAGGCTGTGTTTACCGTGAATGCAATGCCCCATAATGCCGACATCAATCAAATGCGGGAAGGAAGCCATGAACGGGTCCACGCCATATCCAGGCCGTACTCGTTGATGATGCCAGTACGCACATACGCCCCCGACTTGGGGTTGAATATGGAGATGAAGTGATACTTTTGGTCAATAATCTTTTGATTCACGCGTTTTTACCTTTAGTATGTTGTTATTAACTCCCACGGAGTGTCTGATGGTTTTCAAGCAGCTGGTGGAGCTGTGAGT
>Ga0116164_10003205_pt1 | contig 11267 bp, 6 predicted proteins | sample AD_UKC109_MetaG_FD_89888 | JGI IMG/M metagenome (GOLD analysis project Ga0116164, IMG submission 89888) | Active sludge microbial communities of municipal wastewater-treating anaerobic digesters from Hong Kong - AD_UKC109_MetaG | ecosystem: Engineered > Bioreactor > Anaerobic > Digestate... | reverse complement strand
TGCTCCGCCGTACGCATTTCCAGACGAAGGGCCCGGAAGAGAAGAAAACTTCCTCCCGAAAGGGAAAAGAGAAGCGATCCGATTATCAGGAGATGCCGCAACCGGCTTCGCTCCACCTGGGCGAACATGCTGTGGGAGGGGGCCAGAAAGGCGGCACACCTCCAGTAGGGGAGCAGCGGAGCGATCTCCCTGCTTTCGTAGGGTTGGGATTCCGGAAAGATCTCTTCGTTTCCGGGAGGATAAATTTGCCCGCCGTGTTCGTCCAGCACCGCCAGGGAATAACTCTCCTTTCGGGGAGGGTGGTTATTCAGAAGAACCTCTCCCATCTTCTCCTTCAGAAGATCTTCCCGGAGAAGGCAGCCTCCGATATTTTCCCCCCGCCGGGCCCAGAAAAGAAAAATCACCCGGTTATCCATCATGTAGGGAAGAAGACCGAAAGACTTTCCCCGGATCTGTTCGGGAAAGGCCCGGGGTTTTCTGAAAAAGGGAGAGGAGCCTTCTTGGGAAGCTCCGGGTTTCTTCTCCTGTTCCGAAATCCCGAGTTCCTCTTCCGCCGGAATCTCCGCAGAAGGAGATAATTCCTCTTCCTCGGAAAGATTTCTTTGAACGGAGGCTTTCCGGGAAAGCTGGGCCATGGAAAAGGAGGCCGGGGAAGGCGGGTTCTGCGAGGCCTTCATCTCCTGGGGCTGGAGGGAGGGGGAAGGAGGAGCTGTCGGAAGAGGCGGCTCCGTTCCCGAGGAGCTCCGAGCGGAAGGGGGGACGCTTTCCGGAGGCGATTCTCCCAAAAGAGAGAAGGCTTCCTTCCAGGCCAGAAGAATCCTCTCGATCTCCACGGGAGCGGAGGCTCCCTCGAAAAAGGACTCTCCCCAGGAGGCGAAGGCCTGAACCCGGGGCTCTCCCTGATCCGCAGGCAGGGGAAACACCAGGGCAAGCCGGTTATCGAGAAGAAAGGGAATATCCACCAGAGGATTTTCTTGTCTCCATCGGGAGAAAAACCGTTCCTCTTCCCGGGGCGGAAGCTCCTGCAGCTCCTGGTAGAGCTCTTTTTCGGTCTGCTCCAGAAAGGAGAGAACCTGTCGGGAAAGAAGCTGGAGCTCCGCTCCCAGGGTTTCCCGAAAACGCTTCTCCAGAAGGCTCTCCTCCTTCTCGAAGGAGGAAAGGGCGAGCAGCCCCAGAACTACCCCGGGAACAAGCACCAGGAGTACGTAGAAAAGGGAGATCCCCGAGTTTTTGGAAAAAGAAACGCCGTCTTTGCGGAAAAAGAGCCCTCGAAACTTCAAGGGAAATCCCTCCTTTCAAAGGGAAAAGGGGTCTCTTGTAAAAAAATCTCTTCGTACGTACAAGCATACAGGGAAAGCGCGAAAAAGGGTATGAAAAGGGTTACGAAAGTGTCACGAATTTTGGAGAGCCAGGTCGAGACGGTGGGATTTTTCGAAAAAAACCTGAAGCTCTCGAAAAAAACGGGAAAAAATCTCCGCCTCTGGTGCTATTTCTTTTGGATGATAGAATGCGAAAGAAACGCAGAAAAAGCACTTCTATACTGCAGGAAGAGTGAGAAAGCTAGTTTTTTCAAAGCCTAAGAACTTTGCAAAATTTTTAGTTCAAAGAGGGAGTGGAAGAGATGACTATTCGATCACGCTTATGGATTCTTGCGGTGGGGACGCTTTTGGCTATTTCCTGTATGGTGGGTATCGTCTATCTTCGGTCGAGCTCCGTGCTTACGAGGATGATCGATCAGACCGGCCTTTCCATGGTACAGGATGCGGCGGAAACCATGGATCTCTATTTCGAAAGCATGGAAAAGGTTCTCGTGGGAGCCGCGGATAGCCTGGGATATTTGGTGGAGAACGGTAAGATCAGTAGCGAGGATGAAATCGAACGATTCCTTATCGTTTTATACGAAACCTATATCCCCCGGGGAGTGAAGGAAGTTTTTGTCGGTTTTGAGGAGGACGGGGCCATCGCTCTTGGTTCTCAGTGGAAGGAGCCCGAGGGTTACGATGCCCGGAAACGTTCCTGGTATACCGAATCTCTTCAAGACAAGGGGATCTCTCTCAGCAGCCCCTATGTGGATGGAGTGACGGGGGATCTCGTCATCAGCCTTACCCGGCCCCTTTATTTGAAAAACGGCTCCCTTTTCGGAGTGGTGGCTATAGACATCGGACTGAATTATCTGGTAGACCTCGTTTCCCAGCAGAACATCAACGGCGTGGGATTCGGCATGCTGGTCGATGCGGGCGGAACCGTTCTTGCCGCTCCGGAAAAGGAGTGGGCTCTCAAGGAGAACGTGGGGAAAGCTTCCGATGCCATCTCTCCGGAACTTGCGGCATTCTCCTCCCGGCTTCTTCGGGAAAAAACGGGGCAGGGAGATTATTTTGCCCAGGGAGAGTCCAAACGCATGTATTTTGCTTCTACAAAGCAAAATTTCCGTATCGGTATCGAATATCCCCTGGCGAATATCCGTTCCACGGTCCGTTCCGTAACTCTCTGGCTTCTCGTGGTGGGATGCGTTGCCATGGTGGTGGTGCTTCTCTTGGTACTTCCTATTTTGCGCAGCCTCTCCCGGGATATCCGGGCTCTTCTCGAAGCGACCCGGAAGGTGGGAGAGGGAGATCTTACGGCCTCCTTCAATCAGAAGGGTAAAACTGAAATCCATCACATCGGAGAAGCTCTCAACAGAATGCTTGCTTCCTTGCGCCAGCTCATAGGAAGCGCCCGCTCCGGAGCGGATGCTTCCATGGAGCATGCGGAGCATCTGGCAGCGCTTTCGGAAGAGACCGTGGGCTCCATGGAAGAAATCCGGGGAACCATGGAGATGATGGAAGGAACTTTCCGTGACAATGCGGCGGCCCTGGAGGAAACCAACGCCAGTATCGAAGAGGTGGCAAGCGGAGCCAACTCCGCCGCTCATTCCGCTACGGAAGGAGCCGAAGCGGCATCCCGGGCCATGAATACCGCGGAAAGCGCGGCGGCCAGGGTAAACAAGGTCATCGGAGATATAGGGGCTGTGGGAGGAAAAGCGAATTCCAGCCTGGAGGAGATTTCCAAGCTTGCTTCTTCGGTAAACGAGGTCACCAGCTTCGTCTCCACCATCACGGGCATTGCGGACCAGACCAATTTGCTGGCTCTGAACGCCGCCATCGAAGCCGCCCGGGCGGGAGAAGCGGGCCGAGGCTTTGCGGTGGTAGCGGAAGAAGTGCGCAAGCTCGCGGAAGAGTCCAACAAGGCCGCCCAGAAGGTGGGGGAGATCATCGAAAGTTTGCGGCAACAATCGGATTCTTCCATCTCCATGACCAAGGAGGCGGCGGAGCTCATGCAGAAAACCGTGGAAGAGGCCAACGAAGCCCAGGAAGAGCTGAAGGAGGAACTTGCAGCGATTCAGGCGGTAAACGAAGCCATGCAGAACATTGCGGCGGTCTCCCAGGAACAGGCTGCGGCGAGCACCGAAATGGCGGAAGCCGTGGGAAGCGTGACGGAATCCATCTCCAAACTTCAGGAAAATGTAGGCTCCGTCTCTTCCGCTACTGCGGAGGCTTCCTCGGCGGCGGAAACCATAGCGAAAAGCGCCCAGAGCATGTCCGAAGAGGCGGCACGCCTTAACGGAGCCATCCAAGAATTCACGCTCTGACCGTTGTTTCTTTAGTTTTACGAGCATGGAGGGGGCGGATCTTTAGATCCGCCCCCTCCATGCTTTGCCCTGATTTTCCGAGATTTTCTGTTATTCCGGTCTTGGAGGAAACCGGCGAATCTTTTTGTTCGCATTTGTCAACTTCGATATATTTTTCTGGACAAGCGTGATGTATGGAATATAATGCTTCCTGTTGGGAGGGGGATTGTATTCCATGTTTTATTTTAGTTTTGCATACTTCCTTTATTATATACAGAAAAGACCCCCCTGCGGCATCTTTTGGATGTGGGAATAAAACCATATTTTTCAAAGGACGAGAGGCGAAGTTTTCCGGGCCTTGGCACCGGAAATTTCCGCCTTTCGAAAAAGGTGCCTCGAAAGGGGGAGCATCATGACAATCCGTTCACGGCTCTGGATTCTGGGAGTCGGAGTAATGCTGGCTATCTTCTGCATGGTGGGAATCGTCTATCTGCGGACGGGAGCGATTTTTTCGGAGATGGTGGATTCCACGGGACTTTCCGTGGTTCGGGAGGCCGCAAGCGAGGTGAATCTCTACTTCGAGGGAATGGAAAACATCCTTCTTGCGGGAGCGGACGTGGTGGAGGAATATCTCGCCATTCACGGAAGCCTGAAAGAAGAGGCCCTCGAAGTGCCCATGGTTCGTCTTTACAATCGTTTTCACGCCCGGGGAGCTTTGAACATCTACTTCGGCCTGGAGAGCGACGGCCGGGTGGCGGTGGGCTCCGGATGGGACGAAGGAGAGGATTACGATGCCCGGGATCGCCCCTGGTATCGGGATGCTCTGCAAAGCGAAGGCATTACCCTCACGGCTCCCTATATCGACGTCTCTTCGGGAAACGTGGTGGTGAGCCTTACCACTCCTCTCTATTCCGATGCGGGATCTCTCTTGGGAGTCATGACGGTAGATATGGATCTGGAATACCTTTCCCGGCTTATCGGCGGGCTCCGGGTCATGGGAGCCGGAGAGGGCTATCTCGTCGATAAAGAGGGCAACGTTCTTGCGGCTCCCGAAAAAGAGTGGATTCTTCATGAGAACGTCGCGAAACCCAGCGACGCTTTTTCCATTCAGTTTGCACAGTTCGGAAACAGGCTTCTCCGAGAGGAGCATGGGTACGGAGACTACTCCATAGGAGGCGAGAAACGGCGTATGTTCTTTGCCGCCACCGCCCAGGGATTTCGCGTGGGCATCGCCTATCCTCTCGGGGTCACTTCGAAGCTGGTAGGAAAAATTTCTCTCTGGCTTCTTTTGCTGGGAGGAATCACCCTTTTGGTGGTGCTCCTGCTTCTTGTGCCGGTGGTGCGCTCCCTCTCCCGGGATATTCGCAAACTTCTGGAAATGGCCGAGCGGGGAGCCCGGGGAGATCTCACCATTTGCTTCGCGGAAGCGGGAAAAACGGAAATACACCGTATAGGCAAGGGCTTGAACCACATGCTGGAAACCTTCCGCAGCCTTATCGGCCTGGTGGCCCGGGAAGCGCGGGCCACTCGGGAGAACGTTTCCGACCTCGGCACGGCATCTCAGGAAACCTTGGGCTCCGTCGAGGAAATTCGCAGCTCCATGGATGTCATGCTCGACACCTTCCGGGAAAACGCCCAATCCCTTCAGGAGGCCAACGCCAGCATCGAGGAGGTGGCGAGCGGAGCCAACTCCGCCGCCCAATCCGCCACGGAGGGAGCCGAAGCGGCTTCCCGGGCCCTTGATACTGCGGAGACCGCGGTGGCTCAGGTGCGGGGAGTTATCGGAGACATGAAATCCGTAGGAGAAAAATCCCAGGTAAGCACGGATTCCCTGGGAGCTCTGGCGGCCTCGGTACAGCAGGTGGTAGGCTTCGTTACCACCATTACGGGAATTGCGGATCAGACCAATTTGCTGGCCCTGAATGCCGCCATCGAAGCCGCCCGGGCGGGAGAAGCGGGTCGGGGCTTTGCGGTGGTGGCGGAAGAAGTACGCAAGCTCGCGGAAGAATCCAACAAGGCTGCCCAGAAGGTGGGAGAAATTATCGAAGATCTTCGAACCCAATCCAGCACCTCCATGAATATTACCGAAGAAGTGGCGGTGCTTATGAAAAAGACCGTGGATGAAGCGGAAGAAGCCCGCCGAAAATTGGAAGAAGAGCTTCTCTCCATTCGGGATGTGAACGAAGCCATGCAGAATATCGCGGCGGTTTCGGAGGAGCAGGCGGCGGCCACTTCGGAAATGGCCACTTCCATTGAAAGCGTTACCCGCTCTATCGGCACCCTGGAGGAGGAGGTGCATGCGGTCTCCTCCGTAACCCGAGAGGTTTCGAAAGCGGCGGAAAACATGGTCCGAAGCCTCGAGGAGACGGGAGAAAAAGCGGGCTTCCTCGAAGAGGCAGTGCAGCGTTTTTCTTTGGGAGAGGAGCACAAAACGTACGCAAACTACGCTTTGAAAGATTCTTCTTCCTTGAAATAAAGACTGTCTCCCAAAAAAAACGAGCAAGCGACAAGCATGAAGGAGGCTCCCGGATTCCTTGCGGGAGCCTCCTTCATGCTTGTCGTGGAGTTTTTCGCGGATATTGCCTGCTTGGTTCGTTAAATCACGCTCTTTCATGCAAAAGATGGAAATCTTCATTCTTCCCGGGAAAGAGTTCTCCCCGTTTTGATGAGTTCTTCCAGAATTCGCTGCATTTCTTCGGGCTTTTCTTCGTACCGGTATTTGGGAAAAGAGACGCTCAGGGCCTGCTCCACCCTGCCCTCGCTGTTTCGTATGGGGACGGCGTAGCAGATCATGCTGTCCGCATATTCCTCGTTATCCCGGGCGTATCCCTGGCTGCGAACCTTCTCCAACGCCCGGAGAAGCTCCTCCAGGGAAAGAATGGTATTCTTTCCGGTCTTCACGAAAATACAGTCCTGGAAGAGCCTTCGCACTTCTTCCTCGGGCATTTCCGCAAGAAGTACCTTCCCCAGGGCAGTGTTGTAGGCGCTGGTGGGAGTGCCGAGAGGGGCATCCACCTTGATGGGAGAGGTGGATTCCACCTTGTCGACATGAAAAACCTCTCCCCGGAAAAGAACTCCCAGGTTGACGTTCTCTCCCGTGGCCTCTCCGAGTTTCTCCATCTCTCGATGAAAAAAATCCCGGTGACTCATTCGTTTTACCACGTTGCTTCCCAGGGAAAAGAGCTTGTAGCTCAGTTCGTTCTTGCCGGTGTTTTTGTTTTCCACCACCCATCCCGCATGTTTCAGGGTAGAGACGATCCTATGAACGCTGCTTTTCCCCATGTCGAGAGATTGGGCGATCTCCCGTATGCCCAGGCTTCCGTGGCGATCAAGTTCTTCCATGATCTGCAAAGCCTTGAGAACGGACTGTATACGTTCCACATTCGAATCCATGATGATTTCCTCCCCGATAGAGCCATGTTTTTATGGAATGCAGTATAGGGATGTGCCCTTTTTCCGGGAGCGGAAACGCCGGGCCTGGAAACCCCCGCTACCGGATTGCCTCTTTTCCGGGAAATTTTTCTTGCAAAATTTCCATGGCTTCATTATACTATAGCTCGAAGTCCCGTTCTACGGGACATAGTCCCGAAAAGCGGGACAAAAGATTTTTTCCGAAGTTTTAAGCGCGGTTTTTTAGAAAAAGAAGTGGCATCGGAATAAAGGGGGTTGATTTGACGCATGAACAGGAAGATACCCGCTCGAGCATGGGTTCAGATAGAAAGCGTGGTGTTGCGCCCCGAAGAGAGGGCGCCGAATGTGCCGGAGGAGACAAGGGAATGTCCTCTTCTTCTATGGGTCAAGGGATTCCTCAAGGAAGAGGCGCTTCCGGGGGATACGGTGGAGATCGAGACGATTATCGGCCGCGCCCTTTCGGGAAAACTCCTGGAGGAAAATCCTCCCTACGAACACGATTTCGGGAGGCCCATTACGGAACTTCTCACGGTGAAGGAGGAGTTCCGCAGAATTCCGGCGAAAGGAGGGGCTTCGCAATGAAAGATATGAGCTACGCCGGAGTGATGGCGAGAAAAAACGAGATCATGAAAAAGGCCCTCCGCATGGATTACGAAGAGTTCGAAGGGGAAGGGCTTACCTTCGATTACGAGGGCATGATGGAAAAGGCGGGATACTCCATGGAGGATATTCGTAATATTCAGAGATCCTCCAGCGTGGGAGATACCCCCCTTATAGAGCTGAAAAATCTTACCGCCGCGGCGAGAAAGCTGGCGGGGCCTGGCAAGGGAGCCCGAATTTTCATCAAGGACGAGGCCAGTAATCCCTCGGGGAGTTTCAAGGCTCGGCGAGCCTCGGTGTCGTGTTATTACGCCAAACAGAAAGGTTACGAAGGAGTTATCGCCGCCACCAGCGGGAATTATGGTGCCGCCGTGGCCTCCCAGGCCAATATGAGAGATTTGAAGTGCATTATCGTCCAGGAAGTGTACGACAGCTCCCGGGTGGGGCAGCCCGAAATCCTGGAGAAGGGAAGAAAGTGTGAAGCCTACGGAGCCGAGGTGCTGCAGCTTACGGTGGGCCCCGAGTTGTTCTACGTGTTTCTCCGGACCCTGGAGGAGACCGGGTTCTTCAACGCTTCCCTTTATACTCCCTTCGGTATAGCGGGAGTGGAGACCCTGGGATATGAGCTGACGGAACAGGTGCGGCGGTGCTGTGGCCGGGATCCCGATGCGGTGGTGGTAACCAATGCGGGAGGAGGTAATCTTACCGGTACCGCCCGGGGGCTTCTCAAGGCGGGAGCCATGGAGACCCGGGTGATCGGGGCGAGCGTGGATCTTCAGGGGCTTCACATGGCGAGCGATCGGGATTTTAACCGGAAATCCTTTACCACCGGACACACCGGGTTCGGCGTGCCCTTCTGCACCTGGCCCGACAGGGCGGACGTGCCCCGGAACGCCGCAAGGCCCCTGCGCTATATGGATCGCTACGTTACCATAACCCAGGGCGAGGTTTTTTACATGACCGAGGCCCTTGCCCAGCTCGAAGGATTGGAGCGGGGCCCCGCGGGCAACACCTCCCTCACCGCGGCTTTCGCCATAGCTCAGGAGATGGAGGAAGACCAGGTGCTGGTGGTGCAGGAAACCGAATACACCGGAGCGGGAAAGCACCTTACCGCTCAGCTTACCTTTGCCCGGGAGAGAGGAATCGAGGTGCGGAGAGGCAATCCTCGGGAGCAGATTCCCGGAGAGAATATCCTTCTTCCTTCGGATCCCTCCGTGATCGGTGTACAGGATCTGGATCTGGACCATCTCCGGAGATCCTATTTGAAAAACTCTCTGAAACGAAACGGTCTACAGAGCTCGGAGCTCCTCGAAAAGGAGCTGGATTTCCTCGGGTTGGAGATCAAAAAAAATCGGGATTACGTGCGGTCCGCCCTGAAGGAGCTGGAAAGTCGGTAGTTTTCGAAAATCTTTTGGAAAAGGATGATTTTCATGCAATCGAAAAAAATCAAGGTCATCGTGGTGGGGCTCGGAGCCATGGGCAGCGGTATCGCCCGGCTTTTGCTGGAAAAGGAAGCGGTTCAGGTGGTGGGAGCCGTGGCTTCCCGCAGGGAAAAACAGGGAAAGGATCTGGCAGAGGTCCTGGATCTGCCGAAAAAAACCGGCGTTCTCGTCTCGTCTCTGGAGGAGGCTCTTTCGAGGGATGCGGACGTGGTGATTCAGTGCACCACCTCCTTTCTCAGTGAGGCGGCTCCCGCAATTATACGCATGGCGGAGGCGGGGAAAAACGTCATCAGTATCGCCGAGGAGATGTCCTATCCCCGGGTTACCGACCCTCATCTGACATCCCTCATGGAGGATGCCGCGAAAAAAGCCGGCGTCACGATTCTTGGAACCGGCGTGAATCCGGGGTTCGTTCTGGATACTCTGGTTCTCACGTTGACGGGTTCCTGCGAGGATGTGCTTTCTCTCAAGGCCTCCCGGATCAACGATCTTTCTCCCTTCGGCCACGGAGTTATGAAGACCCAGGGAGTGGGAACCACCCCGGAGGAGTTCCGGAAGGGCCTCGAGGAAGGCCGTATCACCGGGCACATCGGTTTTATCCAGTCCCTGCACATGATCGCGGATGCCCTCGGATGGGAGCTGGACGAGGTCGTCGAAACCCGGGAGCCCATCATCTCCAAGGTTTCCCGAAAGACGCCTCACGTGTCGGTGGAGCCCGGAATGGTGGCGGGGTGCAATCATACCGCCCGGGGAATGCGCCGGGGGGTGCCGCTTATTTCCCTCGAACATCCCCAGCAGATCCATCCTCACCTGGAAGGAGTGGAAACCGGGGATTACATCGAAATCCAGGGGAGTTCCTCCTCGGTGAGCATGGCTATCAAGCCCGAGATTCCCGGAGGCATCGGCACGATTTCCATGGCGGTGAATATGATTCCCCAGGTACTTCGTGCGGCTCCCGGACTTGTGACCATGCTGGATCTGCCTTTTCCCAGGGCTTTCGGCGCATCCGGAAAGTAACGCGCGGAGCCGGGGAAATTCGGCTTTTCCAAAAGCCGAATTTCCCCTTTGCCGGAGCGGCATCGGGGCTGCTCCGAAACGAAAGAATGAACGAGGTGTTTTGTATGGTTAATCCCATGTCCTTTGTCAGTCCGGAGGAAGTGCTCGAAATCGCATCGGATCTCATCAGAATCGAAAGCCATAAGTTCGCGGAAGGAGAAGAGCGGAACATCGCTCTTCACATTCGGGAGCTCCTCGAAAGAGAGGGCATTCGAAACGATCTGGTGGAGGTGGAAAACGGCCGCTGCAACATCTACGGCTATCTTCCCGGAGAGGAGGAAGAGAACTACCTGATGTTCAACGGCCATACCGATACGGTGCCTCCCTTCGACATGACCGTTTCTCCCTTTGATCCGGTTGTCAAAGACGGGCTTATGTACGGCCGGGGATCCACGGATATGAAAAGTGCGGTGGGAGCCATGCTGGCGACTCTCATCGGTCTCAAGCGGGGAGGATTTTCCCTGCGGAAGGGGCTCGTTTTCGCCGGGGTTATCGACGAGGAGAAAAGCTGCAAGGGCACGGAACATATCGTGCGGCACGGGCCGGTTCCCAAAATGGCCGTGATCGGAGAGCCCACGGATCTCTACGTGAGTATTGCCCAGAAGGGAATGGAATGGCTGGAGGTAACCTTTACGGGAAAGGCCGCTCACGGCAGCCGTCCCAAGGAGGGGATCAACGCCATCTATCTGGCCACGGAGTTTATCCGGCTGCTTCGGGAGGAGCTGGAGCCCGCTCTGGAGAAGAGAGAACATCCCCTGGTGGGAGCTCCCACCATCAACGCCGGAGTTATTCATGGAGGGGACGATCCGAACATCGTGGCGGATAAATGCGTGGTTCAGCTCGACCGGCGGTGGACCCCGGAGGAAACCATCGAGGGCATCACGGAGGAGGTGGCAAAGCTGGCCTCCCGGGTAACGAAAGACAACACCCTCGGAGGATATACGATTCGCGGAATGAGAGAACACACCGCGGCACTGCTGAACAAGCCTTTCATCATAGATAAGGATCACCCTCTTGTCCGGATGGCCTCGGAGGAGGTTGCCGCAGTGCTGGGAGAGACAAGATCTCCCCGGGGATTTCCCGCATGGAGCGATGCGGGACAGCTGAGCAACGAAAGGGGGGTGGATTGTATCGTCCTGGGGCCGGGAAGC
>Ga0116164_10003204_pt1 | contig 11269 bp, 10 predicted proteins | sample AD_UKC109_MetaG_FD_89888 | JGI IMG/M metagenome (GOLD analysis project Ga0116164, IMG submission 89888) | Active sludge microbial communities of municipal wastewater-treating anaerobic digesters from Hong Kong - AD_UKC109_MetaG | ecosystem: Engineered > Bioreactor > Anaerobic > Digestate... | reverse complement strand
TCCGGACAGTGAATTTGCCTATCTCGCGATGACTGGGAATGTACCTACCGTTTGGCTGGAAAAATTAACCGAAGAAGATTACCGTAGTTATAAGGGAAAGGAATAATACGACTCTATGTGGAGAAAATACATTCACTTCTAAGTAAACCTTGCACGATACTCAGTAGGAGAAAGACTCAAGGCTTTTTTCACATATCGACTGAAAAATGATTGGCTAGAAAAATTCATCGTATCAGCAATTTCGGTAAAGGTTAAGTTCTAAAAAGGTGATGTGATCAAATGTCAACCGGGGGTGGAACACTAAAATACGGCCACTCTGGATAGCTAATTTGCTTATCCTGCCATGACCGGGAATGTACCCACCGGTTGGTTGGAAAAACTGACCATCGAAGCCAACCACAGTTACAAGGGAAAGGAATGATACGACTCTATGTGGAGAAAATACATTCACTTCTAAGTAAACCTTGCACGATACTCAGTAGGAGAAAGACCCAAGACTTTTTTCACATATCGACTGAAAAATGATTGGCTAGAAAAATTCATCGTATCAGCAATTTCGGTAAAGGTTAAGTTCTCGTTGCGAAGTAAAAGGATAAGGTTGGTCGTGGTAAAATTCTGAATCCATTCCGACGCATTTTTTCCACTGGTTTTCTTGCAAATTTCTGAGAGGTATTTTGGAGTGATGAATAGCTGATTTGCATAGAATTCTACTTCCCGGTGCTCCAAACAATGCAATTGTACTAATTGCATGAATCGCTGGAATAGTGACCCTTTCTCATTACTTTTAATTAGACGTTCCATTTTGTCGGCAAAAACATTCCACATTTCCATGACGAATATTTGTAGTTGCAAATTGATAATTTCAGTGCGGAACAGATGATCAGTATCCTCATATCTTCCTTTTAGAAGAAGAAAATCATGTTTACATTTTTGAGCAACACTTTCTTCCAAACTTACAACAGGATTTTCTTTTGAAAACAAATAACCTCTGATTCCCCAGCCAATATCAGGGTTATTTTTGCTCATTAAGTCAAAAGATACCAAGAGGAAGGTAGCCCTGAAATCGGGCGTAAACATCAAATCACGGACTTCTGCATTTGGTAGAAAAAGGACTATATCATTCTTCCTGATAGACCATTTCCTTTCGCTCATGCTAAACTGACCACCACCATCCTGGCATAGGATGTGCGTGAAATAAGTCTGCATAAAGTCAGGAGGAATGACATCACTTCCCAGACTTTCGACTACCAATATTTCCTTTTCGTATACTTTCTTTTCCAGTAGCATTGAATCCGGCATTTGTGTCTATTGTATTATGCAAAAACAGCGATAAAGTTCTTTAGGGTCCACGTGAAGGCAAAAATACAGAAATATGTGCAAGTAACACCGAAAAATATGTCGTATTGCTTTGTGCCGTTCATCTTACCTTTGTTTTGTACAAAATGATTCAGGTGATGTCGACAAACAAGCATATTAATCGCAGAGATTTCATCCTCCAATCCAGCTTAGCAGGGCTAGGATTAACAATTAATAATCCATTATCAGGGATGAGTAGCGCTATGCCAAACTCGCTGTTTTCTAGTGCTCTAGAAATACGAACCAGAAAACTAGGTGAATTAGAGGTTACTGAGCTAGGGTTTGGTTGTATGAATATCGCCTGGGCTTACGGAAATCTTCCAAGAAGAGAAGATTCGATTCAACTTATCCGGATAGCTTACGAAGCAGGTATTCGCTTTTTTGATACCGCCGAGATTTATGGGCCGCATAAAAGCGAAGAAATAACCGGTGAGGCTTTAAAACCCTACCGAAACGAAGTGGTCATTGCTTCCAAAATTGGATTCGACATTGACTTCAATACTGGTGAAATGAAAGGTGGCTTGAATAGTCGGCCGGAACACGTTAAACAGGCAGTTGATTACATGCTCAAACGATTACATACCGATTACATTGATTTACTATACCAGCACCGCGTTGACCCACAAGTTCCTATTGAAGATGTTGCAGGCGCTATGGCAGATTTGATTAATGCAGGTAAAATACGCCACTACGGATTATCAGAAGCAGGAGCAGCCACCATTCGCCGGGCACACAAAGAACATCCAGTAACAGCCATTCAAAACGAATACTCTTTCTGGACAAGAGACCCGGAAGGGGAAGTCATTCCGGTATGTGAAGAATTGGGTATCGGCTTTGTTCCGTGGAGCCCCTTGGGTATGGGTTATCTTACCGGCAAGGTTACACCCGACTATCCCTTTGCCGAAGGCGACATTCGCAAAAACTTAAACTTTCCACGCTTCACAAAAGAAGCATTGGCAAAAAACAAAGGGCTTGTTGACCTGTTGCAAAAAATAGGCAACCGTTACAATGCTACTTCCGGTCAGATAGCACTTGCGTGGCTGCTGGCAAAGAAGCCTTTTATTGTTCCCATTCCCGGCACAAGGCTCATTCCGCACATGCAGGAAAACTTAGGTGCTGCAAAGGTGAAACTTTCTGCCGCTGATATAGCCGAACTGGAAGCAGGGTTTGCATCCATCGGCGTATTTGGAGACAGGGCACCTGAAAATTTAAAAGTATCACATGATATAGGAACAAGCCTTGGAACATCGTCTAAAGGAACAAATGGCAAAACACCATTACCAAAAAATAAATAGTCAACCATGAGCAAAGAAATAAACCGGAGAAAATTTTTGCAGAATACAGTCATTGCAACCACGGGGATAGCTCTGGGTGCCTCGATATTGTCTTCCTGTGCCACAAGTAAAGGAACTATGCCAGCCGCTTCTGAAAGTAAGAAGAAACGCAAAATAGGCAGTCTGGAAGTGTCGCCTATTGGCTTGGGCTGCATGAGCATGGCAGGCGTGTACAACCCACCCCAACCCAAGGAAGAAATGATTAAAGTTATTCGCACCGCAGTTGACAACGGCGTTGATTTTTTTGACACTGCCGAAGTGTATGGACCGTTTTACAGCGAAGAGATTGTAGGCGAAGCCCTGAAGCCTTACCGCAATAAAGTGAAGATTGCTTCCAAGTTTGGTTTTGATTTCAACGGCAATCAAACTACTGGTAAAAACAGCCAACCGGCGCACATTCGTTCAGCCGTGGAAGGCATGTTGAAACGCCTTCAAACCGACCACATTGATTTGCTCTACCTGCACCGCATGGACCCGAATGTGCCCATCGAAGACATTGCAGGAACCGTAAAAGACCTTATTCAACAAGGCAAGGTGCGGAACTTTGGCGTATCGGAAGTATCGCCTGCCACTATTCGCAAAGCCCACGCAGTGCAGCCCGTTACCGCATTGCAATCAGAATACTCCATGCTGGAAAGAGTAATGGAACACGAAATGCTGCCGCTTTGCGAAGAATTAGGCATTGCTTTCGTACCCTGGGGACCGTTGTGCCGTGGGATGCTTACTGAACGGTTTGATAAAAATTATAAACCTGAACAAGGTTTTCGCCGGGCAGGTGTTCCTTACTTCACACCGGAAGCATTAGAAGCCAACCTGAAAGTAACAGAGTTGGCAAAGACGTGGGGTGAAAAAAAGAACGCAACATCGGCACAGATTTCATTAGCATGGTTATTGGCGCAAAAGCCGTTCATTGTTCCCATTCCAGGCACTACCAATCCGGCTCACTTGATGGAAAACATCGGCGGAAGAAACGTTGAGTTTACCAATGCCGAACTAACCCAATTGCGACAAGAATTGGAAGCCATCCCGGTTATCGGCTTCCGTTCGCCACAATCTGTTCACACAAACTTGTAATGGCTGTCATGCAAAAAATCTCATTGCTAATAAGCTTCATTTTTATCTGCACTTTTTCTTTTGCCCAAAAATGGAGTGACATTAAAACGGATGCAGAGCCGTTGGTGCTGAAATCTGTGGGCAGCTTTTATGTGGGTGGAGAAACCGAACTGCAAACCCGTTCAGAGATGGGTAATTTCTTTCCGGAAGGGCATATTACCGTCAACCAGATGTATGTGAATTTTATGGTGCCGCAAAAACAGGTGGACAGCACGTCATTTGTTTTTATCCACGGCATCACACTAAGCGGAAAAACCTACGAAACAACTCCCGACGGTCGCATGGGCTGGAACGAATATTTTGCCCGAAAAGGACACGCCACCTTTGTAGTTGACCAGGTAGGCATTGGGCGTTCCGGCTTCAATGCCAAAGCCTACAATCGTGCAAGAAACAAAGAGATTGAACCATCTGAACTACCGCTCCTTTTCCGTATTTCCGATGAAAATACATTGTTGAATTTCCGTTTTGCCGACAGTTTGAAGAAGGCTTTAGTAGCCTCAAAATTTCCTGCAGAAGCCTACACCGAATTTTCAAAACAAAGCATTCCGTTCACGGCAGCAACAGTCACCAGTCCTGACGTCAATTTCAGGAACCTGTCTCTTTTGGCAAAAGACTTGAAACACACAGTGCTGGTCAGCCATTCGCAATCGGGTGCATTTCCGGTACAAACTGCCTTGCTTAATCCCGAAGGGATAGATGCCCTTGTTTTGATTGAGCCGGGCGGCACCGGCGCCAACTATACCGATGCACAGGTAGCGAAACTAAAGAACATACCCGTGCTTCTGGTATTTGGCGACAATATAGAAGCGGAAACAGGCGTTCCGGGTCATAGCTGGAAAGAAGCCTACGACGGATGGAACAGCCTTATAGAGCGGCTAAAGAAAAGGGGTGGTAAAGCAGAGACTTTTTTCCTGCCACAAATGGGCATCAAGGGCAACAGTCACATGCTGATGATGGATACGAACAATCAGCAGATAGCCGATTTAATTCTGGCCTGGTTCGCAACAAACAAAAATTAATTCATTGCAGAATAAACACCCATCAACATGAAAGGATATCTAACTTCTTTATTAATTCTTTTAGCTCCAATTCTATCAATAGCACAAGACATGAATAAGACTATAGAACAACGATTAACCGCCATTGAGGACAAGAGGGCGATCAAATATGTAGCCGATGAATTCTCCAACCTTGCCGATACCAAAGAAATAGACCAGCAGGTGTTGCTGTTTACCGAAGATGGCGAAGTGGAAAGCATATCCAACGGGCAAAGCAGTGTGTTGAAGGGGCGGGAACAGTTAAAGCAGGCGTTCTCAGGTTTCCTCTCCAACTTCCATACGGTGTACCACCAAAACGGTCAGCAAACCATTGTTGATTTAACTGAAAATACGGGAACGGCCACCTCTTATTGTCGGGTGATCCTTATTGGTGAGCAAGATGGGAAGCAAATGAAGACTACGTTGTACACCATCTATAAGGATGAGTTTGTAAAGGAAGGAAACAAATGGCTTATCAAGCACCGGCTATCCAATTTCGTTCATCGGGAGGTAGAATCGCTCTGAAGAAACACTCTGTCACCCAACTGAACTCATTCATTTGGTTCACAAAGTTGATATATATATAAGGAAAGGAGTGATTAGTAATTATTCCGGATCTTGGTAAAATGACTGAAAAAATGGACGAAGTAATTATCCAATCAACGATTACCTTTCCCCAATGCGGCTATCGGAAAGAAGAATCCATGCCTACCGATGCGTGTCAGTTCTTTTATGAATGTGAAAATTGTCATGCAATTTTGAAACCGCAACCGGGAGATTGCTGCGTTTTCTGTTCCTATGGTACCGTGAAATGCCCGCCGGTACAACTGGGTAATAATGATTCTTGCTGTGGCTAATTATTTCTTCACCACATTCAAATACACCGTATCGCTGCTGATGCCGGTCCAGATACCCAGACCATTTTCCACATTCGTAGGAGGCTGTGAGATGTTTTGGGTTGAGGTACTCGATAATTCATAGAGAGCAGCATATTCCGGGTTGACCCGGAAGATCACCACCCGATGCAATCCGAACTGAGTGAGGTCCCGGAAAGCATTGATGGCATAAAAATCAGTGATCTGGGGGCGGCTGATCATACGAAACCGACCCGGTCCGCCATTACCATTTTCGAACTCGGCAAACCGCTCGTTGATGTATTCCGGGTCTTCTGCGGTATTCTCAATCACCACATAATAATAGTCACCCTCCGGATTATCCCAGGTGACCTCAACCGGATCTACATCAATGCTACCGGGATTCGGGAAAGATCCGGCGGCAATTTGCTGGACAGCAATTTCTTCCTGAGAAATGGAAGCTGCTTTTCCCTCGGGGACGTACGTTTGGGCGGTGACCAAATCTCCATTCCATTCAAATTCAATGTTATAGGAATGTGTGGCTTCGATGATGAAAGTGGTATCCTGATAATAGCCCGACCCGATCGGGATCAGCATCGTTTCCCGGTCACCCGAATAAACCCGGACCGGCAAGTCATCCAGGGTGATCAGATTGGTATCAGCCCGGGCATAGGAGTAACTCAGTGTAACTCGAACCGAATCCAGAGGCGCTCCGGCAATCAGATAGCCTTCGATAACCGGGGTTTGTGTGTCGAGGGTGGTAATGTCATCGCGGGTACATTGGATCAATAGCAAGGGGAGTATCGACAAGTAGATCCATTTGGTTTGCATAGGTGAAGTTTGTAAAATCATCAATTAAAATCGACTCATATCAATGCAGCGTCCAATTAAAAAAGAGGCTCGGTGTGAATCCCAGCAAGCTGACGTTTGTTTCATAAAGGCTGCCTTCGATCACTTCGTATTCTTTGTACCAGACATTTTTGTGGTTGTATAAATTGAATAATGTCAGACCTGCATTGGCTTTGGACTGGCCGATGCGAAAGTCCATGGTGGCGGAGATATCCAACCGGTGGTAATCGGGATAGCGGAAGGCATTTTTATCGCTGACTTCAAAAAAATCTCCGGTACTACCATTCAGGAGCCGGACTTCATAAAAACCAACCGGAGCCGTGTAAGGCTTGCCGGTAGCATAAATAAAGGTGCCTCCCAGCGTCAGACGGCCGATCCGGTACGTGCTGACGATTTTAAATTCGTGGGTCTGGTCCTGATTGGCCGGATAGGGATCATCACCAAATTGATCAAACTGGTATTTAACAGATCCGAGCGTGTATCCGATCCACCCGTTCCAGGCGCCAAATATCTTCTGAACCAGCCATTCAACGCCTTTGGCTATGCCATCACCGGTATAGAAAAACTCTTCGTAATTGAGACTGCGATCGGGACCGAAGCCGGAAGGAACAAACCGCGTAGAATACTCGGATAAACCGGTCATCGGTTTGTAGTAAGCTTCCATGTCAAAGAGCCAGTTGGTGTTCTCATAACTTGCCCCCAAAATATAATGATAGGCCTGACTGATCGGCACTTTTGTTTCATCTGCAAGCAACCAGAAATCCCTGCTGCCTTGCTGGATGTCTTCCCGGATGATACGTGTGGCAAACTGGTGATAATTGCCAAAGGCAGCCTTCAGCTTTAACTGGTCATTGACGAGATAGGTTAATGAAACTCTGGGTTCCAGGTACCATTTGTTTGTGACCGTATAATAATTCCCGCGTAATCCGGCTTTAACAATGGCCCTTTCACCCAGAGTCAGCCGGTTCTGGGCATAAGCAGCATACGTCCAGCCCTTATTCAAGCGATCCAATATGGAGGATGTATCGTTCTGAGTGTACTGATAGCGGATATCGTTGTATGATCCCTCCAGGCCAAACTCCATCCAGTTCCATTTGTCGATTTGCCACTCATTCTCCAGTTTGAAATGATAATCTTTCAAATCGTTGTATTCATAATTCCCATTGTTATTCGTGTAAGTTGAGTCTTCACGGGTAACGGTGGTACTGGACGAGCGGTCCCGTTCACTGTAATAATTGGAGTAGGACATTTGGTATTTGGAATAAAAGGATTCATTCCATTTCCTGGACCACTTAAAACTGGTGCCCCAGTTTCCCCAATTGGTGAGGTCAGTATTTTGTTGGTTAAAGGCCAGATTGCTACTTCCTCCAAACGGTCTTCCAAATGAATTTTGGTCTGAATTGCGGGAGTTGTCCAGGTCGTCCTGGCCATTGTAAAAGCTTAGCGACAGCACGTCTTTGGTACCGGATTTATAGGTCAACTTTGCATTAAGGTCATAGAAATAGGTATTTGGTTGGACAGTTTGTTGGCTAAAGCCAAAACCACCCGGACCTTGCCGGTCCTGCGGCAGATCGGACTGACTTGACCCGGTGTAGGCATTGAATAGATTCCGGTAAAATTTACTCTGAAAGGACCGTCTCCCGGCTATCAGAAAAGTACCTTTCCCTTTTGCGAATGGAGACTCAATAAAGGCATTGGCAGCGAGCAGACTGATACCGGCTCCGGCGTTAAATTGTTCGGAGTTGCCGTCTTTACCGGTCAATTCGACAACGCTGGAAATCCGGCCACCATATTTTGCATCGAAACCACCTTTGTACAATTGCACATCCTTGATGGCATTGCTATTGAAAGCGCTGAAAAACCCAAACAAGTGATCCACGTGGTAGACGGTAAATCCATCAAACAGGATGAGGTTTTGATCGGGGGTACCCCCTCGCACATAGAGTCCGGAGGAGCTCTCATTGCTACCGCTTACCCCGGGTAAAAGCTGCAGAGACCGGAAGATGTCCTGTTCTCCGTAACTCGGTAATTTGGCCATCATGGATGGTGCCATACTGATGCGACTAATCCCGGAAGAAGCATTGGCCGCCTGTTTTTCTTCTGCTGCAGTCACGACAACTTCATCCAACCGGACGCCGGCATTATCCAATCCAATGATCAGGTTGGCAACATCGAGATCCGGGTCCAAACGAAAATGTTTGGTGGCAAAACCCAGATAACTTACATCCAGTAACATGGTATCATTAGCGACGCCCAACAACGTAAAATAACCATCGACATTGGTGGTCGTTCCGAAAGAAGTGCCATGAATCATCACGGTGGCAAAAGGTAATGACTCACCCGTAAGGAGGTCTTTGACAATCCCCGACACGGTTAAATCACGGCGCTTAGGATCTTTGCCGGAAGAGACGATCACCTCTTCTTTATCGCTCGCGTCGATCAGGTAGACCAAATTAGGCACCTCCAGGCGGTAACCGATTCCGGTCCCTTCAAATAATACATCCAGGACTTTTTCGATTGGCCAATTTCCGGTTACCACATCATCAATCCGCTTCCCATCTATCAAACCCTTATCGTAGACGAATTTGAGTTTGTAATTGATCTCCAGGTCAAGCAGTATCAGGTAGACCGGCTTGTCCTGATAGTCTATCTTGATTTTTTTCTGGGCGAGATCCTGCCCGGATAATGGAGGTATAAGCAGAATAGTAAGAAAAAGGAAAATGAGGCGAATTCTAATCATATCCCTGAATTGAGGTTAACCGTCAGGAGTTATAATACAACCCGGGCGATTTTGTACTCACACGGGAAGCGTCATTTTTGGCATTCAAATAAAATCCCTCATCGTCGTTTTCGAGACCAAGTAAGGTTATCCTTTGCAGTGGAGTTGAACCAGTAACCCAATTCCTGGTTTTATTTTCTTATTTAAAAAGATCCAGTCATGCGCGTATCTTCTATCGGTATTTTAATATTCCTTTTAGCCTTCATCGCCTGCCAGAAACCGCCGGAAGATTTGGCACAGTCTGTGATAAATAGAGCCATCTCCGTACAGGGTGGCCCGGCCATCAACCATTCTACCATCGATTTTGATTTCCGCGACCGGCATTATCGATCCATTAGAGATGGGGGAAACTTCCAGTATGAGCGCCTCCTGATCGTTGACAGTACCAGCCAAAATATGCTTGATGTATTGACCAATAAAGGGCTCACCCGGTACATCAACGACACAGTGGTCCAATTATCATCAAAAGACAGTGCAGCATATTCCAACTCCGTGAATTCCGTGATCTACTATGCTTTATTGCCCTTTTTTCTCAACGATCCCGCTGTACAGAAAACCTATTTGGATTCCGTAACCATTATGGGTCAGCCCTATCACAAAATCAAGGTGACCTTCGGACAGGATAAAGGAGGTAAAGACTTTGAGGACGAATACGTGTATTGGATTCACCGGAAAAATTACACGATGGATTATCTGGCGTATAATTATCAGACCGATGGCGGAGGAGCCCGCTTCCGTCAGGCATATAATCCCAGGACGATTGCCGGCATTCGATTTGTCGATTACTACAATTTTGAACCCCTTAATGGGTCTCTTGACGTGGAGGAATTCGACCGTCTATTCGGCCAAGACAGCATGAAACTACTTTCAGAGATCAACACAGAAAATATTGAGGTCAACAATTGATTTTTTATCAACACCCCACACCTCACACCTCGCATCGCATACCTCGCACCCCATACCCTACACCTAACCCCCATACACCAACTTTTCCATAACCCAATTCGTCCTGGCTCCGCTTACACCCATGCTGGGGCAGGTTCCCGCGCCCTGCAGTGCAGCGACAATGGATTGAATCAACGGTTGTTGGATATGCGGCGGATAGGCAAAGGTGAATACTTCATCGGGATGCCCATCCCTGCGCAGAGTGACGGTAGGATCACCGAAATAGGAAAAGGAAATGTCGCCCTCATCACCTACGATGCGGGTACGCTCCATACGTGAGGTGACGCCGGTCGTGAAACACCACATGCCCTGGCCGATGACGCCATTGGCAAAGCGGAAGTGACCGGTCACCAGATCTTCCGCCGGGTAGATGCCGGCCTGATTGACTGCCAGACCTCGGGCTTCTTCAACCGGTCCGAAAACATAATCCAGAAAATCCAGTTGGTGGGAAGCCAAATCATAAAAATGACCTCCACCGGAGATTCCGGGCGTCAACCGCCAATTTGTTTCGTCCATCGGATTACCCTGCCAGTCCTGATGCAAGGGTTTGAACAACTTAATGTCCACAAAACGTACCTGACCGATCGCCTGGTCCTCCAGCAGTTCTCTGATCTTTAGAAAATTAGGAAGTGCGCGGCGGTAGTAAGCCACAAACAGGGGTACCTGGTGTTCTTTACAAACCCGGATCATATCGAGGCATTCAGCATGTGTCCGGGCCATGGGTTTTTCCACATAGACAGGCTTCCCCGCCTCGGCAGCCATGCGGGTATAATGAGCGTGCGTGTCCGGAGGTGTGGCAATATAAATCGCATTGATGTCCGGATCATCAATCAGTGCCTGACCGTCATCGTACCACTTCGGTATGCCATGCCTTTTAGCGAAGTCCATGGCTTTGTCCCCGTTTCTGCGCATAACTGCTATCAGCTCGGAGCCCGCCACTTTTTGGAATGCAGGCCCGCTTTTCCGTTCACAAACATCACCCACCCCAATGATGCCCCAACG
>Ga0116164_10003202_pt1 | contig 11272 bp, 6 predicted proteins | sample AD_UKC109_MetaG_FD_89888 | JGI IMG/M metagenome (GOLD analysis project Ga0116164, IMG submission 89888) | Active sludge microbial communities of municipal wastewater-treating anaerobic digesters from Hong Kong - AD_UKC109_MetaG | ecosystem: Engineered > Bioreactor > Anaerobic > Digestate... | reverse complement strand
TGCGTCCCGCGCTCGCGGATGCCCTCCTCGTCCAGCACGACGATCTCGTCCGCATGCTTGACGGTGGAGAGCCGGTGCGCGATCACAAGCGTCGTGCGCCCGACGGAAAGCTCCTCGAACGCGTGCTGGATGTCGTGCTCGGTCACGGTGTCCAGCGCGCTCGTCGCCTCGTCGAGGATCAGTATGCGCGGGTTCTTCAAAAACAGCCGCGCAATGGAGACGCGCTGCTTCTGCCCGCCGGATAGCATCAGCCCGCGCTCGCCGACCTCGGTCTGGTACCCTTGCGGAAATTTCATGATCTCGTTGTGGATGTGCGCGTTTTTCGCCGCATCGACGACCTCCTCGTCGGTCGCGTCGATGCGCCCGTAGCGGATGTTTTCCATCACGCTGCCCGCAAAGAGGAACACGTCCTGCTGGACGATGCCGACGTTCATTCGCAGCGAGCGCAGCGTCACGTCCCGGATGTCGGTGCCGTCGATGGTGATCGAGCCGGAGCGCAGCTCGTAAAAGCGCGGGATCAGATGGCAAAGCGTCGTCTTCCCTCCGCCGGAAGGCCCGACCAGCGCGAGGGTCTTGCCCGCCGGTATGTCGAGGTCGATGTGGCTGAGCACGCAGCGCCCGGCCTCGTACGCAAACGAAACGTCGTTGAAGCGGATGTCGCCCCTGACGTTTTCAAGCGGCTTTGCGTCCGGCGAATCCTTGATCTCCGGCTCGATGTCCATGATCTCGCAAAAGCGCGTGAAGCCCGCCATGCCGAGGATGTACAGTTCGGCGAACGCGGCGAGCCGCTTGATCGGCTGGACGAACGCCGCGATATAGAGCGTGAACGTAACGAGCAGGATCGGGTCGAGGCTGCTCTTGTAGATCAGGTAGCCGCCGACGGCGAGAACGACGAGGTTGAACATCGCCACGAAGAACTCCATGCCGCTGTTGAAATACGCCATGTATTTATAGAAGTGGTCCTTTGCGTGGACAAAGCGCGCGTTGCCCTCGTCGAACTTTTCGCGCTCGTGGTCCTCGTTTGTGAAGGCTTTTGCCACGCGCGCGCCGGAGATGGACGATTCGATGCTCGCGTTGATCTCCGCGACGCGCTGCTTGACGGTCAGCGACGCCTTTCGCATCTGGATGCGGATGCGCATGACGTAATAGATCGCGACCGGCACGATGCATAAAAGCGCGAGCGCCAGCCGCCATTCGATGAACGCCATGCAGATAAACGCGCCGATCACCGTCGTGCCGGAGATCAGCACGTCCTCCGGGCCGTGGTGCGCAAGCTCCGTTATGTCGAAGAGGTCGGTCGTCACGCGCGACATCAGCTTGCCCGTACGCACCTTGTCGTAAAAGCTGAACTGGAGGTCCTGAATATGGGAAAAGATGTCCCTGCGGATGTCGGCTTCCATGCGGACGCCGAGCAGGTGGCCCCAGTAGTTGATGATGTACAGAAGCAGCGCGCGCACGACGTACGCCAAAAACGCGCCCGCGATCAAAAGGACGAACACGCGCACGAGCGTCGAGTCCAGCGCCATCTCCGGCAGGAGCGTCTTTAGGATATATTGCGTCAGCATCGGGTACGCGATGTCGATGGCCGCGACAAAAAAAGCGCAGCTTAAATCGAGGATCAGAAGCGACCTGTGCGGCCCGTAATAGGATAAAAACCGTTTCACCTTGCTCATGAACACATCTTAACAGAACGCGGTTGCGGAAGCAACCGCCCGCGCGCTTCGCCGCAGCGCAAAACCCGCGCCGGAAAAGCCGTGTAAACGCCGGATTTTCCTTTGTTTATGCGGCTTTCCGGCCGTTTGTCGGGCGCGAAAGGAACGCCGACGGTCCCCGTTTGAAAAATGGTGCGCTTTATAGTACGCTAATGGTCTATGGAACGCGTTTTTCACAACATTCCGCCGGTGTTTTCACCGGAGAGCGAAATTCTTCTCCTTGGCACGATGCCCTCGCCAAAGTCGCGCGCAGCCGCGTTTTATTACGCGCACCCGCAGAACCGCTTCTGGCCCGTGCTCGCCCGCGTTTACGGCGCGCCGCCGCCGCGGACGCAGGAAGAAAAGATCGCGCTCGTCCTTTCGCACAGGCTTGCGCTGTGGGACGTTTTAAAGAGCTGCGACATCGCCGGCGCGAGCGACGCGAGCATTCAAAACCCGGTCGCGAACGATATCGCGGGCCTGATTGCAAAAACGAACGTTTCCCGCGTGCTCTGCACCGGCAAAACGGCCGCCAGGCTCTATACGCAGCTTGTCGAACCGGAGGCCGGCATTCCTTGCGAAATTCTGCCCTCGCCAAGCGCCGCGAACGCGCGCATGCCGGTCGGCGCGCTTATAAACGCGTACCGCGCGGCGCTGCAAAAAACATGACGTCTTCCCCGTTTTTTATGCATAAATCTGCATGATCGTTTATAAAAATCGTCAGTCCCATGTAAAATTCGTCGTTTTCCGGTTGTCTAAATATGAACAATTTGTTATGATAGCATCATGAAAAGTATGCTTGATCGTGTCTTCCTTGCCCTCAAGGGGCTCGATGTCAAATGCAATATACCCCTTTCCACGCTGACCAGCTTTCGCATCGGCGGCCCCGCCGCAATCGTTTTGCGCCCGCACGGCGCGGAGGACATCCGCCGCACCATCCAGGCCTGCAGCCAGTTCGGCTGCCCGCATTGCGTGCTTGGCAACGGGACGAACATCCTCGCGCCGGACGCGGGATATCCGGGCGTCGTCATCCGCATCGACACGCCGCTGACCACCCCGCTGTTCGTTGACACGAGCGTGACCTGCGCCGCGGGGACCGCGCTGTCCGTGCTTGCGCACGAAAGCGTCAACTGCGGGCTGATGGGCATGGAGTCGCTCTCCGGCATCCCCGGCACCGTCGGCGGAGCGGTCGCGATGAACGCGGGCGCGTACGGCGCGGAGATCCGCCATATCATCAAGAGCGTCCGCATCCTGCAAAACGGACGCGTGCTGGACATCGACACGAAGAAGTCCGACTTCGGCAACCGCACGAGCAAGTATGCCGCGCCGGGCGCGATCGTCCTCTCGGCGACGTTCCAGCTTGAGCGCGACGACGGCGGCGCGAAAAAGCGCATGCTCGACGCAACGCGTCAGCGCAAGGCCAAGCAACCCCTGAGCCTGCCGAGCGCGGGCAGCGTCTTTAAGCGGCCCAAGGGTCGCTTTGCGGGCGCGCTCGTCGAAAACTGCGGCCTGAAGGGGTATTCCGTCGGCGACGCGCAAGTGAGCCCCATGCACGCCGGCTTTATCGTCAACAACGGCAACGCAAGCGAGCGCGACGTACTGGAACTCGTCTCCATCATCCAGCAGCGCGTGTTCGAGGAGACCGGCGTCCGGTTGGAGCGCGAAATGAAACTCATGAGCGAGCTATGAGCAGCAAAAATGTGAATTTACAATGCCTTTTAAGGTCGCTTAAGAGGCCGTTTACGAGGTTATCGTCATGTATCTTCTGATCGTAACGGGATTGTCCGGCGCAGGAAAGTCGCTCGCCCTCCGCTGCCTCGAGGAGGAGGGCTATTTCTGCGTGGACAACCTGCCGTCCTCCATGCTGAACGAATTCGTCACCCTCTGTAAAAACGCGGAACCCGCGATCAAGAAAGCCGCGGTCACGATCGACAGCCGCGAGAGCCTGCTTTCGCGCAGCTCCGCTTCGATCGCCGAGGCGTTCGATTCGCTGGACACGCCGCACGAGATTTTGTTTCTCGACGCGCGGGACGACGTTTTGCGAAAGCGCTACAACGAGGTGCGCCGCCGCCACCCGCTCGGCGAGGCGGGCGACGCGGAGACCGGCGTCAAGCGGGAGCGGATCTTCCTCCAGCCCCTGCGCAACCGCGCGAACTATATTCTGGATACGAGCGACGTCAAGCCGCGCGATTTTTCCTGCCTGATCGCCAAGGTCCTGCCGGAATACGAGAGCAAGGACCTGACGCTGCTGTTCTGCAGCTTCGGCTACAAGCGCGGCGTCCCGGTCGACGCGGACTTCGTGCTCGACATGCGCTTTATGCCGAACCCGTTTTATTATCCCGAGTACCGCCCGCTTTCCGGCATGGACAAGCCCGTGCAGGATTTCGTCCTTGCGCAGAAATACGTGCCGGAGTTTTTCAGCGGCATCGAGCACATGCTCGACGCGATGATCCCGCTCTATATGGAGCAGGACAAGCACATCCTGCGCGTGTGCTTCGGCTGCACCGGCGGGCGGCACCGCTCCGTCGCCGCGGCGGAGGAGCTCGCCAAGCGATTCATGGGGCGCGGCATGCACGTGCGCGTGTACCATCGTGACCTCGACTCCGAGGCCGCGGACATCAAGGCGCGCTTCGAAAACACGTAAACTTTATAATATGCAAACAAGCGCCCGCTTTCGCGGGCGCTTTTCTCTTGTATTGAAACTTCGGGATCGTTAAGGGCCGCGGCCCTAAACTCATTCGTTCCGGCTGCGGCGGCTTTGCCGCCGTAACGGATCGCCCTGTCAAGGGCGGTTTCCCCATACGTTTTGCCGCCCGTGAGCCCATTGGGCGAGAGGCAAAACGCGGTTACCCCGTCAAAAAACTTGTTTTTTGGCGGGTCTCGCTTTTACGGCTCGATCTCCGTATTGAACTCTTCGTTGATCATGACGATGACGACGTCCGGCTGGTAGTCCTGCATATACGCCGTTACGCTGTCCGTATAACGGTCACTGTGCGGGTCCAGATAGTGCAGTTCGCTGCAAAAGAGGCTCAAATACATCGCCATGGGTCGAGCATAGGAATGTGCGATCAGTAAAATCTTCAGATCGTTCGGCGCCAGGTCGTTCGTTATCACGCTCCTGCAATGCGCGTAATGCAAACACGCGTTGTATTTATTGTAATAGACGGGGTTTTCGAGCAGCCCCGTGTCGATAAAACATCCCGTAAAATCGCCGCCGCCTTCATAGGTAACCTCGCCATGATAATAGTTCGTCAGGCCCAGGCTGGTTTCAAACGTCGGGATCAGCAGGCTGAAATCGTCCTTCCCGACATAGTAAACGCCCGTTTTGACCCCGTCGCTGCCGGTGAAGGACGACGGATATGTCAGCGTTTGATAGCGGTCCTCGTCGAAAACGCCGCCCGTCGAAAGCTGCCCGGGCAACATTTCCTCCAGCGTCGCGGCCGTCTCCTTCGCCGCCGCAAACGCCGCCTCGACCGTCCAATGATGGTCCGTTTTATAATATTCCATGGTCTCGGCCGTTTCCCGCAAATCCAGCGTCATAACGCCGCGCCCATTCAGATCGTCGAGCAGGTCGCTTTCGTTCTGCCACGTATAGTCATAGGAATAGTCAGACAGCTCCTCGATATTCGAAAACGATTTGTACGGGCATTGCACAAACAGGAACGCCGCGCCCATATTCTCCGCATAGGCGCTCGCTTCCTCGATGGATTCCGCAACCTTGTCGATCGATGCGTCGCTTTTCTTACTCACCGGCGCTGCATACAAAAAATCCTGCGCATCCCGGAGAATCGTAAAATTTTTCATTTCGTGTTTGCCGATCAGCCGTTCGAAATAGCCGAACGCATTCACCCAGATCCGGTCGTCGCCCATCCGGCTGTCGAGCTGTTTTTCATAGGCGGTGGTCGCATAGGTGTCCAGCCGGAACAGCCTCGACAGCGTCGGTATGCCCTCTTCCCACTGGAACGGAATCAGGAAGCACGAAACGGTCAGGATAAACAGAACGATCAGGACCGCGGAGATGAGGCCCGGTTGCCGCCAAAAATCTTTTTTCATGCCGCGCTCCTAAAAATTAAAGTAGATGAACGGGTTGTACGCGCCCTCCACCAGCGAACAGACGCTGAGGAAAAACAGCGCCGCAAGCGTGGCCGCACCCGCATATTTCAATACGGTGCCGGCGCGCGCATGCCGCCCGGCAAACGCCGACAGCTTTGGGACGACCGGGAAGGAAAACACGATTCCCGCAGCCATGAACACCCAGTATTCCCGCAGGTAGACGAGAAACTTCCCGCCCGCCGCGATCGACCCAAACGAAAACATCTGCACGATGTATTTCGCGGCGTCGCCGATCGAATCCGAGCGAAAGAACACCCAGCAAAGCAGCACGGCAAGCAGCGTTGCCGCCCGGTACAGAGCCGCGGCGGTCTTACCCAGCTCCGCCGGATGGATCAGGAAGCGCTCCACGCAAAGGAACACGAAATACAAAAGCCCCCATAGCGCAAACGTCCAGTTTGCCCCGTGCCAGACGCCGGTGAGCAGCCACACGACGAAAAGGTTGCGCACGATCAGCATCTTGTTGGAGACGCGCGAACCGCCGAGCGGGAAATACACATAGTCCCGAAACCAGGTGCTAAGCGAGATATGCCACCTCCGCCAGAAGTCCGTGATGCTCTTTGCAATGTAGGGATAGTTGAAGTTTTCATCCAGATGGAAGCCGAACATCCGCGCAAGGCCGATGGCCATGTCGGAGTATCCGGAAAAATCAAAATAGATCTGCAGCGCGTATGCGATCGCGCCGAGCCACGCCATCGGGGCGCCGAGACCATCCCCTGCTGCGTTCATCGAAAAGGCTTTGTCGGCCACGACGGCGAGGTTGTTTGCGAGCAGCACCTTTTTGCACAGCCCGACGGCGAAGCGGTTCGTCCCTTCGAGGACGCCCGTCAGCGAATGGCTGCGCTCTTTAATCTGTTCCGCTATGGAGTTGTAGCGGACGATCGGGCCCGCAATGAGCTGCGGGAACAGCGCGATATAGAGCCCGACGTTCATCGGGTTGACCTGCGCAATGGACGTTCCGCGGTAAACGTCGATCACGTAGGACAGCGCCTGAAACGTAAAAAACGAAATACCGATCGGCATGACGACGTCCCACGCCGGCAGGGACGAATGAAACGCGCCGTTGATCGTTTGAATCGTGAAGCCCGCATATTTATAGACGAACAAAAGCCCGATATTCGCCGTAATGGCCGTTATAAGCAGCGCTTTTCGGACGCCGGGACGTCCTGCGCGCGAGATCAGCAGCGCGATCAGGTAGTTGAGCGCGATGCTTGCGAGCAGCACGAATACGAACTTCGGCTCTCCCCAGGCATAAAAAAAGATACTGACCGCAAAGAGCCACAGATTTCGAAGTTCCTTGCGAATCAGATAATAACCGAGGACCGAAACGGGGAGAAAAACAAAAATGAATACATTACTTGAAAACAGCATCGCAAAACCCCAAACAAAATATAACTTATCATATACAAATTCGAATGATTTTTCAAGCTTTTCCTGTTTCGCGTCACAAACGACGGCCGTACTTTCCTTAAGAAAATAAACAAAAGAACCATACTTTCCTTAAAAGGAAAGTATGCAAAGGAACTTCACTTGTCCGCTTACATGAAACATAATTCAGATGCATAAAGCGCCCGCTTTCGCGGGCGCTTTGGCATCAATTGAAGTTCGCGGTTGTCCCCGCTAAAAAGCATGCTTTTTAGCGGAAGCGCTAGCTTATTTTCACGCAGATGATCTTCGGGCTGTCGCCGCTGCCGCCTTTGCCGCGGGTGCCGACGACGAGCATGTTGTTGAACACCGCCGGCGTGGAGTCGATCCGGCTGCCGAGGTCGATGCTGTTGAGCTCCGTCCCGGTTGCCGCGTCGTACAGCGTCGCGTAGCCGCCGCGGTCGCACTGGATGAGGTAACCCTTGCCATTCTCGTCATAGACCACCACCGGGCTCGACCAGTAGTCGTTCTCCTGCTCGACCGACCAGACGACGCTGCCCGTCGACTTGTCCAGCGCGACGATGCGCCCGCCGACCGAGTAGTTGCCGTCTGCGTCCGCAACGGGGCCCGAGACGCTCGTGCTCTCCGTGTCCTCCGTGTCCGCGGCCGCGTCCTCCGTGTCGGCCGAGACCGTCCCGTCGGACTGCGCGGCAAAGCTGAACGAGAAGATCACGAGGTCGGAAATCTGATATTTGCCGACGTGCGGCGTCGCAAGGATGCCGCCGCTGGTCGTGTCGTCGCCTGTGGAGCAGATCCATTTCTGTTCCCAAATCACCTCGCCGGTGAGCCCGTTGATCTTTCTCTGGTAGCTGTAGCCGTATCCGTCGCCGAGGTCGCCGTTGGCGGTCTTGACCTCGGAGCCGGTGTACAGGTAGATCGTGCTGTCGTCGTAACTTTCTTCGATGACCACGCTCGCGTCGGTGTCGTCCGTCACGTCCACGACGTACTTGAGCTTCATGGTGTTGAGGTCGACGCACAGCAGCCTGCCGCCGTTGTCGGTGTAAAACGCATAGTTGCGGAACGCCGCGACCGAGCTTTCGATCCCGTACCAGCGGGCGCCGGTCGCGTCGCTGCGCGAATAGCCGCTGCCCTCATAGCGCATCTTGACCAGCCGCTCCGGGTCGATGGACACCGTGCCCGCCTCGACGTCGAACTCCGCGTTGAGTTTGGAGGTGTAGAGCACGCCGTTTTCGCCGGCGTAGACGAGCGTGTCGTCCGAAATGATCGGGCTGGAATCGTACGCCTGCCACGTCCGGCGGCTGAACCAGTCGAACCCGCCGAAGCGGTAGATCTCCTCGCCCGTGATGAGCGAATAGACGCGCACGTAGGCGGCGTTGTTGCCCTGGTCGTTTTCAACGGGGATCCCCTGCCCGACGAACAGCAGCGGGTAGCCGCGCGGGTCGATGCAGCTCGTTCCCTTTTGCACGACGCCGGTGGCGATCGGGTCGCGCGTCGCGTTGCCGGTGTCGAGGTCGAGGAAGTAGATGCTGCCGTCCATCGCCGGATAGATGACCTCGGTCAGCGCTTCGCCGGTCTCCTTATAGCTGTCGTACACGTTCATGACCGCAACGGTCTCCGCGGGCCATTCGACGATCAGCGGCTGTCCCGTCCAGCCCGTGCCGGACCAGTTGCCGAGCGAGCCGATGGTCTTGCTCCACTGCTGGCGGAGCCGTTTTTCGGTGACGGTCGCCGTGCCGTAGGTAAAGGTGTCGCGGTAGCTGTTGCCGCCGAAGGTCAGGATGCCGGGCAGAGCGGAATATTCGATGTTCCGGCCGAAGAAAATCGAGTTTTCGCGCGTATAGCTCGTCGTGTCGCTCCCGTTGGCGGAGATCGTGCCCTCCATGCCGTAGTTGTTCGGGTTCGCGCTGTCGCTCCGCGTGACGGCCACGTCGTCCGGAAGGGCGGGATCGGGCGTCGCCGTCGGCGCTGCGGTCGCGGTCGGCACAGCCGTCGCTTCGAGCGCCTCCGTGCTGTCGGTGCTCACCTTTTTGATCAGCAGCAGCACGATGATGACCACGCCGAGGATCGTAACAACAACGAGAAAGAACCGCGGCTGCATGCGGAAGCGCTTCCTGCGTCGTCTCGTCATCGTTCTCCCTCCTTCTTTCAATCGATCGATCTATTCTTCTGTTTGACGCGGCGCGGCGGCCGCGATTCAAAAAACTTTCTGTTTCGGGGATGGCGTTCTTTCGTTCGCCTACCCTATTGTAAACAATTTTTCCGCGCGGTTCAAATAACGGTAATGTAAGTTCAAACAAATGACATAATTCAATTCGGTAAAAAACGGGTTTTTTACCGGTCAACCGCTCTTTGCCTCTCAGCCTTCGGCTTCGCGGGCGGCAAAGAGCACAGGGAAACCGCCCTAAAAGGCGATCCGTTGCGCCGGATGAACCGGCGCAGCCGGAATATATTTAAGTATGCGCCTTTTTGCTTGCTCTTTTCTTAAACTTTATTTTGTTTCTTTTTTAAAAAGAAGATGCAAGTTCTTTTGTCTTACTTTTCTTAAAAAGAAAAGTATGGTTTTGCTTCTTTTTTTTGAAAAAGAAGAAGTAAGTTCTTTTGTCTTACTTTTCTTTAAGCAAAGCATATTTTGCTTCTTAATCTAAAAAGAAGAAGTAAATTCTTTTATCTTACTTTTCTTAAAAAGAAAAGTATGGTTTTGCTTCTTTTTTTGAAAAAGAAGAAGTAAGTTCTTTTGTTTCCTTTTCTTTAAGCAAAGCATATTTTGCTTCTTTTTTAAAAAGAAGATGCAAGTTCTTTTGTCTTCCTTTTCTTTTAAGAAAAGGAAGTAAGAAAAGTAAGGGGCGTGCATGCACGGGTGTCCCCCGCCATGCACGCCAAACCACGATTGTTCTTTTTTACAAGTGCCGCTAGCTGATCTTGACGCCCCAGATCTTCATGCCGCGCGTGCCGAAGACGATCATGTTGCCGTAGACCGCGGGCGAGGCTTCGATGTTCTTCTCCGCGTCAAACGTGCTTAAAAGCGTCCCGGTCTCTCCGTCGAGCAGGAAGACCTTCCCGCCGGTGTCGCTGCCCTCGCAGACGACGATGTAGGCGTTGCCGTTTTCGTCGTAGACCGCGACGGGAGAAGACCAGGTGTATTTCTCCATATCGTACTGCCAGGCGACGGTGCCGGTGTCCTTATACAGCGCGACGAGAACGCCGTTGTCCTCGTCGGGCGTACGCGCAAACGGGATGATCACGAGGTCGTCTATGTTGTTCTGGCCGAGCAGCGCGGTCGCCTGGATGCCGCCGGACACGCCGGACTTTGTGTTCACCTCCAGGCCGTATTTCCAGATGATCTCGCCGGTCGTGGCGCTGATCTTGTAGAAATAGACGGTGCCCTTGTTCTCGCTGTCCTTGGTAAAGTGCAGGGACGAGCCGATGTAGATGTACGCCGTTCGGTTGGCGAAGTCGGTCTCCAGTACGGGCGAACCGTTCGTGTCGTCCTGCACGTCCTGCACCCAGACGACGGACATCGTGTTGAGGTCGATGCACTGCAAAAAGCCGTCGTTCGTGCCGAGATAGCCGTAGCCGCCGAGCGTCGCGATGCTCGTTTCATAGCCGAGCCAGTAGAGGTTCGTCGAGCTCTCCGGATAGGTCGAGCGGGACGCGACATAGCGCATCTTGACGACCTCGGTCGGGTTGACGGAGATCGTCCCGGCGGCCTCGTCGAACTCCGTATTGAGCTTGATGGTGTAGAGGATGCCGTTTTCGCCGGGGTAGATCAGCGTGTCGGTCTCCGCGTCCACCAGCGGGGAGCTGTCGTAGGCGTGCCAGTCGCGCAGCGCGAATTCGTCGTTCTGCTTGCCGAATTCGTAGAGCCGCGTGCCGTCGATGAGCGAATAGATCATCGCGCGGGACTGCATGTCGTCCTCCACATACATATCCCCGGAGCCGATGTACAGCAGCGGGTACCCGCGCGGATCGAGCGCGCCCGCCCCCTTGAACGGCATGCCGACGTTGATCGGGTCGCGCGTGGCTTCCCCGGTTTCAAGGTCGAGGAAGTAGATCTTGCCGTCCATGGTGCCGAGGATGACCTCGAC
>Ga0116164_10003201_pt1 | contig 11274 bp, 11 predicted proteins | sample AD_UKC109_MetaG_FD_89888 | JGI IMG/M metagenome (GOLD analysis project Ga0116164, IMG submission 89888) | Active sludge microbial communities of municipal wastewater-treating anaerobic digesters from Hong Kong - AD_UKC109_MetaG | ecosystem: Engineered > Bioreactor > Anaerobic > Digestate... | reverse complement strand
GTCGGCGAAGTTGCCGCAAACCGTGGCGTCGTACCACCAGTTGTCCGCGTCGATGCTCTCGGCGTTGTACACCACGTTCAGCAGATTGCCGCTGCCGACGTAGAACTGCGCGCCGCCCAGGCGCTTGATTTTTATATTGCCGGCGAAACACCACAGCGCCGAGTCGTACGCCGCTGTGCTGTTGATGTCCACGATGGTTACACGATCGTTTCCCGTCCCCGCCCCATCGCAACACGCCACGGCCAACCAATCGCCGCCGGTGCCGGCCCACGCATACACCGAGACGACGTCGTTGGAATACAGCGCTGGAGTCGACGAGCTGGTATAATCGAGTGAGAGACCTGCGTTTAAATTTCCGTTCGCCACCTGAAAATTGACGCTGGATAAATCGAGCGTGTAGAGGCCGGTTCCGTTGACGCCGATGTACAACTGACCACTGGACGCGACGTAGGCGATGCAACTGATGTTCGCTAACGTTGCATACCCGACCGCCAATCCGTCGTCACTGTTGACGATGGACACGCCGGCAGCGGTGGCGTAGATAGCGCAGGCGTCGCCACCTGAGGTAAATTCCACGACATGCGAGCAAACGTTGCTCGTATGAATTACCGCGTCGCACCAAGTGGGCGACGCCGTTGTTTTATGGCCATGAAAGTTGATGTAGCCATTGGTTGCCATTGTCAATTCTCCTAGTGCTAAGATTGTGAAAATTAATAGGAACAGTCACCGTTTTTTGTGCCGGCCCAACACGACCGTTCTGAGCAACCACAGTAGGGATAGGTCCCCGTGCCTTTGTTAGTGTCAGTGATTGACCAATACCCGAACGGCCAACCCCAAGAGGGTGACCGCATAAATACCCGCCGCGGCCCACAGCACCTTGATTTGCATTCGCAAGGAAGCGTCTTGAACCTGATGTTGAGAAAACAGCGTGCGAATCTCTTTCACCGATTCCTTGATCTCGCCGATGTCCTTTTTCAAATACGTCATATCCGTTGAAAGATTCGCTTGATCCAGTAGAGATGTATCTTTCACATTGACTCCTGCTTTTATTCGCCACGTCACGGCGTATTTGATTGATTGAGTCGATGTATCAACGAAACGTCCCTCTCAAGGGAGGGAGCGACGACCCGCTAGGGGGAAGCGGGCCGTCGCCGGTGGAGGTTTAGCGTCGTAATCAATTACGACTCTTTGCGCAACAATGGGCTTGGACGAAGGGAGATTGAGCAAAAAAATGGGCGGCCCGTGCCGCCCATTGCCTTTACCTTGCTGATTGTGATGGCGAAGATAGTAAAACGTCCGCGCTTTGTCAACGAATTTTTATAAAAAAATGTCGTTTATACTCAACTGGTTGAAAAATATCAAAAAATATATTATTTGTATTGTGTTCACTTTGTTCGCTTTGGCTTTTTTGGTTTTTTGGCGTCGGCGGGAAATGAGCTGCCGTAGCAATGATTCGTAAACAATTTCGACTTGTGTAACCCCCGGGTTTCATTCTTGTCTCCCTGAATCCTTTATGATTGCCGGCAGCGTATGTATTCGGCATTCAATTCCCGCATTAAGTATTGTTCGATCTTTTCCACCCAGTCGTAAGCCTTTGTGCGTCCGCAGTGCAGCAATTGGCGGACGTAGTGAATGCGCCTCCCATTCAGTAAGTAAATGAAATAGATTTCCCGTTCCTCAACGGTGAGGGCGCGATCGATGGCCAGACCGACAGCGACCCAATCAACCAAAAGGTCAGTTAGCACTCCCCGAGCTTCTCCCTTTTTATCGGGTCGTAAGCCCAATTCACCGACCACATCGATCCAATTGAGCGTGTTTGGCAACTGGCCGTTTCTTTTTAATAGATATCCCAAAACAACGGCGGAAACACTTTTTCGATTGAACATGCCGGCTTCCCCCAAGGTGAACGAGTGGTTGAACTTAGTTTTGAAAATCATTGGGAAAAAGGGCGGATGCCTTGCTCAGTATGTATTGCCTGGAGAAGCGATAATGTCCTCGTTGTTCGTTGATCCGATAGCCGTCCAGAACACCTTCTTTCACCCAGCGTCGGACGGTATTTCGACTAACCCGCAATAATTTTGCGGCATCGCCGGTGGACAAAGCATCGTTTTTCGGCTCAATTGACTTTTTGACTTGATTTTTGCGACCATTTTTGTAAGACTTGCCTGTGTTCGACATTGGATATCTCCTTTTGATTTGCAACCTGTTAGAATCGAGCTGACCAAAGGAAGTCGATGCCGCACCTAAGCTTGTTATCGCAGAACGGTACGACACTGTCAATAAAAATCGAAAAAATTTACGAATTAAAAAATTTTTTGAATACCAAACAGATATACGGAAGAGGGGGATACGTTGAAGGCTCGTTTAGAATTGATACGTGATAAATTTTATGAAGGTAAAAACGTGCTTTTTGCTGAAAAATACAATGTTTCGGAAGGTACCGTTCGTAATTGGCTGGCCGGCAAGCAAGTGCCTAACGCGAAAATCCTTACCATGATCTGCCTGAACACCAACGTCAATTCCAAATGGTTGTTGCTGGGGGAAGGGGAGATGTGTTGCGATGAGGACAAAAGGCAATCCGACCTTCATTTGCACGATGTGGAGGAATTGTTGGGCGTGATGATCTATTCCCCCGGTTCCGAAAAATTGTCGGCTGATTTCATCGCGCTGGCGAAGAAGGAATTGATTCGGTTGTTATCCGAAAATCAAAAACGATAATTTATCGCTCAAATATCGGAAAACAGGATCACCATACCGGCGGCCGTGACCTCATGGATAAACGTCTGGTCCACCCCCTGCGGCCAGTTCGACAACCTGGGCAACAACTCGCGGGCGATCACAAACGAGGCGACCGTCTCCCGGTATTCGTTATCGTTCAAATTCTTGTTTATCAGCAAAAGCCATACTCCGTCGCGGGTTAGCAACCGACCGGTCCAGTCGGTGCGCCCGTCGTCGACATTCACGATGTGCAGCCCCACTCGTTCGGCGAGTTCCAACGGATTGGAGGTGGCGTATTGCCTGGTCATTCGGGCCGTCAATTGCCGAATAACTTCATCGGTCAGATCCGTGACCTTGAGGTCAACCGGGTTATTTTTTTCGCGTATATTTTTTAGAATTTGTTTCGCAGCGCTGATGAAATGTTCTGATAGATCTTCGGAACCCTTTGAGAAAATCTGTGCGTTTAATAAAGCTTCAGCTTTGCCGATCTCCATCATCCTACCCCTATAATCAATTATCAGACCATTCAATTCATATTAAATAGTGTTTATAGCATAAAGGTAGGTGAATGCAAGTACTTAAAATTACTAAGTAAATCACCTTCTAATGATTTCATTGGCTCCAAAATCGCATAATATTTCTAAATCGTCACCGCGTGGGAGAGGATTCCGCTGGTGAATTAAAATATGCATCAATTCATGGGCGACGCCAAAGGCCCGTTCCTCTTCCGGTGATTTATGATTGATAACAATAACCCAGATACCGGTGCGCTTATCCTGCAAGGCTCGCGCAATCCAGTTGTTGTTCCCGTTATTTATTTCATGAATCTCGATCGCCAACGCTTCCGCCAGACGATAGGGATCGTTGGTGCCGTATTTGTCAACCAAATCGCGAATCCAACGCCGGATGGTGTCTTTAGATAATGACATATGTAATAATATATCCTTTCATTGCCGACCTTTACTTGTTCCGCCATCGATTGATTAAATATGCAACCATTTTTGTCAATGGAAAAGATACAGATTCCAAGATGTTACAATTAATTTCATTTCATGATATTCAACCGGTTCGAGGCAAGATCGTCGTTTCCCATTTTAAAACGACCGATTCATCGACCGCAATTTCGCTGAAAAGGTGACCGCGCGGTTGTCCTTTCGCGAAGGCAAATGCCGAAATTCTCCCCAACCGGATTTTCCGTTGGATCGAAAATTTTACGAATGTGGTAGGATCCGGCATGTTTTCCGTGGAAACTGCGGAGGTGCTTGGATGAAGGTTCGGCGGACAAAATTCCTCTTTTTGTTCTGTCTCGTTGTGGTATTCGGCCTGACGGCTTGCGCCGGCGACGACCCTTCGACAAGCTCAGGGCAGGCTGATGACGATGATTCCGCCGATGGCGGGACCGACGACGATAATACGGGCGATGACGATGTCGACGACGATGCGGACGACGACGCGGATGACGACGATACGACGCCGCCCGAGCCTTGCGATCCGCCGTGGCTCGTTGTCGAGCCGGGTAAAAAAGCGGCGATTCTCGACGAGCTCGGCCGGCAGGTGTTGCTGCGCGGCGCGAACTTCAACCACCTGGGCGATTATTTCGTCACCGACGCTTCGCTGCCGACCGTCGCCGACCTCACCGACGAGGATTGGGACGACGTGGCTGCGCTCGGCCACAACGTCATCCGCCTGGTGACCACCTGGTCGGCCTGGGAACCGGAGCGCGACGAAATCGACCTCGCCTACCTCGATCGTGTGCGCGACGCCGTCGCCGCCGCCAAAGCGCGCGACCTGTACGTGGTCATCGACATGCACCAGGACGCCTGGTCGAAATTCGTCTTCACCCCGGCCGCCGAAACCTGCCCGGACGGCACGTCGCACCAGCGCGGCTGGGACGGCGCGCCGCTGTGGGCCACCTTCACCGACGACCAACAAACCTGCACCCCCGGCAGCCGCGAGGACAGCCCGGCCGTCAAGCGCGCCTGGGAGAATTTCTACGCCGACCGTGACGGCATCCGCGACGAATTGGTCGAGCTGTGGACCTTCATCGTGGCGGAATTCGCCTTCGAATCGGCCGTGGCCGGGTACGATCTGCTCAACGAACCGGGCAACGGCGACAACATGATCCACACCTTCAACGGCCTGACGCAATTCACCCGCGACGCCATTGCCGCCATCCGCGCGACCGAGGCGGCGCTCGACGCGCCCGAGCACATTATCTTCTTCGAACAGGGCGTCGTCGGCCTGCCGGTCGCCTTCGATCTGGGCGACGACAACCTGGTCTTCGCCCCGCACAACTACGCCGAGGCCATCGGTCCATCCTTCGACGGTCTGCTCGAGCTGATGTTCCTCTACTACAACGTCATGCGCGGCCTCTATCGGGCGCCGCTGTGGGTCGGCGAGTACAACAAGTTCAGCGACCCGGCGAGCAACGACGCCTGGATGACCCGCTACGCCGAGTTGGAGGATCATTACCTGCAGGACGGCGGCGCGTGGTGGCAATGGGAGCAGGAATGCGGCGATCCGCACAACGCCATGTGGCCGCCCACGCCCGAGTGGATCGAGCAACAGCGGGAAACGTGCGGCGATGCGCGCTTTGAAATTCGCGCCTGCCTCAACCGCGCCTATCCGCGCGCCGTGCCCGGCCGCCTGACCAGCCTCGAGGCTGTGCCCTGCGACGGGCATTTAAAACTGACCGGAACGACCGCCCAATCCGGCGAGGCCGATCTGTGGATCCCCTCCGCGTCGACCGACGAACCGACCGTCACCGGCACGGGCATCGCATCGACCCAGTTCACGCAGGTCGACGGCGGCTGGCGCGTCTTCGTAACGGTCTCCGGCGACTACTCGATCGAGGTCGCCCCGGCGGGCGTGAAATGATTTTTTCCGTCCAGAGCCCCGTTAGGGGCGACAGAGGGTAGCCCGGTGCGTGAGCGCCGGGGAGGGGAAATCCGGGACATAGTGGCTGATTTACAAACCAGGTATTGTCAAAAAGGTGTCATTCCGACCGTAGCGACCCTGTCCGCCGAAGCCCAAATTCTACGAAGCTTTAGCGAAGTAGAATGGCGAAGGCGGAAGCGAAGTGGAGGAATCTCTTACAAGTGCAATCATAAAGGGATTCCTCGACTCGCCTTGGAGGGCTCGCTCGGAATGACAATGTAATGTTTTTTTAGAATTGACGATTTGCCACAGCCCTGGAGTCTCTATTCATTGGGCGCGATCGTAATCACATGCTCCCCGTCAGACGGTGTGGTGTAGATGGTCAGCAGTTCGGCATCGGCGTCCCACTCGCTGGTCCAGGAACCGGCGGGATCGCTCACCTCCAGCGTCCAGCCGCCGGGGTAGTGGCGGCTTTCGGGGATGAAAATCTCGGTCGGACCGCTCGCGTTGGGCAGATCCTCGAAGCGCAGCACCATCACCTTGGTTGCGAAGTCGAAGGAAATCTCCCGCGGGATGCCCGGCACCGCGCGCGGGTAGGCGCGCACGATCAGGTCGGCGCGTTCGCTGCGCTCGTTGCCGTCCTCGTCGAACAAGTCGTACGCCCCGCCGTGGCCGCGAAAATGCCAGAACGTCCAACCCGACAGCACCTCATCGGCCATGGTCAACGCGTCGTCCATGTACTGCAAATAATTGTCTTCCTCGGTGCGCACGCCCCATTCGCCGATCAGCGCCGGCACGCCCCACGCGCGCGCGTTGCCGCTCACGACCTTGCCCCAGCGCCGGAAATAAAACCCGTTCCCGTTGTACGCGAAGCCCAGGTCCATCAGCGGATGATACAGGTGCGGATAATACGCCAGGCGCTCGCCGGACAATTTTTGCAGACTGCTGGGCAGCAGCGCCGAGGGATTGAGCACCAGCGGTTCGTAGAAAATCCAATGCTCCGTGTCCACCTCGCGGATCGCCTCGATCAGCCGCGTGTACATCGCCGTGAGCGTCTGGGCTTCGAACGCCCAGGGCAGATGCTTGTCGATCCACGGTTCGTTGAACAAATCATAACCGAGCAGAGCCGGGTGGTCCTTGAACCGGTTGACGAACAACAGCCACGCGTCGATCTGCGCCTGCTGCAAATCGGCGTCGTTGTAGAAATGATGAAACGCGGTGATCACCGCCGGGCTCAGGTACTTGAAAAAGCCTTCGAGGTTCGGATTGAACGGCAGCCCCTCGTCGCGCACCATCCAGTCCGGAAAGCCGCGCCCGCCGTACTTTTCGTTGAACATGTCCTGGTGAAAATCGATGATCGCCAGCAGGTCGTTGTCCGTGCACCAGTCCAGCGCGTCCTCCAGGCGGTCGAGGTACTCCAGGTCGTATTCGTCTTCTTCGCGCTCGAAGCTGTGCCAGAAAACCGGCAGCCGCGCGAGGTTGAAGCCGTATTCGCGCATGCGCACGAAGTCGTCCTCGATCGCCCAGTACTCGACCGGCTCGCCGTAGCCGACGCTGAAGGTCTGGTTCGCGCCGTGCAGAATCAGCGCGCGGCCCAGTTCGTCGGCGAGAAAAATACGGTCTCCCGCATCGACTATCCACCCGGGGCTCGTGTCGTCGTCGCCGCTGTCGTCATCGAGCGTATCATCGTCGAGCGCGTCGTCGTCGAGCGCGTCGTCGTCGAGCGTATCATCGTCGCCGGTCCCGCCATCGGCGGAATCATCGTCATCAGCCTGCCCTGAGCTTGTCGAACGGTCGTCGCCGCACGCCGCCGTCAGAATGATCAACAATATTAAAACGAGTAGGAACTTGAATTTCATGCGCTCGCCCTCCGTCCGCCCAAAAAGCGTAGCGCACCTCGGCACCCGATAAAAGAGGGGAGAGGGAAGGGTTATTCGCCGTCCAGCACCCGGCGGACCATCCGGGCGATCGTCTCGATCGTGAACGGCTTTTGGATGAAGCTCACGCCGTCGTCCAGCACGCCGTGATGGGCGACGATATTTTCGGTGTACCCCGACATGAACAGCGCCTTGAGCCCCGGCCGTTTCGCCGCCAGATAATTGTGCAGCTCGCGACCGTTCATCACCGGCATGATCACGTCGGTCAACAGCAGATCGATGGGCTCGTCGGTTTCCGCGAAAATCTTGATGGCGCTTTCGACGCTCTCGGCCTCGATCACCTTGTACCCCTGTTGCCCCAGAATTTTCCTCACCAGCCCGCGCACCATCGCCTCGTCCTCGACCAGCAAAATCGTCTCCGTTCCCTTCGGCAAACGGGCGCCTTTTTCGCGCGTCAGCGTAACCGCCTCGTCCTGCACGCGCGGGAAATAGACCTTGAACGTCGAGCCCACGTTCGGCTCCGAGTAGACGCTGATGAAGCCGTTGTTCTGTTTGATGATGCCGTAGACCGTCGCCAGGCCGAGCCCGGTGCCTTTCTCCTTGTCCTTGGTCGAGAAAAACGGTTCGAAAATATTCAGCCGCGTTTGCTCGTCCATCCCGCAGCCGGTGTCGGAAACGGTGAGCATCACATACTCGCCGGGCTCGGCGTCCAGGTGGGCCGCGCAGAACGTCTCGTCGATCGTCACGTTTTGCGTTTCGATGATCAGCTTGCCGCCGTTGGGCATCGCATCGCGCGCGTTGACCGCCAGGTTGACCAGAATCTGATCGATCTGCGACGGATCGGCCTTGATCCGTCCCAGGTTCCGCGCGGGCATGAACTTGAGTTCCACGTCCTCGCCGATGATCCGCCGCAGCATCTTCTGCGACAGCTCGAGGATTTCGTTGGGCCGCACGACCTTCGGATCGATTACCTGCTTGCGCGAAAAGGTCAGCAGTTGCGCGGTCAGCGCGGCGGCTCGTTCGCCGGCGGTTTTGATCTCCAGCATGTCCACGCGCAGCGGATCGCCGGGCTCCAGGCCGCTGAGAATCATCTCCGCATAGCCGTTGATGCCGGTGAGGATGTTGTTGAAGTCGTGCGCCACGCCCCCGGCCAGACGGCCGACGGCTTCCATCTTCTGCGCCTGATGCAGTTGGTCCTCGAGTTTGCTTTTTTCCTCCGCCGCTTTGATCCGCTCGGTGATGTCGCGGATCTGTCCGAGCGTACCGCGCATGTTGTCGCCGTTCATCAGCAGCGAGGACGAAAGCTCGCCATGAAATTGCGATCCGTCCGCCCGCTTCATGACCAACTGGATATTCGCCACGCGTTTTCCCGACGACACGCAATTTTGAAATTCGGTCAGCGCATACTCGATCTGGTCCTCGGGCAGAAAATCGGTGAACGTGCGCCCGATCATCTCATCCGGCGACCAGCCGAAAACCTGTCGCGTTGAAGGCGACATATAGATGATGAAGCCGTCGGCGTCGGTGATGAACAGTGCGTCGGCCAGGTTTTCCGCCATGCCGCGAAATTTGATCTCGCTGGCCCGCAAAGCGTCTTCCGCCGCCTTGCGTTCGGTGATGTCCAGATGCACGCCGGTCATGCGGATCGGCTTTCCGTCCGGGTCGCGTTCCAGCACCTTGCCGCTGTCGTAAATCCACTTCCACGTTCCGTCTTTGGCCCGCAGTCGATATTCGGCTTCGTAACTGGGAGTCTTGCCCGCGAAATTCGCGTTGATTTGCTCCATCGCGTATTGAAAATCGTCCGGATGCACCAAATTTTCCCACGAGGACAGCCGCGGTTCGATCTCCTCCAGATCGTAACCCAGCATTTCGGCCCATTGCTTGTTGAAGCTCACCTCTCCGGTGACAACGTTCCAGTCCCACGTGCCGAGGTTCGCCCCTTCCAGAGCCAGTTGCATTCGCTCCTTGATGAGCCGCAAGTCCTTTTCGGTCTTGCGGATGTCGCTGATGTCCATGATGATTTCAACCCCGCCCCAGAGAGTCCCTTGTTCGTTCTTGAGCGGGATCGCAAAAGCCTTGGTCGCGATCCCCATCAATTTTTCTTCATCCGGTGTGGAGACGCGGCTTTCCATTTGACCGGTTTTAAAGGCGACCACCAGGTTGCATTGCGGGCAGGGATCGTCCAGACCTTTCCTTGTCTGATGACACTTCCTGCCCAGCACTTCGTGCAAACCCTGTTGGCCGAATTTCCGGTAAACCTCGTTGTTGGCCACCAGGACGTTGAACTCGGTGTCCACAACGGTGACCAGACCGGGCAGGGCGTTGATGATCCCGTTCAACTCGGCAACGTTCCGGGCCAGTTTTTCTTTGCTGTCGCGCAATTCGTTTTCGGTTTGCCGGCGGCTTTTTTCTCCCTTTTCCAGTTCCGCCACCCGGCGCCGCAGTTGTTGCAGTTCCTCCAGCAATTGCGCTTTTGTTTTCTTGATGTCGTTCATTTCATCTCCGGATGCGAACTGGAACTAATTGACTCCTTTTCGGCAGATGGGCAATCCCGGAACCCAAATGGAGCTTCTTCAGCTTTATCGACTTTTCCACAAGCCGGGGGAGATCTTTTTAACTATCGTTCGATGTTATCAATTATCCGGATGGAATCAAGATCGATATTTTTCGCGACCTCGGTTCGTCCCTCATTTTCTCGACCGCCTTTTGACCCATTCGCCCGACTCGCGTACTCTGAGGACATTCCTTCTCGTATGATTGAAGTGGAGGCGAAATGGACAATCCGCGCATTTGTGTCGTCGGCGCCTGTAACATCGACCTGCTCAGCTACGTCCCCCGGTTGCCCGTGTTGGGCGAAACCCTGCACGGCGACCGCTTCCAAATCGGCTTCGGCGGCAAAGGCGCCAACCAGGCCGTGATGAGCGCCAAGCTCGGCGCGCAGGTGAGCATGGTCAGCAAACTCGGCGACGACGTTTTCGGCCACGACACCCTGGCCAATTTCGCGAAGTTCAAGGTCGACACCGAGCACGTGCGCCTCACCAACGAGGCCTTCAGCGGCGTCGCACCCATCGCGGTCGACCGGCAGGGCAACAACTCGATCATCATCGTCACCGGCGCCAACGACCTGCTCAGCCTCGCGGAGATCCAAGCGGCGCGTACGACCGTCGCCGCGTCCCGCGTGCTGGTCTGCCAGCTCGAAATTCCGCTGGAGATCAGCCTGGCCGCGTTGCGCCTCGCCCGTGAAAACGGCGTGATGACGATCTTCAATCCGGCGCCCGCCCGCGCCGAGCTGCCCGCCGAGGCCTACCGCCTCAGCGACGTGTTCTGCCCCAACCAGAGCGAAACCGAAATGCTCACCGGCTTGCCCGCCGGCACCGTCGCCGAGGCTGAAGTCGCGGCCCGCGAACTGCTCGCGCGCGGCGCGGCGAACGTGCTGATCACCCTGGGCGAGCACGGCAGCCTGCTGGTCAACGACGAAACCGTGGAGCACATCCCCGTCGAACCCGTGCGGGCGATCGACACCACCGGCGCCGGCGATTGCTTCGTCGGCAGCCTCGCGTTCTTCCTGGCGGCGGGGCTTTCGCTGGCCGAGGCGACGCGCCGCGCCAATAAAATCGCCGCCGTCAGCGTCCAGGCAAGCGGCACGCAAACCAGCTTTCCCGACGCCGCCGACCTGCCGCCGGAATTGCTGGCCGATTGATTAAGGGGGGACACCTTACTTAATTGAGACTGTCGATAAATGCGCCGACAGGCGACAAACAGCCCCGTCAGGGGCGATAGAGGGTAGCCCGGTGCGTAAGAG
>Ga0116164_10003196_pt1 | contig 11288 bp, 6 predicted proteins | sample AD_UKC109_MetaG_FD_89888 | JGI IMG/M metagenome (GOLD analysis project Ga0116164, IMG submission 89888) | Active sludge microbial communities of municipal wastewater-treating anaerobic digesters from Hong Kong - AD_UKC109_MetaG | ecosystem: Engineered > Bioreactor > Anaerobic > Digestate... | reverse complement strand
CGGAACGTACATTGCCAGATTAAAGATCGATGGGAAAGAACAAGCCACCAGAAAGATCATGCTATTAAAATAATCCCCTCTGTGAGATTTATAAGCAATCCTATGGCTTGTAAACCTTTGGCTTAGGGGAGTCCCGAAGTTTTCGCGACGGGGTGTGTAAAAGCATCCCAAAGATGTTTGTCGGGAACAGCTGTACCACGACGTTGAGAAGTAACGCAAACGTCCTTGTTTGCGAGGCGGGCATTCCTCGATATGCAGGCTTGAGATAAGAACAAAGAGATTGCTTTGCTATGGAAAAGAAGAAAATGTACCTCGACATTGCATGTTGAGAAGAAAAACACGACGTACAACGTCGTGGTACTTTCAGGCAGAAGTCACGACGTACAACGTCGTGGTACGTCGGGAAAACAATTCAGCTCCAACCGAAGTCGGAGCTGAATTTATGAAAAATCCAAATTTATTTAATGTATCCTGCTGCGCGCAACGTACTCATTACCTTATTCTGAGCCTCATCCAGAGATTCTTTGGGGTCTTTGCCATTCACTGCCGCATTAATTGCCGTAGAAGCGGGAGACCAGACGGAGGTCATTTGCGGAATACTGGGCATCGGCTTGGAATTTTCGATCTGCTTTTTAAATTTGGGTAAATATTTATCGTTCTTGATTTCAGGACGTTCATAAACGCTTTTCAGCGTGACGGGTTGCTTTCCTACCGAAGCAAAAATATAAGCGGCATCTTCGCTGACCAAATATTTCATTACCTGGAAAGCAGCGTCTTTCTGAGCAGATTGGGTGGACATCAGCACTCCTTCCGAACTCATAAACGGAATAGCCGGTTTGCCAACTTCACTGATGATGGGCAACAATGCCACTTCGTAAGGAATGTTATCGATCTCGCCACGAAACCAGGGACCGCTGAGCACCATAGCCGCCTTGCCTTCATTGAAAAGCGTGGTAACCAGAACGTTGGAAACTTCCGGAGGAACGATCCGGTCTTGCAAAAAGAGATCCTGAGCAAATTGGAAGGAACGAATATTTTCGGGTGAATTGAGCACGGGAATATCTTTATCATCGAAGATTTTTCCACCGAAACCCTGCAGCCAGCAAGCATGATAATAGAAATTGGCTATTTCATAAACCAGCCCGTATTTGCCGTTCGGAGCATCGGTATGCTGTTTTGCCAGAGCAATCATCTCGTCGGTCGTTTTCGGAGGAGTTTTAATCATATCGGTGTTATAAAAAAGAATGATCGATTTCAAACTCATCGGCAGACCGTAAACAGAACCCTGATATAACATCGGATCCCAGGCACCGGTCACGAAATTTCCGCTGATGTCATCTTCCAGATAAAAATCGATCGGTTCGATGATATCGGCTTCTACCCAGCCGCCGATCCGGTCATGAGCATAAATGAACAAATCCGGTCCCTTACCGCGCGGAATAGCTGCCGTGATTTTATCCGGAAAAGCATCGTAAGGAATGCCGAGAATTTTTAAGGTGATGTCGCTCTGAGATTGATTAAAGTTTTCGGTTACCTGCACCAAAGCATCTTTTTCTTCTCCCCGGTAGGAATGCCAGAGTGTCACTTCCGTTTGCGCTGCCAAAAGCATGGAAAGAAAAAGTAATAAAACAACCATTTTCTGTTTCATCTGAATCGCCCTCCTTAATTTATTGCACGGACAAAAAATAGATATAAGGTCTTATCTGTGCAATTTATTTTTAAATATTTATCGGATTTCCCGACTTCTGCCGCATGTAAAAGAGGAATGAATTCCACCTTTTCGGCAAAATTATTACCGATCAGAAGCATTCGATCTTCCCTTAAAGAAGCGATTGCCAGTATCGTTTCCCGATCGTCTTGCAATGTGTAACAAAGCGCTCTTTTGCTGCCGTTCAATTCACCGTTTTCTTCTTCGAATACCGGTATGATCGTGATTTTCCCATTTTCCAGCACCGGATGTTCCCGTCGCAACCGGATCAACTTTTTGGTGAAATTTAAAATGGAATTGGGATCGGATTGTTCTTCCTGTACGGAAATGCCATCCGCTTCCTGATTCCACACCGGATACCAGTCGGTCATTTCGGGACAATCATTATGAGTGCACCATTCCATGGGACGGCGAATGCCTTCATCGTAAGGGTCTTTTTGTCCCTGCATCCCGATTTCATCTCCGTAATACAGCATCGGCATATCGGGCAGAGAAAGCAAAAGCGACAAACTCAATTTGGCAGAGGTATCATCCAACCGCGTGAAGATTCTATTCATATCATGATTATTGATGAAACGGTTCATGATGGCGGCTTTAGGTAAAATGGCTTCCTGTTCATTGAGCAGGCGGATGAGTGGAGATGCCGTTCCGCTGGAAACCAGTTCCATCACACTTCCCTGGAACGGAAAGTCGAATGCCATATCGAACTGGTTATCGAAACTTTCGGCAATGGACGACATTCCATCCCAATTTTCTGCCAACAACAAAATTTCCGGGTTAAGCGATTTAACTTCAAAACGAAATTTCTGCCAAAAAGCAGCGGGTGGTCCCTTGGCATAATCACAGCGGAACCCGTCCACACCATCGGATAAATCTCCGTCGGCATTCGGATCCATCCAATATTTTGCCATATTTATCAGGTAATCCTGAACTGCTGGATTATTCACGTTCCAGGCTGGCATCGGCGGATTCAGCATGGCACGATCGGTGGGACGATGCCGGAATTCCCAATTATTTGCCCGCGTGTTGGAAGGATTGGTAAAGAAAAACCAGTGGTCGAATTTCGAGTCGGGATTTCCATAAGCATCCAAAAAGAACGGATGTTGGTTGGAGCAATGATTCAGAACGAGATCGGTGATCAACTTTATACCGCGTCGATGCGCTTCCTGCAACAATTGCTGAAAGTCGGCATTCGTACCGTAATCCTGATTAATGGTAAAATAATCTCTTACATCATAACCATGATAGCTGGGAGAATCCAAAACCGGCATCAACCAGATAACTTTGATGCCCAGATCGCTGCTGGTCTGCGGGTCGCCATCGTTCAAATAATCCAGTTTACTCAGAATCCCCTGCAGGTCTCCCCTGCCATCGTGATTACTGTCGGCAAAGCTGCGAACGAATATCTCGTACATCACGCCGGAGTGGGCCCAGTTGGGTGCTGGAAAAGTGGCAGTCGGTTCATATTTGGGAACATCGTTTTCTCCCGAATCGATCACTTCATTATCGACGAGAGGTACTTGTTTCACTTGCCAGTTCTCATCGAAATTTTCCAAAGCCAATTCCAGAAAACGATCTGCCTGAGGATTGTAATCGGTCAGCGAATAAACGCAAAATTCGGATTCCTGCGGAATAAAACGCAATGCTTCATAATGGGGAGCGGAGACGATCCACAGCATCCGGTGTGGATTTAATGGATTCGGATAACGGTACATGATACCCACTTCATCACCGGAAAAAGTCTGATCGCCGAGATGAATTTCCTGCTCCGAAATTTGGACTGGCAAATAAGCGGCAAGGTCAGACAACACGGAATTGGAATTGGGAGTACCTACCAGAATCAGGTTATACTGTTCCACATATTCGGCGGTAAGGTCTTGATCTTTGATAATATCTTCCACATTTTCCGGGTGATCGAGCCAACGTTTGATGCGGAAATCGACGACATTGTTCGCCATCATTTCATTCAGATCGGATTCGTCTTCCTCCGTCGAACCGGACCCCCAAACAATGACGGAATGATGTGCAAAAAAATCTTCGTGGGGAATCTGGGCGGGATGAAAATCGGCAGCTTTCTGAAAGTATTCCGGAGAGAGAGAAGCTGTAAGTGAAAACGAGATGATCGAAAAAACAAAAACCAGTGCTTTTCGCATAAAATCTCCTCATTTCTGCTAATGAACTATCTATCACAACCGAGGTAACGATCTATAAAATGGAAAGATAATGTCAAGTTAGATTATCTCTGATCGCCGATTTCCACTGAAAAAAAATAATGAAATCTGCTTTTCCCCCATCGAAAAAAATCAATTTCCGGCTAATTTATACAGCTCAAAAAAGTTAATGACGTTTTCCCAAATAAGAACAAAGAAATGTCATCGTTTGACTTGACACTGAGATTTTGAAATAAAAAATATCGTATGCTTTGAAAAAAAGCAGGAAAAGAAAAGAAGGATTTTTATGGCTTTTGTACACTTACATAATCACACACAATACAGTTTATTAGACGGTGCCTGCCGGGTTGACAAGATGATCTCCATGGCGAAAGATTACGGCATGACGGCTGTGGCGATGACCGATCATGGTAACATGTTCGGGACGATAGATTTTTTTACGAAAGCCAAAAAAGAAGGAATTAAACCGATCATCGGGATCGAGACCTATGTTATCAATCACGAGCTGGATGATCCCGAAAATAAAAGCGATATCAGGCATCATCTGGTTTTGCTGGCGAAAACCCTGAAAGGTTACAAAAATCTGATGAAGCTTTCTTCCAAAGCTTTTTTGGAAGGCTTTTATTACAAACCGCGTGTCAGCAAATCCCTGCTCAAAGAGTATTCGGAAGACATCATCTGCCTGTCCGCCTGCCTGAAAGGAGAAATTCCGTATCTTCTGCTGAATGATAATTTTGAAAAAGCCAAAGAAGTCGTACAATTCTATCAGGAGATTTATCCTGATAGTTTTTATCTGGAAATTCAGGATCACGGCTTAGCCGATGAAAGACAGATTCATGCACCTTTGATCCGCTTGGCAAAAGAAACCGGAACGCCGATGGTGGTGACCAACGACTGCCATTATCTGAAAAAAGAGGATGCCGAAGCGCACGATGTATTGCTTTGCATTCAAACCGGTAAATCCCTGGCAGATACTTCCCGCATGAAATACAACACGAATCAGCTTTACTTTAAAAACGAGGATGAGATGCGCAAACTCTTCCGTGATCTGCCGGAAGCTTATGAAAATACGAATAAAATTGCCGATCTCATCGATTGTGAATTGGATTATAATAAATTTCTTTTCCCAAAAATCGATCATCCCGCGGAATTTAAAGATCATGCCGATTACATCAAAAAACTGTGTTATAATGCTGCTCAAATCAAATATCCCGAACTAACGAACGAGGTGAAGGAACGTATCGATTACGAGCTCTCCGTAATTCATAAAATGGGTTACGAAGAGTACTTCTTAATCGTGAAGGATTTCATCGATGCTGCCCGCAAAATGGATGTTCCGGTGGGACCAGGCAGAGGTTCGGCTGTGGGAAGTGTGGTGGCATATCTTTTGGGAATCACCTCCATCGAACCGATGAAATACGGCTTATTCTTTGAACGTTTTCTCAATCCGGATCGAATTGGAATGCCGGATATCGATATCGATTTTTGTGCGGAAGGACGCGGCAAGATCATCGATTATGTGATCGAAAAATATGGCAGGGAAAGTGTGGCTCAGATCATCACTTTCGGAACTTTGGGAGCCAAAACCGTGATCAAAGATGTGGCACGGGTGATGGAAGTTCCGGCTTCTGTCTCAAATGAAATCACCAAATTGATTCCTCCCACGCCTCGCATCACATTGGACGAAGCGCTAAAACAGTCTCGAGAATTTGCCGATAAAATGGCGGAAGATGACCTGAAAGCCTCGATCCTTTCCTATTCCAAAGTATTGGAAGGATTGATCCGTCATATCGGAGTACATGCTGCCGGCGTGGTAATCGGTCCGGGAGATTTATCGAATTATGTACCGCTGGCTGCCAACAGTCAAAAAGGCAGCGATCTGGCTGTTTTGGTGCAATACGAAGGGCGCTGGCTGGACGATCTGAAAATGTTGAAAATGGACTTCCTGGGATTGAAGACGCTCACGCTCATCAAGAAAACGGTAAAACTGGTAAAAGAATCACAAAATATAGATGTGGACATCGATCACATTTCGCTCAGCGATACTGCCAGTTACGATATCCTTTCCAATGCACAGACGGACGGCGTGTTCCAGTTTGAATCCGATGGCATGAAAAAATATCTTTCCAGCCTGAAACCTAACGTCTTCGAAGACCTGATCGCCATGGTTGCTCTGTATCGTCCGGGCCCCATGCAGTTCATCGATACATTCATCAATCGTAAGCATGGCATCGAGCCTGTGACCTTCGTTCACAAGTTAACGGAAAATGCTCTGCGGGAAACTTACGGCGTGACGGTTTATCAGGAACAGGTAATGCAGATCGCCCGGGAAATGGGTGGATTGAGCGGTGCGGAAGCAGATACTTTACGAAAAGCCATCAGCAAGAAAAAACTGAAAACGATGGAGCTGCTCAAAGTGAAATTTGTGGAAGGCTCATCCCGCAACGGTGTGCAACCTCATGTTATCGAGAAAATCTGGACCGACTGGCTGGATTTTGCCAATTATGCTTTTAATAAAAGTCATGCTACAGCTTATGCCTATGTTGCCTTCCAAACAGCATATTTGAAAGCGCATTACCCGGTCGAATTCATGGCTGCTTTACTTTCTTTGGAACAGGATCCGGCAAAGATTACGAATTTCATCGAAGAATGTAAAGCCATGGGCATTGAAGTAATTCCGCCCAACATCAATAAAAGCGAGTGTGAATTCAGTGTGCACGGAAAAAAAATTCTCTTTGGTTTGCAGGCGATCAAAAATGTGGGAACAGCCGCCATCAAAACGATTATCGCCGAACGCAATAAAGATGGCGATTATAAGAGTATTTTCGATTTCTGTTCCCGCGTCGATACGATGGTGGCAAACAAAACAACTTTGGAAAGTCTGATCTGTGCCGGAGCCATGGACGAACTGGAGGGCAACCGCGCTCAGAAATATTCGATTATCGAGAATGCTCTCGATTTTGCGTCGGGAATTCAGTCTGAACAAAAACGGGGGCAGATGATGTTATTCGATGCCTTCACAGATGAAGAAGAGCCGGAAAAGACTTTTACACCGGAAATGCCGAATATATCTGAATGGACAATCAATGAAAAACTAAAACTGGAAAAATCCGTACTGGGATTTTATTGGTCGGGGCATCCGCTAAATCAATACAAAGAACAGTTGGAAGATTTGATTAATATCGATTCGCTGCGAGCAGAAAAAGAACCGGAAAAAGTTCCGGCAAACATCGCCATCGCCGGCATTGTTTCCGAAATTACCAAAAAGAACGGCAAGCGGAATTCTCCTTTTGCCATCATAAAATTGGAAGACTTCACGGGTAAATTTGAACTTACTTTATTCAACGATGATTACGACAATTATCTGCCACTGATGGAAGTGGGCAGAGGTGTGTTCATTCTCGGTAAGAAATCGGGGTATACGAACGGCAATGAAAATATGTTGCGTGTCGTACCCAGGAAAATCATTAAATTCGATGAACTGGCAAAACATTTGAGCGGTGAAATGTCGCTGAAAATACCGGAAGCCATTTTTACCAGCGACTTTTCAACCAAATTGATCGAACTTTTTAAGCAACACCCCGGAAATTTCAATCTTCATATCAACGTGGAATCGGATAAATACAAATCATTAAATCTGCGTCCGCGTCAACTGATGATATTTCCGGATAAAGCTGTTAAAGATTTTTTCCATGAGATCTCAGGAATCTCACATCGAATCAATCTGAATCTATCCTAAACGGAGGAAGTAATGAAAAAGCCCGCATTTCTTGTTATTCTCAGCCTGTTTTGCTTTTATCTTTGGTCCGGCGACCTGAATGTCTTCGTGGAAGCCACCCGCTTTTTGGATCAAAACTTAAATACCACTCTGGAAATTAATTATCAGATTCCCTACAAAAATCTGCATTTTACCCGCACCGAAAACGGCTATACCGCCAATTTGGAAGTGGAATTCATGCTGATGAGAAGCGGGAAAAAAGTTTATGATCAAACCTTTACCAACGGCATCATCCTGCTCACTGAAAGTAAAACAAAATCGTCCGATCTGTTTTCCGATAAAATCACGATGACTTTAGCCAAACACCAGTTCGACGTGAATGTCATTTTCCTGGATACAAACAGTTCCGATACGAATTTCTGGAATTATCCCTTCGAAGTTCTTTCCCCCGAAAACCTGCTCAGCGATCTGGAATTTTCTTCTTCTGTCGTTCCCGATACCACCGGTTTCCTGGCAAAATTCCACCGGGGAGATTATCTTTATAACGTCACTGCCAATCATATTTTTTCCACCGACAAAACCGGAGAAGTCGTTTTGTATTATGAATTGTACAATCCCTCCGAAACCAGCAAAGAATATCAGATCGTAACTTCTGTTTCCAAGAAGGATAGCCTGATCAGGCAGCTCGATGAGAAAGTTACTGTGGATCGATTGATCAATGATATGAATGCCCATATTCCGCTGGCAGAACTGGAAGACGGATTTTACAATATCGAAGTAACGGTAACGGATACGCCCACAAATCGTTCGGAATCACGTAGCAGCTATTTCAGTGTACGTACTCCGAAGTTTTTTTCGGAAAGAATGTTTGTGAATGTCGAAGATGAATATAAATTGATCTCGTATTTTGTTTCTTCTGAGCAGCTAAAAATCTGGTCAACCCTTTCGGATGAAGGGAAGAAAGCTTTTATCGGCAATTTCTGGACTGCATCGGATAATGATACTTCCACCGATAAAAACGAATTTTTCGATTTGGTCAAGGATCGCATTTATTATACAAATCAGGAATATACTCATTTCAAAGATGGCTGGAACAGCGACCGTGGCAGAATCTATATTCGCAACGGCAAACCGGATGAAATTATAAAAGACAATACAGGACTTTATACATCCGCTTCCAAATATACTCCCAAAGATTATGAAATCTGGCGTTATCGAACAGGAACGAACCGCACTTATATTTTTCTCGATATTCAGGGTACCGGTAATTTCCGTCTGATTTATGCCGATAACGACGACATGGAAGGTACCGATCCGAATTGGGAAGATAATTTTGGAGATGACTTCGATCAGTCTGTGCTGAATTGATTTTCACGCGGCAGAAATGCATCCTGAAAATGCTGAAGTTGATACTGCTCACCTTTTTGGATTATTGCGACGATGTCGAATCGGGTGGAATAGTCTTCCAGTTCGGGATGTTTTTCCAGATAGGCGTTGGCAGTTTTTACCAATTTGTTTTGTTTCGCTCTGGAAACGCTATTGAGAGCGTTATCGATATCGTTTTTCCGCAATTTCACTTCCACGAAAATAACGGTATGATCGAAGAAAGCGATGATATCGATTTCTCCGAAGCGGGAATGAAAATTCCGGTGCAGAATTTTATATCTGTTTGTAAGCAGGAAATTTGCAGCCATATCCTCTCCAAATTTACCTCGAGCTGCTCTTTCATAATTTTTCATGAACGGAAAATAATTCTTGACTGAAACATTGTCAAGTCGTTACGAGAAACAGTGCAATTAATTTGGGGGTGTTTATGAAGAAAGTATTATTATTAGTGCTGGCAGTATTAGGGTCAGCTGTCGCATTTGCTCTTCCTTATACTTCTATGGGAGGGATCAATATTCCTGATGCGTATTGTTTACCTCATCTGATGATGGAATTTTCTTATGTTAATAATTTTATTAGCGATGATTATGTGCCGGGGCAAGCCGAACCTTACGATGAATACGATTACTCCGGTGTTTTCAGAATCGGTTTATTTAATCGGGCTGATGTAGCTTTCGTTTACAACAGTACATCCGAATTTATGACAAATTTAAAAATTAAAATTATGGATGAAACCGAAGTTTTACCGGCATTCTCCATCGGCTGCCTGAATATGTTTTCGGAAGTTCACGATAGCGGTACTGCTGTGATGTCTCCTGAATATAAGTATCCTGATGCCGTGGATTATATCAGATTTTCACCTTTTGGTGTAATCAGCAAATCCGTCGTAATGGTTACCGGGATGTCTTCGATGAATTATCTGGAAGCCACTTTTCATTTGGGTATGGGCGCCCGCCGTTTCAGAGGAAGAGGTTCAAAAAGTGCTTATGCCAGCGGTATTCTTCTGGGAATGGAAATAAAACCGGCAAAATGGCTCACTTTTAGCGGTGAAATCGACGGACAAGACGGTAATTTAGGACTGGATTTTATTATAAAGAATATAACTCTCGGTTTTGGCATTTATCATTTTGAAGACCTGATCAGTACCAATTCGGGCGATAAGTATGCTATTAATGTGAAATATACCCTCGATGCTCTTTCCGATCTCAAGGCTTCCGAAAAACGTCGGAAAGTTTCAATGGCTCATTACATGAATAACCGAACGTATATGGGCGAGGAAGGAAGTTCTCTGGAAGAAGAACTGGAACGCATCCGAGAACGCAGAGAGCAATCCGAAAAAGAGCTGGAAGAAATTAAGAAATTATTACAAGAACAAGATTAAACCAGAATCCCATGAAAAAGATACTTTGGAGCTTGTTCTTTTTGACAGCCGTCACCACGGTATTTGCTCAAACAGATGTGGCAGCAGTTCAAAGACTCTTGTATGGTAGTAACTCTTTCACTTTAGAAGAACAAATTCAATACGAAAAAAATCAACTGCGAGTTCTGCAGGAAGAGATTGCTTACTACAAAAACATTATCGAATTGCGAGCTGCCATTCTGCAACTTTATAAAACGGGTAATATCGACGAAATTCAGGATCATTTTTCCCGCCGTACAGACGCTCTGGATGATTTATTATCCGATCATAATTTGCAGGCGTCTGCTCTGGCTGTTAACGAACAATCAATTATTTACAGCGATATTCCGGCAGTGCGTGACCGGTTGCTGTTCAATCAGGCAAAACTGGCCTCTCAGCAGAAAAAATATCCGGAAGCACAAAATAATCTGGAGAAAATCGTTAACGATTATTCCGCTTCATCTGTTTGGATTCCCGCTTTCAATCTTCTGGCAGAATTGTATTTTACTTCGGGACAAGATGAAGACTTAATTGCTTTAATGACTAAGCATACCGTTCCCCCCAACGAAATGCTTTCCTTCTTTTATGCAAATGCGCTTTATAATTTGGGAAAATACCCGGAAGCAAAAACGGAATTTGAGACGTTACTGAGTAATGATGATTGCAGCGAAATCCATGCTTTCCAGGCGAAGAGCATTCTCGCTCTGATCGAGCATCTTAACGGAAACACCGATCAGGCAGTCTCCAGCCTTACCGAACTTACTCAAATGAAAGATATTCCACAAACAGAGCTGAATTTTGCTTTATTGAATCTGGGAAGAATTCAATACCTGAACGACACCGAAAAAGCTTTCCCGTATTTTGAAACTTACCGTCAGCTAAACGAAAATATAACGGACGATATTT
>Ga0116164_10003192_pt1 | contig 11297 bp, 5 predicted proteins | sample AD_UKC109_MetaG_FD_89888 | JGI IMG/M metagenome (GOLD analysis project Ga0116164, IMG submission 89888) | Active sludge microbial communities of municipal wastewater-treating anaerobic digesters from Hong Kong - AD_UKC109_MetaG | ecosystem: Engineered > Bioreactor > Anaerobic > Digestate... | reverse complement strand
GTATCCCAACTCATCAACCAAGTAGATAATCTTTTGGATAATCACCCGTGTTTTACCCGTACCCGGAGCGGCAACGATTAAAAGGGGTGTATCGATGTATTGAATGGCCTTTTCTTGTTGTGGAGTTAGTGAAATCATAATGAAACCTCTCTAATCTTAGCAGATGTGGTCATTTTTTTGATTTTCTCATGTTTAACACTTTGGATTTTCTTATTTAAAAATGGGCTCAAAAAACTCTATTGCATATTTCCGTTTTAAAATATCATGATAAGCTTGATTGTAATAATTACACAAGCAATTGTAGCAGGCTGAATCGCCATCACTTTCTATTCCACAAGTGCAGTTTTTAACCACAGAATATGATGTCTGAAGCATTTGAGAAAATTCTTTTTTTGTGGCTGTACCAATTCTTCTAACATGACCTGCACCCCCTGGGACTGTATCAAAGATTACAAATGCTGTTTGCCAATCCCCACTTTGTATCTTTTTTGAGTGAATGGTACCGGATATATCATTTCTTTCTATTCCCAAGTATCTGCTAATTCCTTCGAGAAGGGCATAAAGAATTGAGAGCGCTTTTTCTTTTTTTATATAATCATCACACGAAAGAATTACAACATCCGTTTTAAAAATATGGCCGAACGTTTTTCTGTATATTTTTTCTGACTTACAAACTACTCCATAAGGATTATTATGCTTTTTTATTCTGAAGTTTCTCCTGTTGTTTTGTTTTTCCACTTCTGAATATCCGCAGACAGGACAAACATGGAAGAAGGAGGAATTAACTATGGCAAGTTCATCATCGGAAGTAGATTTAATTCTAAAAACATAACCATTTATCCTGTGCACTCTTTCGCCATTTATTGAAAGTTCTTTATCATCGCCCACATAGAATATTTCGCTATGATATGTTTTTTCAGGCTTTTTTGTAGTGGCTTTTACCGGTTCCCCAGGACTGATAATGAATCCATATCTCGGTATGATAAAAAAATCATTGGATTTGATATTCCCATTGCAAACCTCACATTGCCAATCCTTTTCTTTCAGTTCTGAGATTCTTATATTCAGATGATTACAGTTTTCGTTTTCACAGACTGCAAATTGATATTCTTCCCATTGATTATTTTTCCCTTTGGGCTTTTTGACAAATTGGCTTTTTAGAATCTGTCCGTTGGCAATCACTTCAGATCCAGGGGCATACTCTGATATTGCAATTTTAAGATCTCTCTGTAACCTTAATTTCGCATCTTTATAAAATTCTTTTTCCAGAGAATTTTTATCAAAAGATGTTACTAATTCGACGGTATCTATTGGAAATCCGTATTTAGGAATAATATTTTTCCTGGATAAATACACCAAAACCCTTTCTCTTTCAGTTTTGGCAATATATCTCTTTATTTTATCTGAAAGTGTTCCTGCATATTTTTCATTGGGATCATTTTGTTTTTCTTTTAGTTCTTCAAGATAGTTTTTTAGTTCAGTAATTTCCTCTATATATTCATTTCTGATTTTTTTTATAAAACTTTCTTCTCCAAATATTTCTTGAACCCATTCTTTAATTTTATAATTAAAAACTTGTGGCACAAATGCTTTTAAATAATTTTTTAAGTCATCAGGGATTCTTTTTAAAAAACATAAAAATTTTGAGAAATTGGCTTGATCAAAGAAATCAGACACCTCACCATATATTTCTGGATTATTTCGCCAAAAATATGAGATAATCGCAGCATTCATATGTCTTTTGATAATTTTTATATTTTCAACCTTGAACGATGGCGGCATAATTTTTCCGTCAATCATATTAGTGGGCCTTTGGAAAAAATTGATGTCATGTGATGAAAGCTTACAGAAAGTCAAACTGTAAGCCACAGCATCACTTCTTCTTCCAGCACGTCCTGCTCGTTGAACATAATTTGCCGGAGTAGGTGGCATGTTTTTCATAAAGATTGTCTCTAATTCACCAACATCAACCCCCATTTCGAACGTGGTTGAACAGCTTAGGACATTAATTTCCTTCTTGACAAATTTTTCCTGATATTCTCGTGCCAGTTCAGGACTTAGTTGAGCTGTATGTTCTTTACAAATCATTGGAAAAATTTCCATTTGTGTATAAAGTTTTCTATAATGATTATCTATAAATTCTTTGTCAATATCACATTTTCGAAGCTTTCCGGTACATCTGTATGTGGGGCACACGTTAGAAATGTTATAAATCGTTAGTTTTCCGCATTTATCACAAATATACCAATCTAATTCTTCATTCAGAGACGGTTTGACTATTAATTTAGAAATATCCATTTGATATTTATCTCCTGATTTGGATATTAGAAAACCTTTCTTAAAAAAATCCCAAGCATCTCTAAGAACTTTTTTTGAATCTTCTTCATTTAGATTTAGAATCCTTTTTAACAGATCAATCCTACCATTATTTTTTCCCCTTGGTATCCATCCATGTGTTGTTGAATTAGCTTTTTTATCCTTTTGAAAACACATATAATGGGAATATCCATTGTACAAATAATATTCTTTATCTATCTTTTCCATTGAATTTGATAATTCAAAATCAAAAATACAGTTTCGCTTAAAAGAATTCGCCAATAATTTTAATAAAATGGTTTTCTCATTACTTTGATGTGGTACATCTAATTTTATTTCAAACGATACCAATCCAAGATTTTCCAAACTGTTTCTGTCACTACAGGATATTTCGTATAAAATAGTTTTCCATGCTTCTGTTTTTAAAAAGTCTCCATCAAACATTTTAAAATATTCAAAAGTAGCACTCAAACGAGATACCACTTTTTTTATTGAAAATTCTTTCTCACCAGGATTTTCTTGCAAAAGCTTATTGATACTATATATTAACAATCTTCTTCTTAAAAGCCTATTATAGGTTGTGTCAAAATAACTCGCAAAATACGCGGCCGCTTGTCTGCTATCTGAAAAAATTAACAATTGTTTTTTTAATTGCTCCAATTGCTTATGATCTTTAGTTTCTGCTTTGATAATTGAGTCAAAATAGTTGTTTTCTTCTATTATTTCTCGTTTGATATATAATCTTTCAGATGGTATTTCCTCATAAAGACTTGTTCCAATAACACTAGCGGCCGCTTCTTGTCCTAAATAAAAAGTTCGTAAAACACCACTTATATTATTTTGATTGCTACAATTCAGACATTTATAAAGTCGCTTTTTTTCTTTTTCAACTTCAATTAATTCAATTTTATTTGAATTGCTACAATTACATATATTAGGATTTATACTCGCTTTTTTATATATCATCCCACATTTTCCACAGAGTATAAATGTTTTTTCCAAGTATTCTAAAGAATCCTCATGTGCATAGTTATCTGAAAACATCTTTGCCTGTTCATTATCGCAAACCATATAGATTTTTGTCTTTTTGTTTTGTAAAACTTTTGCTTTTTGTACTAGATAACCTTTTCCAGCTTTTTCCTCTATACTTCCTTCAATAAATATTTGACCGCAATACTTGCAAACTGCTATTTTATAGCATTTATATTCTTCGTCTTCAATTATTTTTGTATTATGTGGAAACACCGTTAAAGTTTTTTTTGTGCCAAGTGTTACAAAAACACCTTCTAGTGATTTTAGGAACATGTGATATCTTGCGTCAAATAATTTAATATTGTTTTTTTCTGCTTTGTTTGCGACAAATACAAACGCAACCAACTCTTCTTGCGTAAATTCAATCTTTTCGGAAAGTTTTTCAAGAGGTTTTGATGATTCTAAAAGCATACTTCTAATTTTATGGTAATTTTTGTCTTTTATAAGTAAATCAAACAATATAGTTTTTGGTTTCTCACTTTTTGTTTCAAATTCAGGGAAATAATTTTGAATTATATACTTTAACTTTGTTGAATCGTCTTTTTCTATGTCAGCATTTTCCAAATAATTATAAATATCACAATAGATTCCTGGATTTAAAAATGTTCTTCCTTCATTAATATTAATTTTTTCACGCTTTGCGTGTATCACACTCTCTTCGTTAAAAACCACATCTGCACATAGTTTGGTTGCAAACTTACAAACCTTCTTTTTATCCTTTTCTCCACCTAAAGTGGCACTTGTTAATATAAACCGGATTTTTTCATTATCGATCAATTGATTTTTTAGTCTTCTCAATAGCATTGAAACTTCTATCCCAGTGGCTCCCGTATATGTATGTGCCTCATCAAGTACAATATATTTCCATTTATTAGCCTTTTCTCCGTTGAAAAACACATTTTCTTCCGGTCTTAACATCAGAAACTCAAGCATTGCATAATTAGTAATAAAAATATGTGGAGGGTGCTCTATCATTTTTTCTCTTGAAATTAGCTGATTAATAATTGGCTTCGATTTGTTGAGTAACTCATATTTTTCAAAGGCTTCTTTTTCGAATTTTTTCGTTTCTCCTGTATAGGACCCAAAAGTAATATCCGGATAATCTTTTAATAAGCCCCTCATTCTTTTCATTTGATCATTGGCTAAAGCATTCATTGGATAAATTATTAAAGCACGAACTCCATCGGAAAGTGTTCCTTTTTCTTTTTCTCTCATCAGGTGATTAATTATTGGGATTAAAAAAGCTTCTGTTTTACCAGAACCAGTTCCGGTTGAAACAACAAGATTTTTGTCATCAATAATAATCTTCTTTATCGCCTCTTCTTGATGTTTAAAAAATTCAAATCCGTTTGGGTATAGTATCCTGAAATCTTTGCTCAAAACACCTGATTTTATAAATTCTTTCAAAGATTGTCCTTTCTTAAAACTTCCAATATAATCTATATAAGGACCTTTTGCAAAATTTTCAGGTTTTTCGAGCCTTTTTTTAAATTGAGCCATATAATCAGAATCTTTTATAAAAAAGGTTGTTTTTATATATCTCAAATACTTATCAGTAATGTTTTTAGATGCTTTTATTGGATCCAATGACACCTTCTCACCCCTCCATCATTTCTAATTCTATTGTTTCTATCACTTTATACCTTTTTCCATCCTGTGAATACTGGGATTCCGTTCTGTTTATATGTTCAGTTTGGGTATCATAGATTAATCCATCACCTGAATTACTTTCTATTTCATAAATACTTTTTTGTTTTTCGCATTTCAATAAGCACATTGGATTAAATAAGTTAAAGGTTTTTTTTCTGTTTCCTTGATTTTCTAAAAAATATGCATCTCCAAAACATTTTTTTTGTGAGTCATCATAATCTTTTATTTTAAGATAAAAATTGGATACGCGATACTTGGTTAGTTTTTTACTTTGGCTATCCTTAAAACAGTAACAATTCTTAGCTTTAAAAATTGTATCTCCAATTTTAAGCTCCACTTGATATAATTTTTCTCTTTGGACCCCTTCAAAAAATGATTCATTTTCGATATAAAATTCGAGTTCATACATTCTGTCTTGAAGAAAAATAGAAGCATCAGTTATTTTACATTTTTGCTTAAAGTTGTATCTCTTTAATACTCTCTTATTCCCCCTTTCCCTAACCTCTAAAAAAATATTCTTGTCCCCAATGGCTTCTAAAAGAACCGTTAGGCCATTCAAGCCGTTATTATTGTTTTCTTTGCTATACATTATCAAAGGAGCTTTTAAAAGTGTTGTTTTTCTATATATCCGAAATAAAGGATAGTTTATTGACTGGATGTCTATAGCTATCTCGGAATTTTTACTGATATTGCCAATACCCTGCGAATAAATACCGTTTTTGTTCTTTCGAAGCCTTAATTTTTCATCGTTAATTGATAGTTTGCCAATATCCACAGGGGAATTTATATAAATCATATTAGAGTCTTTCTTCAGGTCTTTGTACCAAATATTTTGACTTTTAATTTCAGAGGATTTTATACCGGCAAATTCCCAAGTTAAGAATGGAACATATAAATACAATTTATACTTTCTTCCCTTATATACAAAAAATTCAGAATAATAATCATGTGATTTTAAATCAATCTCACAGGGTTTTTGGAGTATATTATTGGTTTCTCCTATTTTATAGGTCAATTCTTCTAGAATTGCTTTCGGGGAAGACTCAATGTGCTTATTTTTGATGTAAACATTTTTATCGAAGGAAAAGTGTAATTCCTTTAAAATAAAACAATTCTTTTTGATCAATTGTTTTTGAGTAACCCTGTCATATATAATCATTCTTAAAGGGTTTTTTGATGTGATAGTTTCACCATCCAGATTAATTACCAGCGCTTTCTCACTACTTCCATCATATATTTCAATTTCTTCATAAGTACAATGATCCTTTAGCTCTTTCTTCTCTTCGTTTATTCTGATTATAAAATCTCCAATATTTTGTTTTGTTTGAATCCTTAACGTAATTTCCGGTATTTCCCTGTAAACTTCATATTTATAGTCATCTTCAAGAGAGCTTACACTTGTGCCTTTAATTAATTCTTCTTCGGAGACTTCTGTTTTATAGTTCTGTATTTCTGTGGACAAGAGCCGTTCCCCTAAATATAATAAAGATTTTTTTTTAAGGAATATTGTCATTATTTTATAATTGCCTTTTTTGATAATATCCCTTTCTACATTTTCCATTTCAATATCAGTATTTTTTAAGCAGAGAATTTTGATTTCCACTCTGTCTTCTACATTCTCGGAGATTTGATTGCCCTCTTCATCAAAAAACAAAAAAGATGAGTCAGTTGGTTTTTTTAGTTTCAGTGAAAGATCTTCTCCATGAATAGTACAATTCAAATCCCTAGAAAAGTTTTCAATCTTGATCTTTTTTTCTTCTGTTTTATAAAAGAGATCATTATCAAGTATTACAGCATTTTCTTGATAAAGTAATGTATCCCCTTCATACAAATTGAAGAACAGCTCTGTATTGCTAATATCTTTTGGAATAATTTGAGATGGAATGAATAAGTACAGTTGATTATTTTCAAGATAATATCTTGGTTGTTTAGAATACTTACCTGCTCTAGTTTTCTTTTGTTTTATTGTTTTTTTAACAATTTTTCTACCACGTTGTGTTTTCTCAGATTCGCTATTTAACAAATATTCGATAAATTTTTCTTCAAATTTTGATTCTGCACTAACAGCTGATTCATTTCCGAAATTAAATTTATCTATTATAACTAAACATCTTTTAAGAAGCTCTTTCACATATTTAGAATGAATAAAGCTCAATCTGAACGATTTTGATAAAAATTGATTAGGAACTGTGAATTTTTTGTTCTTAAAATTTAGGGAAATGATTTGATGACTAATATATTGATCAAAATTATCAGATAATACATTAAAAAATCTATTGATATCTTCTTCGAGGTACTTTTCATCAAGATAGTTAAAATACAGTAAATCAATAAAACGGAAAATATTCTTTGTATTCGATTCTTGAATAATAGCATGGGTATGAATTGAAGTGACATAACCAGTTTGTTCTTCTCTATCATCAATAAACAGACTATGTTTTTTGCAATATTTCTTAAAACATTTATAAGAGGTCTGAATGATACTCTGTTTACTCTTAGTATGTTTTATTTTTTTACAAAACTCATCCCAAAAATTAGATTGAAAATCATATTTTGAGAAAAAAACCAAAGCAAACGTGATAAGTGAATTCTTCTCTGCTTCTGGAAGATAAATTTTTTTACTGTAATTGGTTGCTTTTTTTATTTTGAAATAATCATGGGTTTTATTTATTAAATATTCATACACATAAGGGTCGATATCAAACTCGCCAATCAAAAAATCATTAGCTACTTGTATTTTCTTTCTTCTTTTTATTTCCCTTTGGATTAAGTCTTTAAAATCCTCATATTCCCTATACCCCTTTTCAAGCACTAATTCCACCTCAATCATAATCAAAGGTTTGATGAATAATTGATACTTCAGCTATCTCCAATAATTCCTCTAACGTCTCAACCCCTTCGTTTTTGGGAAGAGCCTTAATATCTATGAGTCCCCCCACCGTGTCATTACGCCTACTTTGTTTGTTTCAGTACAGCTGGAAAACTTCTTGATTTATGGAAGTAACATTTCTGATAATAGAGTCATGTCTATTTTATCAGATTGGAAACAGAATACAAAGAATATTGTTACATTAGTGAATTTAAAGAGATAATCATCTCTGCACACCTTTGTCTTAATCCGCCTGAAAGAGCTTACTTATCTACCCATTTTGGATAATCTGCTCCAATAACGTATCTTTCTTCCCTTCTAATGCTGCGATCTTATCCATATATTCTCTGATTTCTTCGTTAATACCCGCCAATTTTTTTTGAAAGGCCTGTTGTTTTTCCTGATCAATATAGGGAATCTTTGCCTTATTCAACACCTGCGTGTTAATAGACAGGGTTCCGGTTCCTTTACTGAACTTCCTAATAAGATATTTCCCATATGGCCCCGTCAATACGTTAAATAACAGTTCCGAAGAATATCTCTCTGGTTTTACCCTGATCACAATCATGTTAGAATCCGGGATAACAACCAGTTCCTTCTGTTTGTACTGTGGAATTTCACGAATAATGCCAATGCGTTCGATGTTGCCGATGGATGGCATGAGGATGTCTCCCACTTGTAAAAACTTGTTGGCATATTTTTCTAGGTTTTTTCCGGATAATTGTAACTGTTCACTATTGACCCAATCAATAAGACCGTCTTTGCTAACATCTTTGATCTTGATCAATTTCACCGGTGTATAGTTTCTTTTCACTTCTTCTTTATCTTCCTTTGAAAGTGTTCGTCCTTTGAAGAGCTCTGCAATTTCATCCAAATCCACTTTATCTGTTTTCTTATTAAGGGTGTCAAAAAGCTTCTTTTCGTCTTTCGTCATGTCCGGCTTTTTGACGATGTAACTAGAAGGTGATAAAGACATATTGTTCTCTTTCAGTTCGATGACTTCCACATATTGGGATATTTCATCGACCTCTTTATCCTGAAGGGCTATTTCTTTTATGGTTTCCTTTTGCTCTTCAAGCGCTTTCTTTTCCTCTTCCGTAGGGTCTTTTATCCCTTTGTACAATTCAAAGAAATTCGCCATAAATACCTCTTTGGGAGGTTCTGCAATCTTTTCGAAAACACCGAGAAAAAGAGAAAAACGCATATGATAAGGAGATGGACTGTTAAACTGATAAAACTTACTCTGCAAACGATCTTCGATGAGATTCCTCCGTGCATTTGCACTGGTACTGCTGATTAAAGGTGTCCCGGAAATGAAGTTGAAGAATTTGCCGGTATCCTTTAAGGAGGCAATGCCGTGATCAGTAACCGCCCAGTGGTAAAAATCAGTTGCGTTCACTTTAGATCCTCTTGAAAACCGGTTAAAGCGGTCTTCTTTTATGATCTGTTTGTTATCGATCTTTTTTCTGGCATTTAAAGAGGCACTGACTACATAATCAAATTGCTTTAAATCATAGCCATTCTCTTCGGTTATAGGCTGGAAGATAAAATCTTCGTTGGTGATATGACTACTATCCGCACCAAACAGGTAAAACAATATCTTTGTGATAAGATAATCCTCTTTGTCTTCAATTTGTGCGGTTAATGTCAACCCTTTATCCTTATTTCTGTAAAGGGTTTCGATGATAAAGTTTCTGTCTAAAGGGCCAAAAACATAAACGGATTGCTTGGCTTTGAGATCCATCATGGCGTAGATCATGTTGTAGAAAAACTTGTTTAAAAGAAACTCGCCGCTGATTTCCCTGGAACTTTCTCTCAAAAACTTGCCAATAATTTGAAACAAATCGTGAATCACTTGGTTATCAAAAACATCAATCTCGTTGATCGGTGGTATTATTGTATTCAAAAGGATTTCCAATTGATCGGCACCGTGTGCTTTTTCTTCCTCGGTTGTCATTTCAGAAAGAAAGGCCAAGCCTTCGACAGCCTTCAGGGTTTCAAGTGCCTTATAAAACGCCCGTACCCTTTCCTCTGACAGACCATTTAAAATCCCCTCCCAATCAACGGTGTTCTTTTTACTCTTCTCCAAAGACAGCTTTCTCATCAACAGACAAAGGTAGATGTACAGGGTCGTCTTTTTGGAATTGATCAGATCATAACTTAACGACCCGATAGACGACTCCAACTTTGTAAATTGCTCTTGCGATACCATGGTGTTCTTCCTCCTTATAGCATGAACAGCTGCTCATCTATAGATTTTAATTGCTTTTCCAGATTTATTCCTGACCAATCATAAAACCGCTTGTCTTTTATCACTTGTCCTATCTCCTCTTTAACCTTTAACAACAAGGAATAGAACTCCGGACAGAATCCGGGGTCTTTTATCAGGAGGGTCATCACCTGCCCCTTGATAAAGTACCCCAGGAATTCAACCAGATCATCGGCCTCTTTCTTGGCATGTCCCAACAGTCTTGTTTTGGCTGAAAAGACCAACCCCCTTTTGAGGGTTTCATAGTAACCGTCTATTTGGCTGGCAATATCGGGATATACGACCGCCACATACGCCAGAATGGAAACAGCAAGATAGGTGGGCTTGTGGATGTAATCAATTTGGGCGTCATTTGGCATAAGTGGAAAGGGGGTATACATATTTTCCTGAAAACACCAAGCCCCATTCATTTCAGGGATAAAGGTATCCCACTGATCTAACACAAGATCCAGACAAAAAAAAGCCAGATCATCGTAGGTACTTTCCGTATTGGGGAGTTTCTTTTCAAAGAGACCCTCCAGCACAGAAAGTAACTGTTTGTTTTTTTCCTCCATTCGCCCTAACCCAAATTTTTCCCTTGACGTATCAAAAGCCTTTATTCTCATCATCGCCCCCTACCATTTCGGTGTCCTGCTCTTATAAGTTGTGATAATATCTCGTTTATCACAACTTATAAGAACATGCAGCCCGTTCAATTCGTTATGTTCTGCATCCACTTCCTTCTTACCGACAAAGTAGTAAATACAGCCCTTCGCATAGCGTTTTCTGCCGTTGCTGATTGCATAATCAATGGCATCTTCGCTGATACCCAACTGATGCATGCGTTTGTTGGCATGTTCAGTAATGCGATTGTTAGTCGTCATCCACATCACCTCCTAATATTTCTTAACTGAGGATATTATACCATATATTTATCGGTATGTCAAGTGAATAATATTTATTTATAGAATTTATGATAAAAATTATTTTTTCCCCTACAATTTAATTATACTCATAAACGTTTAAGACTGGATTGATGATAGTTGTCTATTAAGTAAACCCATCACTTGTCATTGGTCAGTGGGATTCCGGATGACGCTCTATAAAGTAAAAAGATCACATTGGTGAGGGTACTTGCTCTATGCCCAATCTCTTTCATCTCACCAAAACCAAAAGCTCACG
>Ga0116164_10003189_pt1 | contig 11301 bp, 10 predicted proteins | sample AD_UKC109_MetaG_FD_89888 | JGI IMG/M metagenome (GOLD analysis project Ga0116164, IMG submission 89888) | Active sludge microbial communities of municipal wastewater-treating anaerobic digesters from Hong Kong - AD_UKC109_MetaG | ecosystem: Engineered > Bioreactor > Anaerobic > Digestate... | reverse complement strand
GAGTAGTGCAAAAGCTCATTTGACAGGAAAAGAGGATGGGCTGGTGAAGGTAGGGAAGCTAATACACCTCGTCAACGACTGGAAAGCCTTCCTGCAGTCCGGAATGGATGAATCGGACCGTCTGCGTCAGCATGAGCATACCGGGAGGCCTCTTGGAAATATGGCATTCATTGAGAGGCTGGAGAAGAAGTTGGATCGGATCTTGAAGCCCCAAAAACCGGGAAGAAAGAAGCTGAAACAGGAGAATTAGGTATTGTGTCCCCAGATAAACATTTTCATTAGTAGGAGGAGTAATTCGTAAATTGTTAGGTAAACTGAATCCTTACATTGCAAATGATCTAGGGAACCCTACGGTTAAGATACCCCACTTACCTCAAGTAAGAATCGGCAGGGAAATTGGTGATATATGGGCTTGGAGATCCAGAGACAGAAACGATCATGGACATACTGCAATCTATGTTGGTAATTATATCGTTATTTATGCTGGTATAGATAAAGTGAAAGCTAATACTACATATTTTACCACATTAGGATTAAAGGGTGACGAAGACCCGATTATTAGGAGATATACGCCAAGAAATGGATTAAAGTTATTTCATATTGCATTATTACACTGATAGCAATTATATCCATACTATATTTTCGCCCATATAGTTGGAAAATCTGGAAACACTTGAGCACAAATGCCGTAATGGATGTTGATGGAAAAAAGATAGACCTTCCAATATTTTTTGTTGAGCATAATGGTAACGAGTTTTTATTTATTTACGGTACTAAATTAGTGCCATATGTTATAGATGTAAATGGGACAACAGCATACAGAATTCACTTTGGTTCCTATAATAGAATATATAAATTAGGTGACTTCCTTATTCAACGCCAAAATCCATTATATCTTGTGGGGCTTGGAAAAGCAGAAGACTATAACCCAAATATTAATATTACTGATGAATATTTTATTTTCGACTTGTATGGCGTGGATGGTAAAGTAATTGTACCAATAAAATTAATAAATAATCTTGAATAATATATAATTCTATATTCTGTTCTTTTTATATGGCGCACAATATTTTCTTACCATTTTAATAAGGTGGTAATCCTCTTGAAGGATATACTGTCAAAGAAATCCCCGAAACTTCCTTATTACCATAAGTGTTCTTCTCATTCGAGTATCTTTCTAGGGCCTGTTAACACTAATGACTAAAATGAAAGACAGGGGGGTCAGAACTTATATCTTTATTTCTAATAAAAATGAGGGTGAAATCGGGGTCGGAAGTCGAATGTTGAATCAGCAAATAAGATTGAAGAAAAGCGGGATTGGTGAAATCCAGCTGCAGTCCATTCTTGGGGGCATTGGATGCACTTTTGAACTGACGGAATTTTTTTCTATTCAATCCTCCTTCTTGAGTTATACGCAGAAATGTGATACTCTGCGTATAACTGGAAACCGAATGGAAAGATTACCCCTGGAAACCCGCACGCTTTATGCAGAACTGATGGATCAGCTGACAGCCCTGGAAGCCGGGAGGTCATTGGGCAGTGTCCCCGGCACCTTTGTGCGGAAGATCATCAAGGGGCGAACCTACCTCTACTTCCAGCACTCTGAACCCGGCGGTACGAAACGCCAGATCTATCTCGGACCCGAAGATAACTCCCTCGCTGCCCTGGTGGCACGTTTTGAAAAAGAGAGGGATCTGCACACCCCGGAACTGCGTCAGATTCAACGGCTTTGCGCTCAGCTCAGAGCCGGGGGGTGCCTCACCACCGGTCATCACCATGCACGGGTCCTATCTTCCCTCGCGGACGCCGGCCTTTTCTCCCTTGATGCCGTCCTGGTGGGCACGCAGGCGTTTCTGGTGCTGGGAAACATCCTTGGAGTGCGGTGGAGAGGTGGATCGCTTCGAACAGAGGATATCGATATTGCAGGGGACCGCGCCATGGTCGTGGGGACAGAGAGGGTAGACGCAGATCTTCCAGGAGCCCTGGAGCGTTTGAATATGGGGTTTTTCCCTGTCCCTTCCTTGAATTCTAAAGATCCTTCCACCTCGTTCAAAGTCCGCGGGGAAGCCCTTCGTGTTGACCTGGTCACGCCTGCCTGGAAACGGAATGAGCACGATCCCGTAGTCATTCGCCGCTTTCGAGCCGCCGCTCAGCCTGTTCCCTTCCTCCAGTATCTCCTCGATCATTCCATTCGAGGTGCCATTATTGACGGGGACGGGATTCTGGTCAATGTCCCAGATCCAGCCAGATTCGCCCTGCATAAGCTCATCGTAGCCGCAAAACGAGATGTGACTATGGCTGCAAAGAGTGAGAAGGATCTGCATCAGGCATCACAACTGCTGGCCTTCCTTGCGGAGGATCGTCCAGGAGACCTGCCCCTGGCGAATGAAGACCTTGTTTCAAGGGGCCAGAAGTGGAAGAGTTGCCTGCAGAAAGGTATGCGGCTTCTAAAGAAAGACAATCCCGAACTACACGATAGGGTCATGAACCTGCTTTAAATATAATTGTATCCAGTTTCCCCGGTTTTATGATGAATCCGTGACCTGATACATGATTCATTGAGATAAACTACACAGGGTAATTTCTTATCCTTCATGGCTCTCCTCCAGCCTTGCGGAGAGGGCGAGGAGCCACTGCGCCAGGTAATACGTCGACATGATCAGAAGCGTTGCCAGCTTGAGGCTTCCATGAAACCGGTCCAGGGCCAGGATCGTGTCGGAAAGTGAAAAAAGGATTGCCCCCAGCAAAGCGTACAGGGCCGGGCCTGTCTTGCTCTCCAGGTATCGATCCAGGGCCTGCCAGCCCATTGTGGTGATGACGGCTACATAGACAAGAACGGGGAGCTTCATCTCTTTCAGAACGGGGGACAGGTAGAGAAAGACGGCTGTGGAGAACAGGAGGAAGGGAAGAAGAGAAAGGAGTTTCACTTTGAACCTCCGTCCGCTTCGAAATGCGGCGATATAGGCAATATGGGCGAGGAGAAAGGCAACAAGTCCGGGAAGAAAAAGGTCCTGCGGGAGCATGAGGAAGATATCCCCCAGGAGGGATAGACAGAGTCCAAGTCCAATCCACAGGCGATATCCGGAGATCCCGGTTTTACGCCCGCCCAGGGCGATCGCGAGGATCAGTAGGATGGTAAGCGGTTTGGTTACATAGAACACAGCTTCAGGCCCGGAGGAAGCGGAGAGGATATGAATAGCCCCTGAGAAAAGAGCCGCAAGAGTCAGAACTCGTAACTTATTCATGGATCGAAGAAGAATTGTTAGTCAGAGCCAGCGGACATGGTAGACGCAGATATCATGCCCCTTGGCTACGCATGCTTCGTGGTCGACGAGGACTCGTTTTGCACCGGACAGTTCCAGGGCCCGGAGAATACAGCCCACGATGACACGGCAAAAGGCAATGTCCAGGTAGGGAAAGGATAGGCGGGCACGGCAGCTCTTCGTCTCCACATCGAAGACTTCAGGCTTCCGACTTCGTGGTACATCTTCCAGAGCAGGGAGCCCTTGGAAATAATCCATCCCGGATTTCCGAACTTGAAAAACATCTTGTACGCGATATTCAGGCCGTCGTCGATGAGGGATTTTCCGATTTCCACGGCTCGTTCGGGATCTCCTTCCAGCAGGACGGTAACGATGCCGTTGATCAGGGCCTGGTTGGTCTTTTCACTGAATCGATCTGTGGATAGGATCGTTCCCGACAGCAGGGCTCTGTTGTCTTCAGACAAATGGTCCATTAGCCGGGTGAAGCCTTCCTCACCACCGATCTCTCTCGCGAACTTGACCATTGATTTTACGCCCATTCCTTTTACGGGGAGTGTTCTGTCCGAATTACCTGCCATAGGACCCATCCTTACCTGGATTTGCTGTGGCCATCGATACCTAAACTATAGTCCTAAATAGACTGTATGGCAAATTTTCCGAAGGGCAAGTACGACTTTGTCTTGATATTTTATATTCAGGTGAGAATTCCTGTTTTCAAACCATGACCGGTAAGGAAAAGAACGTTTTTATCTCTTGAGTGGAATTCTTCAGGCATGGCCCGGATGGCCGCAAAAGCAACCGAAGCGGTCGGTTCGACATAGAAGCCGGCCTTACCGAGGATCCTCCAGGCTTCTTCAATCTCCCGGTTGGTCACGGTGATCACATGTCCCTTGGAGTCCTTGATGGCCTGGACCATTTCTGCGAGTCTCGGCGGTTTCTGGATCAGGATCCCATCCGCCAGGGATTTGGAAAGACTATCTGAGGATGCAAAAGAAAGGAAGTGGTTACAGGACTTGTAAAGAGGTGCGCACCCCTCCCACTGAACCGCAAAGAGTTCAGGAATCCGGGATACGATGCCCTGCCGGAGCAGGCCGGTGAAACCGTGATAAAGCCCAAGAAGCAGTGTGCCGTTTCCCACGGGAAGGACGATTCGGTCCGGAGCAATTCCGTTGAGCTGTTCGACAAGTTCATAGGCCGCTGTCCTGGTTCCTTCGAGAAAGAAGGGGTTGTATACATGACTGGCATAGTAGATCCCGGAAGCCATTTCCTCTGCCCTACGGGCCGCTTTCGCCCGGTCTCCGTCCACTTCGATCAGAGTTGCTCCCGAAGCTGTGATCTGGGCTTTTTTCGTCGAAGAAGCCGAGGCGGGAACGACAATCGTGCATCGGATCCCGGCCCGTGCGGCATAGAAGGACACCGAGGCCCCCGCGTTGCCGCTGGAATCTTCCAAAATTTCCCGTATGTCAAGGGATTTCGCCGCGCTGATCATTACGGAAGTCCCGCGATCCTTAAAGGATCCCGATGGAAAGAGATGGTCGCACTTGACCAGGAGATCGAAGCCCCCAAGATGAGCCGGCACGAGGGGAGAAAACCCCTCTCCAAGGGAGACCATGCACTCATCCGGAATGGGAGGCAGCAATTCCCTGTACCGCCACAACCCGGGCAAGGACGGATCGACCGAAAATGAGGCTTGAGAGAGCGGTATCGAGAGGTTGACACAACCGCCGCATGTACACTTCCAGGAGACAGAAGCCAGGGATCCCTCCCGGCCGCACCGGGAACAGATAACCGTCATGGAAGAGAGCGGATCTGGATTCAAGGGGAGTTCCTCTGATCGATCGCGGCCTTCGAAACCCAGTAGAGGTCTCCCAGACCGTTTCCGGCCTGGCTGTAGATACCGGTAACATCGGACAGGGCTGAGATTCGAGGGGATTTCGGCCCCGGTGCTTTTCGCTGGCTTGTAAAGACCAGGTACTTTCCGTCGGGTGTAAGGGAGGGGCAGTAATCGAGAGAAGTGGAATTGATCGGGGGATCAAAATGAATGGCTTCTCGCCAGATTCCGTCTTCCCCGCGGAACGATACGTAAAGATCTCCGCCTCCCAGGCCGTCTTTTCGCCCGTACGACGAAAAGAGAACGAAGGAGCCATCAGGAGATACGGCCGCGTTAAACTCAGGCCCCTCGCCGTTAATAGCGGTACCGGGGTTATGGGGGCCTGAAATTTTATCCCCCTCCAGATGGAAGAAAAAGATATCTTCTCCGCCAATCGTCGAATCATATTCCGCCGTGACACAGAGAAGTCCATCACGGGTTACCGATGGATAAAATTCATTGCCCTCTCCCTGAACGGGTGGTCCCATCGGGCGTGGTGCGGACCAGTCGGAATCGTCACGATCCATGTACCAGATGTTGTAATCCGCAGGGGATTCTTCCCCGGGAAGGGGTCGGTTCGAGGCAAAGTACAACCGGTTCCCATCCGGGGAGAACGAGGGTTCAATATCGCTGTATGTTCCTGAAAAGGCTGCCACGGCAGGTTTTTGCCAGGTCTGTTTTATCCGCTCCATTTTCATGATAACGCCGTGCCGGTCGGGGAGCATGATCGTGTAGTACAGTTCTCTTCCGTCGGGTGAGAGGGTGAAATCCCGTTCGTTCATACCGGTAGAAAGGACACCGGCTCCAAAGATCAGGGGTACCGTTCCCGGAGTGTTCGGATCGGGGTAGGGCCCGTTGAGCGAGGAGAGCGTCGAACAGGAAAGGGAACCGATAATCAGGAGAAGCGATCCGAAAAGGCGGCAGAGACGAGTGAGGGTCATGGATATACCTCCCCATCCACGATACACAAACACCCCCATTCCCGCAAGCGGGCACGGAAATGATCCACGGATCATGGTATAGTGGAAAAAACATGCTGGAGAGAAGGTTATGAAACGTTGGATCCTGAGGGCTGTCTGGGTCCTCATTGGTATCGGAATCCTCTATGGCGCGAAGCTCCTCTTTTTTGCCCCGAAGGAGATCCCGGTCCGGGCGGTGACCGCCGAATTGGGTACCGTCGAAGAGACCGTGACCAATACAAGGGCGGGTACAGTGAAGGTAAGAACCCGAGCAAGCCTGAGTCCACAGATCGGAGGCCGGGTAATCTCCATTCCCTTCCGGAAGGGCCAATCGGTCCATAAAGGAGAACTACTGCTGAGACTGGACGACTCGGTTCAGCGGGCGGAGCTGGCCCTGGCAAAGGAGGATGTGGTATTGACCCGGGCACAGCAGACGGAGGCGTGTCTGGCTGCCAATCTGGCATTCAAGGAATGGGAGAGGGGACGATCCCTGGCACAGGATGGCATTTCCACGGAACAGCAGCTGGATGTTCTGTCTACGGAACGGGACCGCACAAAGGCCGCCTGCGACGCTGCCACGGCAGCCATATCCCAGGCTGAAGCACGAGTAAAGTTGTCCCAGACCTATCTCGACCAGACTGAAATACGAGCACCCTTTGACGGTGTGATTGCCGATCTTTCCACGGAAGTCGGGGAGTGGATCACTCCATCTCCTCCCGGCGTTCCCATTCCTGCCGTGATCGATCTGCTGGATGCCTCTTCCGTCTACATCAGTGCACCGATTGACGAGATGGACTCCGAGCGCGTTTCCGTGGGACAGAAGGCGTATCTCACGGTGGATTCGCGGCGCGGACAGAAGTTTATGGGTACGGTGGTCCGTGTGGCCCCCTATGTCCTGGATCAGCTGGAACAGAATCGCACCGTAGAGGTGGAAGCGGAATTTGATGACGCTTCCAATGCCGACATCCTTCCCGGCACCTCTGCCGATGTCGAAATCATATTGAATCGAAAGGAAGACGTGCTCCGGATTCCCACCTCTGCAATCTCGGATGACAACGTTGTTCTCGTGATCGAAGGGGATCGGCTCAGGGAACAAAAGATCAAAACCGGCCTTTCCAACTGGCAGGAAACCGAAGTCATCGACGGGCTGAAACAGGGAGACCGCGTCGTCGAAGCTCGTGACAGCACCTCGATCAAGGCCGGTGCCCGGGTAACCGTCTCTCCATCTTCGTGATTCATCTCGACCATCTCTGGAGAACCTTTACCGTCGGCGATGAAGATGTTCACGCGGTAAAGGATGTCACACTTTCCGTTGAGCAGGGAGAGCATGTTTCTCTTATCGGCCCTTCCGGGTCGGGAAAATCGACCCTTCTCCATATCATCGGCTGTCTGGATCGCCCGTCCAGCGGGAACTATTTCTTTCGGGAAAAAGAGGTCGGAGGCCTTTCGGAGGATGAACGATCTCAGATACGAAGGCATGAGATTGGGTTTGTCTTCCAGTTTTTCCACCTTTTGCCCCGCCTTACCGCGCTGGGAAACGTCGAACTGCCCATGCTCTTTGCCGGAATTCCAAGGTCCGAGCGCAGGGACCGGGCATCAAAAGCCTTAGTTTCCGTGGGTTTATCCCATCGTCTCCACCACAAATCCGAGCAGCTGTCCGGGGGAGAACGTCAGCGGGTTGCCATTGCCAGGGCTGTGGTCATGGAACCTTCCCTGATCCTCGCGGATGAACCGACGGGGAACCTGGACAGCCACTCCGCAGGAGAAATCATGGAACTCCTCGAATCGATGAACCGGCGGGGCATGACACTGATCGTTGTCACCCACGATTCGGGGATTGCCGAACGTGCATCGCGAATCCTGCGCATGAAAGATGGATCCCTGGTCAATGGAGCCGATCCCGGGAGGACGGGAGGGAACTGAATGTTTTTCTTCGACGGATTCCGGTTTTCCCTTTCCTCCATCACAAGCCATCGATTACGTACAGCCTTGACCCTGCTCGGAATGGGAGTGGGTGTCGCAGCGGTGATCGTTCTTACGGGGCTGGGGGAGGGTGCTCGGCGTTATGTAACGCAGGAATTCATGAGCCTTGGGAGCAACCTGCTGATCGTCTTACCCGGTAAGGTGGAGACATCGGGCGCCGCACCCTACGGGGGCACCACCCACGACCTTACCATCGATGACTATGTCACGATGCGAACCCGGCTGCCGCTTGTACGAAGCGGAGCTCCGGTTTGTGTTGCCACCGAAAAGGTTCGATACGGTTCGCGGGCACGATCGGTCCCCATCCTGGGTTCTACAAGCGAACTTCTGCCGATCCGGCGCCTGGAAATACAGTCCGGACGGTTTCTCTCTCCGGGAGATCCCGATCAGGGAGGGACGGAAGTCGTCCTTGGTACCAAGGTGGCCCACGAAGTGTTCGGACCCGAAAGTCCTCTGGGAAAAATCGTACGGATCGGCACATGGAGATTCAGGGTTGTGGGTGTACTGGCCCCCAAGGGGCGGTCACTTGGATTCGATATGGATGACGTGGTTATCGTACCGGTGCGCACGGCCATGCAGATTTTCAACCGTACCACCCTCTTCCGTGTCCTTCTGGAAGTGCGGTCGGCGGGCGAGATGGCCGCGGCGAAAAAGGACGTATTGAAGCTGATGAAGGATCGCCATCGGGTCGAAGACATCACGGTGATTACCCAGGACGCGGTCCTGACGGCCTTTTCATCGATCCTCAACGCCCTGACCCTCGCCCTGGTTGCCATTGCCTCCATCTCTCTCGGGGTGGCGGGGATCGGGATCATGAATGTGATGTTGATTTCTGTGACAGAACGGAGAACGGAGATTGGTCTCCTTAAGGCCCTGGGGGCATTCCGCCGGCAGATCATGGGAGTCTTTCTCCTGGATGCCGTCATGCTCTCCCTTCTGGGAGGATTGCTGGGCCTGGGGGCCGGTATTGCAGGGATACGGATCTTTATGGCTTTCTATCCCGGTTTTCCTGCGAACCCGCCGATCTGGGGCGTTCTTTCCGCGCTCCTTCTCTCCATCGGGGTCGGAGTAATTTTCGGGGCATGGCCGGCCGTACGGGCCAGCCGCCTGGAACCGGTTACGGCACTGGCCAGGAGGTAGGGTGGATATCCTGGAACTTTCCCGCTATGTCATTGGTGCCCTGAGAGGGCACAGGTTGAGATCCGGCCTTTCCGCACTGGGAATCGCAATCGGTGTCTTTGCCGTGATATTGTTGACCTCTCTGGGAGAGGGTACCCGTGACTACATCGTGTCCCAGTTCACCCAGTTCGGGACGAGCATCATTGCCATTAATCCAGGGAATGTGAAAACCGTTGGAATCCCCGGTATTTTCGGAGGTACGACACAGTTCCTCACCATCGATGACGCCGAATCCCTCCGCCACATTCCCGGAGTCCGGGTGCTCACACCGGTGGCCATGGGACAGGCCCGGGTTGAAGCGGAGGGTAAGGGCCGGAGTGTCTATATCTACGGTGTGGGCCATGAAGCCCTGGAAGCCTGGCAGTTCAGCGTGGCCCAGGGGATGTTTCTTCCGGCGATCGATCCCCATCGCCAGGGAGCCTTCACGGTCCTGGGACCCAAGCTGGCCCATGAAATTTTCGGGGAAGAGAGCCCTCTTGGAAAACGAGTCCGCATGGGGGGAAGAAGCCTTCTCGTTGTGGGCGTCATGGAGCCCAAGGGACAGCTTCTTGGATTCGATCTGGATGACGCGGCGTATATTCCCGTCGCCACCTCCCTGGCTCTCTTTAATCTTCCCGAACTTCAGGAAATCGATGTGGTTGCCAGCACCGTAGGCCTTGTCGATCCCGTCGCAGAAGGGGTCCGGGCTCTCCTCAAGGAACGTCACCGGGGTGAGGAGGATTTTACGATCACGACACAGAATCAGATGCTGGACACCTTTGGGAAAATTATTTCTATTATTACCGTCGCTGTCAGTGCCATTGCCGCAATCTCCCTTCTGGTGGGAGCCGTCGGAATTTTAACGATCATGTGGATTTCCGTGCAGGAGCGGACCGGTGAAATCGGTCTCCTTCGGGCACTGGGTGTCTCGCCCCGGGGTATCCAGGGCATCTTTCTTCTTGAGGCGGTGATCCTCTCCATCTTCGGTGGTGTCATCGGACTTGGGCTCGGGTTTGTTGTTCAGGCTCTCATCCGGGGTCTTGTGCCCGGAATTCCTCTGAAGACTCCGCCGGAAGCCGTAATTGCAGCCCTGTTGATGAGCCTGCTTGTGGGAATGTTCAGTGGGTTTCTTCCCGCCCGGCGAGCCTCCAGGCTGGATCCGGTTGAGGCGCTGCGGGCTGAATAATTGGATGCATCGCGGAGTATATGCAGGGCAAGCTGTACCTTTTTCTAACGACTGCTATGGAGGTGAACGATGACTCAGGATGAATCCTCGGATCTCTCCCCGATTCTTCGGCGTGCGGCACAGGGGGAGGCAACCTTCAAGGAGCTGGGGGAAGCCCTGCGCGACCAGAAATTAACCCTCGTCATTTCTCCCGCCGATTTTGCGGACCATATGCAGCGGATGGAATCTGCTCGAAAAGAGAGAGAGGAAAAGGTGGCCCGGGGAGAACTCCCTGAATCGGAAGTCCATGTGAAATGGCAGGATGTGGGGGATCCACCCTGCTCAGGAATGACAACCGCCGAGGGCCATTTCATTCCCTTTGCCTTTACCAATGATACCCTGGCCCGCTCCTTCGCGATCGATACAGGAGTAATACAGAGCGAGGACGCCATACCTTTCCTTTCCAAAAGCTGGCGTCAGGGTCTCTGGGAGTTCCTCTCCAGGGACTATGGAGGGTGCGTGATCGATCGCGGCAGTGACCATGCCCTTAACCTGGATCGAAAGGGGATCGCGAGGACGCTGGGCTATATTGAATATGAAGAGTATTTTTCCAAAGAGGCCCAGTTTGTCCTTACCTATGACACGGACATCATGATCCAGAATAATCAGAATCAGAGGCTTGCCTTCACATTCAACTATGATGGAAGTGCCTCTGCGGGACGGGATTACTTTCGAGGCAGAGACCCAAAGTTTGATGTGGCGCGAATTCCCACCGATCGCTTCCTGAAGGAGATCCTGGATCGACAGGTCTCCTGGCTTGTGGTCAACCCCGCCTTTCGGGATGAGCATGCCTATATGCGTTCGGATCTGGAAGATGTGGCCCGGTCGATGGGGATCACCATT
>Ga0116164_10003188_pt1 | contig 11303 bp, 10 predicted proteins | sample AD_UKC109_MetaG_FD_89888 | JGI IMG/M metagenome (GOLD analysis project Ga0116164, IMG submission 89888) | Active sludge microbial communities of municipal wastewater-treating anaerobic digesters from Hong Kong - AD_UKC109_MetaG | ecosystem: Engineered > Bioreactor > Anaerobic > Digestate... | reverse complement strand
GTCAGCATCAGTACGGTACTTTCTGGCATGTGGAAATTGGTAATCAGTCCCTGAATGGTCTTAAACCGGTAGCCGGGGTAGATAAAAATATCGGCCTCGCCGCATAGGTCGCGGATATCGCCCTCAAAAATGTCGTCATGCGCATATTCGAGGGTACGTGTGATGGTAGTGCCGAGGGCAACAATGCGATTGCCTCTTACCTGGGATTCACGTAACGATCTGACGGTTTCACTCGGGATTTCGTAATATTCTTGATGCATTTTATGCAGAGTAACATCTTCGACTCGTATAGGTAAGAAGGTGCCAAGCCCTACATGCAGTGTGGCATAGGCGATTTTGACGCCTTTTTGACGTAGTTTTTGCAAGGTAGCTTCGGTCATGTTTAAACTGGCTGTGGGCGCTGCTACCGAACCAGCTTCGCGCGCAAAGACGGTCTGGTAGCGCTCTGAGTCTGTCGCGGTAGCCTCGCGCTGCATGTAAGGGGGGAGCGGTACAGAACCGTGCTCTTCAGCGATGGCTAACAGGTCACGCTCGGCCCGCACGACCGCGATGCCATCGCTCAATATTTCTTCGACATTTATGGTATTATTGCCTATCTTTAGCTCATCACCGGCCTTGAGCCGACGACGATAAATGACGCGGTGACGATGCCAATCATCGGCTGGGCCATGTTTTTCGACAAGGACGAGTTCTCGCACACCTCCTCCATTACTCTTGTGAGTAATGAGTCGCGCCTTGATAACTTTGGTATCGTTGATAACCAGCACATCGCCTGACTGTAAGTAATCAACAATGTCGCCATAAGTCCGGTCGGCTATTTTGCCTGTAGCGCGGTCGAGCGCCAATAGGCGTGCTTCGCCGCGCTCAGCCGGTGGCTGGCTCGCAATGAGTTCTTGGGGTATATTGTAGTGGAAATCTGATAGTTGCATCGCTAGCTAGTATACAGGCCGAGCAAGCAAGTAGATAGCTGATTTTCATCAAGAGGAGCAAGCCCCTCCTAAACAATAGCGGCTTTACCAAGAGTGATGATATGCTTACGACGATATTGTTCAAATGCTTCTTTGTTGCTACCATTTTTGCGAATAAATGCACTCATCTTTTCACTACCAATAAAATGCGGAAGCATTACGTACGCTGCGCCGTGTTCATATAAACTTGCAGCAGTGTCGTAATCGGTAGTATGACAAATAAAAATGCCCTTGGGGTTCTTGTGTAGATAGAACTTAAGTAGCTCTCGGTTAGTGGTGAACCCTGGCACTAGGCTTACTACCATCTCGGCTTTTTCGATACCAATTTCGTCGAGTAGCTCATAGTCGGTGGCATCGCCATAAATGTGATGGATATGCTGTCGCTCGAGGGTTTCTATGACCTCGGGATTATAATCAACGACAATATAGCGCTTCTTCATTTCGCGGAAGGTAGAAACAAATTCATGCCCGCCCTTATGGTAACCAAAAAGCATTAATTTGTTTTCGGGAGTTTTTGCTAGCTCAGAACGAGTTTCTTTACGCTCAAAGAATACAAGAAAACGCTGTAGTTGTTTGTATAGCTCGTCGTCATAATTCATGAGGTAGGTTGACACGGCTATGGTGATAAGAGCAGTAAGGGTGAGTATGTTAATAATATTTTCCCCAATCAACCCATTCTTATGAGCGAGCACTGCAAGAATAACCGAAAACTCACTAATATTTGAAAGATGTATAGCAGTTTTGAAGCCAGTTTGTTTGGTATAGCGCAGTAGGCTCATGCCAATCTGCGTGGAGAGCGGTTTAAGTAGTATAGCAATGACAGAAAATGCTAAGGCGGGCAAAATAGCCGACTGAATGCTCGTTAGATTGAGTTTCTCGCCAAGCGTAACAAAAAACAGTACCAAAAAGAAATCACGAAGTGGCTTCAAGCGTGTGCTTATTTCTGAAGCGTAGGTTATGCTAGCGAGTGAAACACCAGCGAACAACGCTCCCACCTCGGCCGAAAAGCCTGCGACATGGAACAAGCTGGCAATGCCAAAGGCCCAGGCTAGCGCAAAAGTAAACAGCAGCTCTTGCGAGCGAGCAAAAAACTTCGTGGTCTTCGGCAGCAGGTAACCACCAACAAGTACGAGTAGCATTGCTAGACCAACGCCCTTAATGGCTAGCAGAGCCAGTTCGCCGCTTCCCGTTCCCCCCGATTTACTCGCTGCTACCAACAGCAGGGCGATAGTTGCCATGACGTCATCTAGGATAATTACTCCTACTGCTATTTGGCCGTACAAGCGATGCTGTTCGCGTTTGTCATTAAGTGATTTAATAATGACGATAGTACTACTGAAAAATAAGCCGAGACCAATAATAAGCCCTTCAATAAAGCTAAACCCTAGCAGTTCGGCGGCGCCGAAGCCACTTAAGACCATAAAGAGTAGATTTACCGCAAAGACTAGCAGCACTGGCTTGCCGGTAGCACGTATGACCCCAAGATTGAGCCCGAGCCCAACGATAAAGAGCAATAGCATAATCCCAATTTCGCTAAATGAATCAAATGCTTCATGGCTATGAATCAAATCAAGAGCAGTGGGTCCAACTAAAATGCCTGTTAAAATGTAACCTACGATGAGTGGCTGTCTGAAAAGCCGCATGACAATTGATACACCAGCCCCTATGGCTAGCACCGATGCAAGCTGCAAAAATATCGAAGATTCCATTAGCTATATAATGACATGCTGCTTATGATTTTTCTAGTCAAGCACTACAAGCAAAAGGCTATTTCCGTGTAGCCCACCTAAACGTATACTAATAATATGACCAAAGAGCGCTTCTTTATTCGCAACAATGCCGCCCGGGAATATCTGGACTTGTTTTTGGTGGCGGGGGCAACTAGCATATTATTGCTACGGCTCGGCTTGCATCTTGCTGGCTACCCCAGCATCGGCGGCGCTCGTTATCACGTAGCACATATGTTGTGGGGTGGGCTGGCCATGATGGTGGCGGTTATTATGAATTTTGCATTTTTAGGCAGACAAGTGCAAAAACTGGTTGCAATACTATCGGGCATAGGCTTTGGGGTGTTTATTGACGAGGTGGGGAAGTTCATTACCCGCGACAACAACTACTTTTTTCAACCGGCTGTAGGGATAATCTACGCTATATTTGTAGCGCTCTACTTGCTTATTACCTACCTTACTAGAGCACAAAAGCTAACCAGTCAAGAGTATCAAGTTAACGCGCTGCGTCAGTTTGAAGAGGCAGTTCGACTAGAAATGGATATACATGAACGAGCCGCAACCAGGCGATTGCTTGCCAATGCGACACAAGACGATATTACAAAAAAACTGCATGATTTGCTGTACGAGTTGCCGATTGTGCCCCCGAGCAAACAAGGAGCGTTGCGGCAGGTGCGCACAGCAATAGCTCGGGGGTACGAAAGGTTGTGGCAGGTACGAGAAACACGCAAGCTAGTGCGAGCGTTTTTTATTTTCGAGATTCTCGTATTAACGGTGGCAGTTGTGGCAACGCTGTATACCAACATCGATGATGTTACGAAGTTTTTTTCGGGCGCGGCCGATTATGGACATAGTTTAGTGGTAGGACAGTTGGCTTCGACTATGGTGGCAGGAAGCTGTGTATTAGTGGGGCTACGTTGGCTACGAAGCTCACGCGTGCGTGCGCTGGAATGGTTCAGGCGCGCGACACTTATCAACCTGCTACTGACAGAGTTCTTCCTCTTTAGCCGCATCCAGCTTGGTGCGGTACCAAGCTTTTTGCTTAACTTACTTTTATTCGCGATACTCGATAGTGTTGCTTCTTATGAACGACGCTCTACAGAAGAAGTATGAGCAGTCTGCTGTGTAAGGATTTTAGCAACCAGCTTACCATAGCGCTTTGTGAGTTCGTGTGTACCAATAAAATTATGCAGTCTGGTGTTTGGGTTTGTGCCGAGTAGCTCTACATTAGCATTTATAACAACTTGGTCTAGACTGCCATAAAACACTTCGGTTGGAACGGTAATAGTGGCAATATCTTCAAGAATTGTTTGTTGCTCGATACAGTGTTGCAGGGTGAGCATAAACGGTACCCAAGTGTCTGGATGCGTAATAACGCGCTTTGGCAGCGGAAGAATACGGCTCAGTCGTTTGAAAGTTGCGGGTGTCATACGGTCGTTACGCAGTAACTTGTAAACGGTAAGAAGTAGCCCCGTCAACCGTCGGGTGGTGGGCTTCTTGATGGTATCGAGCCGAGGATATACCGGTGGACTAAGCAAAAACAGGCGAGTAAGATTAGCTTGATGTTCATGGGCGTACCTAGCGGCTAAAAAGCTACCAAGCGAGTGTCCCATAAGTATAAAATCTTGATTGAGAGTTAGCTTGTTGATGGTATGAAATAGTGAGCTAGTATGTTCTTGCATGGTGTATTCGCACCACGTGGGCTTAGGGGAGTCGCCAAATCCGAGTAAATCAATTGTTATACAGTAATAATCCTGCTCAAAACTAGGGATGAATGTACTCCAATCATCTCCACTTGCGGCAATACCATGAATAAAGACTATCGCCGGACGAGTTGGATCGCCATGAAATTCGGTATGAAGGCGGTAAGGACGCTTAAGCGTTTTGTGCCAAAATGTCTGTAAATCAATCACGCAGTTTAGTATACACGCTCGTGACTAAATTGTGAGAAGGAGCATCTATCTTTGCAAATAAAGATTTCTTAGGCTAGCGTAGCTCGCTCCACTGTGCCTGGCCTTCGTCATCCATTGCACTGAATTCGCGGTCAGCAACTTGGCTCCAATAATCGCTTGAGAGCGTATTGTTTTTGCGACTGTTAAATATCCACATATGCACCCTCCTTAGTTACGCTTTATAGAATAGATGGGTATTGTTGTTGGGGCTATAAAATACTTCACAAATAGGTGCACGTGAGTAAAACAACAGTGTCAATAAATGCACAGTGATAATCATTACAGACAAAGGCTGCTAGGCGTTGTATGCTAAAAGCGGAAAGATGATTTTCCACCAAAAGGGCGATATTACCGCCCTTTTATGTTACTGTTTTATATTTTTCTGCGAAAGCACCATTAGTTATTTTGACAATTTTGGCACTGGCCATGTAGCTCAATTTGATGCGATGTAAGCCGAAAGTGACGTCTGCTGGCTAGTTCTTGTAGTCGGTCCTCGAGGGTACTGTCCTCTGGCAGGGCAATGCTTGCACCACATGTGTCGCAGGTAGCATGATGATGATGCTCGTGAAATGCTTCCCCAAGCTCTAAGCGATACTTCCAGCCGTGGGGAATGCGTACTATGATGCCCAGCTGTTCAAACAGTTTTACACTTCGATAGACACTTGCTCTGTCTACGTTAGAGCAGCGCCTTGTGAGTTCGCGCATTGAAAGGTTGGCATGGTGAGCAAGGGCATCAAACACCTGCTGACGTGTTCTGGTATGACTTTGATGATGTTTAGCAAGCGTGTGTTCAAATGTTTTTTGGGCGTTCATGTGGCAATTTTATGTCAATTTGCGACACATTTGCAATAGTGGTCTTGGGCCGACATAATCTGTCTCTAGCTCCTTATAACTCACAGAAAGGATATGTATGATACCGATTGTACTGGCACTAAGTGCATTTGCTGCGGCAATGATTGGTGGTGTTATTGCTCTAAAAAATCAAAAAAGTTTACATCGACTGCTGGGGCTCACTGCTGGAATCGTTATGGGAGTTGTTGTGTTTGGGTTACTTCCTGAGATTTCCGAGCTAAGCCAGGACACATACCATATTAGAACAGCTATGATAGCGCTGATGGCGGGATTCTTGCTGTTTCATATTATCGAAAAATCAATCTTAATTTCTCACCGTGACGAAAAGCAATATGGCGAACATCATCACCCGCATGTCGGTAGGGTCAGCGCCTTGGCTCTAGCCGGTCATAGTATGCTTGACGGTCTGGGTATCGGTCTGGCGTTTCAAACAAACACGGTCGTTGGTGTGGCCGTTGCTATAGCAGTCATAGCCCATAGTTTTTCGGACGGCATGAACACAGTCAACCTCATGCTTGCTCACAAAAACGAACGAAAAAAGGCTATTCGTATGTTGTTTATCGACGCGGTGGCACCGTTAACAGGTGTGCTGCTGAGCTTTTTGTTAAGGCCGAGCAGCGGCTTTACACTCCTGTACCTTTCATTCTTTGCAGGATTTTTGCTCTACATTGCGGCGTCGGATATCCTTCCCGAAGCTCACAGCAAGCACTCCTCGTACCGCACAATTGCTTTGACTATTGTGGGAGTTGTAATAATGTATTTCGTCACACAACTTGCCTAAAAACTGATACACTAGCGGTATGGAGATGACAAGTGGATTACTAGGAGTATTAGTGGTGTTGGTAATTGGTCTTATAGTACTGGTGCTTCGCAAACCAAAACCAAGTAACGAGAGTGCGCTATTGCTCAAGGAAGATTTGCGGGGGCTCAGTGAAGATATTACCCGCCTTAAAGACCACATGCAGGCACAGGTAGCCGATCGTCTCGACAAGTCACAGTCCCTCATGATGGGCAGCCTGCAAAAGCAATCGAGCGAAACCAACAAAATTATCACCGAAATCACGCGTAACCTTACTGAGCTTAAAGACAGTAATAAGCGAGTGGTCGATGTGGCTGATGAACTTAAAACGTTACAGAACGTTCTTCAAAACCCTAAGCAGCGTGGCGGCCTGGGCGAATACTACCTCGACACTGTGCTTGGCAATGTACTACCGCCCCACATTTACGAGACACAGTACAAATTTAAAGATGGCGAAATAGTCGACGCCATCATAAAGCTTGACAAGGGACGTATCCTCCCCATAGACAGCAAATTTAGTCTAGAAAACTACAACCGGCTTGTTGAAGAGAAGGACAAAACGCAGCGTGAAGTGCTGGTCAAGCTTTTTAAGTCAGACCTCAAAAACCGCATTGACGAAACCAGTAAATACATTCGCCCCCGCGAAAACACCTTAGATTATGCTTTTATGTTTATCCCGAGCGAAGCTATATACTACGATTTGCTCGTGAATAACGTGGGCGCCACAGGTACAAACGCTCGTGACCTCATAGAGTATGCTTTTATTGATAAAAAGGTCATCATTGTGAGTCCGACGACCATGCTGGCCTACCTACAGACCGTGATGCAGGGGCTCAAGAGTCTGCAGATAGAGGAGCAAGCCAAAGACATTCAAAAACGCGTCGGTGACCTTGGCAAGCACATCCAGGCACATGAAACCTACATGCAAAAACTTGGCAATGCGCTTGGCACTACTGTTAACCACTATAATGCAGCGCATAAAAACCTCGGCCGTATTGACAAAGACGTTGTACGTATCGCCGACACCACAGCCAGCGTTGAACCTCTCTTGCTCGACAAGCCCACCCCCGACGAATAACCTTAGCTCATTGGACGCTATGTGCACGCTATATCTAAAATAGCGTCAACTACTTTGGCTGGCGTTTGAGTGCTGGTGTCTAGCACCGGTTCCGCAGGAATATAAAAAGTGGAGTTCCAATATGTCCTTACCATGGCTTCATCAATTTCGTACTGGATGCCAGGCACCTGTCGTTCTTTGGCTCGGTCAAGGCAGGTTTGTAATGGTGCCCAGAGTAGAACGCTTTTAAGTGGGTAGGCGTATTCGCTTGCAAGCGACGCAAGCTGCTGGTAGTGTTCAGCGTGAGCAGAATGAAGCTCAACAATAATAGTGCGATGAAGCTGGAGCAGTTGCTTGGTCAAAAATAGAGCAGTCTTAAATGCCACTTCGCGTCGCCAATCAGATGACTCGGTAGTGTCAATCTGCTTTTTATAGACATCAGGCTCAACGATACTGGCAGGTTGCAAGCGTTCTCGCAAAGCATGTACGGTCGTAGATTTGCCAACACCAATCGGTCCACGCACCAAATAAAGGGTAGCAGTGTCTTTGGTAGTACATTCCATGGTTGCTAAAACGTTTGGCCCCAGGCGTAAATGACTTCGTCGCGGGAATATGCAGTTGGAGTTTGACCGCGGCTATCAACAAAAAAGTGTCTCCGCAGTCCATCGTCACGTACGGCCGCGAGCGAGCTTAGGCAAAGACCCAGCGGTTGCAAATCTTCATTACGCAAAGGAGGCTCCACCAGCAGGTGTGCTGCCGAAACGCTATCAGGTGGCAGCGGTATACTGGGCGCAGTATAGTACTCGTGGTTAGCGGCTGCACGGCTCACATCAAGCGAGCTTGGTCGAATACCTTTTAGCTTCATTTTTTCAAGCAATACTCCGGCAAGCAAAGCACCCATTTTCGGCAAGACGATGTGAGCCGTCTTTTGGGCGTCACTTTCCTGCACAACAGTGTAGTTGCGCTCTTTTAGCCAATCATGCAAAGTCGGGTCATAAGCTGCCTCAGTCACGCTGAGGCTAAAGCCTAGTATTGAGGCAGAGTTAGCATGCTCGGGGATGTCGTATGGTCGTATATATCGTGCCATAAATACTCCTTTGTTAAGTAGGCTCGATTGTACCTAACAACAAAGTGACTCACCAGAACATATGGCTGCTATTTTTTGACACCACTCGGTAACTATTTTACCTAGGATGGAATTTTTATATCTGTTTACTTTACTGCATTAGTATTTTTTGTAGTACCAATAGCACAAACAGACATCGCGTACACTAGGTGTAGTCTAGGCTTCTGGGAAAGCCAAAGTAGCACTCCCAGTTATCGTCGCAACTCGTAGCTCTGCTTGGGTTCACGCCCTCTAGTATAGCCAGTTAACCCCTATAACCAACCAACCCCAAGCAGGAGTAGTATAACGATACCAACTACAATTCGGTAGACGGCAAAAGGTTTAAAATTGTGCCCGGCAATATAGCGCAGTAGCCAACTGACCGCAAATAATGCAGTTATAAATGCCGCAAACAGCCCGACAATAATTCCAGCATAGCCACCACTAATGACGGGAATTTCGGCATGATATTTGGCGAGCTTGTACAGGCTTGCCATGACGAGTACCGGAATGCTTAGATAAAACGAAAAGGCAGTTGCAGTCGAGCGGTTAAGCTTAACGGCGAGTCCGCTCACAATCGTAGCGCCGCTACGTGACACCCCGGGTATCATGGCAACACATTGCCCCAGTCCAATCAGTACCGCTTGTTTGGGTGAAATCTGGTCTAGCTCTACCTCGACGGCAGTCTTACTAACTGGCTTGCTGTCTACTAACCACAACACAATGCCACCAAGTATCAATGCTAGCGCCACAACCGTGGGATTGGTAATAGCCTGCGAGGCTTTGTCAAATAGCAGCCCAATGACTGCTGCCGGTAGGGTGCCAATCACAAGAATTTTCCAAAAATTGAGCGCGGCTGCATTGCCGCGAAACAAACCAATAGTTTTTTGCCACAAATCTTGACGGTAGTACCAGATTACTGCAGCAATAGCACCCACCTGAATAACGACAGCAAACAAATCGTGATGGTCCTTAAAACCAAGAAGCCGCTGCGAAACAATCAAATGGCCAGTACTTGAAATTGGTAGAAATTCGGTTATACCTTCGATAATACCGAGCAAAAGTGCATGAAGTAGGTCTATCACCACATCAGTGTACTCTTTTTGCGGGAGATAATCTATGCATGGTTCGCTTGTACTACATAACAAGAACCGATGAACGAAACGATGCTCATGCTGCTCGGTGTGAGCGCAGGCGCACTTAACTTTGCAGGCATGGTACCGTACGTACGGGATATGTTTCGTGGCACCACAAAGCCTAATCGAGCAACGTGGTGGCTATGGCTTCTTATTAATAGTATATCTTTGGCGAGTCAGTGGGCACTGGGAGCAACTTGGTCACTTGGGATAATAATTGCGAAAGTAATTGGTGTGGCGATTACTGCGGTGCTCTCGGTTTATTTTGGCTATGGTTTTTTTACAAAGCGCGACGTGACTAGGATTGTTATAGCGTTGATAGGAGCTGCCATATGGAGCATAACTGGTTATCCACTCTTTGCACTCCTGATAGTCATAGGGGTAGATGCGCTCGGTATGGGGTTAACGATTACAAAAACATGGCGAGCTCCCTTCACAGAAACAAAGTCTACCTGGGTACTTGCAACTATTGCGGCAATGCTTGCGGTGGCTTCTGTTGGGTCATTTGATATTGCAAAGCTTTCGTGGCCAGTCTACTGTGTAGTCGCAAATGGTTTATTGCTGTGTGTTATAGTTTCTCGTCAAAAACGGTCGATTGCTCAAAACCAGATGGTGTAGTCAGTGAGTGATTAATTTGAACTCTTCAGTAGGTCAATTACAAGGGCGGCTGTCCAGGAGAAGTTATGTGCGCCAAGCGGCTCACCTGTAATAGGGTCAAAATACTCTGCAAAACCACTGAGTCGCACCATATCAAGCGTAGTGTCGGTAAGAGCGGCGGCATGGTCTTTGTAGCCGTAGCGCTTTAGCCCATCAATAATCAGCCAGTTGGTATTAACCCAGCTTGGCCCCTGCCAGTAGCGGTCGGGGTCAAACTGAGAACTACTGAGCGGCACGCTTGGCACGGGAAAGTTGCTGCCAAAACCATGTTCGTTTTCGAGTAATTTAACGAGTTCGGCTGCACGCTCTTTGGGAATGGAACCGGTGTAAAGTGGCATGAGGGTGGCGATACTCGGTTGTTTGAGTAGGCGATGGGTAATAAAATCTCGCGACCAATATTTGCGAGCATAGGGGTCCCAAAGTTGCTCTAAGGCAGTTTCGGTCTTCTGCATGTTGCTGAGCAGCAGCTTGGGGAGCTCAAATCGGGCAGATTTGGCTATCTCGCATAGGCGCTGGTTGGCTCGAATGAATAGGCAGTTATAAGTGAGGTCTTCGATGCTAAATAACCCTCGATTGAGAATTTTGGTGGTGTCATAGGCTTTGCGGCGCAGACGTCTTTGGGCATCAAATAGGCTTAGCACCTCGAGAGTAGAAAACCGCTGGCCTGGTGGTATATAGTGTCGGTCGCGACGAAAAGCGCCGATTACTCCATCGAGACGCAGTGTCTGGATGGCGCGTATCCAGCCCGGCATCGAATGCTCGTGCAGTTCGTTCATCCAGGGTGGGGTGTTGTCGAGTCCGGTTTCCCAGGGGTGTATGAGTAGTACTAGTCCCTCACCATGAGGGTCGCGGTCTTTGTATAACCATTCGTGGTAAGCAATAATTGGTGGGAGCATTTCTTTGTACCATGTGCGACGCTCGGTGACAGAGATTTTTTGGCCAATTTGCCAAACTGCTTCTGCAAGCATAGGTGGCTGGGTAATCCCGCTCGTTGCAACGCCATCAGGTGAGTAAGGGCTTATCCAGCTGCGCCAAAAGGTCCGGTCTCGG
>Ga0116164_10003186_pt1 | contig 11305 bp, 7 predicted proteins | sample AD_UKC109_MetaG_FD_89888 | JGI IMG/M metagenome (GOLD analysis project Ga0116164, IMG submission 89888) | Active sludge microbial communities of municipal wastewater-treating anaerobic digesters from Hong Kong - AD_UKC109_MetaG | ecosystem: Engineered > Bioreactor > Anaerobic > Digestate... | reverse complement strand
GGAATGCAGATAGCGCACGCGGATGTTCAAGCCCCGCAGGTATTCCGTCAGGCTTTCCGCCATGCGTTTGGTGAGCGTGGTTACGAGCACGCGCTCTTTTCGACCCACTGTTTGGTGAATCTCGCCGATCAGGTCGTCCACCTGCCCGGTGGCCTTGCGCAGTACGACCAGCGGGTCTAAAAGCCCGGTGGGCCGGATGATCTGCTCCACGATATTTTCCGCAATACCTTGCTCGTAAGCAGCGGGCGTGGCGCTGACGTAGAGGGTCTGGTTCTGGCGTTTCCTGAATTCCTCAAAGACCAGGGGGCGGTTGTCGTAGGCCGAGGGCAGGCGGAAACCGTATTCCACCAGCGCTTTCTTGCGCGCCCGGTCGCCGTTGTACATCCCGCGAATCTGCGGGACGGTTACGTGGCTTTCGTCGATAATCATCAGGTAATCGTCGGGGAAGTAATCCAGCAAACAAAACGGCGCCTCGCCGGGCTTACGGCCGTCGAAGTAGCGGCTGTAGTTCTCAATGCCCGTGCAAAAGCCGATCTGGCGGATCATTTCGATGTCGTACTGGGTGCGCTGGCGCAATCGCAGGGCGTACAGCGGCTGGCCCTCGTCGGTCAGTTCCTGTACGCGCGCTTCCATGTCGCGCTCGATCTTTTCCAGCTGGCCGTTCATCTTTTCGCGGTCCATGGCGTAGTGTGTTGCCGGGAAGACCATGGCATGTTCCAGCGTCGCGATCACGTTACCCGTGACCACTTCCACCTCACGGAGGCGTTCGATCTCGTCGCCGAAAAACTCCACGCGCACGGCGTGCTCGCGCTCGTTGGCGGGAATGATCTCCAGCACGTCGCCGCGCACGCGGAAGCTGCCGCGCGTGAAGTCGATATCGTTGCGTACGTACTGGATGTCGATCAGCTGATCGATCAGTTTATCACGGCTGATGGAAAGCCCCGGCCGCAGGCTGACGGTCATGCCGGAGTACTCGCTGGGATCGCCCATGGAGTAGATGGCCGATACGCTGGCGACGATGATGACGTCCTTGCGTTCGCGTACTGCGGCCGTGGCGGAGTGGCGCAGGCGGTCGATTTCCTCGTTGATGGAAGCGTCCTTGTCGATATAGGTATCGGTGGAGGGGATATAGGCCTCCGGCTGATAATAATCGTAATAGCTGACGAAATACTCCACGGCGCTGTCGGGGAAGAACGCGCGAAACTCGCTGCACAGCTGCGCAGCCAGCGTTTTATTGTGCACGATGACCAGCGTGGGCTTTTGCACGCGCTGGATGACCGACGCCATGGTAAAGGTCTTGCCGCTGCCCGTAACCCCCAAGAGTACCTGGTCTTTCAGCCCGCTCCGTATACCTTCGGCCAGGCTTGCGATAGCCGCGGGCTGGTCGCCGCTGGCCTGGTAGGGGGATTTCAGCACGAATTTGTTCACAATATACTCCTCAAATATAGGGAATGTATGTTCGCTTATCAGCATAGCACAAGACATGCGCTTCGTCAACGACTATTCTGACGAAACAGCGCGTAAACACAGGAAAAAGACCCCCGATACAAGGGGGGCCTTATGCGGTGGATAGATGTTAGTCGATAACCGTATCCGTTACGCTGTCGTATGCCGTAGCGTAATGAACGCCGTCGTCGTTGCTCGCGTAAACGTAGAAGGTGTAACTGCCTCCGGGCAGGCTTTCAATCAGCAGCGTTTCGGTTGCTGCCGCAACCTCATGCCCGGATTCCGGACTGCCGCCCGTGGGGGTGTATGTGATCTTATAATGGGTAATGGCCTGCCCGCCGGTATCAGACGGAGGATCCCATGCAAGGGTGGCCTGGTTGGCGACGGTGACGTCTACGGTAAGGTTCGTGGGCGCGCCGGGGAGTACATAGCTGGGCGATAAGGTTTCGCGTACGCTTTCATCGCTTTCGTAGATGCCGTTATCGGCGACCACCCAATACTCGTAATCTGTGTAGCTGGTACAGGTAAACGTGTAGTACGTAGTCGTGACCGTATCTACGATCGCGGTCGAGTCGTCAGCCGAGGCTTCCTTGATATAGACGTCGTAACTCTGGATTTCATTTCCGCCGTCGTCCGCGCCTGCGCTCCATCTGATGGAAATTTCTTCAAAATCGGCGTTCCTGCTGCCGATGATGGGCGCGTCGGGCTGGCCTACAGCGCAGGAGATGACAGAGCTTGGAAGCCCCGTCGTCGCGCTGTTGACGGCAAGAACCGTAAACTCGTGGTTCACACCGTTTGTCAGGCTGCTCCAGGTATAGTTCATAGCGTAAACATCGGTACCGCCGCCGCCGTCCAGGTATACTTTGTAGTAATCAATGGTTACCCCGGTACCGCCGGTATCATCCGGTTCATCCCACGCCAACATCACGGAACCGTCGCTTTGAGTGACGACCAGGTTTTTGGGTTCGCTGGGCGTTGTGGGATTGGGCGTAGCGGACAAACCGTTGCTCAATTCGCTGTCGCCCTGGCCGTTAGTGGCAACCAGGTAGAAGAAATACTCATCGTCGTTGGTCAAGCCGTTAAACGTGTGGCTCGTATCGGATGCGCCGATCGCATCGGGGAGCGCCGTGGTTGCGCCGCCGTCGGTGAAGCTGTAGTACGCCGTATACCCTGACAGCGCTTCGCCGCCGTCGTTTGCGGGCGCCGTCCAGGTCAGGGTGACGCTTTCATTGGCGGGCACTGCGCTTGTCAGCGTCGGCGAACCTGGCTCGTTGCGGCCGTAGAGCAGCACTTCGCAGGTATCGGTAAGCGTGGGATCCTCCACCGACGTGCCGGTGATTTCGATCGTCTGGTCAGTCACGCCGACCAGGCTGGGCTCGTCGGGAACCAGCAGTTTTCCGCCCAGGGCCGCATAGGCCGAACCGGACGTGATGTTGAGCGTATACCCCGTGGTAATTGTCGCGGTGACGTAGGAGCCGTCGGAATAATGCAGCCTGGCGTTGATATTGGTTGATTCGTTATGCCGCAGTGTTGTATCTTCCGGGATCAGCTCGATAGAGGTCAGGGTCAGGGTATCGCTGGTGATTGTTACCGTCAGTACCGCCGTTATCGGGTTGCCGCCCGCGTCGTCGGCCGTGGTGGTGCCGGTTACGGTAAACACGGTGCCGTCGGTGATGGCAGAGGAGATATCCAAAACGATCTCTTCGTTGGATTCGTCAATCGAGGTTGTTACGTTGCCGCCCGCCTCGGGGGATACGGCCAGGGAGAAGTACGGCGAGGTCAGGTTGTAGCCGCTGATGGTATAGCCTACGCGCCGCTCCACGTCGCCGCCGGCGATAGATACCGTTGTTTCCGTATCGTCAAAGGCGAAGCCGGTCACGCGGGGTTCGGACGCCGTAACGGTGACGGTGCAGGTATCGGAAAGCAGGCTGCCGCCGGAATCCTCGTCCGTCGTCGTGGCGGTAATTTCGATGACCGCGCCGACGGTCGCGGTGGAGAGGATATGCACGTCGTCGCCCGAGATCTCCGCCATGCTTGCGTTTCCGGTGATTTCAAGCGTATAGGCGGGGGACGATAGATCCGTGCCGGTCACGGTGACGTCCAGGTCCACATATTCGCCCTGCATGCCGGTGGCGTAGTCCGCAGTCACGGTAATGCCCGTGGCTTCTGTTTCGTCGGGATCGTCATAGATCAAAAACTCGTTCATCATATACCCGAGCCGGCTGCCCACGCGGATATAATCCCAGTCGGTGTCCCGGGTTTGCACATCCACACGCGTACCGACCGAGTACAGGCCGATGATGGAATAACTCGTACTCGGACCGGAGCGAAGCCGCACGCCGTAGCCGTTGGAACTCCAAACGGTCGCCATGTCGTCGCCCTCGGGGGTGGATGGCGAGGAGCCGGGATCCGTAGCGGTCAGAAACTCGCTCATCATGAAGCCGACCGTCGTTCCGATCTGGATACGGCTCCAGATCACGCCGGACTGCAGCACCGTGACCTCCGTACCGACCGCGTACACGCCCAGCACGCGGTAGCCCTTGCTGGGGCCCGTGCGCAGGCGCACGCCGTAGCCGTTGGAGCTGGTGACATACATGGTTGTAGCGGACGATGAGCCGGAACCGCCAAGGGTGATATAATCCGAATGCATATATCCCGCCTTGTTATCCGGCGTTTTGACATTGTACCAGTCGCCGCTGGTACCCAGGATTTCGACCACGGTGCCTGTATAATAGGATTTAAGTATGGTTGCGTCAAAGGACGGGGCGGTGCGCAGCCGCAGATACCCGCCGACGACCGTTCCGTACTCCGCGGCCGAAGCCGGCGCGGCGATAAGCAGCGACAGCAGCAATACGACGGCCAGACCGATGGTAGCAATACGTTTCATGTCGGATGCCTCCGTTAATTATGGTTTCCTATGTGAGTAACGATCATCATATCCAATTTGTTCCCGGGAATTGTTCCTATTCGGTTACAATTATACAGTAAATATGAAATTTTCGCAATATAATCCGCTTGTTTTTACAGTATGCATTGCTTGCCAAGCCACTATGGATGTGATATTCTTTGAAAAAAGCGCGGATAGGGAGACACATCGGGATGAAAGCCGCATTTTATCTGTGGAAAAGGCGCTTGTGCCGGGTCGTTGTGTTGTCTGTGATCCTTGCGGCGGGTATGGGCGCTTATGCCTATCTGGCAATGCCCGTGCGCTACGAGGCCGTTGCGGAAGTGCTGATGCAGGCATCCGACAGCGCGGAGCTGAACGCCATGGCCGACGAAAGCATCCGCTGGTCGGAGTACGACGCGCTGAAAACCGGCGCGCAATGGGACGATACCATGATCGCTTCCGTACGCCGCTACGGCAATACCGCACTGCTGCTGGTCACGGTTACGGCAGAAGACGCCATCAAGGCCGCGGAAGCCGCCAACGCGCTTGCCGCGTCGCTGATCGGGGTCATCAACAACTCCATGAACGAGACGGCATTAAAATCCGTCGTCATAGCGGGCGCACCCGAAAAACCGATTCCGTTGGACAGGGAGCGGTGGATCGCCCTGGTATTCGTCGGCGCGTTTGTGCTTTTCTCGTTGATTTCATTGTGGATCTGCATCAAGCGGCCCAAACTGATCCGCTCCGGAGATATCGCGGAGACCGCGGCGCTGCCGGTGCTTGCGGAAATACCGGACCTTAAGGGCGTGACCGAAGCGTTTGATCGCTTTGATCCCGAGGACAAGCCGAACCTTTATGATTTCGCCGGGTATCATACGCATGAACAGCTGCGGCTGATTACACTGGCGATCCGCCTGCGCGCCAAGCAGGATAAGCTCAGGAGCCTGGCCGTCGTATCGCGGACGGACGGGGAATATAGAAGCGAACTTACCGTCATGCTCGCCCAGGAGTTATGCCGCCAGGGCAGCCGCGTGCTGCTGGTGGACATGAACTGGTATGCGCCGCGCCTTCATTATCTGGTGCAGGCGAAAGGCGAGCGGGATTTGATTCACTGCCTGGCGTCCAACATCCCCATCGAGCAGGCGATGGTCCAGACCAGGGTGCGAAACCTCTTCTTCCTGGACCAGTGCCACAACCAGAGCATGGCGGCCCAGCTTCTGGCGTCGGCGTCGTTCTCGGCATTTCTGGAAAAAATATACGGCAAATTCGATTTTGTGCTGTTTGATATGCCGGAAGCGAACCTGTTTTCCGATGCGCTGGCTATCAGCGGCGCGCTGCACGGGGTTGTGCCCGTCGTCCGGGCGAAGCGCTGGACGCCCGGGCAGCTTAAGTATTGGCTCGAACCGATGCATACCCTCGGACGAAGCGCGCTGGGGCTTGTAATCACCGATGCGAAGGTCAAACAGACGCGCGCTTATCGTCAATTGGACAAAAACACAGGCATTTAATGTATTTCAGCCCCGCATATTCATTGCGGAGGGAACGCCGGGCGTGGTATAATCATACAGGCAGAATCACCGCATGGGAAGGGAAGTGGCGTCCATGGATATTTTAAAAACCGTTCTTCTGTACTTGTCTATGCTCTATGTTTCTTCCGTGCAGATCGCGCCCGATCCGTCCACGGTGAACATTACGCCGACTCCGCTGCCGACGGCGTATGCGGTCTACGAGACGGCGGAGTTAACCACGCCTACGCCTACGCCCGTTCCGACGCCTGCAATCACGGCCAATCCCGCATACGGGCAGCTGGTGATGGGCGACCGCAATTCGACGGTTAAAGAAGTGCAGCTGCGATTGCAGGAACTCGGATACTATACGGGTACGGTCGACAGCGCTTACGGCAACCAAACCCGCAAGGCCGTGGAGCAATTCCAGTATCAAAACGGATTGACGGTGGACGGTATCGCGGGCAAGTACACGCAGACCATTTTGTTTGAATCGGAGGATGTTGTCGCCGCGCCGACCGATACGCCGGCGTTTTTGCCCGATGATACCGCTACGCCGCCGCCGGCGACCACCGCCGCGCAGATCACATCCACGCCGTCAATTACATCCACGCCGTCAATTACATCCACGGCGTCGCCGTCGCCCACACCGTCGCCTACGCCGTCTCCGACGCCCGAGCCGACGGAAACCCTCGCCCCTGTTGTCAATACCCCCGCGCTGATGGATATGTATGGCATCGTGATGGACGGATTCACCCAAGCGCTTACGGTCATGGATACGGAGCTTCCGCTGCATCCCGTTGAATTGGAGGAAACGATCTATATCCCGCTGACGGAGATCTTAAAAAACGCGGGCAACGTGATTATTGAAAGCGAAAACGGCAGCCTGGAGGAGATCGCCTTTTCGGTGCTGACGGATTTCTACCAGGTTTCCTACACAATGAATGAAGATGGAAGCGTGTCCAACCTCGTAGTTGAGAAGAACGCGCAGCCGCAGCCGCTGGCTGAGCGCAGCGCGGTATTCCTGGACGGCATTTTCTACCTGCCGCTGGAGGACATGCAGCGCATTACGGGGATAACATTCACGATGGACGAGGCAAGCGGCGTCATGACCGTAACCATGCCATAGGCAGGAAGATAAAGGAGCGAGGGAAGACCATGTACGATATCAAAGTCACAAAAGCCGGGGTTCTCAAGCAAAAACCCGCGGACGAAACAAAACTGGGTTTCGGCAGAATTTTTTCCGATCATATGCTGCGGATCAATTATAACGAAGGCGTCGGCTGGCACGACGCGCGCGTTACTCCGCTTGAAAACCTTTCCCTGCATCCCGCCAGCTCCGTGCTGCATTACAGCCAGGAGATCTTCGAGGGCGCGAAGTGCTACCGCAGGGCGGACGGCGGTATGAACCTGTTCCGTATCCGCGACAATTTCGAGCGCATGAACCGCTCCGCGGCGCGCATGGGCATGGCGACAATGCCCATTGAGCTGTACATGGAAAGCCTGATGGCGCTGTTAAGCGTAGACAAGGAATGGACCCCGCATCAGGACGGTACGTCGCTGTATATCCGCCCCACGATGATCGCCACCAAGGAGTATCTGGGCGTATCGGCGTCGGACAGCTACCTGTATTTCGTACTGCTGTCGCCAAGCGGCGCGTACTACGCAAGCGGCCTTGCGCCCGTGGGCATCTATGTGGAAGACGAGCATGTGCGCGCGGTGCGCGGCGGCGTCGGCATCGCTAAAACAGGCGGCAATTACTCCGCAAGCATCCTGGCGGGCATGAAAGCCAAGAAGCTCGGTTACGCGCAGGTGCTGTGGCTGGACGGCGTCCAGCAGCGCTACGTGGAAGAGGTCGGCGCGATGAACATGATGTTCGTGTACGGGAATAAAAAGATCGTTACCCCCGTGCTCAACGGCAGCATCCTGTCGGGCATCACGCGGGATTCGACGCTGAAACTCGCCAAACATCTTGGGTATGAAACGGAAGAACGCCCGATCCCGATCGACGAAGTGGTGCAAGGCGCCAAAAGCGGCGAAATCACGGAGGCGTTCGGCACGGGCACGGCCGCGGTCATCTCGCCTGTGAACAAGATCTTCTTCAAGGGGGAAGAAGTGTTCATCGGGGACAATACCATCGGCCCGATCGCGCAGAAACTTTACGATACGCTCACCGGCATACAATACGGCAGGGTGGAGGATCCCTTTCACTGGATAACGCCCGTGCCGTAATCAACACGCAGTATCAGCAACACGAGGCAAAGCAATGCTCAGAGAAACAAGCCTGATCCACGAGCAGGACTGGTCGGAAAAAACCCTCAGTATCCTGCGTGAGAAGCAATTTGAGGCGTGTGAACGCCGTTTGTCCCAAACCTTACAATTCAGCCTTTTCTCGCCGCAGGCGACCAATACCTTTGCCCAGAAGCTGTTCGAGCAGTCCTATTTCGCGTCGGAATTCTCCGGCGACAGGCTGGTCACGGTGGACAAGCTGCGCGCAGAGGTATTAAAGCTGCTGCCTTACGAGGCGCATTACCTCTCCTCCGCCGAAAACGCGCTGGTGGAACAGCTGCTGCTTTCGGGCGGGCGTTTAAGTTCCAGAAACTGGGAGGAGATTCCCGCGGCGGAAGCGCTGGCCAGCAGGCTGTGGTGTTCGTTCCAGTCAAACGGCGACGCCTGGACGCTGGAACTGGCGCAGGAGCTTCGCGATCCTCTGGTCAAGGCGTTCACCCGGGAGAAGCATTCCGGCGCCAGAACCCGTACCTTCCGCTACGACGTCACCATCCACGGGCTTTTGTATATCACAGGCTTTCTGCCCTCCCTGCAGCCGCGCGAAATGTTCAAGCGGGACGTGCTCAAACCCAAAACCGAATGGGCGGACATCATCGCCAACCGCTATATCAAGGCGAGTTTTGAGTATATCACCGACGACAGGGAACAGGCGGTTCTGCTGCATCCCGCGCTTGCCGATCCTTACCGCTTGTTATGGACGCTGGGCGGCACGGTGAACGCGGCCATCACGCTGACGGAGGAATCGCTGCTGGGCGGGATGAACGGCTTGCTAACCGAGGAAATCCCCCTGCACGAAAGCATGCTAAGCGAGCTGAGGGGCAACCTGCGTCCCGAATGGAACGCGGATGAAGCTGCGGACGACCTTCGGTTTTTGGTCAAGCAGAACGTATCGCACGAAGACCTGGAAGCTGTTATGGCTTCCATGCTGTGCATCCGGCCGACGGAAGCGTTGCAACAGGCGCTTACCAACCTGTACAACAATACCCCGCGCTGGATCGCCATGAGCGCGAACCTTCTGCATTGATCCGTACCGTTTGCGCGGGGTATTTGAGTGCGCTATAATAGGCATGCACGCGATTGAAATGACGGAGGAACATGCAATGCAGACAAGAAAACGAGGAGCCGGGCGCGCAGGCGCGCAAGGCCCGCTTCAATATTATCTGGCCGCGCTTGCCTATACGTTCATCGCGAGCCTGATCTGTGCCGCAGCGTTCGCGCCGCTTTCAGCGCTCTTTTTGTTTGCGGAGGGATCTGCGCTCAAATACCTGGCGCTGCTTTGCCCGGCGCTGGTGTTTTTCATCGTGCTGCCGCTGCGTTTCAGCTTTGCGCAGGCGCTTGGCGACAGGTACCGGGAGATGCCGTTTTCCCTGAAAACCGCCTTCAGCTTCTCCCTGTACGGGGAAAAGGTGGCCGAGGGATTTTGGTATGCGCTGCATCTGCTCAAATGGGCGATCCCGCTGGCGATTTTCGGGGGCGTGCTGTACTACATGTACGTGAATTCCGGAACCTTTATGGATACGATCATCGGCTTTACGGCATTCGGCAAATCGGTGACCGATGTATGGAACGGCTTTATCAATTTTTTCGCGGGCATCTTCGGCGGGACGCAAACCACGGTTTCCGGCGGGATCGGCGAAACGTTTATCGTCATACTCGTTATCATCGGCATTTTATTGGTCGTCTTTATCTGGGGCGTTGTACGTAACAGCGCGTACCGCTATATCTGGGCGGGAGCGACGCTGCTTGACAAAAACCCGCGCTTTGAGGCCAGAAGGTCGCTTCGCGGCAGGCGTTTTGAGCAGTTGATGGTCGCGCTGTTAAACCTTGTGCTGCTTGCGCCTGTGATTGTTGTATTATACCTTTTCATCGCGCCGAAGGAAGCGATATCGGAGTTTGCGCTGCGCTACGCGGACGCGCTGGCGGCCGAAACCGCGCTGCCTGAGATCGTCATCCCGTACGGGAAGCTTGCCGTTGTGTTCTTTGCGTGCTACCTGCCGCTTGTGCCGCTTCGGCGGATCATCACGGCGCACTTTGCCACCGCGCGGATTCGTCGCATGATGGCCCCGCCGCAACCCGGCGCGGGAAGCGAGCCGCCACAACAGTTGCCGCTGCTGTATCAGGACGGGCCGATGCCGGGCGAACGGAACTGATAAAAATGGCGGCATCCCGGCTGGATAAACTGCTTTCGCAAAGCGGCGAAAGGACGCGCAGCGAGGCGGCAAGGCTGATCCGCGCGGGGCGCGTCAGCGTGGACGGCGCCGCGCAGACAAATCCGGCGTATAAAACGGACGCGGCTGAAAATACCGTATGTCTGGACGGACAGAAGATTTCGGATGCGCCGTACCGCTACGTCATGCTGCATAAACCTGCGGGCGTTATCACCGCGGCAAGCGATCATAAAGCGGAGACCGTTATGCGCCTCTTGCCCAAATCCATGCAGGTACGGCATGTGATGCCCGTGGGGAGACTTGACAAGGATACAACGGGGCTTTTACTGCTGACAAACGACGGAACGCTTTCGCACCGTCTGCTTGCGCCAAAGACCCATGTGTGGAAGGAATACTTCGTTACCGTGGATGGACTGCTGACAGCGGAGCATACCGGGGCGTTTACGCAGGGCGTGCGCCTCGGCGATTTTACGGCGCTGCCCGCCGAATTGAAAATCATCAGCGCGTCGGCGGAGGAAAGCCGGGCCGCGGTCAAGCTGCGGGAAGGGAAGTACCACCAGGTCAAGCGCATGTTTCTAGCCTTCGGGCTGCGGGTGACCTCCCTGCACCGGCAGGCGTTCGGGCCGCTGGAGCTGGACATCCCGCCCGGCGGATACCGCGCGCTGCACGACGCGGAAATCAAGGCGCTGTACGCGGCCGCCGCGATGGATAGTGAAGGACGACATGGCTGAGCATTATTTTACCGAAACGCCGGACAGCGCGCATAAACCCTTACGGTTTCAAACGGCCTACCGCGGCCATACCCTGGGGATGCAAACCGACAGCGGCGTTTTTTCACGCACGGAGATCGACAAGGGCTCGGCCGCGCTGCTTGCCATGCTGCCGGACGGTATTACGGGCGAGGTGCTGGACATGGGCTGCGGGTACGGCGCGATCGGCCTTTGCCTGAAGAAACACAATCCCGGCTGCGAGCTTACGATGGCGGATATTAACCAGCGGGCGGCCGCGCT
>Ga0116164_10003183_pt1 | contig 11310 bp, 13 predicted proteins | sample AD_UKC109_MetaG_FD_89888 | JGI IMG/M metagenome (GOLD analysis project Ga0116164, IMG submission 89888) | Active sludge microbial communities of municipal wastewater-treating anaerobic digesters from Hong Kong - AD_UKC109_MetaG | ecosystem: Engineered > Bioreactor > Anaerobic > Digestate... | reverse complement strand
GGCCCTGTCGACCGGGGCGCGGCGCGGGCTCTTGATGAAGGGCGGCGCGGTGATCGAGGCCGCGGCATCGGTCAAACGCATCGCCTTCGACAAGACCGGCACGCTGACCCATGGGCGCCCGGCTGTGACAGATGTGATGCCGTTCGGCACGACCACAGAAGCCGAGCTTCTGGCCGTCGCCGCGGGGGTCGAGACCGGGTCGAGCCATCCTCTCGCCGTCGCGATTCTGAACAGGGCGAAGGAGGTGGGGGTTGCAGCCCTCCCGTCGAAGGACGCGCGGGCGCTGATGGGCAAGGGCGTCACGGCCGAGGTCGCCGGCGCTCCCGCCTGGGTCGCCTCGCCGCGCCATGCCAGCGAGAATGGCGGGCTCGACGGGGCTGGCGTTCGGATGGCGACCAGGTTCGAGGATGAGGGCAAGACCGCCGTGGCGGTGTTCCGCGAGAAGCAGCCTTTGGGCCTGATCGCCATGCGCGACGAGCCACGCGCCGATGCGGCCGAAGCCGTGGCACAGCTGAAACGGCTTGGCGTCGCTCCGATGATCCTGACTGGCGACAACCCGCGCACGGCCGCCGCCATCGCCGGCCGGCTTGGCCTAGAGTTCCAGGCCGATTTGATGCCCGAGGACAAGCTCCGAGCGATCCGCGAAATGAGCGCCGATGGCGGCGTGATGATGATCGGCGACGGCATCAACGATGCGCCGGCGCTGAAACAGGCAAGCGTCGGCGTCGCGATGGGATCGGGCACCGACGTGGCACTCGAGACCGCCGATGCGGCGATCCTGCGCGACCGGGTCACGGACATTCCGGGCAAGATCCGTCTTGCGCGCGGCGCGATGGCAAACATCAGGCAGAACGTCACCATCGCGCTCGGGCTCAAGGCCGTCTTCCTCGTCACCTCCGTGATCGGCGTCACCGGCCTCTGGATCGCGATCCTCGCCGATACCGGCGCGACGGTTCTGGTGACGCTGAATGCGCTGCGGCTCCTGCGGTTCAACCCGGAACGGGAAGGCTGACGGCGGATGTCAGACCTGAGTGCATATGTTCAATGGGTACCTTTCGTTGCCGGAGTTTGGCTGCTCATGCGCGCGCTACTAGCGTTGCAGGACGAAACCATGGGTTTCTGGCCGCCTGCAGATCGAAAGGGCAGCGCCTACGCTGGCTTCATCTGGCCATTCCGGTGCCTGTTCTGGGGCCTGGTCGCCTTGACGATCCTCTCGGCCACGCGTGCTGCGCCCGAGCTCGGGACAGCATGCTTTGCTGTCGGGGCGGCGCTCATGATCGCGGGTTTCGGTGTCGCCGTGCTTGCAACGCTGCAACTGGGCTGGACCACGGCCTTCGGCGAGGACGGGCCACTCCGGCGCGGCGGCTGGTTCCGCTACAGCCGAAACCCGATCTACGTCGCGACCTGGGCAGGGCAGATCGGCTGGGCACTGGCGTTCCCGACGCCGCCGATCCTTGCTGCACTGGCTGTGTGGGCTGGCTTCTATGTCGCTGCGATCTTTCTCGAGGAGCGCAACCTGCTGAAATCACATGGTGCGCAGTTCGAGATTTACAAAGCCCAAACGGCCCGGTTCCTGGGCTTTTCGCACCACTTCGAACAGACGGAATGCTGACATGATCAACTGGTTCGGTTGGGCCGCGCTCGGGCTTTTTATTGCCTATCTCGCCTGCTTTTTCTGGGGCAACGCGCGTATCTCACAAGCTGCGGGACGATCGGTCTGGCTGTTTGGGACGGCACGCGGAAGGGACCGCTGGGCCGCGGCGGGATTTCGCGCGGCCTTTGTGCTCTCCTTCCTCGGCCCAATCGCGTGGTTGGCCTTTCCAGGCCTTCACAAGCTTGACCCGCTCTGGACCGCGGGACGCTTCCCGTTGATCGGGCTTGCAGGGGTTGGCCTGGCCTGTGGCGGAGCGCTACTTGCGATTGTCGCACAGGTATCGATGGGTACGTCCTGGCGGGTTGGTGTCCAGGCTGGCGCAACCGGAGATCTGGTTTCGAGCGGACTCTTCCGCTTCAGCCGCAACCCAACATTCGTTGGGCAGGCCGCTCTGCTGGCTGGCGTCGCGCTCGCAGTGCCTTCGGCCCCTACAATCCTTGCGGCACTTCTGTTCCTTTGGTCGGCCACCAGTCAGATTCGCAGCGAGGAAGCTGCCCTGCGCCAATCTCTTGGCCAGGAGTATGAACGCTACGCCGCTTCGGTCCCGCGCTGGATCGGTCTTCGCCGTATGGGTGCCAAATGAACATGCGATGGGTTATGGCGCTGATCGGCTTGGCCACGTTGGCCGATCAACTGACAAAAGCCGCAGCGCTGTCCTTGCTTTCGCGTGGCGAGGTGGTGCCGGTTCTTCCCGGCTTCAACCTGACGCTCGGCTTCAATGAGGGTGCGAGCTTCGGCATGCTGTCGGGCGTCATGGCTGGCAGACCGGTCCTGATGGCAGCTCTGACCGGCGTCTTGACGTTGATCTTCGCCGTGATGGCCTTCCGTGCCCGCCACCCATTGGAGCGGGGCGGGCTGGCGCTGGTGGTTGGCGGGGCGCTCGGCAACATCATCGACCGGCTGCGGCAGGGCGCCGTCACTGATTTTCTCGATCTCTACTGGCGTGACTGGCACTGGCCCACGTTCAATGGTGCGGATATCGCGATAACCTTGGGTGCGCTCTGCATCCTTGTCGCCTCTTTTCCGTCACGCGGCCGAAAGGAGCCTGTTGTTGACCGACCCTGAATCCCAGCGGCTGAACCGCGACGAGCTTCTCATCACGGTCGCGTTCCTGATCGCAATGGCTGCGACGCTTGGCGCGCTTTTCATCGGCGAAGTGCTGGGGCAGATGCCCTGCACGCTTTGCTGGTATCAGCGCATCGCGATGTTCCCGCTGGTGCCAATCCTCGGCCTGTCGCTCTGGCGTGGCGATGGGATGGCAAGGCCCTACAGCCTGACGTTGACTCTAGCCGGCATGGCGCTGGCCATTTGGCATTCTGGCCTCTATGCAGGATGGATTCCGCAAAGCGTTGCTCCCTGCACAAGGGACGGACCGTCCTGCACCGATCAGGCGCAGGCGATCTTGAGCATCCCGATCCCCTACCTCTCACTGATCGCGTTTTCCGCGATCCTGATCTGTCTCATCCTGCCGAAAGGAAACCGCCTATGAACCGTCGTGCTCTCTTGATCGGGGCCTCTGCCCTCGGCCTTGCCGCTTTCGGGGGAGGAGCTTTTCTGATGAAACGTCGCCGCAGGGCCGAAGCAGAAGCGGCCGCAGGGGAGACGCCGGCCGCGGACCCGACATTGCTTGTCCGCCCCTACTCTCCGACTTTCGGCCCTGCGGACGCTCCGGTGACGCTTATTGAGTTCTTCGACCCTTCCTGCGAGGCCTGCCGCGCTTACCATCCAGTGGTTCAGGAAATCCGCCGTCAGTTCCCGACGCAGGTTCGGGTGGTGTTGCGCTATACGGTGTTTCACGAAGGCTCGGACGAGGCTGTGCGCATCCTCGAGGCCGCGCGCATGCAGGACAGGTTCGAGCCGGTTCTTGATGCCCTGCTCGAACAGCAGCCAGGCTGGGCGGTACACGGTTCGCCTCAAATGGACGTTGCCTGGGAGATAGCTGCCGCTGCCGGCCTCGATGTCGAAAGGGCCGAAAGCGACAGGCTGTTTCCGGGCATAACCGGCACGCTCAATCAGGACTCTGCCGACGTCGAGGCTCTGGGGATTCGCCAGACACCGACATTCTATGTGAACGAGAAACGGCTGGAGAACTTCAGCCCCGACAGCCTGATCGCTGAAGTCCGCTTCGCCGTGGAGAATTCCTGACACGGGCGTCAGTTGCGGTCGGCAAAGTCCGAAAACAGCGCAAGCGTGCGCTGGCTGACGTGATGCTCGATCCCCTCGGCATCGCGTTCAGCGGTTTCCGGGTCAAGCCCCAGGCGCAAGAGGAAGCGAAGGACGATCTCGTGCCGCTCGCGGCATTCCTTGGCGAGAGCGCGCCCCTCCTCGGTCAGAAACACCGAGCGATACTTGGCGCGCGTGATCAGACCGTCACGGGCCAGGCGGCCGAGCGTTTTAGCAACCGTCGGCGCCGTCACCCCCATTCGTGCCGCGATGTCGACGGGCCGCGCTTCGCCTTGCTCATGAATAAGCTCTGCGATCAGCTCGACATAGTCTTCGGCTACTTCGCTGCGCCGCGCCTCTCGAACGCCAATGAAGGCTTCCACCCGGGCTTCGGCAGGGCGAGCTTCGGATTCCTGGTGTTCTGATGCTAGGTTTTCGTCGGTCGACATACTTTACTTTCGCACGAACCCGATTGACTCGTAAAGTCTTTGCAATGATTATTAGCCGAAGCTAACTTTTTACGCCATGTCGTGTGTATCTGCGCGGCCGAACGAGACAACGTCCATGACCTCCGAAAACGAAAAACGAGATCACGACAGAGCCCACGCTCCAGACAACAGTGACTGGGCGTCGGTCTCGGCATCCCGTCGTGCACTGCTCGTCGGCGGACTGGCCGCGGCGGGGGGAGCTGCTGTCGCGGCGGGCCGAGCGCGGTCGCAATCCCCGCCGGACCCGATGGCGGGGCACGACATGTCCACGCCCACCGATCCCTACACTGCCCCGAGCGGCGACATGGCGCATGGCAGCATGACGACCGTAGGCCAAGTCGACCACGCCCGGAACGGCTTCGAACCGACCGCGATGCTGACCGACTGGGACACCGGACGCACCAAAATCCTTCCCGACGGCCGGACCTTGCGGACCTTCGAGGTCGACGCCTCTGACCGTGAGATCGAGATCGCGCCGAGAGTGTTCTTTCCGGCCTGGACGTTCAACGGTCGCGTGCCCGGGCCGGCATTAAGAGCGCGCGAGGGCGAGCGGCTGCGGATCGTGTTCCGAAACCTCGGATCGCACCCGCATTCCATGCACTTTCACGGCATCCACTCGGCCCGCATGGATGGTGTCCCCGGCGCCGGGCTGATCGGGCCCGGCGAGGAATTCATCTACGAGTTCGACGCCAGGCCCTTTGGCTGTCACCTCTACCACTGCCACGCCCTGCCGCTGAAACGGCACATGCACAAGGGCATGTACGGCCTCTTCGTGATCGACCCAGACCCGGCTCGTCAGACCGTTCCCGCGCTTGCCTCCGTCGCGGCGTCCCGCGTCCTTGGCAGCCCGGAAAACGCGCGCTGGCAGGAGCTGGCGATGGTGATGAACGCCTTCGACACCAATTTCGACGGCGAGAACGAGATCTACGCCGTGAACACGGTCGGTCAGATCTACATGAACGAGCCGATCCGGATCGACAAGTCGCGCCCGGTGCGCGTCTACCTGATGAACGCGACCGAGTTCGACCCGATCAACTCGTTCCACCTGCACGCGAATTTCTTCGACTACTACGACACAGGCACAACGCTGACGCCGACCCTGCGCACGGTCGATGTGATCATGCAATGCCAGGCGCAGCGCGGGATCCTCGAGTTCAGTTTCGCCGACCATGAGGACGGCCTCTACATGTTCCACGCCCATCAGGCCGAATTCACAGAACTCGGCTGGGTCGGCATGTTCGACGTGAGGGAACCCGGCGCATGAGCGAGCAGAGCCATCCCACCCGCTCGCCCCTCACCCGGCTGCTGCTGGTCGCGGTGCCGCTTGCCGCGATGCTGGGCGCCTTCGTCTGGATCGCCTCGCTCGATCCGTTGCGCGGCTTCAACAACGGTGCGCCACCGGTCGAGGCGCTGACGGTCGAGCGCACCATTCTCGATGGTTCGGGGATCGCGCTCCTGGTGCGCGCGGGCGGCTCGGAGGACATGGTGATCGCCCAGGTCGCGGTGGATGACGCCTATTGGGACTTCCGACAGGATCCTCCGGGGCCGATCGCGCGGGGCGGCGTGGTCTGGCTGCGCATTCCCTATCCTTGGGTCCACGGCGAGGCCCATCACGTCAACCTGTTGACCAACACCGGCGCGACCTTTGGACACGAGATCGCCGTCGCCGTCTCGACGCCCCGGGCCACCGGCAGTCAAATTCGGCTGCAGGCGGTCGTCGGGGCCGTCGTCGGGCTTCTGCCGGTGGCGCTCGGCCTGATGTTCTATCCCGCCATGAAAGGCGTCGGGCGGCGCGGGATGAACTTCCTCCTCGCGCTGACGGTGGGCCTTCTGGCCTTCCTTCTTATCGACATGACATCGGAGGCACTGGAGTTGGCGGCCGAGGCAGCGGCCCTGTTCCAGGGGTCTGCCCTGGTCTGGCTCGCGGCTCTTGCGAGTTTCCTAATGCTGATGGCGGTCGGGCGATGGCGCGGCAGTCCCGAAGGAATCGCGCTCGCCTTCTTCATCGCCCTCGGGATCGGGCTGCACAACTTCGGCGAGGGGCTGGCAATCGGCGGGGCCTTCGCGGCCGGATCGGCGGGATTGGGAACCTTCCTCGTCCTCGGCTTTGCGCTGCACAATGTCACCGAAGGCATCGGCATCGCGGCGCCGATGCTGCGGGCTCGCCCGGCCCTCTGGACCTTCGCAGCTCTGACCCTCCTCGCCGGGGGACCGGCCATCCTTGGCATGTGGGCGGGAAGTCTTGCCTATGCGCCGCAATGGTCGGCCCTGGCGCTTGCCGTCGGGGTGGGCGCGATCCTTCAGGTCATGGTCGAGGTCACCGCCTATCTTTTGCGCCAGAACGCGGATCGGCAAGCGGCGCTGTTTTCTCCCGCAGTCCTTGGCGGTTTCCTCGGCGGGATTGCCTTCATGTATGCGACGGCAGCCTTGATCAAGATCTGACGTGTGGACAGACGTTTCCTGTCTCTCGTTGCAGGGTGGGCGGCGAGTCGCCCTCTGATCGCCGCTCAAACTTGCGTGATCTTCCTGGCGAGGGGTTGCAGCTATAGCCGCTAGAGGGTCTAGCCAGTGCAAAGAGAAGAGCGCCAAAGACGATGCAATTGAGAACCCTGCAGAAAATACTCTGGTCCGCCGCCGCTTTTGCCACGCTGGCATTCGGGTTATGGCAATTCTCTCAGGATCGCGGTCCATCTGTCGGTGAACAAGCGCCGTTTCGTCCGACCTTTGCTCTGCCGGACGCAGAAGGGCAGCTTCGGACGCAAGCGGATTTTGAGGGCAAGTACCTGCTGGTCTTCTTCGGCTTTACCAATTGTCCCGACGTCTGTCCGACGACGCTGGCCGAGGTGGCGCAGGTCATGGACGACCTCGGCGACCAGGCTGCCAATGTGCAACCCTTGTTCATCTCGGTCGATCCCGTACGGGATCGGGCGCTCGGACTTGCGGAGTTCACCGGCGCCTTCCACCCATCCATTCTGGGACTGGCCGGTGACGACACACAAACGCGGGCGGCTGCGGACAGTTTCTACATCCACTACGAGCGTCAGGATGACACGACCGCCCCGGACGGGTATTCAATGTCCCACAGCCCGGCGCTATATCTGGTCGGACCCGACGGCGAATGGCTACGGCAGTTCAGCTACGGCACTCCCGCCGCAGAAATCCTTGCAGACCTGAGATCGAGATTGTGATCGCGATGAAGACCCAGATCATTTCCACCCTCATTCTGATGGCCGCGTCCCCGGCAATAGCCTGCGAAAGCACGACATTTGGTGATCTCAGCATAGCCAACCCATGGTCCCGCGCGACCATCGGCGCGGGCCGTCCGGCGGTCTTCTATGTCGCAATTACCAACGACGGTGCATCCGATGACGCCCTTGTCGCCATTTCGACCCCGGCTGCCGGCAGGCCGATGCTGCATGAAACCACCGTGACGGACGGAGTCGCCTCGATGCCGCATGCGATGTCGATCCCGCTGCCGGCAGGTCAGACCGTGCAGCTTGCCCCAGGCGGCTATCATGGGATGCTGATGGGTCTGACTGCGGCGCTGAAGGAGGGTGAGACTTTCCCGGTCACCCTGACATTCGAGGTGGCAGGCGACGTTACGGTGAATGCTGAAGTGCTGTCCTTGCGCGTGGAGGGACCAGATTGCGAAACCGACGGGCAGTAATTCTTGGCATTGGCGGAGGGCTCGGCGCGCTAGCCTTCACCCTCGGTCTCGGCTGGTGGCGAAGCAGTGGCGCCGTGTCGTCGTCGGCTGACCTTCTGCCCGTGCCGATTTCCGAAATGGACTTCGATCTGATCAGCCATGGCGGCGAGCGGGTGCGGCCAGCCGACTGGATTGGCAGGCCAACGATGGTCTTCTTCGGCTTCACGTGGTGCCCCGACGTCTGTCCGACCACTCTGAGCGACATTTCAGGATGGCTGGACGATCTCGGCCCCGATGCCGACCGGCTGAACGTATCGCTCATAACCGTCGATCCCGAGCGTGACTCGCCCGAAGTTCTGGCCGACTACCTCTCGCATTTCGACCCACGCATCGTTGGTCTGACCGGAACTTTGTCCGAGATCGGACGGGCAGCATCGGGGTTTCGTGCCCGGTTCGAGAAGGTTCCGCGTGAGGACGACTACACCATGGATCACACGGCTGGCGTGTTCCTGTTTCGCGCCGATGGCCGCTTTGCGAGCATCATCGACTACCACGAGGACCGCCGCTTCGCGGTGCCGAAGATCCGCAGGGCCATGCAGTGACCTGCCGAAAGGGAACCGGTGGCCCCGGCGTAAACCATACAAGCAACGGAGTAGGACAATGACCCGAGAGATCCGATTTTCCCGTCGAGCATTGATAGTGTCAGGCTTGGTCACCGCCGCGCTGGGGACCACTTCAGCCTGGGCCCAGACAAGCGCCATTCATGTCGTCAAGGGAACCGGGTGCGAATGCTGCAATGCCTGGATCGCTTACCTGCGCGACGAAGGGTTTAGCGTGACCGAGGAGGAACGCTATGGCACCCTCCTGATGACCTACAAATCCGAGGTCGGGGTGCCGCAGAGCATGATTTCCTGCCATACCGGCATGATCGACAGCTATGTCCTCGAAGGTCACGTGCCCGCCGCCGATATCCGACGCCTCTTGACCGAACGGCCGGATGCCATCGGACTGGCTGTGCCAGGCATGCCTTACGGCTCTCCCGGCATGGGGCCGGAAGAGGAACGCGAGGCCTATGAGGTCATGCTGATTGCTCGTGACGGTTCCGGAACGGTCTTCAGCCGCTATGAGGAATTGGGGTGAACACATCCCGCATGAATCGACAATTCGCCTCCACATTCACCCACGAGCAATCATAGGCGGTTACCGCTGCCGTCGCACCATTAATGTAAAGCTTCATGCTTACGAATTGTGTTAAAGCCAGAATGTCGGTGTTGGGTAAACCTTGGCAATCGACGCGCTAATTCCTCCGCGAGACAGAAGCAGACGATATGTTTGCTTAACAACTCAATCGCAACATGAAAAACGCGCGACATTGCGCAAATTGGTGCCGCTCGTATTAGGGCAAAAAATTTTTAGGCAACCGGAAACAATTCCGGCAGCCCCCGGTAGACGCCAATTGAGCGCGGAGTGCGTGAGGACGCAGTATCGATACAACCAAAGGAATCTCTAACTTGATCGAAACCAGAGAAATTGACGCCCATTTGCCGGTCTTAAGATTTAAGAAAAAGCCCCATCCGCACCCGGCGTTACAAAGAGTCGAACCGATCACCAATAAGAAAATGAAGTCAATTCGCTGACATTCTTGGTTTTTTAGGGTGAATATGCCTTCATTCGGCAATCGATTTCCTTGCTCACACGATCCGCGCTGGCTCTTAGCACCTCGTCCACAAAATGCGTATATCGACTGGTGACCGTGCCAAGGCTGTGTCCTAGCATCGCAGCAATTGTAGCGTCGGAATAGTTGAGCTCAGCCGCGACTGAGGCATAGCTGTGGCGGAGCGTGTGCATTACGGCACCTTCGATTTCGGCGCGTTGGCAAATCTGGATCCAAATTTTGCGCAGACCATCATACGCGCCGTTACCCCTGACCGCCGGAAACAGGAATTCAGATGAACGGTCACTTGGAAGCGAACTGATCAGCGCAAAGGCAGCCGAGCCGATTGGCCGAATTTGCGCGCCAGTCTTCGAGTCTTCCAACCTGAAGCAGCCGCAATGCTCATCGATCTCCCGGCGCTTGAGCAACCGCACTTCGCCGACGCGACATCCCGTAAGCGTCAATAACCGGATTGCGTTGATGGCAACAGAACTGATCCCTTCTGCCTCCAATTCAACCATCGCCCGTCCCAATGCTTCATATTCCTGAGGCCGGAAGAACCGCGTCCGCTTCTGATCGACGCCGCACCTGATGCCATGGCAAGGATTGGCTTCGCACAATCCCATGTCGCGAGCATAGGTCATCATGCCACTGAGAAGCGCAACGGTCCGGCGCGCTGTTCCGCCGCCACCAGAGACAATGGAGCGCCCACGCTTTTTGCCGGACCTGATGTTGCGCTTGGTCTTTCCTTCCCGGATGTCGATGACGAACCGCTCCACTGTTCGGCGGTCCAGTGATGCTACTGGAAGTTTGCCGATTAGCGGGCGGATATGGGTCTCGATACGGCCGACATCCGTGGCGATCGTGGTTGCCTTCTTGGGCCGGTTGAAACGGGTAAGATATCGACCGGCACAGATGTCATCCATGTACTGATCGCACAACTCGGCGATGGTCATGTCGGCTCTTTTTTGCCGTTTCTGTTCGGATGGGTTTTGCCCCATCCGAACTTCACCGAGTTTCTTCATCGCCTCTGTGCGCGCCTGGTCGGGAGTAAGGTGACCATAGCGGCCAATCGTGTATCGGCGCGTCCGATTGTTTTCGTCGCGATACTGGATCAGGAATGACTTCTGGCCGGTCGCAAAGACGCGAACACCAAAGCCTTTCAGCTCGTCACACCACAGGAAATAATCCTTCGCACCTGGCGGGCTCTGGTCGATCAGACGCTTGGAAATTTTCGGCATGGCAGCGGTCCCGCACGGAAGCAATACGGAAGCAAAATCAGCGAAAAGTCGGAAATCTCAGTCCAAAGCCGTCAATCGTGATATTGCTCTAACATCATGATTATAATGGTATTTTCCAAATATGGCCATGTTTGGGAACAGTGCGAAAAACACCTAAATGCCCGCTCCGAAGGCAGAGGTCACAGGTTCGAATCCTGTCGGGTGCGCCATTTCACATTTTCCCATGCTCATACCCTCTAACATCTTGAATGGTAATGATTTTTTTGGGTTCGAAAACCCCTCATTGCGGGTGTAGGCAATACGCTCCGCAAAGGCCAATCTGAGCACTATCTTGCGCAGGTGAATATGCCCAGAAGCCCAAAGATTCCAAGGGGTTGAGAGGAATTGAAGAGCGAGTTCGAACATTTCCTCAAAGGCATGCCTTGGCTTGCCCTGATTTTGCAGTTTTTCGGCGAGCAGAAGCT
>Ga0116164_10003182_pt1 | contig 11312 bp, 12 predicted proteins | sample AD_UKC109_MetaG_FD_89888 | JGI IMG/M metagenome (GOLD analysis project Ga0116164, IMG submission 89888) | Active sludge microbial communities of municipal wastewater-treating anaerobic digesters from Hong Kong - AD_UKC109_MetaG | ecosystem: Engineered > Bioreactor > Anaerobic > Digestate... | reverse complement strand
CCTCGATAACTACTATACTCAAACCATTGAGGCCTACAAGCGCGTTTATGCGCGGCTTGGCATTAGCGACGACACTTATGTGACTTTTGCGAGTGGGGGAGCATTTACCAAATTTAGCCATGAGTTTCAGACTATTTGCGATGCCGGCGAGGACGTTATTTATCTGCACCGCGGCAAAAACATTGCTATTAACGAAGAGGTTATCGACGATGCCATTAAGGAGCTTGGCATAGCCCGTGAGGAGCTCGAAAGGGTCAAAACTGCCGAAGTTGGCAATATCTTTAATTTTGGTACTCAAAAAACCGACGAAATGGGGCTGTACTACACCGATGACAGCGGGAAACAGCAGTCACTCCACATGGGGAGTTACGGCATCGGCATTACCAGAGTAATGGGCGTTGTAGCCGAAAAATTTGCCGACGAACGAGGACTGGTTTGGCCAAGTGCAATTACACCGTTCCAGGTCTACCTGGTACAAATTGGTACGAGCCCGGCAGTAACGCAGGCAGCACAATCATTGTATGACACACTGCTGGCGCAAGGTATAACGGTACTGTACGATGATAGCGACAGGCGTCCGGGCGAAAAATTTGCCGATGCCGACTTGCTAGGTATGCCACACCGCGTAGTGGTAAGTGCTAAAACTATCGAGACAAGTGTATTTGAGTACAAAAATAGAACAAGTCAAGACGCTACGCTGTTGTCGCTCGCAGACTTGCAAATGCAGTTGACCAAATAGTCCGCACTCGTTATAGTACCTGTGACTAGGTGGAGGGAACCACCCTAGAATACAGAGCAGAGCTAGCAATTCCCGGCAGTATATGCCAAAGCAAAGGAGTAGAGTATGGTAAAAAAATTTCATTTGACCAAAGAAGGCGTTGTTGAGTTTGAAAAAGAGTTGGCTGAACTACAGAAAAAGCGGCTCGAAACTGCCAACGCTATTAAAACTGCCCGCGAAATGGGTGATTTGAGCGAAAACGCCGAGTATCAGTCGGCTCGGCAAGACCAAGAGCGCATCGAAGGCCGTATGGATGAAATCAAGCATATTTTGGCCAATGTTCAGATTATCGCTGCGCCAAAAAGCAAGGCAGTCGGGCTTGGTTCGACAGTTACCCTTAAGGACTCTAAGGGCAAAGAACTGGTACTACAGGTAGTTGGTACTATCGAGGCCGACCCGCTGGCTCAAAAAATTTCTGACGAATCACCAATCGGTCAGGCACTGCTGGGCAAAAAGCAGGGCGAAGAGGTCGAAATCACCCGGCCAACTGGCAATACAACCTACACTGTCGCCGAGATTCGCTAATTTTAGCTCCCAATATTCTTCTTACGAACCACAGAACCTGTATTGTTGATAAGCGTTATTAATCTTCCCTGATTAGCCTTTGTGCGAGAAGTACCAAGGTGGAACAAGACAGGGAGATTGTCAAAATCTTCGGCTCTAAAATAATAGCTGCGGAGCAATTTGGCATTTGAGCCATAGCTTTTGTGGTGGGTTATATCGTTCCGCATGATGCTACGTTGTAGTTTGTCGTGCAAAAATCGTTTGTAACCAACCTGCTGAAACTTTTGCACATCAATCGTGCTGTTTTGGCAAGCTTCCTCGGTAATCTTGGCACTCAACGGGTTCAGCCCAGACACATCAACCGTCCAGGCGGCAATCGTCCCTTCGTCGTATAAAGGTGCTGCTGACGGAAGCATTGCATCTTCTGTTGGTAATTTGAGCCAGGGGAGGGCAGAAGCTACTCGCTTTTGGCTGAGTAGTTCTCGCACATCAGGCCGAGCAAAGGGTACTCCCTCACGAGACTCAACGGTACGTTCAGGCACAACTGCGGGTCTAAGGTCATTTGATTTGGCGTTCAATATGTCTGATATATCAGCAAACAACGTGCTCAGTTCATCGCGGAGCTGTTGCGTGTGAGCAATGTCATATGATGTCGCAAGTAAAGTGTCAGTAAGGTCTGAATATTGGGCGTTCTTATAATTCGCAAGAAGTTCATAGGCGACTGCCGCGCAGGCATCGGCACGCCGACTATAGTGCGTAGCCGGCGCTGTTTGGGGATGGTAGGTGACTGCAATTGAGCCAAGTAGCAATGCTGCGCCGAATCGAATTTTGCTTGATTCTGACCCTGTAGATGGGGTTTGTATTAGGGATTTAACTGAGAGCAAGAGTTTTTTGCTTGATAGCACTTGCACACTGGGGTACAACTCGGTTCCGGCAAAGGTATTGGCAAGTTGCTCAACCACTACTTGTGCCTCAGCGCCAAAGCCCGCTTCTAGTGCTGTTGCCATTGGTGAAAGCAGGTGGGTATGTAGCGTGGCGGTCCGGTCGGTGTGCTGTTCAATCAGCTCGGGGAGCTTGGTTCCAAAGAATATCTCGAGAGACATATCGTTCTATTGTATAATACTATTATTAATTTGTCAAATATTTATTGTTTTCAAGACAGTTCATTACGCGTACAATAGCAAGTAAAAGGAGGGAACAATGGCAAAGCAGACACAGCGCATCAACATCAGTTTAAATCTATGGTGGCTCGTTGGGTTGCTGGGGTTGATTATTGTCGGGATGGTGGTGTTATGGCGTCCTTGGGCGTCGGCGCGTGGGGGCGACAGAACCGTCAGTGTAACCGGCGACAGCACGCTCAAAGCCGAACCAGACGAGTTTCAATTTTATCCAACCTATGAATTTCGCACAAGCGATAAGCCAACAGGCCTGACAGAACTTACCGCCAAAAGTAACGAGGTAGTGGCGGGGCTAAAAAAGCTCGGCGTAACTGACAAAGACATTAAATCAAACGCTAGCAGCTACCGGGACTATTACTTTTTTAATACCGAAACCAATCAACATATCTTTAGTCTTAGCCTGACTGTGGCTGCGCACGCCCGCGATATGGCGCAAAAGGTTCAAGACTATTTAATAAGCACGACGCCAACTGGCCAAGTTTCGCCGCAGGCTCAGTTTAGTAAAACCAAGCAAAAAGAACTGGCTGCCAAGGCTCGTACCGAGGCAATTGCCGATGCTCGTCGCAAGGCAGCCCAACAGGCCGGCGACCTCGACCTAAAGCTTGGCAAGGTCAAAAGTGTCGAAGAAAACGACAATGGGGGTCTTATGCCCATGTATAACGATAAATCTGCACTGATGAGTGCAACTGTCGAGCCAGCTTCGATAGGAATTCAGGCAGGCGAGAACGAATACAACCTATCAGTCCGGGTGGTGTACTACGTACGCTAGTATCGTTGCCTAATTTGCTTCGTCAATAGGAGTAGTCAAATGCAAGGCTTGAGACTCGACTTGATAGTCATGTAATGCCCGCCGAGATAGCACCAGCGACCCAATTGCCGCAGTGACCCCTAGAGCATAACTGCCTGTTTCGGCAGTTGTGTGGCCAGCTTGCTGCAGGGCAGCCCCTGCAATAGGCGACAAATAGGCCAACGATAGCGCAAACATGCTTAGTTTGCCAGCTTTATTTGGGGTTGGGTCGCCACCGAGACGTTTTATTTCAATGTTTTCAAGGGCAATTCGTCCCTGTTGCAGTGCGGTTAGACCGGCAAATCCGTAACCCAACGGGTGGTCAATATAGAGGCTGGCAGCAGTTATGCCACCAATAGCCATAAGCTTATCACCAGCGCTGTCTAAGAGTGCTCCAATTTCGCCTCGAGTCTTGGTTTTGGCGGCAACAACTCCATCTAGAATATCGCCGACCCGACTAACACCAATGGCAGCAGCTGCCGGCAAATAATTACCCTGTGAAAAGTCTATAAGTCCTTTGCAAAACAAAGCACTACTACCAAGACTGATTAGATTGGCGGGAGTGACCCAACCACCAGATACACGTGCGAGCTTTTGCCACGCAGTAGGGGCAGTTGTTAGTTCCCATTCGCCGAGGTAGCCCAACGGTCGCTGGTGCGAAGAAGGTTGGTCGGGGACTTTGTTGTACATCAAAGCCAGTATACGGTTGTCATGGTGTATTACAAAGCACAAGCATTTCATCTAGGATAGCAAAAAATACAGATGCTGTTTCACTTTGGGGGTAACTTCGCTACAATGAAGCACATGGCAACACTTAAAGATTTCCGTGATGAGCGGTTGCGTAAACTGCACGAGTTGCGTGAGCTTGGCGTTAACCCTTATCCCGCGCGAGCAGATCGGACTCACAGTATCAAAGCGGTTCACCAGCGGTTTAACGAGCTAGAAGGCCAGCCGGTCACTATTGTTGGACGCATTATCTCTATTCGCAAATTTGGCAAGCTAGCGTTTTTGGTTATCAAAGACACTGCTGGCAGCGAGCTGCAGCTTATCTGGCGTCGCGGCGACAACGACCAGGCAAACTATGCTAACAGCGAATTATTACAAAGTAACCTCAGCTTGCTGGATACAGGTGATTTTATCGAGACAAACGGTACCGTTGTTAAGTCGCAAACCGGTGAGGAATCTGTTGAAGTACAGCAACTACGGCTGCTCACTAAGGCCCTTCGGCCCATGCCGAGCAAGATAGATGGCTTTACTAACAAAGAAGAGCGATTGCGTCGCCGCTACGTCGACATTAACGTCAACGAAGCTGTTCAAGAACGATTTGTCCGCCGCAGCAAGTTTTGGCGTGCCACCCGTGAGTTTTTGCAGAGCGAGGGCTTTATAGAAATGAATAATCCCGTGCTCGAAAGTATTGCTGGTGGCGCTGATGCCAATCCGTTTGTGACGCATATGGATGCGCTTGACCAAGATTTTTACTTGCGTATTTCGCATGAGCTACCTCTTAAACGATTACTCATCGCCGGCTACGAAAAGGTATTCGATATTGGCCCACGCTTTCGCAACGAAAACTATAGCGACGAGCATTTGCCCGAGCACAATGCCATGGAATGGTACTGGGCATATGCCGACTGGGAACAGGGTATGCAGCTCACTGAGCGGCTCATTCGAGCGGTCTGTGATGCAACGTGGGGTACTCGGCAGTTTACGCTGGCAAGTGGTCAGCAGATAGACTTTGGGACCGACAACACCCATTTCCCGCGGATAAGCTTTGTTGAGGTACTCAAGCAACAGTACGACATTGCTGTTTTTGATTCGTCGATGGAGGATATTCAGACAGCACTGCGCGCCCACAAACTTGAGGTCGAAAAGCAAGACAACCGTCTCCGTAGTCTCGACAAGCTCTGGAAAAACTACCGCAAAACACTTACTGGACCAGCTTTCTTGGTGGATATGCCAACCTTTATGCAACCTCTCGCCAAAGTGCAGCAGAACAAGCCCCAACTAACCGAACAGTTTAACTTGGTGTTTGGCGGCAGCGAAATGTGCAAAGCGTTTAGCGAACTTAACGACCCCATCGACCAGTACCAACGCTTTTTGGAGCAGCAGCGCTTGCGTGATGCCGGTGATGCCGAAGCCCAAATGATGGATATTGATTATGTTGAAGCGCTTGAATATGGCATGCCGCCAGCCTGTGGTTTTGGCTGGAGCGAACGAGTATTTTGGAGCCTAGAGGGTGTTAGTGCTCGTGAAGGTGTCATATTTCCAGCCATGCGCAGTGAGGTTGATGCCACCACCCGAGAAACCTACCCCGAACTCTTTACTACTGCTTCACAAAAAGACCATGACAACCTATCCTGAAATCAGACCAGAAGGGACAGTGCTTTCTCAGATTGAGTATCTTGCACATGCGCAAGATGCTGTTGATACAAAGGCAATGATTAGTCCTGAACCACAGGCCCTCATGAGAATGCTTAATTGGCACATCTGGGAATCGGAAATTAGGGGTCTTTATGGACGCAAGTTACTGGTTGAGTCAAAATATTATCAAGCACCCTGTCCTGAGGGTAAGCTACTCCATGACGACAAACATCATATATTCCAACGTGCTGTTCGTATGGTAGCAACATTGAGCGGGGTACATGTTGAGACTGGTCCAGTTCATCGTACACCTCAAGTGTTTTTAGACTTCCGTAGCCCAGAGGGCTTTGAGTGGACACAGCAAAAGGGCGTCGAGCAGTGTGCAGAATCGGTGTTGTTTCAGGAAGCAATTCGTTTTCGGGGCCTAGAAGTACTGCCAAAGGGCATAAGTCTTGCCGCGATGGCAGAAGTGGCAACGGCGGCACATTTGTCATGAGCCCCATTTCTGACGAAGTATTTCAAGAACTGATTGACCAGGCGTATGACCGGCTACCCGAACGGCACCGCCAGGCCATAAAAAACGTAGCGATTGTAACGGCCGACGAGCCGTCGCCTGAGCAGCGCACGGAATTACAACTCCACTGTAACCAGACGCTCCTTGGGCTGTATCAGGGAGTTCCATTAACACAGCGTCAGGGAAAGACTAACCTGTATGTACCCGATATAATTACCTTGTTCAAAAATCCACTGCTTGCCCACAGTCATAGTGAGGCCGAGCTCGCTGAACACATATATCACACTCTTTGGCATGAGGTAGCACACTATTTTGGGCTCAGCCACGACGACATTCACGCCCGTGAAAAGGCGTAAGTTGTCTGAAAGGTTAGGCCCCACACTACATGGCGAAAGGGCTAATCTTTCACACGAAGAGTTCGATGGTACAATGACAGTATGAAGGCGGTAATCTTTGACTTTGATGGCACGATTGCCGACAGCTTGGCAGGTGTACTTGCTATTTACCAAAAAGCACTTGGTCGGACACTGCCCTTTACTGCCAAGGAGCTTGAGCAGTACCGTGGTCTAAGCTTGCTACGAATTGCTCTCAAGTTGGGCTTGCCGTGGCACAAAATAATCATGCTTGCACTTCGTGGTCAGCATGCCTTTAAACTAGAACTCGACAAGGTGCAGACTTTTACAGGTATGGCACCGCTACTCAGGCAACTGTCAAAAGAAGGAGTAAAACTCTACATCATTAGCACCAATCTACAGGGGAGTATTCATCATTTTTTACGTCGCGAAAAGCTGTCTGATTGCGTTCAGAAAGTGTATGGCCGGGCCTTTGTGCTCGATAAATCAGGTAAAATTCGCACCCTACTACTGCGTGAACGCCTGGACCGAGAAGAAGTTTGCTACGTAGGCGATGAGATTGTCGACATCCATTCAGCTCGTCGGGCAGGTATTGCTGTTATATCGGTCAGCTGGGGGTATGCTGCTAGGGCGGGTTTACAAGCCAAAAAGCCTGACTTCTTGGCCGATACGCCGTTGCAGCTTAGTAAGATTTTACAGACACTACGAAGCTAAAAGAGTATACTAGGGACAAACAATGGAGAACAGCAATATGGACGAAAATAACCAAAATCAGCAGCGGTCTTCGGTGCAGTCGACCGGAGGCCCAATTATGTCACGCAAACCGGACAAGACAGCACCAACTCAGCCGACGCCTACTTCGTTGCCTTTGCCGACAGCACCGCAGCCTCAGCCCCTTCAGCCTGCTGCTGCCGGACCAATTTATGCACGTCCGGCAAATCCTACCCAAGAGAGTTCTACGAAAGAATATGTTCCGGCAGTATTGCTTTCATATTTTGCCGGGAACTTTGGTGTTGATAGATTTTATTTGGGGCAAACTGGTCTTGGGGTCGCTAAATTACTCACCCTTGGAGGCCTCGGTATATGGGCGTTTATTGACTTTATACTGATACTTTTTGGCAAAGTAAAAGATGCCCAAGGCTTACCGCTGAGGGGGTATGCCCAGCATAACAAACTAATGAAGATAGTTTTCTTAGTACTTTTTGGCCTGAGTATCGCCTTTGTAGTGCTTATGATAGCCTTGAGCGCCTCAATGTCTTCATATAACGATATTCAATCGGCGGCCGCAGACACTTCCCGCAAGGTTGAAGTAAACCTTATTGCATTTGAAGTTGAAAAGTACTATGTCACAGAAGGCGTGTATCCAAGCTTTAACGAGCTCAATGACAGCTCTTGGCGAGCCGAGCACCTGCCAAAGCTTACCGCTGAAGCTATGACAGACCCCACGGGCATCGATACATATTTGAGCGATGCGCCTACCACAGGTAGTTATGCTTATGCGGCACTCGACAAAGACGGTTATGACTGCGACAATTTTAGAACCAAATGTACGGAGTATATGGTGGGCGTAGAGCTTGCCAGCGGTGAGCGTTATATTAAAAAGAGTGAATCAGCCACCAATACGCCCCAGTAAGGGTGTGACCATACATGTCATATCAACGACAACGCTCACTGCCTTATCAGCCCGGACAAGCCACTCCCTATAGACTCAGTCGCAGCAAAATCGAGCTGTATATGCAGTGCCCGCGCTGTTTTTGGCTGGATGTGCGCCACAAAATCACACGCCCTAGTAGTCCGCCGTTTAACATTAACAAAGCTATTGACGAGTTGTTTAAGAAAGAGTTTGACCTCTATCGTAAAGAGGGCACCCCACATCCGCTCATGCAGAAATTTGGTGTCGATGCAGTGCCATTTAGTCACAAACAGCTCGATACATGGCGACATAATTTTACTGGTGTAACAACGCTGCATGAGGCGACTAACTTGCATATTTTTGGGGCCGTGGATGATATTTGGGTGAACCCAAAGGGTGAATTATATGTTGTCGACTACAAGGCCACGGCAAAGGATACACCGGTCAAAGCACTTGGTCCAGAGGGTGGCTGGCAGGATATGTATCGTCGGCAAATGGAGGTGTACCAATGGCTGCTTCGGCAAAACGGCTTTACTGTCAGCGACACTGGGTATTTTGTGTACGCAACTGGCAACCCCGGCAAAGACACCTTTGACGGTGTTGTTGAGTTTGAGACATACGTTTTCTCGCACACGGGCAAGAGTGATTGGATAGAGCAAACAATCCGGGACATGAAAGCCTGTATGGAGTCAGACGTTATGCCGCCCGTCGGGACAGCGGCAATGGGCGGAGAATGTGAATACTGTACCTATGCACGCTCGCGTACCGCACTTACTCTCGAGGCTTTGCAACATGCAAAAACCAAGTAAAGCCAACAGGTATAAACTGCTTTTCCCGGGTGAATTTTAGGCCGACCCGACACGACTAGGAGGCACACATAAAGTACAGACGCACCTATCCATGAGGGTTATGTTGTAATGAGTTCCGAAAACTGAGTCTGCGTAGCAAGCTTTCGGTCAAATGTCATGGCTGGGGTGGCTTTACCGGGGCGGGGGACGCCTGTATACTGGAAGCATGAAAACGTATCGTATCGACGGAGGTAATTGCGGGCGCGACACAATGGTGGGCGCTTGCGGCCGTATGTCGGGCTACATGCGCCCCTTGTAGTAATCCGTAACTGAAAGAAAGCAGAAAGTACCATGCTAGACATACAATTTATTCGCGACAATCCCGAGCTTGTACAGCGCAAGACAGAAGAAAAGGGCTATAAAAACATTAACATTGCCGAGTTGTTACGCCTGGATGAACAGCGACGCGGACTCCTCACTGAAGTCGAAGATTTGCGCGCACAGCGCAACATCTTGACAGCCGAAATGAAGGGCCAAAAACCCAGCCCAGAACAAATAGAACAAGGCAAGAAGCTCCGTGAGAGAGTCACCGAAGGTGAAACTAAGCTACGCGAGCTCGATGGCCAGTATTGGCTCGCCCTCAAAGCGGTGCCGAATGTATCGCTCGACATAGTGCCAGTTGGTGCGAGTGAGGATGAAAATGTTGTTATTCGCACATACGGCGAGAAGCCTGAGTTTGATTTTACGCCCAAAAACCACTGGGAAATTGCTGAAGCAAAAGGCTGGCTTGACAAAGAGCGCGCTGCCAAAATTGCCGGCAACAGGTTCGTATATCTTAAGGGCGATCTAGTGCTCCTCGAATTTGCGCTATGGCAACATGGTCTAAACACATTAACAAACCCCGAGAAATTACGAGCAATCATCACCGGGGCTGGTTTACAAAATGTCTCAGACAAGCCCTTTACACCTGTGCTGCCGCCTGCCATGGCGCGCACCGAAGTTTATCAGGCTACGGGCCGGCTCAACAAAGAAGAACAAACGTACAAAATTGAAGGTGAAGACCTGTGGCTCAACGCCAGCGCTGAACACACTCTGTCACCAATGTATATCGATGAGATTTTGCCTGAGGTCGAACTGCCAATTCGACTGGTCGGCTATACGACGGCTTTTCGACGTGAGGCGGGTACATATGGTAAAGACACTGAGGGCTTTTTGCGCCTCCACCAATTCAACAAGCTTGAAATGGAATCTTTTACCACCGCCGAAACATCCTTTGAAGAGCATCTCTTCCTGGTCGCTATTCAGGAGCACCTCATGCAGACCTTGGGTCTTCACCACCAAGTGCTTGAGAAGTGTACTGCGGATATCGGGCTGCCAAATGTGAAGGGTGTTGATTTAAATGTATGGTTGCCAGGACAAGGACAATACCGCGAAACGCATACAGCCGACTACATCACTGATTACCAAGCCAGACCGATGAAAACACGCGTCCGCCGCACCGACGGTACTATCGAGCTAGTGCATACTAATGATGCGACAGCGTTTTCGCAGCGGCCACTAATAGCAATCATCGAAAACTTCCAAACACCTGAGGGTGATGTTATCGTACCCGAGGTGCTTCGACCCTATATGGGTGGACGGGAGCGAATATAAGATGACTGACTACCAGTTCACCGCCAAGGGCATCGACGATCATACTAAGCTACGCCGGTATGCTGATAAAAAAATCGCTACGCTCCTGCGCCGTCTGCCGAGGGGGGCGCGTGAGTCGGCTAAGCTGGCAGTAGTGTTTACGCAGAGTAGTGATAAAAAGCAGAAGTCATGTCGTATCACTGTACAGCTGCCGCACCAGACACTGGTGGCCGACGAGACAACGATACACTTGTATGCCGCACTAGACATTGCCAGCGCAGAAATCAAGCGGCAGATGGGCGAGTACAAGACAATGCATAGTCAACAGGGTGTTCGCCACCGGGTTGCGCGAATGTGGCGTCGACAATCTACATAAAATCGCTCGCCACCACAACAAAAACAGAGTACAATAGTGTGGTACGAAAATTTTGCTGCTAATTGGAGGAGTAACAGGGAGCATGAACCGAGTTCTAAAACGTATTTTGGGTGACCCACAGGCCAAAACCCTAAAACGATTACGCAAACGCGTTAAGGCCATTAACGACCTTGAGCCCAAATATCAAAAAATGTCCGATAGTCAGCTGCGCGAGCAAACAGATGTGCTGCGTGGCAAGCTTAAAAAACAATCACTTGATGCTATTTTGCCCGAAGCCTTTGCGCTGGTGCGTGAGGCCGCCAACCGTACTATTGGCCAGCGACATTATGACGTGCAGTTGATTGGTGGTATGGTCCTGCACGAAGGTACCGTCGCCGAAATGAAAACGGGCGAGGGTAAAACGCTGGT
>Ga0116164_10003180_pt1 | contig 11317 bp, 13 predicted proteins | sample AD_UKC109_MetaG_FD_89888 | JGI IMG/M metagenome (GOLD analysis project Ga0116164, IMG submission 89888) | Active sludge microbial communities of municipal wastewater-treating anaerobic digesters from Hong Kong - AD_UKC109_MetaG | ecosystem: Engineered > Bioreactor > Anaerobic > Digestate... | reverse complement strand
TATTCAGGTTGTATTGCCCTCCACGCAACACCTTACTTCCGTTCCAGCCGCGAGGACTACAGATACAATCCTTTTTAGTTATGAGCAAGCACAATGACAAAAAACAACCTATATAGAAAATCTAAAAAACATGTAGTTCTAAGTTTTTGGCAGACAATAGGTCATTATTCGTTTATGCTTGTACCGTTATTGATTCCAGGAATTGAATTATTCTACAAAATAATCGGCAAAACAACTGTTAATACTTTTTCAACTTCAACTCAATTAATTTTAGTATTAGCCAGCTTAATAATTGGATACTTTAAATTTCGGGAACTAAATTATTATGAACTTGAAGAACCAAGAACTGACAAAGAATTCGAAAACGCAGTATTAGCAGCAGCCAACAAACTCAAATGGAGAATCAATTATCTCGATAAAAATAAAGCAATAGCAAGAGGATACAATCCATGGAAAAGCAGAGATGCCCAAACTATTAAAATTGAAAGACTAAACAATAAAGTTTTGATTAACAGTATGATTGAACAAGATTTCATTTCTGTTCCAGATTTCTTAGGGATTAATAGAACAAATAGAAATACATTCCTTCAATATTATTTCAACTCAAACAAAATTGAAAATTTGAACGAAAAAGTAATTCAGCATCTTAAAGACGAAAAAGAAAAGATAGAAAATGAGCCTGAGTGGAGCTTGAAAAACACATTAATGAGATTAATCGCTTACATCTTTTGTTTTGGATTCTTAGGAATTGGATTCGCTATTTGGAAATATGAAGGATTCAATCTTGCCGTAGTTTTATTGATTATTATTGGATTGAGTTACTTTCTATTTGATATTTACGTAATGTGGACTAAACTGAAGAAAGCAAGCTAATAACAAGTGATAGGAGATCAGACTTGCTATCGCTGCGTCCTCTCTATATCACGGAACCGTTATGACACTCGATATTAATAGTGAACTGAAATCACAATGAAGTGATTGTTCTAAGCATATAATGTCACATCTTTATAATTGCGTTAATTTGTATTTATTAATTAAAAATATGGTGCTGAAAAATAGCTACTCAGTTGCTAGTAGGAAATAATTTGATAAAATGAAAGATTCAAACCACCAAGAAAATAAAAAAATTGTTGTTGAGTTATTAAAAAGCCCTGAAAAAAGAAGACAACTTACAATGGCCGGATTAATTGCACTGATTGCGGCAGTTGTAACTAATATGAACGATATTTGGGACTTTATAGCTAAAACAAATAGTGCATTAGATCCAATTACGATCTCATCAAAGGTAGAGAATTGGGGTCAAGCTTTTAACACAGATGTTATTGTCTACAATAAAGTTGATAAACCCCAAGTATTTACAAGCATTGAAGCAAATGTAGAAATTATATTTTTTGAGGCCTTCGAAAAATTTTTGCAGTATAGATCAATTGACTCTATTGGTTTACTAAAATTTATGTATCCTGAATGGCGCCAGAATTCAGGTATAAACGTAACATCAAATTACGATTTTTTAATAGAAACTCAAGTTGATACTAGCATTTTGTTTAATATATCAGAAGTATTTTATCATGACAAACCTGAGAGAATTATTTTGAATTTCAGAACAAAAACAAATGGTCTATATGCTTATTCAGTGAATCTATATTTTGTAAATGTAAATTCTAATAGATTTAAGATTAATGAAATCCCCATTATTGTTGTAGGCGGTCTTGGTGTTTTGAATTATTTCAGGACAAGTTCTCTGAACTTAGATAAACTATTGATTCCAATTATTGAAAATAAAATTGCGGAAAGACATGAAAAAACACAGATCATCCAAAAGATAAAGGAATACATTTATGGCAATTCGGATGAAACACCTTCACCAAATGCAAATGGAATTACTCAAGGCCGAATACTTCTTTATTCCATTGAAGATAGCACTGGAGGGATAATAGATGTTTATAAACTAGGAGATAATATAATAGAGGATACAACAAGATTTAAGTAGTTAAAGGTTAAAAAACTAAAGGCCATATTACTCGCGCCAACCGTGTTAAACCTCCTAAAGTTAGCACTGCAGGTGTCGCAATTGTTACTCACAATAGGGTACAGACAAGGCACATGGTTGACACTTATAAAGGCAAATAGTTGACACTTTTTAAAAGCTCTAATTTGCTCAAAAAGGGTAAAGATGAGCTGGCAATCAAAAAGTGTCATGGAACAAAAACGACAATTTATTCAACTATGGCTAACGGATGAGTATACCGTTAAAGGCTTGTGCGAAGCGTTTGGAATCTCAAGAACGACAGGGTATAACCTAATTGAAAAATATGACCAAATAGGAGAAGAAGCGTTTAGGGAGGAGTCAAAAGCACCGCTAAGTATTCCGCACAAAACGCCCATCCGCATTGAAAATAAAATTGTAGAACTGAGGAATAAGCACGAGACATGGGGAGCACGAAAGATCAGGGTATTGTTAAAACGACAATTTAAAAAAGAACATATTCCATCAGAAACGACGATCAATGCCATATTCAAAAGGAATGAACTTGTTAAAGACAGAAGAAGACGAACAGCTACCGTAGGGAAACAATATCCCAAGTTTGATCCTGATGAATGCAATGAAATATGGAGCGCTGATTATAAAGGAAAGTTCAAATTGGGAAATGGAAGATATTGCTGTCAGTTGACGGTTTGTGATTCTAAAAGCAGGAAAATATTAGGCATCTATTGCCATTATAAAATGAGCTACAACGCAGTAAAACAAGCATTTACAGAGCTATTCAAGGAACATGGAATGCCTTATTTTATGCACACCGATAATGGAAGTCCCTTTTGAAATACACAATCCACCAGGCGATTTACCAGACTTAGCTATTGGTTGATTGAAAAGGGCGTAATACCGGTATTCTCAGATCCGGCATCGCCCCAACAAAATGGCAGACATGAAAGAATGCATAAGGATTTAAAGGCTTATTGCCGGTCACGGATCATGACCAACCTATCCAAACAGCAGTCTGTTATGGATCAATTTACCGCAGAATACAACGAGGTAAGACCGCATGAATCCATTAACATGCAAACACCAAATAGTATCCATCAAAGATCCTTAAGGGAATTTCCAACCAAGAAAACAGACTACGAATATCCATTTAAGCATAAAAAGATAAAAGTAACGCTCAATGGAGCCGCCCGCTGGGGAGGCTACCATTGGTTATACATCGGCAGAGGAGCAATTGGAAAATACCTGGCGGCAGAACAAGTGGATGAAACCATTTGGAATGTCTATTATCGTAATGTACTTTTAGGATACTTTGATGAAAGTAAATTTGAAAGAAGAGAACAATATCAAAGATTAAATCAAATCTAAGTGTCAAGGATGTACCCGAAGAAGTGTAAACCATCTGCCTTAATACATTTAACAAGAATAACTTTAATAGGATAAATATGATAAAGAAATTTAATTTAAGAATATTAATCACCATTACGAGTATCCTATTCCTGACAAATATATCCATGGCTCAATCGAATAATGATTCTATTATTAAAACCGATTTGTATGATACAATATACTTGATGGATAGTGTTTTTTTTGAAGCATTCAATACATGCGACACAATTAAATCAAAATCATTATTTACCAAAGACCTAGAATTTTATCATGACGTTGGAGGACTGACAAATTATGAACAAAATTTAAAATCCATAAGATATAGGTGTAGTAACACCTTTAAGGTCCGAAGAGAACTCGTATCGGGTAGCTTGGAGGTGTATCCAATCAAAAATTACGGAGCAATTGAAATTGGCCAGCACCGTTTCTATTACACTGAGGCTGGTAAGGAAGAGAAATTGGATGGGACATTTAAATTTATTCACATATGGGTCTATAAAAATAATGAATGGAAGATTTCTCGAGTAATTAGTTTTGACCATTAGATATTTATATAACCATTTTTTTTGATGACCAGTATTTTAAAGAAATATAAAATATGGAAGTAAACACCACGCAACAATGCTGGGTGTTGACAAACTCCTAAGTTAAATACTGTCTATAAATGACTACTTTTTCGTATATTATGATATGCAAGGAGTAAAGAAATATAAGCCAAAGCTCTTCACGAACTTCTTCTTACCTGATTTTCCGCCACTGGTCGGACAGGTATTGTGGATGAAAATTTCTGCAAGGTCCTGAAGAGCAAAATAGATTTTAACTTCATTTACAAGGAGACAAAAACGATCTATTCACATACAGGCAAGCCTTCGATGGATCAGTCGTATTCCCTGCCAGTTCTTCAGGCTGCTTCCATGCTGCTATCGATCCCAACAACAGGCGTCATAAACCGGATCAGGCTACACTCACCAACGTCACCAGGTCAAAGAGCCCGCCCGAACCTGTCCATTCCGACAGGGGCTGCCGACGTTCTGTCGGGCGGGCAGCATTTGGAACTATTAAATGACAATTGGATTTCACATATGTCCTCATTAAAGGGAAGGATCGAATACTTAGTGAGATTGTACTTCTATTCTCAAACTGCACTCTCAGGAGCATTGAGCCTGCCAGATCAATGGCTGGTCCATACTTAGGTTTTTCAATACTCCGAAAGCGCCTAAATATGCTTTATTGATTATATTTGATTCTATACTACTGATACGACTAAGGTCGGTCGGTACAAGTGCTGATAGTCTTGATGGTACGCCACCTGCGACTTCTTTTTTGACTTACCCTCAGCTGCCGCAGTACAGGACAACGCAAATGAGATTTTATATGACGAGTTGGTGCACAGACTCCCGTTATGTGTAGTTAAGAATAAAATTATGACATCACGAAGAATAAAGAGCAGTACATTTTTTCTATACTATAGCATAGCTCTTTTGTTTGTTGCCTTAATTGGTTTCGGCGTTAATGCACTATTAAATTATGAGAAGTTAGTACCTGCTTCCGTATTGGTAATAGCACATGGTATAAGCATGTTCACATGGTATGTTCTGGTAATATTACAATCAAGATTGATAAAAAAAGGTAATTACAAAACGCATATTTCATTGGGAAAGACGAGTGTTTTGCTTGCAATTGCGATTGTTATTTCAGGATTTTGGATGTCTCTTGATTTTTACAAAATGACTAAAGTTCATCGACTTTTTACGATAAATCTTTTCTTACTTATTAATTTCATCGTTTTATATATGTTGGCATTGTATTATCGTAAAATTCCTGATAAGCACAAAAGATTTATCCTGTTTGCAGGAATTTCTATGATGATTCCTGCGCTCGCAAGAATTGCTAGAATATTTGGTTATAGTCCCTCCATATCGTTCTATTTGCTGTTAATTTTATTGGCAGTACCGATAATTTATGATTATTGTAGGTTATATAAAATTCATACCGCTACCATATTAGGTGTTTCATTGAACATTGTGAATTATTATTTTGCAACCTTTTTAATTTCATCTGAAAAATGGGTTAAACTATTAGACTCCACAATAGGATAATCTATAATGGTCAAATGAAAAAACTACGCAGCACATAAAATGTTCAACCGCCCGATATTTAGAGGTCGCATCAGGGCGGTACCTCTGCACATGGACGAAGATTTACCATCCGGACCATTCATTGGATCAGCAACAAGACACTTTCCTCCTGGGCGATCAATTCGTGGGTGACTCGTGCCGGGATCCGGACGTAGTCATTTGGTCTGGACAGGATCACTTCCCGGTTGTCTTCCCGGTAAATGGCCTGGCCGGATAGCAGGACCAGCAGTGCATGCGTCTTGCTCTGGTGTTTATTGAGGACGCCCTTGCGTTGGATGCGGATGATGCTGGCGGTGGCTACATCTTTGAGGATAGGACTGATAGCAATGGACTTATCCCGGGCCGTGATTTGATCAAATAAGTTCATTGGAAATAAGTTTTGTACTGATTCAGCTGATCGATCAGGGCATGGATGGTTTCCTGGTTTTCAGCAATGGTGGCGTTATCCATTTTACCCAGTAAAGTGTTTACCGGCAGTAAGTAATGATGTAGTTGTTCGTGGGCTTCCCCGGTCATGGTACACTGCTTAAAGATGTCCTGAAACCGCGCGGTTAATCCGGCGTGCAACTGTTGGTAGTGATCCGGGTCGGTGTCGGCAGGATCGAAGGCGTTCAGGAGCATTTGCATCTGTTCGATGCCCTGAGTGGTTTCCGGATTGGCTTCCCAGCGCTGGCCATTATTTAATACCACGCTTGCGGTTGCTTCATGATCGCCATGGTTGTGATTCTGACAGGCCAGCAAGGGTAGGAGCAGGATGAAAGCTAAATTTTTGAATTTCATGGTTTATTCGTTTTGGATGAGTTGAATTAAATGGTTGATATGCTGGTGCCCGGTTGTTTTTAGGTTAAAGGCGCGGCGATTCATCTGCCAGCGCTGTAGCAAAAACCGGAAAGACCCCAGCAGCATGGACATGATGTCTTCGGCTGGGATAATGCGGGTTATGTGTCCCGCGGATTGTCCGGCCTCTACGAGCTGGGTCAATGTGTTTTGCATTTTGCCGATGATGGTTAGCATCTGCTGGTTAACGGATGAACTGAAGTTTAGGATGCTTTCCGAAAAGGTAGCCGGAATAAACTCCGGATGGTCGATTAAATAATTGAGTTGCCGGCTCAGTATCTGCTGTATTTTATCCAGGGGCGTTGCTCGGTTGTCTTGCAGAATGGGTTTGATGTGGCTGACCAAGGATTGGTGCAGGGTGTCCAGGAGCCCGGCGAGAATGGCCTCTTTGCTTTCAAAGTGCCGGTAGACGGCGGCCTCAGTAAAACCGACTTCGCGAGCCAGATTTTTGATGGTCAGTCCGCCCAGGCCTTGTTCGTTCAGCAGTGCTCCGGCGGCTTCTAGGATTTCGACTTTCCGGTCTTTCATGGTTCGGGGCATTAAGGGGTTTGCGACGCCTGCTTTTTCAGGTTATAAAAAGAGATACCCAGGAGAAATACCGCCATGGTCATGGCTATTGCGCCGATCAGGACAAATACCGGTGGAGCATCCAGGTAGACCTCGGCCAGGATACCCAGGGGCATGAGCATGCCGGTTATCCCCAGCCAGGACACGAGGCCTGCCCGGGCGATCCGGTCGTGGAAATGTACCAGCAGGAAGCCGATGAGGACGTTCAGCAGCGCAAACAGGTTCCCATGGACGTGAGCCAGCCGCACTTCAAAATGCTTGCCGGAGCCATATTGGGCGATCCACTGGGCTTTATCCGTTGCGAAGTCCCGCAGGTAGATCAGTAAGAAGCCATAGGCCATGAATAAGGCCATAAAGAGGAGGCCTGCCGCTATATTGTTTTTACCGGACATAACATGTAAGTAAATGTTCACTAACAAATATAAACAATCTTTTTTATTACGTTTGAATGATTTGGATCATCCTGGGTCCCATGCCGATGTGTATCATGGCTTGGCCAGTCAGCAGATAGGCTGAAAGTCTCTGAGGGTATTGCCCTTATCCGGAAATAGAACAACTGGATGGTGCGATTTGGAATGTCAATGATCGCAATGTACATTTAGGATACTTTGATGTTTAGCAATCTGAATGAAGAGAACAATTCCTAAAGTTGAAACAATTCCAAGTGTCAACGATGTACCCTGAAAGGGTAAAACAGCTGGCTTTTTACATTCAAATCATCATTATATGCCTAAAACGATCCTTGTTTTACTTGCTTTTTGCTTTCAATGCTCACTTGTACGTGCGCAGACCAAAATTATAGATATGCACATTCATTCCTATTCGGATGCTGACTTTGGTGAACGAGAACCAACGACCGATTACTATGGAATGAAAGGTGCTTCAAATGCAGAAGTGCATCGGGTTGAAACTTTTGCAGCTTTTAAAAAATGGAACATTGTTAAAGCCATGGTAAGTGGTAACCCTCAAAGTGTCGAGGAATGGGCTGCAAAGGATGATGATAATCAGGTAATCAGAGGGATATTGATTTTTTCACCTGATGATTATGGCTTGGACAGCATTAAGTTTGAGCAAATGGTCAAGGACGGAAAAATTGAAGTATTTGGAGAAATTGGAGCATATTATAGTGGTACTACGCTAAGCGATCCAATCTGGCAGCCTTATTTACGTATTTGCGAAAGGTATGATGTTCCTGTTGCAGTTCATACAGGGGGAGGCGATCCGGGAGGAACTTATTCATGGTCTCCGAAAGCAAGGCTGCTCAAGGGTGACCCCTATTTAATTGAAGATGTATTGGTGAAATATCCGAAGCTGAGGATTTATTTGATGCATAACGGTGGAGAAGAGTGGCACGAACATGCTTTGCGACTTATGGCCTATTATCCCCAATTGTATACGGATATCGCGGTTATGCTTTGGGTTGAGCCCAATACTCAACGAACGGTAACAGAATTTCTGATGAACGCAAAACATGCGGGTTATTTAGACCGGGTGATGTTTGGGTCAGACCAAATGGTATGGCCATATGCTATTGAAAAATCAATTAATTTTCTTAATAGTCTGGATTTCCTTACAGCAAAAGAAAAAGAAGGTATTTTTTATGATAATGCAGCTCGATTTTTAAAATTGAAATAAATGGGCCTGACGAAATTGCGAGTACTTGGCATTCTGGTTTTAGGACTGATGACAATCCTGATTTCGTGTGACAAGAAAAGCAAGTTTCAAATTAGCATTGAAGCCAATAGAGCAAATTACGACACGCTATTCATTAAGGAATTAATTACAGGCAGAACATTGGCTAAAGTCCCATTGCGTCAATTGGATAAGGGTTACGCCTTCAATATAAATGAAGCTACACTTGGACAACTTTCAGTAGGTGGCGCCGGAACTACTTATTTGACAATTGTCAGACCTGGGGTACATAAAACAGTCACGATTGATTCTGCATCCATTAAGACCAGACAATCAACGGCAGACTCCTTAGTGAATTATCTTTGGAAATCTACCAATCAAATGTTTTCACTTCATGATAGAGTAATTTTTGCTCAAAATAATCCTGAGCAAGTGAGGTCAATATTTGACAGTCTTATACAAGTTCGAAAGGCTCAATTGAAAAGGTGTGAATCCAAACTGACTGCAGATGAGCTTGGTCTATTAAATTATCAGAATGAGGCAAGAGCTTACTCTTTCCTTATGTTTTATGGAAGAATTATTAAACAGTATTTACCCGACAATGATTTCTTTAGCTTTATCGATAGTATTGATAATGAAAACGTATATTCCAAATCACTCCCCGATAACTTACTTTATAAATATGAAATACAGTTTTTGAGAGAACAGGATTCGATTGAGAATATTGATGCTTTTTTAAACTATATCGAGGCTAAAACTAAAAATAAAGATTTGCAGGACTTTTTAAAGGCATCCTATCTGAAAAGTGTTATCGAACAACCATCGTATTGGAGACGTCATGTAAATCTATTTACCACCAATTCGATTAAGGTGGCTTTAAAGAGAGAATCAATAAACAGCTATTCCTATCTGATCAATAAAGCCTCAAATTCATTCTACGCTTCACAGAAGGGCGTTAAAGGTTATGATTTTACTGCATATGGATTAGATGGGGCAGAACTAATGCTTTCTGACTTTAAAGGGAAAGTTGTTGTAATCGACACATGGGCGACTTGGTGCGGCCCATGTATAGACCAACGACCCAACATGCTTGAATTAGCCAAAAAGTATAAGGACAATCAGATGGTCGCTTTCCTTTTAGTTTCCATTGACAATTCAGTGGACCGATGGAAAAAATACGTAAACCGGACTAATGAAGATCAGTATGGAATTGAGGTTAATATACCGGACGGTATGAATTCGGAGTTTGGGGACAATTACTTGATAAAAGCTATACCAAAATATATCCTCATTGACAAGAACGGAATTATCGTTGATTCCAATTTGCCAGAACCGTCAATAGGAATGGAACAACTGATCGAACAAGTAAGTAATCAATGATAAACACCCGGCAACTTCAATGGGGGACTCCGTTGGATGGTCGAACAAGGTAGTTGGATAGCTCCCCCAGGGATATTTGTATATTACATGGAATGAAATGATCTGATTTTTTTAAGGAGAATGTAAAATGGTTTAGCGTTAAATAAAAGTAAAGGCACTGTCTGAGCAGTTACCTGATCAATTATTCCGGATCTATTAGGCAGGAAACGATACTTCCATGTACTTTTAATGTATGCAAACATTCACACTGCAAAACGATCAACTGCGCGTAGCAATAAAACAAACGGGCGCAGAATTAGCCAGTATTTACAGCCCCTTGCAAAAGCAGGAGTATGTCTGGCAGGCGGATCCCCAGTATTGGAAAAGACATTCCTCCATCCTGTTTCCGATTGTGGGAAAACTGGCCAACGATGCTTACCGTCTGGAAGAGAAAGCTTATCACCTTCCACAGCATGGGTTTGCGCGCGATATGAACTTCACACTGGTGCATCAGGACGAGAAGAACCTAAAGCTCCAACTGAAAGATTCGGAGGAAACCTTGAAGGCGTATCCTTTTCCCTTCCAGTTTGATGCGATTTACGCGCTGGAGAAAAATAAGCTATTTATCACCTACGAAATAACCAATCCGGGCGAAGAGCCTTTATGGTTTTCACTTGGCGCCCATCCAGCTTTTAATGTGCCGGTTCTACCCGATACCCGGCGAAGCGACTATGGATTGCGTTTTGAAACTGCCGAAACGACCGACCGGCTGTTGATCGTGGATGGATTGCGTACCGGAGCGTCGCAACGGATCCTGGAGGATGCCCAACTCCTGCCCATTACCGATGATCTTTTTGATCAGGATGCCCTCATCTTCACCAGCCTGCGATCGGAAGAATTAAGCCTGATAGGGCCCGGGGATCAGGAGATCTGGAAATTTGGTTTTAGCGGATTTCCCTATCTCGGCATCTGGTCCAAGTCCAAAGATGCTCCCTTTGTCTGTATTGAACCCTGGCATGGGGTCGCCGACGAAACCGGTTACGAAGGGCCATTCCATCTGAAAGACGGTATCATAGCGCTTCCTGGTAAAGCCGAGTTTACCTGCACCCACTGGGTGGAAATCGTACAGGCACCGTGAGGGCCTTAATTCCAGCGTGATTTCGAAGTGACAACCAGCAGGATATAAAGGAGAGCGATCCATCCGGGAATAGCCAAAATAGACAAAACCACCTTAGCCCAACCGGCATGTCCCAGGTTATGCAGCCAGATCCCGCCACCCACTGAGGCGCTGGCCACTGCCAATAATGCAAACCACAGGGAGCCATTGCGTGAACTGACCGAGCCATCACCCAGGCCCACTACAAAGAAATAGAGAATGACCAACAAAGTCGCTATAGCGGAGAATAAGAGT
>Ga0116164_10003179_pt1 | contig 11322 bp, 12 predicted proteins | sample AD_UKC109_MetaG_FD_89888 | JGI IMG/M metagenome (GOLD analysis project Ga0116164, IMG submission 89888) | Active sludge microbial communities of municipal wastewater-treating anaerobic digesters from Hong Kong - AD_UKC109_MetaG | ecosystem: Engineered > Bioreactor > Anaerobic > Digestate... | reverse complement strand
GTGCCACTGGGAGTGGAGATGACCAAGATAGTGAATCAGAGACCCTTCGATGTGGCGAGGGCCTCGTCGTCCCTGCTCGTGGAGATGCTCCTGATGAAGAAATGCCAGGAGAAGGGCGAGATAATCCCAAATCCCCCCGGCTCCTCTGAGCTTGCCAAGAGGTACAATGACACATACGAGGGGGCATATGTCGTTGAGCCTGTAAAAGGCATACACGACAACATATTCTACTTCGACTTCAGGTCGCTGTACCCTTCGATAATCATAGGTCACAATGTGGACATCTCTACCCTGGACTGCGAGTGCTGCAAGGACAACATGGCGCCGACGGGGCACTGCTTCTGCAGAAATGTTGAGGGATTCATACCCCACATACTAGAGACCTTGCTCAATGAGAGAATAAGGATAAAATCGGAGATGAAGAACTCATCCGGCATGAGATACGAGTCCCTCTACAGCCAGCAGTGGGCACTGAAGATACTTGCAAACTCCTTCTATGGTTATTTGGGATATCCACGTTCGAGATGGTATTCCAAGGAGAGCGCGGAATCGATAACCGCCTGGGGGCGCCAATACATAAACAAGGTCATCGGCATTGCCAGGGAAAGGGGGATGGAGGTCGTCTACGGGGACACCGACTCCCTTTTCGTGAAGTCCAAGGGAAAGGACATGGAGAAGGCAAGGGAGTTCCTGGACTTTGTGAACGACAACCTTCCCGAAAGCATGGAACTTGAGATGGAAGGTTTCTACAAGCGCGGCGTGTTCGTCACCAAGAAGAAGTACGCCCTGATCGACGAGGACGGGAAGATAACCACCAAGGGGTTGGAGGTCGTCAGAAGGGATTGGACAGGCATAGCCAAGAAGACCCAGAGAAAGGTCCTTGAGATGCTGCTCAAGGAGGGCGATATCAAGGGTGCCATCAAATACGTCCAGAACGTGACAAAGGACATAAAGGAGAACAATGTCCCCATAGAGGACCTCATCATCGACACGCAGCTTACCATGGGACTGTCGCAGTACAAGGCCATCGGGCCGCATGTGCAGATAGCAAAGATGTTAAAGGACAGGGGGGAGGACATAAAGATGGGTACGATAGTGTCCTTCATCGTCCTAAAGGGTTCCGGAAGGATAAGGGACAGGGTCGTGCCTGCCAGCGACTATGCGGACGATAAGATCGACACTGACTACTATATCAAGAATCAGGTCATACCCGCGGTGGCAAGGATACTAAAGCCATTGGGTTACAACGAGGACGACCTGGAATACCAAAAGACCTCACAGAGCAATCTTGACAATTGGTTCTGAGATGATATGATGATTGAGAGACATGTGTATTGGAGAGGGGAGATATCTGCCGCACATCGCCTTGAACTCGACTACGAGTCAAAGTGCAACAGGCTGCATGGCCATAACTACATGGTCGAGGTATGGGCCTACGGAGACCTCGACAAGAATGGGATGATAATCGACTTCTCAGTGATCAAGGAGATCGTGTTCAGGTATGACCACAGGGACCTCAACGACATTCTTGACCAGCCGACCGCAGAGAACATGGCCGGCGACATCCTGAGAAACCTTATCGAGAAGGGGCTCGGCAAGGCCAGGGTCCGGGTGTGGGAGGACAAGGACAGTTATGCAGAGGTAGAATGGAACCATGAAGATCGCTGAGATATTTGAGAGCCTGCAGGGCGAGGGCCCCCTCATGGGAAGGCCGATGCTGTTCATAAGGCTCTCCGGATGCAACCTTTCATGTGAATGGTGCGACACCAAGTACGCGCAGGACGTGGGACGGGACATGAAGGTCGACGAGGTCGCGGATGCGATCGAGAAGTGCGAATTCGAATATGTCTGCTGGACAGGCGGCGAACCCCTCCTGCAGGCGGACGAGATCATGTCAGTGGTAAAAAGGACAGCGCACAAGAGGCACTGCCTTGAAACGAACGGCACACTGAACATACCACATGGATCTTTCTATGCGGTCATTGCCTCCCCGAAGGACCTTTGCAAACAGCCTCCAAGCAATGCCGACTACTTCAAGTTCGTGACCAGGCCGGACGGGTTCGACGATGTGGTGCGATACGTCAACACCCACTCGATGGAGAGAGACAGGATATTCATCCAACCGCTTTCCGCAGAAGGAGAGGACATCATGGAAGCGAACAGGTCGCTTTGGGTGCTGTGTGTGAGGGAGGGATTCTCCCTGTCCCCAAGGCTGCACATCATGATGTTCGGGAACAAGAGAGGGATCTGAATGGAAGACGATTGTATCGTTATACTCAGTGGAGGGCTTGACAGCACGGTGCTGCTCTACAAGCTCATAGAGGAAGGGCGACGACCGATCACGGTCACATTCAACTACGGCCAAAGACACTACAAGGAACTAGAGATGGCCAGGAGGACATCTTCGCTTCTGGGACTGGAAAACATTGTCATAACGCTGCCTCTGGAAAGGATATTCTCCGCAAGCTCCCTCCTCAAGGGCGGGGATGATATTCCTGAGGGACACTACACCGACTCCAATCAGAGAAGCACGGTCGTGCCCAACAGGAACATGATACTGCTCTCGTTCGCGGTCGGCATCGCAGAGGACAGGGGGTTGAGGGACGTCTACTATGGGGCCCATATGAACGACAGGACCACATATCCCGACTGCAGGCCTGAATTCATAGAGGCGGTCAGCAGGGCCGCCCGGGAAGGCACGTACAACAAGGTCAGGATAATCGCGCCCTTCGGCGGGATCAGCAAGGCAGACATAGTGCGGGAGGGTGCAAGGCTTGGAGTGCCCTTCGAGAACACGTGGAGCTGCTATAAGGGCGGAGAGAGCCCTTGCGGAAGATGCGGGACCTGTGTGGAGAGGATAGAGGCCTTTGAGTTGGCCGGAATCAAGGACGGGGGGTTGGAACAATGGAAGAAAAGATAAGGCAATACCTTTTGGAGCTGAACAGGAGATACGGATTCTTCAACGAGGAGGAGATAGAGAACACTCCCAAGAGGATAGAGAGATTCTGGGAGGAATGGGCCCAAAACAGGGAATACGAGTTCACGGTGTTCGACAATGAGGAAAGCTACGACCAGATGGTCATACTCAAGGTTCCGAACTTCTATTCGATGTGTTCCCACCATCTGCTTCCGTTCTTTGGAAGCGTTGCGGTCGGGTATATACCAAAGGGGAAGATATGCGGAATATCCAAACTTGCGAGACTTGTGAGAAAATACGCCTCAAGACCGCAGATACAGGAGAACATGACACAACAGATACTCAACGGCCTTCGGGAAAAGCTTGATACCGATGATGTGATGGTCGTCATAAAGGCGAGGCATCTGTGCATGGAGCTCAGAGGTGTCAAGACAGAGAATCCAACAATGGTCACCTCGGCAATATCGGGTGTCTTCAGAAATCTCGAACCAAGACAGGAATTCATGAAGCTGATAGAGTGATCGCCCGGCGTCCGGGCGGGACTTTTGGATAGCATATTTATTTTCGAAGGACAAATAGTATACAATGACCAGTGCAAACAGGGGGTCATTGGCGAAAAGGGAACCTATCAAATCCTTGGGTAAGAGCAAGGCACGGCTTTTCATACTGGAGTACATGATCTCCAAGTACGATGAGAGCGTCTCCCATTACGAGATAGTCAGCCGCATGCACCTGCCCCCCATTGGGATGAAAAGACAGGATCAGATAGAACACCATATCAGGGAACTTGAAGAGGAGCTTGGCCTGATAGTCTCGGATTACCTGAAGAGCGGTTCAAGCTCCATAAAGGTCTACAGGCTCAGGGACGACGAGGCGTCCAGGGGACGTGTGCTACTCGAGATAATCGATTCCCCAAATCGGATGGATATCTTTGGCAACAGGTACTTCAGGGAGACCTTTACGAGAGAAAAAGTGGAAGAAATGGTTGGGAAATGGAGGGCCGAGCATGAAAGGTTGCTTCGGGTTGGCATCGAAGAGGCCGAACAAAATAAGGGTGAGGAGTTCGGGGTGCGTGCGCACTACGATGCCGTTGTGAGATTTATATCAATGCTCACTTCCAATGATTCTTTCATTGATATGATAATATCGATGCCTGTGCTCACGTATATGATAATGAACGGTCTTGATGGCGCAAAGACGTTCTGGACCTTCGTGGAAGACCTATACCATGAATATCCAGAACTGTTCTCAATCGAGGGGTCTTTGCTAAAGGAGTTGTGATATGATGGAAAACGGACATATTGGCGAGGTCACGTTGGCATGTATAGAGAACATGCTCATAGCTTGTTCCGCCTTTGATTACACCGGAGACCTTGGCATCGTGAAACAGAAGCTTGGGGAGCTGGAGAAGGCATGCGGCGACAAGGCATGCGGCGACCCTTTCCTGCTGTTCAATTGGGGGGAGAGGTCTGTCAAGGGATATGCTGCAGAAGCCTGTTATCCCGTGACCGCCCCCGTTACAGGGAACGGGATATATACAAAGGAGTTCGAAGGTGGCGAGGCGTTCACCCTGGGATACAGGGGCGGCTACGGCGCGATAAACGACGGCTACAAAAAGATCTTCAGATTCGCCCATGAAAGGGGAGTGCAACCAGGCATGGAGTTCCTTGAGGTCTACAGGTCGGGGGCGCCCGTCGATGATGGCAATGATGAGATGGAGCTCATAATGATGATACACCCATGGATGCAACTGTTGAAGGGGGGATTGGAGGACGTGCTGGGCCGGGAGGACTCCCTGGAACTGATCAGGGGGCTCGAAGATATCAACCCCATGACGGATCTTGAGGACAGGTTCTCAAAGATCAAGTGGTTCCTCGAAGACCTTGAGGGACTCTCGGACGATGACCAGAGGTACGAGATAATGTCTGGGTGTGCGGACCGTTTCTCCAAGAAAAGGATAAAGTTGTTGAGGGACATATATCTCAAGAAAAGAAATGTCGACGATGTCATAGACTTCATGAAAAAGGAACAGGACTGGTACAGCGAACCGTGGAGGGACGAGGAGGGAATCCATATCATAAAGGTCCCCTACAGGAGAAAGGAATATGACAAGGCAGAGACCCCTGAGGAAAAAAGGAAGTACTACTGCCATTGTCCCATTGTCAGGGGCAGACTCGATGACGGGATGCCCAGCACCTATTGCCTCTGCGGGAGCGGTTGGTTCAGGCAGGTGTGGGAAGGCATATTGGAAAGGCCAGTGAGGGTGAGGATGCTAAGGTCCCTCCTCAAGGGCGACGACTGCTGCGAGTTCGTCGTTGAGATGCCGCCGTAAGGATGAATATATTTATAGTTTTTATCGAAAATACTAGTCAAAGGTGAAAAAGATGTCAGATGTCTATTTGGAGAAAATGGCCAAGGTCATGACACAATACTCCCTCAACATCAAGGAGGGTCAGAACATCATGATATTTGGTGGCATTGATGGAAGTGCGTTGATGCTTGAGGTCTACAAGGAAGTGCTAAAGCTGGGCGCCCACCCGACACTGATGCCATCGCTATACTACGACCAAGACATATTTTACAAATATGCCAGCGAAGACCAGTTGAAGAACGTGAATCCCCTGATAAAGTTCATTTACGAGAACTTTGACGGAATGATACAGATAATCAGCCAAAAGAACACCAAAAATCTCTCAAATGTCAACCCGAAGAGGATGGCCATGAGAAATGCCGCATACAAGGATGTCATAAAGACAGTCTCCGAGAGGGAGGCCAGAGGGGAGTACCAATGGGTCCTGACAGAGTATCCCACCGATGCCATTGCTCAGGAGGCCTCAATGTCCCTCACAGACTTCAAAGAGTTCATGTTCAAGGCATGCCTCGTGGACAGGGAAGACCCGGTCTCAGAGTGGAAGGCCATCTCAAAGAATCAGCAAAAGATATGCGACTGGCTTGACAAGAGGGAAGAGTTCAGATATGTCGGACTTGACACGGACCTCTCTTTCTCGATCAAGGGAAGAAAATGGATCAACTGCGACGGAAGGATGAACTTCCCCGACGGAGAGGTGTTCACATGTCCGGTGGAGGACACTGTCAACGGGAAGATAAGGTTCACATACCCCCTGATATATCAGGGAAACGAGATAGAGGACGTCACGCTCTCCTTCAAGGATGGCGAGGTGACCGACTACAGCGCCGCAAAGGGAGAGGCGCTTCTCAAGGAGGTCCTGACCACGGACGAGGGCTCGAACAAGGTTGGGGAGATAGCCATAGGGACCAACTACGGCATCGACAGATTCACCAAGAACATACTGTTCGATGAGAAGATAGGCGGGACCGTTCATCTCGCCCTGGGACTGTCCGCAGAACCGTCGATGGGAAAGAACATCTCATCCATCCATCTCGACATCCTGAAGGACATGAGGGACGGCGGAAAGATATTTGCGGATGACGAACTGTTCTATGAGAACGGAAAGTTCCTGATATGATCAGGGACTTCTTTCACTTTTTATTATCTTTATGAAAAATCTAACAGGCCGTTACATAACATTTTTAAGACATGGTCTGGTATGACTGGCATGGGAAGGATAGGTCAATACTGTTTTGCATGGTTCCCGATGGTACTGTTGGCAATATTCAATGCCGCGATAAGGGAGAACATCTTCACGAAGACGTTCGACGAACTGGCCTCGCATCAACTCTCCAGCGTTACCTTCATGCTAATATTGCTTGTATACTTCCTGTTCATCATGAGTTACCTGCCCCTTGAAAATGCCAACCAGGCAATATACATCGGGGCCGTCTGGGTGTCCATGACCGTGTGCTTCGAATTCCTGTTTGGCCATTTCGTGATGGGCCATTCCTGGAACCATCTTCTTCATGATTACAATCTCATCGAAGGCAGACTGTGGGGCCTCGTCCTCGTGTTTGTCGCAGTGGGCCCTTACGTCATACATGAGGTACTCTATGGCGAAGATGAGGATCATTCCCAAAAGACATAATAGTCTTGAATGTCCATATATACTCGTGATACGAGATGGACAGGGAGAACGATCTATTTGAAGACATTGCCAACAAGAGGATCGATAGGGGAATGCTTCTCGAGATGGTTTTGAAGGACCCTGGTCTTGTGCCAAAGCTTATCGAGGGCACCACTTCTTCAAAGGCCTCGGTAAGGTATGGTTGCGCGAATGTTCTGACGGACCTGAGCAAGGAGCGTCCTGAGGACCTGTACCCCCACTTCGATGACATTGCAGGCCTCTTGGACAGCGGATACAGGATATTGGTATGGAACGGCCTGGCCATGCTCTCAAATCTTGCCAAGATCGACAGGCATGACAGGTTCGACAAGATAAAGGACAGGTATTATGCGTTCCTGAAGGACGATTACATGGTCACGGTCGCCAACACCGTGGATAATTCCACGGCCATCGCCAAGGCCAAGCCCCACCTGATACCGTACATCACCGAAAGGATACTCGATGTCGAGAATATCGAACTGACAGAGCACCTCACAGAGGAATGCAAAAACATCATAATACAGAAGTCAGTGGCCTACCTTGATTCGGTATATGATGAGATAGAGGACAGAGAGAGGGTGCTGTCCTTCGTCGAGAAGCAGGTCGGAAGCGGCAGGAAGACACTTGCCGACGCCGCAAAGGGATTTCTGAAAAAACACTCATAGGGGCGCTCTTCCCTCATTCCCACCATTCGCCTACAAAGTATATCCTTGAATCATCGATCGAGAAGATGGGACAACTGCAAAGGAACTCATCCGGATAACATTGAGGGGTCACATTGGCACAGTCAGACCCATCGGCGTTCATCACGTAGATATCATATACTCCTTTGTCCCCGATCGCAGACACCATGAAAACAAGCCTGTCTCCAGAGTGTGACCAACTTGCAAACCCCTGGCTGTATCCCGTGTCCGTCAGCCTCTCTTCATTGTTTCCATCAATGCCTATGCTATATATGTTGTAATTGCCATGGGGACTTGAATCGTCCTCAAGACGCTCGAAGACTATCCTTGTGCAAGTGGGATCGAGCTGGGGGTCGTAGTCGCCGAAGGGAAGATTCGCATCGCCCCACTCCCCGGCGTTCGATAACGACGTCATGCGCCGCGGCGATGTGCCGTCGTCGTTCATCATATATATGCAACTTTGAGATGTGAAAACGATCTTGTCACAGGCCCAATGGATATCTGCGTCGTGGTATCCAGAATCGAACAGCAGCGTCTCGCCCTTCCCGTCCCAACCGATGACGTAGATGTCAAGCCCTTCGTCCCTCCATGACAGGAAGGCTATCCTCTCCCCATCGCTCGACCATGTGGGATACAGGTCCCAATACCCGTTCGAAGTAACGACTCTGAGGTCCTCTCCCGTGACTGAGACCGTGCATATCTCCTCATGCTCCTTCTCACCGTCATCGATGTTCTTGGAAAACGCCAGCCATTGGCCAGAAGGGTCCAGTCTTATGGTGCCTATGGGATCGTCGAAGCTAATGATCAGCTCGGTGTCCCCTGTGTCGAGGTCGAGATAATATATGCCCCATCTTCCCTCGCGGTCCGGTCCGTCAACATCGCCATTTCCTATGCATGCCCCGCATCCTGTCACGAAAACGACCATTAGGACTGCCATCAAAGTGCGTAAGGCCCTATGATTGGACATTAGTGATATATAGTACCTCAATCTAATTAATACTTGTCTTTTCAAAATAAAACAGAGTTTTGTAATATTGTTATTTAATATAAAAACCGTATCTGGGTTGTTTGTATGGCAAAGGGGGCTGTGGCGGCAGGGATCGTTCTTGTTTCAATCCTGATCTCGACCTTTTTCGTTAATGTTGATGAAGGGCCCATATGTTATTGGGAGATTTCAGAAAGGACCGGGGATGAGAGACATGCCCTGAACTGGATCTTTGAGCCACCAGAATATTCCAGCGATCCGGACGCCGCCGTCCAGATGGCGAAATATGCCTCGCTGATGGGTTATGATTACATAGGCACAAGCGAATACAATGATGAGTGCGGCCTGGGTTGCCATGGATATTGGGCGTCGAACACCATGTACGGCGTGATCGATTGGGTCCCGGACGACCCCAGGACCGTCTGTCTAAGGGCCAATGAGAATGAGGAGTTCCCATGTTTCATAAGTTGGAGGATCGGAGAGGACAGGGACCCGTCGACGCTCAGCGATGAGGAAAGGTTGAGGTACCTGGATGGGGAACTCATGTCTTACTGGATCGACGTGCAAAGGGACGATGTGATAGACATGTACGTCTCGGCCCTTGAGGAACAGCCGTGCTATGATCTCGAATGGGACCAGGTAAATATCATATACTTCGACGAGTTCACATCCTCGGGTTATTCCTACATCAATGAGGACTATGAGCTTGTCGGAGAGGGGGGCGATATCGAGTTCAGATGCCATGAATGCCATGAGGATGGGGGTGTCGACGAGTGCGGACACGACTATTCGACGGTGTACGAGGGAAGGCTTGTCATGGAGGCGCGGATGATAGAGCTTGCACATGAACACGGTGTCGAGGTCATCGCAAGCGGCGGAAGGGACTGGTTCAACATATACCTTCCGTATATTGAGGGAGACCTGCCAGAGTCCGAATGGCCCTACGAGATACCACTGGACAGGTACAGGGCCGCGGAACCGGATTACTTTGTGATAGAGCCCGACCTTGGCGACCCTGGGACGCAGGAATACGAATGGTCCCAGCCGGACTATGTATCTGCGGAACCCTATGCACAAAGGGTCTACGCTGGCAGCCCGCGTCCCGGGGATCCGGAAGTTGGGATAGATTCTGACAAGAACGTGTACACCGTGGACCAGGTGGTATTCCGCGTAGGATACCTGGCCTCCAGAGGATTCTGGTTCGGTCCGAACTCGGAGTCCATGAAGGCGCTTGTCACAGATCCCGACCTTGATGAGGAGACCGCTGTAAAACCTTTCCTGAAGGCCATACCCAACTGGGAAAATCTAAACGATGTGTCCATAGAGGAGAGATCCTTCAATGTCGACAACATGGTCTATGAAAGCCCGATGACCCATGTAGATGATGGCATCATCTATAGTGTCCACCCCTACACCGGGGACTTCCATGTCGTTTTTCTGGATGAGACGGCCAAGTACGGATTCGAGGGCGATTGGGAGGATTATAACGTCTACAGGGTCAGCTGCATCTGGGAGAGGGAGAGAGAGGCAAAGGATGAACTTCTGCTCCAGGACGGAAATATCATGCTGAAGGACGCCGGCAATGTGAACGTGGGTTATGTCATCACGAAGAATCAGTATAAGACGATGGAGGGGATAAGCTCCGGTCCAGGAGAGATAGTTGCCCTTGTCCGGATAGGGGTCGTTGCCGCATTGGTATTGCTCATTGCCATCAAACTGATTGCGTGGTCAAAGAGTGCCTGATACGTAAAGGATGTCCCGAAAGACTTGATTTATTTATAAAGGGACCCAAAAAAGAACTTAGTTCCTTTTCCATGTTCCTTATTTCAAGTTCGCTATCCTTTTTAAAGGGTTCAAACATCCTCTTCTCAAAAATAAGTCAGGATAACCATGAAGAGGATAATACTTGCCCTATTGATAATAATGTCAATCGCATTTGTATCTGCTTCGGGGGCGTTCACCTCCCTAAGCACCGATAGGATTGCCGAGATCAATGTGGCCAGCGACAGCGATGCGCTGTTGGCACTGGCACCGTGCACAGGCAGTGGTGACAATGGCAATTACTTTGTAGACACCGACGGGGACGGTGCCTATGAGCTCAGGATAACCACAGAGAACGGAGTGAACGTTGACACTGACCTGACGATCAAAAATATCTTCACGATCTCGAACAACAGCACCAGATCGATCACTGTAACGCTCACAGACAACGGCACATACTCCGACAGGACCGATTTTGGAGCGGTGGAGAACGGTGTATTATTGAACATAGGCGAATCGCTGACCGTGTCATTGACCATAAACACAGATGGTCTTGCGGCCGGAGTGACCCTGATAGACTCGATTACAATCAACGCACAGTGAGGTAATTAAATGAATTGTGGCATTGTTTCAGTGGAAGACAACAAGACGGATGCGATGGTCATACGCAGGACCTTGAAGGAGCTAACGAGCGAGAGCGTTACCGTTCTCAAGGATGGGGAAATGGCATTGAATTTCTTCAAGGACGATAAGAACGTCCCCTCACTTATACTTATGGACATCAACATCCCCTTCAGGAACGGTCTGGAGCTCCTGGAGGTCATAAGGTCGTACGAACATTTGAGAGAGGTCCCGGTGGTAATGTTCTCATCCTCGCTATTGGATGAGGAGATAAAGCAGTCATACCATCTTGGGGCGAACAGCTACGTGGCCAAGCCCTGCGACCATGAGAGTCTG
>Ga0116164_10003178_pt1 | contig 11324 bp, 10 predicted proteins | sample AD_UKC109_MetaG_FD_89888 | JGI IMG/M metagenome (GOLD analysis project Ga0116164, IMG submission 89888) | Active sludge microbial communities of municipal wastewater-treating anaerobic digesters from Hong Kong - AD_UKC109_MetaG | ecosystem: Engineered > Bioreactor > Anaerobic > Digestate... | reverse complement strand
GGCCTGTACCACTTTTCCACTAAGAAATTCGGCTTTCTCAAGTTGCTCTCCCCGTAACGAAAGATAATAGGCATAATTGCTCATTGCCACATAATTATCGGGTTCAAGCGCAATAACCTTTTCAAAAGCGGCGAAGGAGGAAACAGGTTGATTGAGGTTGTAAAAGGCTTCGGCCCGGTAAAGTTCAAACTGGGCTTCCATTTTTTTATTATCAACAACATAGCTTTGCCCTGTGTCCAAAACTTCCAGGGCCTTTTCGTAGTCTTTAAACTGGATATGAGCGATGGCATTCAAAATGTAAGGAAGAGGTTGGGTGGGGAAGAGTTCTATCGTTTTTTGACTGTGAACCCGCATATTTTCAAAATCAGACGCCTGGTTGTCAAGCATGATAAGTTGTTCCCAGAGAGGATATGAATTGGGATCGACTTCGAGGGCTCGGGTTATTTGAACAATTGCTTCGGGAAACTTATTTCGTTGAATATAGTAATCGGCTTTGATGCTGAAACTACGCTGATCGGCGGGGTGTACCTTTTCTAACAGGTTAAGCAATTCCCAAATCTGATCATCCGACATTTTCTTATCTTCAGGCAAAGTGGTAAGCATCAGATAGAGCTGAATTTTTGTTTCCATTTCAATATCCGGATTCGAAAAACCTTTCCGGGCATGGAAAAAAGATTGGGACAAATCCTGATTCTGGGCGTAAAAAGTAGCCAGTGAAAAATGGACAAAGCCATTTTCCGGATCGACCTCCAGTACTTTTTTGTAGTATTCCAACGCTTGATCCGGTTTTCCGTCTTCTTTGTACATATCGGCCAATAAACCATAATATTCGGGTACAGAAGGATTGAAGCGGATCAGTTTTTCAATTTCGGCATAGGCTTCTTTTCTTTTTCCAGCCGAGCGGAATAACTGTTGCCGGGCAATGGATATTTGCTCACTGAAACCGGCTTTTTCCTCCAGTTGGTTGTATGCTATGATGGCTTCATCGTATTGACCTCCGGAGGAAAGTAAGAGAGCGTTCAGATACAAAAAGTCAATGTTGTCGGGATAATCGCGGATCAGTTCCTGGTAAATCCGGCTTGCTTCGCCATATTGCTGGTTGTTTTGAAAAATCTGGGCCAGAAGCAGTTTATACCATTTATTTTCCGGATTGATTTGAATGGCTTTTTCCAATAGTAATTTGGCACTGGTAAAGTCTCCTTTCATGTAATGAATGTTGGCCAACTCGTATAGAACAGCAGCCGAATTTGGGTTAATATCGAGGCATCCGTTGAAATACTGGATTGCATTATCGGGGCTTCCAATCATTTTTTGTTTCAAACCCTCGATGAATAAAAATTCAAATTCAATTTTTTTCTCTTCGCTTTCGTATGCTTTCTCTTCTTGTATTACCTTTTGGGCAGTAGTTGATTCCGTCCATTTTTTCTGACTGGAACAAGCCAGAAAAAGAACGCCAACTCCCAACACATAAAAAAACTGAAATACCTTCATCTGATCGTTTTATTTTTTCCCTGTATGTCCAAAACCACCTTTTCCTCGTTCACTTTCATTCAGAGCCGCAACCTGGATCCATTCGGCTGTTTCGTGGCGACTGATGATCATTTGACAGATTCGTTCCCCGTTTTTAATGACAAAATCTTCATTGGAAAGGTTTATCAGGATCACACCAATTTCGCCCCGGTAATCGGCATCGATGGTTCCGGGAGTATTTAAAACCGTAATGCCATGTTTAAGGGCAAGGCCACTACGGGGTCGGATTTGCGCTTCATAGCCGGAAGGGAGTTCAATGTACAATCCTGTGGGTACGAGTACCCGTTGCAAGGGTTTTAGCAAAAGATCCTCCGGGATGAAAGCCCGTAGATCCATACCCGCCGAAAGGAGAGTACTGTATTCGGGCAGAGGATTGTTCGATTTGTTGACAATTGAAAGAAACATGAGCAATTGTTTATCTGTTAAAAAAGTGCACCCAATAGGGTGCCCGATTTTTTAAGCTGCTAAGATATACAATCTTACCTATTATTGGGTTTCGAATCGATATTTTCGTAATAATTTAAGATATACCCCGCCGGATACAATTGCCATACAATTCTTTCCAATTAGAAAACCGGTGGCGAAAAGGCATCCTTGAAATGTTCGATCGAATATTTTTCGTGGCCGTACCACTTTATTCCAATCACATCGAAACGGGTGTCGACATTCAGGTTGTTTTCCATAATGTACGCTTCTGCTGCATGGACCAGGAACCTTATTTTGCGGCTCGAAACAGCTTCGCCGGGCTCTTCGTATATAACGGCGCTTCGGGTTTTCACTTCAACAATAACCAGCTCTTTTCCATCGAAGGCAATGAGATCGATTTCGGCATGGTCGTAGATCCAATTTTGCTCCCTGATTTCGTATCCGAGCTTTTTCAGATAGGTGTAGGCAATTTCTTCTCCTTTTTTGCCTAACTCGTTCTTTTGTGCCATTGGGGTTTTGTTTTTTACGATTGATGAAAAATGTAACCTTGATTTTTGGGTGTGAATGTTGCTTTCATTCCCAGCTTAATCGGGTAATTGACGAGAGAATGGCCGGCTGGAAAATGGAATAGAACCGGGTATGAATAATCTTTTACGACGTCGAGTATGATTTCGTTCAGGTTTTTTCCAAAGGGTGTCTGGGTGTCTTTCATTTCGGTAAACGAGCCAACAACCAATGCTTTGAGCCCGTCGAGTTTCCCTCCGGTTTTCAGGTTCATCATCATTCGATCGACGTGGTAGAGGTATTCGCCCAGGTCTTCAATGAATAGGATTTTTCCGCGGGTGTTCATGTCGAGTGGAGTTCCCCGAAGACTATACAAAACCGACAAATTTCCACCAACGATTTCTCCCGAAAATTCATGGGTAAAACGATGAGTTTGTCCTTCGACAGTATAGTGTAAATCACGATGGGTTAGTGCATGGAAAAGTTGTACATAATTTTGGGTGGGTTCGTCATTGTTCAGAAAGTGTTTGGGCATGGCCGCGTGAATGGAAGCAATGCGAAACCGGTTGAGTTGTGCATGCAATACGGTTATATCGCTAAACCCGATGATCCATTTCGGATTCATCCGGAATTTTTCCCAGTTCAGGTACTGAAGAGTTCTCAGTGTACCGTAACCTCCACGGGTACATAAAATGGCACGTATGGATTCATCGTCGAGAAAGGTTTGTAAATCGTGGGCCCGTTCGGTATCGGTTGCTGCAAATTGATGGTACGAAGAATAGATATTCTTTCCCGTAATAAGACGGAAGCCGCTCTTTTCGATAAGACGGACAGCGGGGATAATATTTTCCGCAAGGACTTTTGATGCTACGGATACCAGACCGACTGTGTCGCCCGGAGAAAGATACGGGGGTATTGTTTTAGGTATTTGCATGGTTCATGGGGTTTCTGTTTTCGCTATACAAGAAACAGGGCTGACCGAAATCAGCCCATGTAAGAGTAATCAATTATTTAACGGGTACTTACCCAAACTTGCGATTCAGGATCTTTTTCCCGGTGTTGTTGCATGGATCGGATTGCTTCGTCCCAGTTGAAGAACGATTCGATAGAGACCCGGTAAAAGCGATCGTTAACCGACAAAACTTCAGCCGGGTACCCTTGGGAGCATAGCGCATTTTTATAGATTTCGGCATTTTCAAGTTGTTCAAAGCTTCCTCCCACAAGGATATAGGGTGCTTTCTTTTCTTCGGCAGGCGTTTCGTTTACAGGATCTTTGGTTTGTTCTTGCCAAAGTCCGCCTGCTGAATCGGAAACAAAGTCAAATGCGGCAATCGGATTCAAATTGGATGATAGAAAAACAGAGCGCTCTTTGCGCAATGGGAAAAGCGATAAAGTCAGAAACAAGCCAAAACCGGCAGCTATTCGTACTATGTTTTTCGGATCTTGAATGTCGATCATTACCCGCCGGTTTGCATGCTTTTTTCTTTCCTTTGTTCCAAAAGAATCAAAAGGAATGCTGTTTAAACCGTAGGCTTCGATCAGGCGAACCATATCGGTGGGTTGAAAAACCAGGCTCCCGGCTTTTGTATAAGAAAGATTCCCAAGGCCAGGAAAATCAAGGATCTCGCCCCGGTTGAGCTGCATGTATAACTGATCGACATACTGATCGATCAGGATTCGGGCTTCACGGTAGGAAAGGTTTTCTTTTTCAACAATATAATTGAGTAACACCCCGTCGCCCTTTTTAATTTTTGCATTAAAAACAACTTCTTTGGACGGAGGGGAAAAAGAATGGTTTGTTTCGTCGTATTGCGCAGGTTGATAATTGGATATAAAGCCTCCAAAATCAGGAATGATCACACATTCGTGAAACATCAACAAGTAGGATATGTGTTCGGAAATGTCCATTTCATTCTGCGTTTATACCGATCAAAAATAGGTAAAAATTGGGACACGGCAAACGAAAGTTTTCAACACGGGAGATCCTTTAGCCTGGGTTGAAAGGTTTGAAAAGAGTTCATCCGGTTCTGAGTTTTTCATTATTTTTGGTGGGAAAAAACACCATTTTGGAAAAGCTAATCGTAATCATTCCGGTTAAAGATTCGATGGATACGGTACAAAGATCGATTGATCGGGTTTGTGCTGCCGAAGGTATGCATTCCCTGGTCGTATACAACGATTTTAGCACTCCGGCCAACCGGGCTATTCTTGAGAAAATATCCGATGACCGTGTTCATGTTGTCCATCTGGAAGATCGCATTACAAGTCCTTCCCCGAATTATCGATATGTGTTGCAAGATGCCCGGAAAAGAGCGCTCGATGAGAAAGCCCATTTAGTTATTGTAGAGTCGGATGTATTTATTCATACCGACACGTTGCTTGTATTATCACGATTTACCAGGACTCTCGATCGTCCGGGTATGATTGCTGCCATTACTACCGATGCCGATGGAACGGTAAATTTTCCATACAAGCCTGTTAGGCAGAAGGATGCAGAGTATATTTCCACCCGGCACCGGCTCAGTTTTTGTTGTACCCTTCTGACGCATTCATTGCTTTTGACCGTCGACTTTGATCATTTTCCCCCGAATCGGGACTGGTATGATGTTTTTGTAAGCACAATGTCACGCAAAAAGGGGTTTCGTAATTATCTGCTGCCAAAAACGGCAGTAATTCATGAGCCCCACAGCAGCCGGCCCTGGAAAAAGGAAAAGTACATCCGTCCGGTGGCATATTACCTGAAAAAGTGGGTTTTTAAGAGGGACCGCATTTAAGGGGCCAGGCGGCTAATTTTCCAGCCATCAATTGTTTTTTTGTAGAAAATGCGGTCGTGGAGCCGATGCGGTCTTCCCTGCCAAAATTCCACCCGAATCGGTTTTATGATGTATCCTCCCCAGAAGTCGGGGCGTTCGATTGGTTTGTTTTTCAGCTTTTCGTGAGCTGCTTCCCAGCATTTTTCGAGGTAAGCGCGATTGGGAATTTCCATACTTTGGGTGGAAACAAGGGCACTGATTTGGCTTTCAAAAGGCCGGGTACGAAAATAACCGTCGGATATTTCAGCTGTTGTTTTTGAGGCTATTCCTCCAATTCTTACCTGACGCTCAAGTTCCGGCCAAAAAAAATGAGCGGCAATATGTGGGTTTATGGAGAGTTCTTTTCCTTTTTTGCTTTTATAGTTGGTAAAAAAAAGCAGGCCATCGGGTTTTACCTCTTTCAGCAAAACGGTGCGAATGGATGGTTGGCCCTCGCTGTTCGTCGTGGCGACCGACATTGCCGAGTATTCCAAACAACCTGCAAGTTTGGCATCCTCCAGCCAATTGATCAGCTGGATAAGCGGATCGGGATCGACGTTTCTTTCGTTTAGCAATTTTTGACGGTATTCTTTTCGAATGGTAAACAGGTTCATCAGGACAAATTTTATAATTCAACATTGAGGCCGTCGAAAAGTTTTAATTCTTCCTTTTTTCCTGAAATATGTTTTATTTTTGGAAAGTAATTTTCCAATCAAACAAAATGAACGATTCAGACCAAAAGCATGTTATTCAAAAGTTTGATCTCAGAAATGTCCTGGTTATTATTCTGGTTCTTTTACTGGGAGTCGTTGTGACTCTATATTTTTTCCAAAGGGGGGAGCATAAAACTATTGTACAACAACTTAATAATGAAAAAGATTCAATAAAAGAAGAGTTAACATTAATGTTGGTAAATTACGATTCTCTTAAGACAGATAACGATGCTTTGAATGAAAATCTTTTGTTTACGCAGAATGAAATTAAAAACCTTATCACCGAGGTTGAGCAGGTTAAAAAGGCCAGCTATGAAGAAATAATGGGTTATCGGGAAAAAGTGACCACGCTCCGGGGAATAATGATGGATTTGTACCACCAAATTGATTCCCTTAACGAACGCAACAAATGGTTGTATGCTGAAAATCAGGCAGTTAGACAACAATATTCCGATGCACGATCGAAAAATGAACAACTGGAACGGGAAAAAGAAGAACTGACTCAAACCATAAAACTGGCCCAAACTCTCGAAGCGCTCGATTTACGCGCAACAGGGCTTACACCGACCAACCGGGAAACCCTTCGTTTGGCCCGAATACAAAAGTTAATGGTAAGCTTTACCCTTAGCAAAAACCTGACAACACCCCGGGGCGCAAAAACCCTGTTTGTTCGAATAATGCGTCCCGACCAACTCCTTCTGGTCAATAACGACCAGGAACTATTTCGATTTGAAGACCTCGAAATCCCCTATTCGGCCAAACGCGATATAACCTACGAAGGGGAAAGTCTGCCCGTCAATATTTTTTGGGACAATACCGGGTTCGAACCATTGATTGCCGGAACCTATACGGTGGATATTTTTACCGATGGAAACAATATTGGAACTACCACTTTTGTTATTCTGAAATAAAAAAGCGGTGGCTGTTCCACCGCTTCCCCTCAAAAACAAACTACTAATTTACCTTCAAAAACAACTTGGCTCAACCAATCAACTACTGTTCATAATTGTTCTAAGGCAATCCCTCATACGGGATCCGAATAGAAACAGTTTCACAAATTGAAAAGTTTAACATATTTTAACCCCATTTCGTAAAAAAAAAGGATAATTGTGTGTTTTAAATGAGAATTTATTGATGTGCAATTTCATGAAAAAAAGGATGATCGTAAGCATTTCTCTTATCAGCCTGTTTGTCATACTTCTGGTGCTCTTTTTTCAATGGGCGCCTCAACTGGGGGCAAAAGCAAACCATGCGGAATGTGGCTCGTTTCAGAAGTCGAAAAATTTTGTTGAGGATCGTTTTGTCAATCCCGTTCCTACATCAATGAATCGCCCACCAAACGAAGCATTCCGGAAAATGATCCAGGCAACCGGTCGGCGACCGCAGGGTATGCTCAAAACATACCCAATCGACCGGGAATCCTATGCTGTACCTTCCGATTCGACGATACGGCTTACCTGGCTGGGGCATTCGACGCTTCTGATCAAAATCGACCAGATTGTATTGCTAACCGATCCGGTTTTTTCGAAAAGGGCCTCGGTTGTGTCCTTTATGGGACCACGGCAATTCGACTATACCCATGACTATTCGATTGATGATTTGCCCCCCGTCGATCTGGTCCTGATTACCCACGATCATTACGACCATCTCGATTATCGGAGTATAAAAAAATTGTCGGAACGTGTTAACCATTTTCTGGTTCCACTAGGTGTTGGGGCTCATTTGAAAAAGTGGGGCGTTCCTCCGGAAAAGATATACGAACTCGACTGGTGGAATGAAATTACCATCAATGGTTTAACGTTGGTTTCCACACCCGCACGTCATTTCACCGGACGCAGGATTTCGCAACGTTTTACTACTTTATGGTGTGGATGGGCAATTCTTGGTTCGTCGGGCCGGCTCTATCTTACAGGCGATTCGGGATATTTCCCCGGTTTTCGTGAGATTGGGGAAAAACTTGGTCCTTTTGATCTTTCTTTTATGGAATGTGGACAATACAGTCCATACTGGCCTTCCATTCATATGCAACCCGAAGAATCGGTTCAGGCAGCTATCGACAGCAAGAGTGTACGGGCTATGCCCATTCACTGGGGAAAATTCAGCCTGAGCATGCATCCCTGGAACGAACCTCCCAACCGTTTTCGGATTAAAGCACAGGAATCGGGGCTTTCAACGTTTATTCCCGAAATCGGGAAAACGATCTCTGTTCGAAGCTTTACTGAGGAAGAATGGTGGAACTGAATCCTGGGTTGAGATAAATTTTGTTGTCATTATCCTGGAATTTTTGCCTACAAATATTTTGGTCGTGAAAAAATTTTACCTTTGCCGGTAGCAACTAATCAAAAAAAGGTAACACGAAAAGACAATGAAAATTTTTATCCCATTTGGGCTCGTTCTATTTGCAGCTTTGGCCATTCATAGTAAGGCACAGGTTATTACCGGAAAGATCATCGATCATGAAACCGGTCGACCTTTACCTGGGGCAAGTGTTCAGATGAAGAATTCTCTTCGTGGAAGTGTATCTTCATCTGAGGGAACTTATTTGTTGAAAGTTGTGCCCGGTAAAAAATCCCTTGTAAGAGTTTCCTTTATAGGATACAGTGATCAATTTAAAGAGTTTGAATTATTGTCAGATGAAAATGTAGAATGGGATGTATCCTTAATGCCCGTCTCAATAGAACAGGATGAAGTGATTGTGACCGGGATCCGGACAGAAACAGCCCGTTCGAATATTCCTCTTTCTACTTCTGTCATTTCTACTTCTGTTATTGAAAATAGTGCGGAAACGACCATTATGCCCTTACTGGGGAGCCAGGTTCCGGGTGTATTTGTCACCGAACGGGGTATTACTGGTTTTGGTGTTGCTGAGGGAGCAGCCGGAAAAGTATCGATACGGGGTGTTGGCTCGGGCGACCAATCCCGTTTATTGATCATGATCGATGGCCAGCCCCAGGTAATGGGAATTTTCGGACATGCTTTTCCCGATATGTACCAAACATCCAATGTTGAGCGAATAGAAATCATTCGCGGTCCCGGATCCCTGCTTTATGGGAGCAATGCCATGGGCGGAGTGATTAACATGATAACCAAAAAACAATCGCAGGATGGATTCAGCGCCCGACTATCCGCATCGGCCGGATCGTTTGGTACCTATAGGGCTACGGTTGCAAGCGGTTTTCAGCAAAAGAACTTTTCAGTCTATGCTTCTTATAATCATGACCAAACGAACGGGGCGAGAGAAAATTCGATGTTTCGGGGCGATAACGGATATCTTTCGCTACGTTACCGCATGGGTCCTCATTTTGATATCAGTTGGACCAGCAATTATTCGAAATTTTACGCTGTCGATCCGGGCCCGATAAACACGGCGACACCCGAAAAATATGCCAAAAACGGAGCCTGGGCCGATATCGGTCGTGTGAACAGCATGCTAACACTGAACAATCATTCCGATAAAATCAAGGGTCACATAAAATTATTTTTCAACCAGGGTGACCACGCATTGTACGACAACTGGGTTTCGACCGACCGAAATTACGGCTTGTCTGTTTTCGAGGGATTTACTTTTTTTGAAGGGAACCTGATTGGAACCGGAATTGACTGGAATCGGTACGGGGGAATCGGAAGTCCGGTTATGGTACCAAAATTTATCGAAAATGCAGTAAAGTGGATACCTTCGGAATACAACAACAAATGGATCGATGTGCAAGAATTTGGCGCTTATGTTTTTGTGCAGCAGCACCTTTTTGGCATGCTAACCCTGAATGGCGGGATTCGGTTCAACCAACATTCCCTGTATGGAGAAACCTGGATCCCTCAACTGGGGGTAACGGGCAAAATAACATCGAACGACGAGCTAAAGGCATTGGTATCGAAGGGATTCAGAAGCCCAACCGTAAAGGAACTATACTTTTTTCCACCAGCCAATCCTGAATTGCGCCCCGAAAGTATGTGGAATTATGAACTGGGATATACGCGCTATGCATTGAACCGGAAGCTGAAAGCAGCAATGACTCTGTTTTACATTGTTGGAGAAAACCTGATCCAGGCTATTCCCAATCCCGGTGGGGGAATACCGCCTATGGTCAATCAAAATACAGGCGCTTTTCAGAATTACGGGGCCGAGGTGGAAGCATCCTACGCCATTAAGCCCAATCTCAGGGCAACAATGACCTATTCCTACCTACATACCGATGTTCCCAGGATTGCATCTCCAAACCATCAGTTAACAGCCCATACGCGTTACCTGTTGGGGAAATTTGATTTCAATATTTCTGTTCAGGCTGTTATGGGCTTATATACCCTTACCGATCTGCCGGCGACAACAGATATTCATGAAGAAGAAATTCAGAATTTTGTATTGGTGAATGCAAAAGTGAATTATGCGTTATTCCCCTCTGTGACCTTATTTGTTTCGGCCGATAACCTGCTGAATGCCAAATACTCGACAATATACGGCTATCCCATGCCCGGAGTAACCCTGTTGGGAGGGATATCGGTTAAAATCAATTGACCCACACGTGTGAAACAACAATAAAAGAGGCTGTCTCAAAAGTACCTGACATGTCATTTTGAATGAAATGACAAATTTTATCACATTGATATACTGCAATATATGATTGGGAGGATTTCTCCCATCCGGTCGAAATGACACTTTTGAGACAGCCTCCTTTTATGCTTCAATTAATGCTTTATAAGCGGCAGCATCGAGAAGGTGATCCAGTTCGGAAAGGTCGGATGGTTTTATTTTGATCATCCAGCCCGAACCATAGGGATCTTTGTTAATATTTTCCGGTTCGCTGTCAAGGTTCTCGTTTTTTTCAAGAATTTCGCCACTGATGGGCATGAAGAGGTCTGATACAGTTTTAACAGCTTCCACGGTGCCAAAGGTTTCTTCCTTTTGAAGCGATTCACCAACGGTTTCAATTTCAACAAACACGATATCGCCCAATTCGCCCTGGGCAAAATCGGTTATACCCACTATGGCCAAGGATCCTTCTATTCTCACCCATTCGTGATCTTTCGTATACTTTACATTTTCAGGAATATTCATGATATTTTGTTTAAAATTTCCTTTCTTTCAAAATTAGAAAGAATTTTGAATAAACGATCGTTTTCTAATGATTCGTCGAATCTTGACTTTGAAAAGAAGAATGTATTTTCTAAAATATTTTCTACAAATTTGTATTCAGAATTTTAGAAATGGAATCCATTACTCTATCCAGCCGGAACGATCTGCAACAGGCAGCCCGACAGTTTATCGAGCAAACAAAACCTGCCCGTGTTTTTGCATTTTATGGGGAGATGGGTGCCGGAAAAACAACCTTTATTAAAGCAATTTGCCGGGAATTGGGTGTAG